>Ga0105046_10012994_pt1 | contig 12906 bp, 6 predicted proteins | sample MAT03_FD_78385 | JGI IMG/M metagenome (GOLD analysis project Ga0105046, IMG submission 78385) | Freshwater microbial communities from Lake Fryxell liftoff mats and glacier meltwater in Antarctica - MAT-03 (megahit assembly) | ecosystem: Environmental > Aquatic > Freshwater > Ice > Liftoff... | reverse complement strand
GTTGTTGGGGGAAATGTGGAAACCGGGCTGGGACAAGACCCGCAACAAGTCGCCCCGGGCCCACCAGCACGCCGCGAAACAGAAAGGGGCACACACCTCCGTTCAACGTCGCCTCCAAATACAAAAGTCCAAGGTTGCGACGTGAAACTCAGTTGTGCACAGCACTGGGGTCAGCCTCTTGTGAATGCCTGCGGCGAGAAGCATCTGGGAACGCCGGATGCGGGAAATCCGCACGTCCGGTGTGACGAGGGGGAGCTTGACGTTCCCCGGCTCTACCGTTCTCTGCGGTGAATCCTGCTTTGTTTGAAGCATTCGCCCCCGTCGCTTACTTCACACCCATCGTGCGGCGGATGAACTCCAACTGCAACTTGAGGTAGTGGCTACCGCCAATGCCGTGGCGCGCTTGCGGGTAGATCATCATCTCGAACTCTTTGCCGGCTTTCTGAAGCGCATCGGCTAGTTGCGTGCTGTTCTGCATGTGAACGTTGTCGTCCATCATTCCGTGAACGATCAGCAGGCGGCCGTGGAGGTTGCCGGCGGCGGCGACGCAACTTCCCTTGGTGTAGCCTGCGGCGTTCTCCTTGGGCGTCAGCATGTAGCGTTCGGTGTAGATCGAGTCGTAGAGTTTCCAGTCGGTGACGGGGCCGGAAGCGATGCCGGCGGAGAAGGTCTTGGAGTGCGTGAGCGCGAACGCGGCCATGAAGCCGCCGTAGCTATGCCCGCTGATGCCGACGCGGGTGGTGTCCACGCCGGGCTTCGTTCCCAGCCACGCCACGGCTTCTTCCAAGTCCGCAAGTTCCTGCACGCCGAGTTGCTTGTAGCACGTCCACGCCGATTGGGCACCCTTGCCGCTCGCGCTCCGAGGATCGACGCGGAACACGATGATGCCGCTGGTTGCCAGCGAGTTGTCCATGATGCGACCACCGCCGAACTCGTCGCGAATCGTCGGCGCGTGCGGGCCGGCGTAGGTGAAGAGCCACACGGGGTACTTCTTCTTGGGATCGAATTCCGGCGGGTACGTCACGGCACCTTCGAGTTCAAAGCCGTCCTTCATGGGGATTTTGACTCGCTCGAACTTCCCAAACTTGAACTCGTTCTTCTCGCGGACAGGGTTCGTGTCGAGTTTGCGAACTTGTTCGGCCTTGCCCGCTTCGACCACGGCGGCTTGCGTGGGTGTCATCACGTCCGTGTAGCGGTCGATGAACAGCGGGCCGGACGGCGCGAGGCTGACGCGGTGTGACTTGCCCTTTACGGTGAGCAGTTCCGTCTTCTCGCCGAGTTTCACGCGGCACAAGTCGGTGCCAGTGTGGCTCGTGTATGTCGCCGTGAAGTAAACCGTTTTCTCGGCGGCATCTACACGCAGCACGTCCTTGACTTCCCAATCGCCGCTCGTGACGGGGCCAAGTAGTTTGCCGTCCGCGGCGTAGTGGTACAGGTGCCGCCAACCGCTGCGGTCCGAGGCGAACAGGAAGGTGCCACCGGGGAGGAACTGCGGCGGGCCGGTGTCCTCGACCCACGCCTTGGTAGTGTCGCGGAAAAGTGCTTTCGGCTTCGCGTCGGGTGTGGCCCACACGGTGAAATCGAGCCAGGTTTGCGTGCGATTCTGGACATACGCGAACACGGCTTTCGAGTCCGGCATCCACCCCACGCGGGCGATCACCATGTCTTCAGGTTTAATATCGCCTGCGTCGAGGAACGCGGGCTTTCCGCCACTCGCGCTAACAACACCGATCTTCACAGTCGGGTTCGGGTCGCCGACCTTGGGGTATGGGTACGCTTCCAACTGGCTGCGCACCCCGCTGAGATTGACGAGGTTGAAACGGCGCACGGGAGAATCGTCGAAACGCATGAAGGCGAGTTGCTTGCCGTCGCCGCTCCACCAGTACGCCTTGCCGTCGCGGTTGAAGATTTCCTCCTTGTAAACCCAGTCGCCGGTCGCGTTCAGGATGTCGCCCCCGCCGTCGTGGGTGAGTTGCTTCACCTCCGGCTTCTCGATGTCCACCGCGAAGAGATTGCCCCCCACCACGAAGGCGAGTCGCTTGCCGTCGGGCGAGAAACTGACGGACTCCTTGGCACCGTCGGACTTGGTGAGCCTCACCGCCGGGCGACCGTCGAGGTAGCCGATGCCCAGGTCGGCACCAAGATCGAATAGGAAGCCCGTGCGATCCGGGTTGAAGCGGAAGTTCGTCGCCTTGGAGAGTTTCTCCGCCACGGCCTCGGTAATGTCCTTCACCGCGAGCAGTGACTTCTTGATACTGTCAGCATCGGCGAAGAGTTCCGCCTTGCCGGTTCGAGCGTTCGCCTTCCACAATTTGCCGTCCTTCACTTGAAGCATGTGGTCCGCATCCAGCCAGGCACCGGGGACCACGGGCGTGCCTTGCAGGCCGAACGTAAACCCGCCCGTGGGGCTGAACAGCATCGCATCGGTGACCGGGCGATTCCGAAGCACGGTGTCGGACAGCGGTTCGGCCGGGCCAACGGTGAGCGGGTACGTCTTGGGCAATCGGAGAATCGGGAAGTCCTTGCCGACTTCGGTGCCTTTGGCGACGAATCCCCAGCGTGTCAAACCGTCCTCGGCTTCAGGTTCCAACAGGTACGCGGCGAGGTGGCCGAGCGGTTGAGCGGTCTTCACCACGAGCGTGCCGGCCGGGATCATCTTGCGACCCAACCGGCTGCGGACTTCCACGTTGAACAAAGAACGGGTCTGGAATGGCTTGGGTTCGGGGTTGATCTGGGTGACGAGGGGCAGATCGACTTCGAGTTGAATATCCTCGCGGAGTTCGTCCACAATGATGCCGTGCCGCTGGAGAATCTCACGAATCTCCGCGTACTTCGCCGGCACGAGGTACGCGAACGGCAACTCGACGACCTGTTCGGGCACGGTCTTGGCGATGTGCAGGAGCGAGTAATCCTTGGTTGTCGCGGTCGCAACCCGCTTGCCGTCCTTTTCGACTTCCTCGAAGCCCTTAATGGCGATCTTCGCGGGGAAAGCCTGGGTCGTGGTCTTCAGCGTCACACGTTTGGGCGGCGCTTCCGCGATGGCTTTCTGGAGCGAGTCGCGCTTTTCAACGGCCACCGTGAAGCACGCCGTTACGAATGCCTGAGTGGCGGTGATGCGATCCGCAAACGTGGCGTAGCTGTACGATTCGCTCAGCACTCCCACACAGCCGCGCAGGGCGAGATACTGGATGCTATAGCGTGGCAACGCCGGGTAGGTTTCCCACTTGGTGCGGTCCTTGCTGAAGTTCCCATACGGGGCGAGGTCGAAGCCCGTGCTGGCTTTCACGCGCTTGGTGACTTCGGGAAATAGCACGCCGTTGGCCCACGTCACGATTTCGCTTTCAGAACTCGGGTAACGCGGTCCATCGTAAGTGAGCGCATGGCGGTGCTTGCTGCCGTTGGTGGTGTGGCAATCAATCACCATCGCGGGGTTCCAGGTGTTGATGAGCCTCACGAGCGAGCGAATTTCGGGGCTGTCGAGCTTCACGAAGTCGCGGTTGAGGTCGAACCCTTGGGCGTTCTCGCGGATGCCGGCTCCGTCGCTCGGCCCGTTCTCGTTGGGGCGATTGGTCTTGGCGATGTGTTCGTTGCCGTCGGCGTTGAGGATCGGCACCAACAGAATCACGAGGTCTTTGAGGAGCGGGTGATTCTTCTTGTCGGTGAGGTCGCGCGCCAGAGCCAGGAGCGCTTCCTTGCCGTCCACTTCACCGGCGTGGATGTTGGCGAACGCCATCACGACGAGTTTGCCCGCTTCCTTCGCGTCTTCGGCCGTGCGCACATTGGGATCGGCGATCACAAGTAACGGAAGTTTCCGGCCTTCGTGGCTGATGCCGAAGTATTCGAGCCTCGCCGCGGGGCCACGTTTCGCAATCGCTTCGCAGAACGCGACCACATCGGCGTACTTCGACGTGGCCTTGAACTCCGATTTCTCAGCGGCGGTTTGAAGTGGCGGGTCGGCTTTGGCGAACGGAGCAAAGAAAACGAAGGCGAACAGCGCGAAAGTACGAGCCACGGCGTTCTCCGTGCGGCGGCGGGATCAGAAGCGGAAAGGTGATTGTATGGCGGATCACGCCGTTTAGCGGCATCCCAGCGGGGTTGTTGGGGTGCCCGCCTTGCCGGACAGTTGGCACGGTTGGCGAGATCACGCCGTTTAGCGGCAGCCCAGCGGGGTTGTTGGTGGTCACGTTGGGACCACCACTATTCTTTGCGCAGCGAGGATTGACACATAGCCGGCGTGCCCTGCTCGTGGCAAACCGGCGACCTTACGGTGCGCCGCTCACCTTGGTCTTGAAGGCAAACCGGCCGCTCACCGAAGCCTTGGCCCGCCGCGCTCGTGGTGAGCGGCGCACCGTAAGGTCGCCGGTAGACTCAAACTGTGTGCCAGTTTCGGCCGCGTGAAGTATAATTTGAGTTGCTGCAGCACGCTTACTTCTTCTCCGGCCCGAGCAGCTTCTTGATCTCGTCCTTGTCCGCGTCGCGGTCGAGGTACGGGACGCCATTGGTCATCCACGTCGGGGCGGGTTTGCCCTTCAGGTGGAACTCGAAGAACTGGAACATGCGGGCGGCGAAGTCGCGGGCGGCGGCGCGGTTCGCCAGGTTGTGCGGTTGGCCGTTGTAGTTCAGCAGGTAGCACTCCTTGCCGAGGCGGCGCAGCGCGAGGTAATACTCGATGCCCTGATACCAAGGTACGGCGTCGTCCTGGTCGTTGTGGATCATGAGTAACGGCGTCTTCACGCGGTCGGCCATGAACACCGGCGAGTTCTCGATAAACTTCATCGGCGCTTCCCACAGCGTCGCCCCGATACGGCTTTGCGTCCACTCGTACTGGAACTGCCGCGTGAGGCCGGAACCCCAGCGAATGCCGCCGTACGCGCTCACCATATTCGAGACGGGCGCACCGGCTACGGCGGCCTTGAAGCGGTCCGTTTGCGTCACCATGTAGGCGATCTGGTAGCCACCCCACGATTGGCCGTTGATGCCGATGGCTTGCGTATCGACGTAGCCCTTGTCCACCACGGCTTGAATCGCGGGCAGCACGCACTTGATCGCGCTCTGACCGGGGAAGCCTACTTTGTACGCGATGTCCGGCATCAGCACGAGGTAGCCGTTGCTGGCGTAGAACGTCGGGTTGATGGTCTGGCCGCCCCGCACCACGGGCAGCCGAAAGTTGTGCAGCGTGTCGGATTCGCGCTCGTAGATGTACACCATCATGGGGTACTTCTTCGAGGCGTCGAAATTCTCAGGCTTCACCAACACACCGGAAAGCGGTGTGCCGTCCGTGCTGCTGAAGTGAACCAGTTCGGCCTTGCACCAGTTGAAGTCCTTCACCTTGGGGTTAATGTCCGTGACCCGCTTGAACTCGTGGAAATCGAGCGTCGTGGCGAAGGTGTCCGGGTAGTCCGAGAAGGTTTGCACGGTGAGCAGGCAGACGTCCGAGTTCTTCGCCTTCGTGAGGGAGCCGTATTTGCGGGCACCCATGATGAGCAGTTTCGGCGCGGCACCCGGTTCGAGGTGGTAATAGCCCGTGTCCCGCGTGTGCAGGTTCTCGGCGAAGAGCAACTGCAGCTTTGAGAGATCGAAACCTTTGAATGGCTCGAACGTGTCCTGCACAACCACCCGTTGCAGTGAGAAGCGAATCTGCTGCCCACGGCCGACCTTCGTGAGGTTCTCGGCCGAGGTGCCATCGGCGGCGAGTTTCCACAGGTCGTAGCGGTCATTAACCAGGACGAACTTGCCGTCGGGCGTCCACGCCGGCTGGCCAGCAGGCGGCGGCGCACCTGGGTGGTCGTCGTCCTCGTCGAAGAACTTCTCCTTGAGGGTCGCGGTGAGCTTCACCCGCTTGCCGTCCGGGACGGCGACCGTGAACCAATCTTTGCCGTCGAAGGCGAGCAAGTGCTTGCCACCCGGAAGCAGCGTGGGTGCTGGCGTGGTGTAGCCGCCGAAGCCGGCGAGCAGTGGCTTACTTTCCCCAGTGCGAACATTAACGGCCGTGTAGTCCGTGAGCGGCAACCCGTAGCCCGTGACGTGGCGGTAACTGCGGTTATCGGCACCGAGCGCCCAGTCCGTGTCGCGTGGGGGGAAACTAACCGAGATGTCCGGATCGGAGAGTTGCCGGAACTGCTTGGTGTCCAGCAGCACGACGGCGGAATACGTCTTCGCGGCATCAGCGGCAGCCTGGAGTTTCTGCATCGGCTGAAGACGTTCGTCCTTCCAGTGCCAGAGATCGAGTTGGAAGTCTTCAGGCCGGGGCGGGCCGACCAGTGGAACTGGCGCAGGTTCGCGCTTCGGGGCGGTGTTGAGGTAGAGTTTCGCGCCGTCCGCCGAGAACGCGAGCGAGCCGCCGGTGAATGTCCACCCCGCGCGCTGGCCGGGCGTGCTTGGGCCGAAGACTTCGTCAGCCCCCGCTATACTTGGTGCGTGCGCGGCGCGGGCCACGGACAGCAGCGCCGCGAACCCGCTGGTTCCGCCCATTGGTAACATGGTCGCCGGGCTTGTCACGGGCTTCTTGTTCCGCTCCCAGACAAGCGCATGGTACTTCGCCGGCAGCACTGGGCCACCCGGAGGAGCCGTGCCGACGGGGGTGCCAGCAGGTCGCGGCGGCGGAGCCTGATTCGCGGGCGTTACCGTGCTGTCGTCATAAAGGAACGCGAGGCGGGTTTCGTCCGCTTCCCACGTCAACGACGAGAAGCGACCACTGCCAGTTTTGATGGCTTCCGGGCCTCCGCCCGAACGCGGATTCAGCGCGAACACGCCGTTGGTTTCCTCCTTCTTGGACGAAACCGTGAACACGAGCAACTTGCCATCGCGGGTCAGTTGGAACTCGGTCACATCGGGAAGCGTGCGTTCATTCTTGCTGGCGATGTCGCGGATGAACAGATCGGAGCCGAAGGTCTTGCCGCCGGCACCCACGACCGGAAGCGGGGGTTGCCCACCAATGGGGAACTTGCCCTTCGTGGGAAGTTTGGGCGTGTCGGTCTTCTCGGCTTCGCCCTTGGTGGGTTTGCGATAGATCAGGAAGCCGGCCCCATCGCCACCAACCAGGAACGCCCCTGCTGCGTGGAACTTGTCGCTTACATTCCCTGTGGCAAGTTCCACGACGGCGAGCGTCGGTTGCGGCAGGTCTTCGGTCTTCACTTTGTCGGCTTTGGCCTTGTCGGTCTCGGCCTTGGTGGGCGTTAACGGCAAAATCGCTCGCTTGCCATCCGGGGTGAACTTTGCGCTGCTGGTCGCCGCGCCCGGCCCGCGCGGGAACGTGTACTGCTTCGCGGTCGCAATGTGGCGCACGATGGATTCGCCGTCGCCGTCGGTCGGCCACACAGCGTAGGCAACATGGCTGCCATCTGGGGACATCGCCGGGGGCGACGCCGTGCGCCACAGGTTTTCGTCGGCGAAGGTGAGAACCTTCTTCGGCGGCGGGGCCTGAGCGGACAGCGAGCCGGCCGTGCCGACAAGCAGCACGAACAGACCGGCCGTGGCGAGAACGCGGGCAATGCGGAGCACGGGGAAACCTCCGGGGTGTGGAACGCGAGGATTATTTGTTAAGGTTTATCCTCCACACCCGTTGTAATGCCACAATTTTCCCCAGGCTTCCGAGTTTCCCCACGCCCGGAAGCCTGCCCAACCGGCACACACAGATTTCTGGAGGCCGGCTTCCTATGATGAAGTTGTCCGCTCCCTGAGGAACGCATGACCGACCCGGCAGCCATCGAGAAACTTCGGCCGATGCTCGACCCGTTTTATCGGGCCGTCGAGGGCGTGCTGATCGGCCAACGGCACCTCGTGGATGGCCTGCTCATCGGTCTGCTCACCGACGGTCACGTTCTGCTCGAAGGCGTGCCCGGACTGGCAAAGACGCTCGCCGTTCGCACGGTCGCCCGCGCTTTGCATCTAAAATTCCAGCGCATCCAGTTCACGCCCGACTTACTCCCCGCCGACGTGGTTGGCACGCAGATTTACAACCCGCGCTCGGGCGAATTCACTGTGAAGCAAGGGCCGATCTTCGCTAATGTGATTCTTGCCGACGAAATCAACCGTGCCCCCGCGAAGGTGCAATCCGCTCTCCTCGAAGCGATGGCTGAACGCCAGGTAACCATCGGTGAGAACACGCTCCCGCTGCCGCGACCGTTCTTCGTGCTGGCCACCCAAAATCCCATCGAGCAAGAAGGGACGTACCCGCTACCCGAGGCGCAAGTTGATCGCTTCATGCTCAAGATCGTGATCGATTACCCCAGCCGCGCCGACGAACTCACCGTCCTCGACCGCATGGGCGGCCTGACGGCTGACACGGACATCGCGCCTGTTCTGAGTTCTGAAGACCTGGCGGCGTTGCGTGCCGCGGCCGACTCGATATATGTGGACGCGAAGGTGAAGGGCTACATCGTGGATGTGGTCCGCGCTACCCGGCGACCGGCCGATTACGGGTTGGACCTCGCCGGCTTGATTCAACTTGGAGCCAGCACCCGCGCCGTGATCGCCCTGCACCGCGCCGCGAAAGCCCACGCCTTCCTTGCCGGCCGTGCGTATGTCACGCCCGAGGATGTGAAGGCCACCGCGACGGATGTGCTCCGGCACCGCATCGTGATTTCGTTTGAAGCCGAGGCCGAAGACCTGCGGCCCGAGCAGTTGGTGAAGCAAGTGTTGGACAAACTTCCCGTTCCGTGACGGGTGCGGGGAATTCCGCCGGAGTGGCCATGCAACAAGTTCTCTTCACGATCTTCGGCCTCCCGCTGTACGGCTTCGGGGCGATGCTATTCGTCACGTTCGTGGCCGTGGTGTGGTGGGGCACGCGGCGAAGCAAGCGCATCGGCCTGCCCGCCGAGCGGTTCCAGGACTTCGCCATTTACGTTTTCATTTGCGGTATCATCGGTGCCCGCATCCTGTACATGATCCAGTACGCCAATCAATTTCCCGATCAGTCACTCGTGGGATTAGTTGGTGCATTCTTCCGCATCTGGGAAGGAGGCATCGTCTTCTACGGCTCCGCACTCGGCGGCACCATCGGGTACTTCCTCTTCTACTGGTTCGTGATGCGGCGGATGAACGTCTCGGGCTGGCAACTCGCCGACGCCGTCGCGCCGCTACTGGCAATGGGCCTCGCCATCGGCCGCATCGGGTGCTACCTGAACGGTTGTTGTTGGGGCACGGCGGCGCACGAGGAAACGTGCCCGGTCCCGCTCGGCTCGGCGCACTTCCCCCTGCTCCCCGCTCACGCACGCACGCAACTCGTCACGGAACAACGGCTCCAAAGCCCGGTCGGGTTCGTTACCCGCGAGCGTTCCATCGGGGCGATACCCGACCCGCGTTCCGAGATTTTCGCCGTCGAGGTTGGTTCCAACGCCGACAAGGCCGGGTTGAAGGCCGGCGACCGCGTGGTGAGGGTGAACGGCGAGGCGAACATGATCGTGATCGAACTCTATAGCGACCCGGAGAAGGCACAGGCCAACGCCGACATCCTCAAAGAAGCCGGGGGCAAGATTGTTCCCGGCCTGAGTGGCCGCCAACGGGTCGAGTTCGACTCACTGGAAGCCTATGCGAAAGCCCGCGAGAAGTTGCCCATCGGGAACTTCGCGGTCACCGACAAACTCGAAGACCTGACCCGTGATTGGCCGCGTGGCCGAACGCAACTCTCGCTCGGCGTGGAACGCGCCGGGGAACCCGTCGAGATTCCGACCTTCACGCCGCGCACGGTCGGGCTGTATCCCACGCAGTTGTACGAAACGCTCAGCATGGTGCTGCTGATCCTGTTCCTGCTCGCCTACTACCCATACCGCCGACACGATGGCCAACTCATGGTGCTGGTCATGGTGGGCTATGCGATTCATCGCTTCATCAACGAATCGCTACGAATTGAGCCGTCATATCAGGGTGGCCTCACGCTTTCGCAGTGGGGCAGCGTGGTGGTGTTCATCGCCGCCGCCGGGATTGAAGGCTACCTGCGGCTGGTGATGCCGTCGCGCTGGAAGGGCGAACCGCAATACGTCGCGCCACCGCTGCCCGAGAAGGAACCTGGGCAGGACTCCGGGCAGCAAGTGTTAGTGGTTGATATCTGGTAAAGCGAGACCCAGCGGGGACGATCTGTCCAGGCGCGTGCCCCCGCTGGGGGCGACGCTAAACGAACGCAACCTCCCACTATCCGGCATCAGCCGGCGGCTTTGGGGAGTTGCCAGGCACCCGGTGTCGGGGCGGCGGTCACTTTCAGTTTCGAGTCCAGTGTCAGCCCCTTCGGCATGATGTCTTCGTTCGCTTTCAGCGCATCTTCCCACTTCAGCGTCTTGCAGGCGAAGGAAGCGTTGCGGCCGAGGATCGCGGTGAAGGTCGATTCGGTCACGGCCTTCAACTCGTTCAGCGGCTTCGAGGCGCGGATGCTGTTGAGCAAATCGACGTGTTCGAGAACGTAGGCATCGTCGATATCTTCGCTGACCTCTTTGCCGTTGATGAGGTACGAGTTCACCTTGCAGGTGCCCTTCGTGCCGACAACCGATTCCGAGATATCGTTGTCGCCCGGAATGTGGCGGCAGTACGACGACAGTTTCACGCCGTTCTTGTACTCGTACTCGACGGCGTAGTGATCCCAGATGTTGCCGACTTCGTTGGGGTCGCCGGGCTTGCGGTTCGCGCGACCGCCCATTCCGATGGCCTTCACTGGGTGGTCCTTCATGATCCAGTTAATCACGTCCAGATTGTGAACGTGCTGCTCAACGATGTGGTCGCCGCACAGCCAGAGGAAGTGATACCAGTTGGTGATCTGATACACGGCGTCGCTCATGTTTTCGGCGCGGTCGCGGAACCAGATGCCGTTGTTGTTCCAGGCGCAGCGGGCCGCGACGATGTCGCCGATGGCACCGTCGTGCAACTTCCCGATGGTCTCGACGTAGCCTTTCTGGTGTCGGCGCTGGGTGCCGGCGACGATGGAGATGTTCTTCTTCTTCGATTCTTCGGCCAGCGCGAAGCACTTGCGTGCGCCGGTTGCGTCCACGGCAACGGGCTTCTCACAGAAGATGTTCTTGTTCGCCTTGATGGCCGCTTCGAGGTGCGTCGGTCGGAAGCCGGGCGGCGTGGCAAGGATGACGAGATCGACGCCAGCGGCCAGCACCTTTTCGTAGGCGTCCAGGCCGCTGAACATGGTCTCCGGCGTCACCTTGATCTGAGCCTGGTGATTCTTGAACGGGCTTTTGTCGCCGGCCGACTTGAACGCCTTCATTGCGTCTTCGGTCTTGGCCTTGAACACGTCGCCGATGGCAACGATGTCCAGTTTCGGGTTGGCCCCGTTGATCTTGGCTTCGGCGTGCAGGATGTTGCGGATGGCTCCGGTGCCGCGGTCGCCGCACCCGATGAGGCCGACCTTGATGGTCTCGTTGCCAGCGGCGGCGTAGAGGCCGGCAGCGGATGCGCTTGCGGCAACCCCGGCGACGGCCGAAGTCTTCAGGAAATCACGACGGTTCGACATTTCCAACTCCTGGAACATGGGAAGAGATTCACGTTTAAGGTTTAACGTTTAACGTCGAAGACATTGGCACCACCGATGGGGAGACGTGTGGCCAATGTTCAAGCTAAACGCGAACCTGAAACGCGAGGGATACAAACGTTAAACGTGAGGCGTCAGCCCGACTTCTTCACGACCCTGGGCTTCAACGTGGCGAGATCGGGCTGTTCTTCCTCGGCGAGTACGACGCGGAAGCCGATCACATCCATTTTGGTGAGCCACCAGATGCTGCGGGGTTCTTGCGGGTCGTGCTTCTGCCAGCTTTCTTCGGACACACGGCGGCTCGCGCTGCGGAGTTTCTCGGCTTTGTCCGCCCAGGAACCGCCACGAACAATGTGCGACCACTTATCGGCGGTCGGAATGTTCACCGGGCCGAGGTTGAGCTTGTTCTTCGCGCGGTTCGCGTAGGTGTTCTCCTCGTACTGATCGAGCGTCCACTCCCATACGTTGCCGTAGAGGTCGTGAATCCCGAAGGGGTTCGCCTTGCGTGTGCCGACCTTGTGCGTGCAACCCTTGGGCTTATCGGGGAAGTCTTCGTCCACGGAGTTCTCTTTGAACCAGGCATACTCCTTGAGGTCTTTCGCGTCGTTCCCGAACGAGTACGCGGTGTCGCCTTTGCCGCCGCGAGCCGCGTATTCCCACTCGGCTTCAGTAGGCAAGCGGTAGAGCCGGCCGGTCTTCTTGCGGAGCCATTCGCAGTACATCATGGCGGCATGGTGCGTCATGCTCAGCGCCGGGTGACCATCGCGGCCGTGGTCGTAGGTTTCATCCAGGAAGGTGTTTGTGGGCCGCGTGACGAACTCCGGCCCCATTTTCTTCGCGTCCTTGTGGTCGGCCTTGAGGAAGTTCTCGTCGTACCAAAAGATGTCCCAGTCGTTCCAGGTCACCTCGAGCTTTTGCATCCAGAAGTTGCCGACCTTCGCCTTATATGCCGGCCCTTCATTGGCATCGCGGCCGGGTTCGGATTCCGGGCTGCCGACGGTCACTTCGCCACCGGGAACGTAGATCATCTCGAACTGACCCTTCAGGTCGTACCGCGTGGTGGTCTTGGTGTTGGCGTCGGTGATCGTCTTGAACGACTCGATTTTCTGGGTGAAGTTCTTGCGTTCCAACTTGGGTGGCGCGGGCACTTTGTCCGCAGGCTCGTCGGGCGGCGCAACGGCGACCGCGACCCAAGGCAGTGTGGCGAACAGCAGGAACGATGTGGTGAATCGACGTGTCATTCTGTTAGATTCTCCGATGCGGGCGTCGATGTCAAGAACTCACTCGACCCCAATGGAGAATGTTATGCGCGGATTCGTCATCCTGTTCGGAATCTTGGCTCAGATTCCGAATCCGTTTAGCGGTCACCCCAACGGGGCACCCCAAGCCGTTGAGCGGTTTGAGTTTAAGTCTACGCACATGGGCACGACGTTCCGCATTGC
>Ga0105046_10012993_pt1 | contig 12906 bp, 11 predicted proteins | sample MAT03_FD_78385 | JGI IMG/M metagenome (GOLD analysis project Ga0105046, IMG submission 78385) | Freshwater microbial communities from Lake Fryxell liftoff mats and glacier meltwater in Antarctica - MAT-03 (megahit assembly) | ecosystem: Environmental > Aquatic > Freshwater > Ice > Liftoff... | reverse complement strand
TTGCCGTAAGGCAACATACGATGAAAAAATCTTGCGGGATCGGATTTTGCAACCGTCTCCCAGTCGTCTTTGGCCGCGTTCAAGCGATGCACAAACCCGTCCATCGTGCTCACGTAGAGGTCGCCAGCAACTGCAAACGACGAAGAGCCGAATCCTGACATGCCTTTTCCTGGGATCGATGGGCCTTGTTTCCATGTATCAAGGGCAGGATCGTAGATATCGACTCGCGTGGTGGTTCCGTTGTCCGGCTTCATTCCGCCGATAACAAACAGTTGCTCCTCAAAAGCAGCGACGCTGATCGCGCGGCGAGCATCCGTTAGCGGTGTCGTTGGTTTCCATGCGGACTTCGGATCGCCGAGGTCAAGTGACCAACCCGTTGAGTGCCACTGCGACTCGTCACTGTCCCCGGTTAGCTTCCAACCCCCAAAGACGTAGACGTTGGTTCCAACGACGGCAGCATCGAAGGACGAACGGGCTTCGGGAAGCGGGGCGAGGTCGATCCACGTATTGGCGGCGGCATTGTAACTGGCAACATACGTCTGTGATCTTAGGTCTTGTTCTTCGCCCGCTGCGTTTACCGCCGTAAACCCGCCAATACGAATGACACGATCCTTAAACGGAACCAATGCCAAACCTTGCAAAGCAGGGCCGGTTGCGAGCGATTTCCAAGAACCGTCTTTACCGGCCGCGAGGTCCAATGCCCACAATCGGTTCGACTGTTCGGCAGTCGAATACGAATGAGCGTTTCCGGTATGACCGCCATAAACAAACAAGGTTTCACCTGCGATCGCGGCACCAAAGCTGGTTAGTTCTTCCGGGAGATCTGGCAGGCCTGACGGGGCGATCGAGACGCCGCTGCTCTCGTCGACTTTGGGTTCGGTGGGCTCGATCGAGTTTGGCTTCGACGCGGGTTTTGTCATCGCGGCTTCCTCATCGCTGGATTCCTTGAAAAAAGTGGCGGTGAGATAGTCTGCCGTGCTCGTGTAGTCTTCACCATCATAATTTCCAGCATCGGCGGCACTCTTCGTGCCAACCATGACCGCATTCAAGCCACTTTCAACTTCTTTTGCAGTGAAATTGACGAGTCCGGCCGCGTCGGTTTTTCTCGCAGCTTCCTCGTGGCCCTCTTCACAGAAAAGTTTTACGTCGACGCCTTCAAGTGGCTTGCCGTTTTGTAGTACTGCCACCGCGATACCGCCGTCGGGTGCGGGTGCAAGAACCGTTTGCAATTCGGCATCGGCTCTCGGATCGGTTGGCCAATCTGACCAATGGCGCTGAGGCAAATGCTCGACATGATAGGTCAGTTGCATACCGTGGTACAAACCGTAGGTTACCGTTCCCGCAAGTTCTTGGGTTGCGTCAATCGGTTTATCGCTACGAATTCCCACTAATTTATCGCTATCAACGGAACTCATCTTGATTGTGGGTTCAGCGCCGTCGCTCCGCAGTTCAATGGCTTGAACTTTGGCCGGCATCGGATAAGAACGATCTTCGGTTGACTCGCCGAACCACATCACGGCGTGGCCTTGGTCGTCAGTGGCGAGCCATGGGAAATGCGCCATCGATTGGCTTGTCGCCGTGAGTGCCAACGCCAAAGAAAGAAGCCTCGGAGCACGTCGGTTTGGTTTCCGATTCATTAAATTTCTTTTCAGTCAAGAGTAAAGGGTTTTAGGTTCTAGGAGATGAGTTCTAGGTTTAGATTCCAGGTTCCAAGTGACCGCCTATCGATTCGCTTTCAAAAAAGAAATATCGAACGTCAAGGCGTCATTCGGTCCTCTGGTAAGTTCGCATGTCAGTACGCTATCGGTATCAAATGCCGGTGCAACAACCCTTCCCGGCGGTGGTGTTTCCGAAACTCCGCTTCTGCGCATCGATTCGAGAATTTCAGTTGGTAACATCGAGACACGAACGCGGTAAGTTCCTCCCTGCAGCTTTGCATCATTCCCTATTTCGAATCGTCCATTAAATACCGGCGCGGAACCATTTGGGCCAGTGGTTTTTCCCATCGGTTCAAGCGTAATGACGGCACCCGAAAGCGGTTCACCGTCTGCCATCACCATACCCGTTGCCGTAGTCGTGACGCTACTGGATGTTTCGCATCCGAGAATCGCAAGCAACAGCAAGACCGGAACCGTATGGATGATTGTATCCATCACCATGAAGTAACCTCGACTGTCTCACCATCATTGCGAGCGGCGAGTCGCTTGAGCGTTACGGCATCGATCGACTGCGTCAGAAACCGCACGCTTCCGTCGGCCCATACAAACTGCACGCCGCCTGAATGTGGACCACGAAATGATTCGTAGGACGGAATGTCGAAAAGCGAAATCCGATTGGCATTGAACGAGCCAAAGACCGACGCGGTAGAGTGATAGGGATAGCTAACGGCCCACTGGCCGACGTTCGGACCTGAACTTGGAAACGGAAACGGTAGCGACGAGGTGTCCTTTTCCTGCACTCCAAACTCTCCTGCCAGGAGCGTGTTCGATGTCCCATCGGCTGCCGCGATTTCGTCGACTTTCGTCCAGGACATCCACGAAGACTCCGGCAATATCCCGATGCTCAATCGCTCGCTTCGAAAGACGTTCATCGCGTCGACGATCGCTCCGTCGTGCATTTGGTTGCGATACCGCTTTGTCCCCGTCGACACCGCATAACTAGAGTATCCGTTTGGCTTGCCACCGCTGTCGGGAAGCGACATTGATGGACAAAGGTGAATCGCAGGCGTCTTTTTTGCTGCCGATTGGTTGGCGGCTGCCCAGGCGTTCTTATGAATGTCGAATTCTTCATAAAGCGATCCATTTTCATGAAACGGCAGCAGTGCGACCCATGTCGTTAGGCCAGCTTGGTGCACCGGTTGCCCGGCTGCTGAACCGATATTGATCCCTAAGACCGCTGGTGGAAGCCTCCGGTGCACACCGTTGTAACTGTGCATCGCCAAGCCGAGTTGCTGAAGATTGTTGCCGCAAGACATTCGCCGCGACGCCTCTCGAGCGGATTGCACCGCAGGGAGTAATAGTCCAACCAAGACGCCGATGATTGCAATCACCACCAACAGCTCGATTAAGGTGAAGCCTCGCAGACCTCGTGCAAACGTTCTTGTGATGTTCATTAGTAACTCCGAATCTGGTATCGACGGCGGAAGCGGTATCCAATCGAAGCAACCCCCGCGACGACGCCAAGCGTGGCAAGCGTCCCCGGTTCGGGAACCGCCGAAGGCGTGATGAACGCACTGTTCTGAACGAACGTATCGACGTGAAATTGCTGCAAAGACAATGAACTCGCGGCCGCGTTGAAATCGATTCGAAACTCAGCCTGGCTGCTGGATAAATCCCAAAGCGCTAAGTAATCGACTTGATTTCCCCCGAATCCACCCAGCGGAGTGCGTCCGGTCTCAAGCATCAAGCTTGGTGCGATGGTGCCATCCGTCGCCGTGCTGGTGCTCAATAAAATGGATCCGTAGTCAATCTCGCTGCCACCGGTGCGAAATTGAGCGACGATGCGAGTGTTGCCTCCCCCGGCCGTCCCTGATCGGATGATCGATGAGAAGTCGAGGGCGACGAATGGGGAATAGGCGTTCCCGCTTCCAACACCTACGGCACCGGCGCTTACGCCGATTAAACTTGCCGAGCCAAACGGATCAGGAAGGTCGGGTGTCTGATCAATAAAGGGCATGCCCGAGAAGCCCGGTGCAGTCACCGCCTCAAACACGTCCCATCCGCTGTAAGTACTATTCGCACTTCCGCGGCTCCAGCCAAACGTCGTGCCGGACGTTCCAGGAACCGTGTCACCGGGAACGTAGATTGCCGCGTCACTTACCGCCGCAAAAAACAGGCTGCCAAGAATCGCCGTAGCGAACCAAAATACGAAACGCGGACGAAGTGTCCGCACAAGAATCTGATACATGATGCACGAGTGTCCAGCGAGTTGAAAGAGCGGCGTGGTTCACACGATGTGAACAATCGCATTGCTTCGTTTCTGGCTGGCTGGGTCGAGACTGTTGGCCGTTTTTCGTGCAATCGCAACTAAAAAACAGCTCGTCGGTGCCTGGCTCGCTACATGAAAGCTGATGAGAGTGATTCTCAACAAGCAAGATCCTATCACGAAGCAATGTGCAAGTAAACGGTATCCGAGCACATTTTTTTTGAGCGAGTTGGGATGAAGTAATTGACTGTCGGGTTCAAACCTTTCACTGAAAAGCGTCGGCGGTTGTCTAGCTCATCCAGTTACTCGACTTCGCGGTCCATTTTTCGGTCACTTTTTTGGTCTTCGTCCAGAAGTTGATGGAGTCAGGACCGGTGATGTCGCCGACGCCAAATTTCGATGCGTTCCATCCTCCAAAACCGAACGGTTCTCGTGGCACGGGGACACCGATGTTGATTCCGATCATGCCGGCTTCAGCATTGAGCTCGAAAAAACGCGCAGTTGCACCTGAGGTCGTGTAGATGCATGCCGCATTGCCATACGGATTGCCGTTCTCAATTTTAATCGCATCATTAAGAGTTGCCACACGAAGCACGCTGAGGACCGGTCCGAAGATCTCATCGTTGACGCTTTCGTCACCAACGGTAATCCCATCGATGAGCGTCGGTCCTACGTAATTACCAAGTTCTTTGCCGGTGACCTTTACGTCGCGACCGTCTAGTCGAACCTTTGCACCGCGGTGGGCGGCGCGCTCGATGTAGCCTTCGATGCGCTGTTTTGCCGTTCGACTGATGATCGCACCGATTTCACAACCAACATGATTGCTTCGCATTTCCGCTTCGATCGCGTCGAGGATATGGTCACAATCGCCGACTGCGATCAATACGCTTGCTGCCATGCATCGTTGTCCGGCGCAACCGATTGCAGATGCAACGACATTCTTTGCAGTGATCTCAGGGTCTGCATCGGGAACAACAACAAGGTGATTCTTAGCGCCACCAAGAGTGAGCATTCGTTTGTTTGCCGAAGTGCCTCGTTCGTAAACCAGCTTTGCGACGGGCGTTGAGCCGACGAATGCCGCGGCGGCGATTCCGGGATGGTCTAGGATCGCATCGACCGTCTCACGATCGCCTTGCAGGACGCTAAAAACGCCATCGGGAAGTCCGGCTTGTTTCAAAAGATCGGCAAGCATCAATGACGTGAATGGGACTTGCTCACTTGGCTTCAGAATAAACGTGTTCCCACAGGTGATTGCGGTTGGAAACATCCACATCGGCACCATCGCGGGGAAGTTGAAAGGCGTGATCCCGGCAACGACGCCGATCGGAAAGCGGCGCGTGTAGCAATCGACGCCTCGGCTTACTTCCATCAATTCGCCTGAGAACAACGATGGAATGCTGGTCGCGTACTCGACGACCTCGACGCCCCGAAGGACGCCGGCAACCGCTTCAGCGTGAGTTTTTCCGTTTTCGGCCGTGACCTGTTTCGCGATGGTATCGACGTTGGCTTCAACCAATGTCTTGAAGCGGAACATGACCTGGACGCGTTCTTTGACCGGAGTGGTGCTCCATGTCGCGAAAGCCGCGTTCGCGGATTTCACGGCTGCGTCGACGAGCGTCTTAGCAGCGACATGGACGGTGCCAAGCGTCGCTCCATCGACGGGCGACGACAGTGGGCTTAACGCGCGACCGGAACTGTCGGAAACAACTTGACCATTGATGTAGTGGCTTGCAATTGGTGCGTTCAATATTAACTCGATTGGGTTGAAAGGATGTGAAGCGTCACCGTTGTCTGGCTGAATGGTATTCGAATGCTGGTGGAGTCCATAGATCAGCCGCAAAAATCGCTTTTTCGCCTATTGCCACTAGGGGCATTTTCGAGGTAAACGATGCACTCAAAGCACAAGTTCGGCTGAACATCGCAACATGCGTCGGGCAAATTATGTCGTTGTGGACCGCCCGATTGCTGATTATCATACCCCTCTCATCGGGTTTTCGTCATTGGAGCGGGGCAGGCTAACGCCACCATTGCATGTATTTTCGCGACATTCCTCGACGCTACTTTTTGGTCGTCGCGACATTTTGTTTGTCGTTGCTGCTGTATGTCGATCGGGCATGCATCTCGACCGCCAAAGAGCCGATGGTTGCCGAGCTCGGACTCTCCGATCGGCAGTGGGGAGTCATCATGAGCGCGTTTGCGTTCGGGTACGCATTGCTGCAAACGCCATCGGGCATGTTGGCGGACAAACACGGCAGTAGGCGGCTTTTGACAGGTGTGGTTGCGTTTTGGTCGTTGTTTACAGGCCTAACCGCACTTGCGTGGAACTTTTGGTCATTGCTGATTGTCCGCTTTCTCTTCGGCGCGGGCGAAGCCGGTGCGTTTCCGGGACTTGCGAAAGTGGTTTATTCTTGGATTCCACTGCATGAGCGTGGGGTCGTCAAAGGCATCAATTTTTCCGGTTCGCGAATCGGGGCCGCCATCACCATGCCGCTGTTGCCGATGATGTTTGACTGGATCGGCTGGAAGATGTCATTTTTCGTATTGATGGTGATTGGTTTTGTCTGGGCAACGTTTTGGTGGCAGTGGTTCAAGGATGAGCCCGAGCGACATGCTGGAGTGGGACGTGACGAGCTGAAGCTGATCAAACTCGGTCGTATCAGTCGCGAAGTGACCGTCAATGAAGAAGAGTCGCTTGAAGAATTGTTTCGCTCTTCGGGTCTGTGGCTGATGATGGGGCAGTACTTTGCGAGCAACTTTACTTTCTTCTTTTGTCTGACGTGGTTGTATCCATACGTCCGAGAAACCTACGATCTCGATTCGGTAAGCACCGGGGTCTATGTCATGATTCCGTTGCTCGCTGGCGCTGTCGGTAATGTCTACTCAGGCTGGCTGGTAGATCGAATGTATCGAAATGAATGGAATCGTTTTTCGCGTAAGCTTCCCGCGATCATTGGTTTCTTGCTTGCCACGATCGGCTTGGCGATGAGTGTTTCGCAAGAGTCTGCGTTGGGCGCAATCTTTTGGCTATCCGTCGCGATTCTAGGTGCCGATATGACGCTCGCACCTTCCTGGACTTATTGCATTGATATTGGAAAAAGTAGTGCTGGTGCCGTCAGTGGCACGATGAACATGGCCGGCAACCTTGGGGCAGCATTGGTCGGGCTTGCGTTTCCACTATTGATGGAACGTTTCGGACCATCCGGTTTTTTTTATACGGGTGCAACTTTGAACTTGATCGGTGCAGCGATATGGTGCTTCGTGAAACCGGTGCATAGCAAGGCGAGTGATCCGTCTGAGGTTTGGCTATGAGCAAGCTGCGCGGGCTTGTTGTCGGTGCAGGCTTCTTCTGCGATTTTCACCTCGATGCCTGGGCGAGAATTGGCGAAGTCGCAATCGTCGGCGTTTGTGATGTTGATATCGAGAAGGCCGCGAGTCTCGCTAACAAGTATTCCATTGAAAAGGTTTACTCCGACGTTGAGGAAGCCATTTCCGAACTTGCACCTGATTTCGTCGATATCGTTACTCCGCCGTCGACTCATTTGAAGATCATCGAGGTTGTGGCCGGTTCCGGGCTAGCGATGATTTGCCAAAAGCCGCTTGCCGATGACCGGGCAGGGGCGAACGCGATTGCCGCCGTGATTCGCGATTCCAACGTGCCGTTCATGATGCATGAAAACTTTCGTTTTCAGCCTTGGCATCGCAAGATCAAGCAAATCCTAAACGGCTATGTTATCGGAAAGCTGCAAACAATCACGATGCGGACTCGCATGGGCGACGGGTGGCCTGAAGACGCCTACCAAAGTCGTCAGCCGTATTTTCGTACGATGCCCCGAATGCTTGTACACGAAACAGGCATTCACTTTATTGATCTGTTTCGTTACCTCGCCGGTGAGATTGCGAATGTCGATGCGCGACTTCGCAAGCTGAATTCAAACATCGTCGGGGAAGACTGCGGTTCGATCGATTTTGTTTTCGAAAGCGACGCGTTCGGACGGTGGGATGCCGATCGGTATCATGAATCGCTGGTAGATAACCCACGGTATACATTTGGCGAAATGACAATTGACTGCGACAAGGGAAGCCTCTGGTTAGCCGGAGATGGCACGATCACGATCAAGCCACTCGGCCAGCCCGCCTATGTCGATCCCTATACACCAAGCCGCCATGGTTTCGCGGGTGATTGTGTCTATGCAACCCAACTGCATTTTGTCGATTTCTTGCGAGGGCGATGTGAGTCGGAAACATCGCTCGAAAGTACGATGCGCAACCTGGAAATTGTGGAGCAGGTCTACGCGTCGAATCGACATAAGCAAACTCCAACGCAACCCAAATCGATTCCAAGAATCGTCGATCTGAGCCTTCCGATCAGCAATCAGCTTCGCGGTGCGGCAATCGAACCTGCGAAAACGATCGCGATTGAGGGTTGGAACGCGACAACACTTAAACTGTATTCCCACTGCGGTACGCACATGGATGCACCGCGGCATTTTATTGACGACGCGGCGACAATCGATTCGCAGTCGCTCGAAACGTGCTGCGGCGCGGCCGTACTGATCGACTTGACTCCCGTTGAGCCTCGGGAGTTGCTTACGATCGAACGCGTGAAACATGCGATTGGCAGTCAATCCGTGCCCAAGCGAATTCTGTTTCGAACGGATTGGCACAAACGACTCGGGACGCCTGAATATCGCGACGGTTTGCCGCAAATCTCGATTGAGCTGGCTCATTGGTTGGTTGACAACGATGTCAATCTTATTGGTGTTGAGCCACCTTCGGTTGCCGATGTGAATGAGATCGTCGAATTGACCGAAGTGCACCAAATACTGTTTCGCGGCGGTATCACGATCGTCGAAGGACTGGCGAATCTCGATCAATTGACTAGCAAATGTGTTACATTCATTGCGCTACCACTTAAGATCATCGGTGGCGATGGTTGTCCAGTGCGAGCGATTGCGATCGAAAACATTCACGGAGGACTCGGATGACGGAGCAAGCGATGTTCGGATGTATCGCCGACGATTACACCGGCGCTGCGGACCTAGCCGGTATCCTTGCGCGGCGGGGTTTGCGAGTGATTCAGTGCTTCGGCGTTCCTCGTGATTCTAGCTCCTTCGTGGATCGTCGCTTTGATGTTGTGATCGTCGCACTTAAAACTCGCTCGGTCGCAAAGGCCGAGGCGATCTCACAGTCGCTCAAGGCTGCCGAGTGGCTTCAATCCATTGGTGTCACTCATTTTTACTTCAAGTATTGCAGTACCTTTGATTCCACTGCCCACGGGAACATAGGTCCTGTTGCCGAAGCGCTGATGGAATCGCAATCGTGCAAAGCGACACTTTTTTGCCCAGCATTTCCTGAGAATGGACGAAGCGTTTATCTTGGGCATCTATTTGTTAACGGCGTCTTGCTCAATGAATCCGACATGCAGAATCACCCGCTGACGCCGATGACCGATGCCTCTTTGCCCAGACTTCTATCGGCGCAATCAAATCGAACCGTCGGCTTGTTGCCCTGGACCGACATCACCCAAGGCGTTTCACGCACCGAATCGGTAATTGCGAGACTGCGTTCCGATGGCAAAGCGTTGCTGGTTATCGATACACTGTGTGAGCAAGACATGGCCATCGTCAGTGAAGTTGTCTGCGATTGGAAGCTTACGACCGGCGGTTCCGCGTTTGCTGGACATTTGGTGGATCGCTGGATCGAGAAGGGACGAATGCATCGCGGGCAAGAGTCCGAAACGCCGATAACAACAGACTCCCGAGCCGCAGTACTTTCGGGCAGCTGTTCCGCTGCGACTCGCGAACAGATTGCCTTTTTTTCCTCGCGTTTTCCAGCTAAGAAGATCGATGTCGTCGCAGCATCGAAAGACAACCATGTCTTGGATGAATTGATTTCCTGGATCGATGCTCATGCCGATGCCAAAAGCATCCTGCTTTATACCACTGCCGAACCGAGTGAGTTGGCAAAAATCCAGAAGTCGATCGGGAAAGATCACGCCGCGATGGTTGCCGAGACTGTGCTTGCGGAACTAGCAAACGCTCTGGTGCAACGTGGTGTTCGTCGGTTTGTGATCGCTGGCGGTGAAACCAGTGGGGCGATCGTCAATCGCCTCGGCATTCAATCGGTACGCATCGGTTCCGAGATCGCTCCTGGGGTCCCATGGGTCTATTCGATGAATGAACCGACCATCGCGCTGGCCTTGAAGTCCGGCAACTTTGGCGGGCGTTCATTCTTTGATGATGCCGTGGGCAATCTTTGAAAAGGAATCGAAGCCATGAGCGAACGTGACTTGCGAAATCAAATGTGCGAATATGGTGCATCGTTGTTCGAACGTGGATTGACGGCAGGAAGTTCCGGGAACATCAGTGTTCGCATCGGTAATGAAATCCTGATCACGCCGACCAATAGTAGTCTGGGACGTTTGGATTCAGGTCGAATTTCAAAAGTCCGACTGGATGGTGAATGGATATCGGGAGACAAACCTTCGAAGGAGGCGTTTCTTCATTTGGCGATGTACGGTGCTCGGGCGAGCGATACCGCGATCGTTCATTTGCACTCGACTTGGTCCGTTGCTGTCTCTTGCTTAGCGGATATCGATCCTGCGAACTGCTTGCCGCCGATCACCGCCTACTTTGTTATGCGAGTTGGGCGGTTGCCCCGAGTTCCGTACTTTCCGCCGGGCGACCGGCAATTGGCGAAAGAGATCGAGCATCGTGCGATCGAATCCAAGGCGATTTTGCTCGCCAATCACGGGCCGATCGTATCGGGGAAATCGCTGGACGATGCGGTCAATGCGATCGAAGAATTGGAAGAAACGGCGAAGTTGTTTTTGATACTGCGGGGAATGCCGACACAGTACTTAACTCCAGACCAATGCACCGAGCTTGGAAAACGATTTCCGTAAAACCTAAGACTCTTCCATTTGGCCGCGAAGTTGTTCTCGGTCATATTCAATCAACGCCTCAGTTACCGGAGCAACGTTTCCTCCGATGATCTGATCCAGCTTGTATAGCGTGAGATTGATACGGTGGTCCGTAAGTCGATTTTGGGGAAAGTTGTAAGTTCGGATTCTTTGGCTTCGGTCGCCGGAGCCCGTTAAACCTTGCCGCGTCTCGGACTGCTGGGCCATCTGCTCTTCGCGTTTCTTGTCATAAATACGGCTCTTCAAAACACGCAGTGCCTTCGCCAAATTCTTGTGTTGGCTTTTTTCGTCTTGGCACTGAACCACGATTCCCGTTTCATGATGCGTCAAACGGATCGCGGACTCGGTTTTGTTGACGTGCTGGCCACCGGGCCCGGAAGCACAGAATTTGTCGACTCGGTAATCATCGGCCTTTAGGTTCACTTCCACATCTTCAGGCTCGGGCATCACGGCGACGGTTGCGGCAGAAGTATGGATGCGGCCTTGCGTCTCGGTCTCCGGAACCCGCTGGACGCGATGGCCACCGCTTTCGTATTGCAATTCGCGATACACGCCCTCGCCTTCAAGGGTCAACGTGATTTCCTTGAAGCCACCCATTTCAGTAGCGCTGTGGTCCATGATTTCAGACTTCCAGCCCTTCGAATCGGCATAGCGTCGATACATTTCATAGAGGTCGCGGGCGAACAATGCGGCTTCATCGCCCCCGGTTCCCGCGCGAATTTCCATCACGCAACGAGTCCGATGACTGTCTTCGCCGCCGACGGTCATCGACAGCAAATCGTCCCACAAAGCGTTGCGCTGGGCACGAAGTCCGACCAGTTCCTCTTCGGCCATTTGGCGTTCTTCGGAATCGGTCGCGGCTTCAGCCATTTCCATGCAGCCTCGAATTTCGTCGCCTAGCCTTTTGTACTCGCGATACTTGTTAGCAAGCTTTGCTAAGCCACCGTGTTCGCGAGCCGTCGCGCCCATGCGGTTGCCGTCGGCAAGAACTGAGGGGTCCGAAAGGTCGCTTTCCAGTTGCTCAAAACGAGAAAGTTTTTGTTCGAGTGTATCGCGGATAGAGCTGCCCATGATCGCCTATTGCTTCGCAGGTGTTGAATGAAGCTTCGATGGCGGGAGACAGAGAACCTTACACGAAGCGAGAATGAACCCGATACAAATGACACACGACACGCAATCGCGTGCCGTGGGCAAGTGTTACAGCGATAGGGCAGCTATTTCTTTACTGCTTTTTTCTTCGTTGGCTTGGACTGAAGACTTGCGTACGTTCCCGCAGCAAACTTCTTCTGGAATTTATCGATACGGCCTGCAGTATCAACAAACTTGAGCTTGCCGGTGTAAAACGGATGGCATTCGCTACAAATGTCAACCTTCAGCTCGGGGCGAATACTTCTTGTCTTGAATGTCGCGCCGCAACCGCAGGAAACGGTCGTTTCTTGGTACTTGGGGTGAATGCCGTCTTTCATCGATACTTCAATTTTTCTGCAAATGGTTCTATGCCGTTGGCTTCGTACAACGATCAGTTCCGTAGTGTACGCGTAAACGGCCACAGAGTTCAAGGCTTCCCGGCCAATGATTCCATAAGTCAACATACAGATCCGGGCCAAATCCGCCCGCGTCGCGACGCATTGGCACGAGTTCAACGTGCGAATTCCCCACCGATGCTTCAAAAAAGGTCTGGAATTCTCGAAAACCGCGAATGATTGCGGTGAGCGAGAAAAGGCAGGCATTCTGCAAACGGGAGCACGGACTAACATGCCCTTGGCGTTCGAACCAGGAGAATGGTCCCCACTCGATCAGGATCCGTTAGAAGCGGAAGATTACGTCAAATTGCAAACGATTATCAACAATCTCCTCGAATTCGGTGAGCGGTAACTGCTAGGCTCTGTTTGAAAACTAGGCACTGTAGCCGCTTCGCGTCAGCGTGCAGGCCTATCCTGAACGAAAACGGGGCCCGCAGGCTTACGCCAAGCGGCTCACATTGCAACTCGCCCGCTTTTCAAACAGAGCCTAGTAGCTAGCGGCTAGTGCTGTTTCGGAGCAAACAAAGGTGTCAAGGA
>Ga0105046_10012989_pt1 | contig 12909 bp, 15 predicted proteins | sample MAT03_FD_78385 | JGI IMG/M metagenome (GOLD analysis project Ga0105046, IMG submission 78385) | Freshwater microbial communities from Lake Fryxell liftoff mats and glacier meltwater in Antarctica - MAT-03 (megahit assembly) | ecosystem: Environmental > Aquatic > Freshwater > Ice > Liftoff... | reverse complement strand
CTGCCCATGCCCACATCGCGGCGGTCCAGCACCACGGTGGAAACGCCGGCCTCGGCCAGGTGATAAGCAACCAATGCGCCGGTGATGCCGGCACCGATCACAACTACATCACACGTTAAATCCTCCTGCAAAGGCGGATACGTTGCCAGCAACCCATGCTTGATTGGCCAGAAAGGTTGTGCATGCCAGGAGCCCGATGTCAGATCCATGTAATCCTCAAAATGAAAAGTTCAGACTAAGTTAGAAGTTGGAGATAAAAAAAGCTCCACTTTGTTCAAGTGGAGCTTGAATGTCCTGCAAAGTGTGCTGTTCGAGCACGTTGCAAAACTATTACTTGTGTGTTTCTTCGGTCTGGGTATGCGCCTCAAGGAACCACAGCCACTTGTCCAGATCACGTGAGAGATCGGTCAACATATCGGCCGTGTCAGCATCGCCTAGCTCATCGGTCTTGGCAATGGCCGCGCGAATCATCTTGGCGAGATGACCATAGCGCTGACTTAGCGTATTGACGTGAGTCATTCCCTGCGTAATATCCGAGGGATACTCCTCGAGCATCGACGTCGAAGCAGCCATGCGAACGGTGCCAAGGGCAACGCCGCCCAAGGCCGTAATGCGCTCGGCCAGCTCGTCCACATAGGGCTCAAGGCCCTCAGCCAGTTCATCAAACAGCTTGTGCAGGCCAATAAATTGAGGGCCCTTTACGTTCCAGTGTGCCTGCTTGGTCTGGCTCATCAAATCGAAGGTGCAAGCCAGGTGCTGATTGAGCACCGCAATCACTTCATCACGCGTGTCGCTCTTCAGATCATTATGCGTGTTGAAAATAGCCTCGTCGGCCAGCTTGTCGGTCTGCGAAATCTCAGAGCGCGTGTTGGTCTTGCGAGTGTCCCGGGTCAAATCTTTAGTTGCCATGTTTTCCTCCGTCTTCTAATACTTGGTTTACGCTGTGTGCGGCTCACCCAACTATTTCTCCGCGAGAACGTTTTCTCTGCGAGTAAATTGAGCGAACCGTAGTTCAATAGGTTTTTAACAGGCCAAAGGCTCAGAGCAAGTCATGCTCAAGCACCCTCAGTTCTTCAGTGACTTTAGCAAAAACACTCAAAAAATAATATCGTCCGCGTGGGCAATCTCTGTAAGCCGGTTGTGACACTAGATAGGTGTTTGTCTGACAAACCGAATATCGCTCGCGGCCGGATGCTTTATGATTAAATTAGGTGATCATCTCTATCGTGTCGAACGATCAAACCCCAAAGCCTGTGTAGATAAACCATTTATGACTTCTTTAAAGCGTGTCTTAGCGATCGTAAACCCTGGTTCCGGTGCGCAATCTGGAACTCAAATTGCACAATGGCTCACCGAAAATGCGGCAGCACAGGGTATCGAGCTCGTTGTGCGCAATACCAGTATCGAGACGTCGACCAATGACTTGCTGGAGGATAGCGAAAGCTTTGACCGCGTGATCGCCAGCGGCGGCGATGGCACCATCATGGAAGTTATCAATGGACTGGCCGTCAAAGCCAGTCCGGTGCCCATGTTTATTGTGCCTGCGGGAACTGGGAATGCGCTTGCCAAAGGCTTGAGGCTTAGCCTTGATCTGCAAAAAGTGTGCGTGAAAGCATTTGAAGAGGTCCAGGTGATGCCGTTGGATTTGGGGCTGCTCAACGACACCCTATATTTTGCCTTGCGGCTCAGCATCGGCTTTGAGGCCCGTGTCACCATGGGCGCTACGCGCGAGCTCAAGAACCGGCTCGGCATTTTTGCCTATGCTCTTCAAGCCCTGCGTCAGTCGATCCAGGAGCGAAGTGTGCGTTACCGTTTTAACATTGATGGCCGCGAAGTTCGCGCACGTGCGCAATCCATCTGGGTGGCCAACATCGGCTCACTGGGTGTGGCCGATTTGGAGCTCGACCCTTCCATCTCCAGTTACGATGAAAAGCTGGACCTGTGCATTATCCGATTTAGCTTCGCCAGAGACATGACTCGCATCATTCAACAATTGCGCGATCGCCAGCGCTTGCCAGCGACTGCGTTAAATGTCCTGGGATTTTATAAAGAATGCCTCATCGCCGCCAACCCCCGCCAACCTATTCAGGTGGATGGCGAAGTGGTGGGAGAGACGCCCTGCCGAATTAAAGTGGTGCCAAAAGCAATTCAGGTGTGCATGCACAAATAAGCCAACGGCTGTTGCAATAATTTTTTGCCGTTCTGAAGAATACCTCAGACAATAAAATTCCTGCAAACTTAGAAATTAAAACGAAATCAACGATTATTTTAATTTTTAAATTTTCGGAAGTAATAGGCTGGATTATTTCCTGTGTGACTCATTAATTGGATTGCCAATTTTGCATTTGCTCCCACCGGCCTTCATTGACTCTTCTGGATCTAATTAAACGAGCCAAATCGATTAGAAACCCCAACCATGACAGACTGCGGACAGTCTGTCTAATCTCATGAGCCGGGCTGTGCAGTTTTTGATGAGTCGTCTTCTGCGCTTTTCTCTTTCTAACTTTGAGTAATTCCACAAGCAGGCTCAACAACTGATCAAATTCATTTGATTTGTCAAGAAAAGCGAGTGCACCCGCTCTATGACAGGCTTCGCGATAGGCATTGCCTGCATGGTTAGTGAGCATGACCACCTGCATGCCTGGGTAGCGTTGCTTCACCCAATCCAAAACACCAATGCCATTTTTAATTGACGCCGAACCTGGCAGGCTGATATCTAACAGGACCACTTCTGGCTGAAGGTCTTTTATCGCGCTCAGTGCCGTATCCACACTATCGGCCTCTCCGACAACATGTATCCCAGGCAGTTCTTGCAACGCATCCACAATTCGCTCTCGAACCATGGGCACATCTTCAACTACAACGATTTTCATTTGTGCCCTCCTTGATCAATATTTCTGTTGAATTGTCTTTCTCAAATGTGCCAAGACAATTGGGTAATGTTAAATCAGCAACCAGTCAAGCCCTATCGTCCAGTCTGAAGTTACCTTATCGGTTAGAAACTGAACTGGCTGTAGGCAGCACCCACAAACTCCCTATTCCAAACTCACAAAAAAAGCCTGGTTATTCACCAAGCCATCCACATATCAAGCTAATTTTGTCAGGCACGCCGTGCTTTAATCCTGTGCTTCGTCCTGCAGATCACAATGCGCGATGACTGGATGGACAGGGTCAGCCTGCTTCCGCAATGGTTTCTCGTGTCGCGATTCAATTCGATGCAAAATCACTTGCACCCGTTCCTCACTCTTACGAATGGTTTCACCAGAGTCAACGGCCAGATCATTAAGTCGATTGTGCGAAATTGGGTTTGTCATTCTTCTCCGGGGAAAACAAAGTCGGGGTTGCGTGATATTACTCACACAACCCCGACAGTCGGCGGACTGGCACACTTATAGGCCAGACTACTTTGCTCTCGCTGGCTGACAGCCTTCTCGGCTACATTCGGCGCTTTACATCGTTGGCCGTGTCATCCACGTCTGCCTTCAATTCTTTCCACTTGCTTTGGGAGCGGCTAGAGAAATCATTCCATTCCTTCTCCGCCTGTTCCTTGGTGTAGCCGTAACGCTCCTGAAGCACACCCACAATCTTGTCTTGGCCACCTTCCGCACGGGTCATGTCATCATCGGTGAGCTTGCCGAAGAACTGCTTCACATCGCCCTTAATCTGCTTCCACTTGCCTTCCACAATATCGTTATTCATTTTAGAAACCTCCAGGTTTCGTTGGGCCGTAAAATTACAGACCCGACTTCAAAGTAGGTCGACTCTGTTATCGAATCAGATCTCGACTTATCTTTGAACCAAACGTCTATCCTTTGGTGCCTATCTTTCTTCAAAAGCCTACCTGGGATCGAACGTGTTACTACGATAAATCTCGGGGGTTAAAAGCGCTATCAGAACCGGCCCTTACGCCTGTCAGAATGTCACGACAAATCGATGTAGGAGAAATATGCATATTGCGTCAGGCCAGATTATTTTCAATGGTGTAGCGAATAATCTCGGCATTACTGGTCAGGTTCATCTTTTCCAGAATACGCGCACGATAGGTGCTGACGGTCTTGACACTGATAATCAAATCAGTTGCTATTTCGCTCACCCTCTTGCCGGCTCCCAACATGCACAACACCCGATACTCGCGATCTGACAAAGCCTCATGCAGCGCTTTGGTCGAGTTTCGGGTCAGGTCAAACGCCAGTTTCTCGGCAAATTCCGGGCTCACATAGCGACCACCGTCCACCACTTTTTGGATCGCGGTTACCAATTCTTCTACAGCCGACTCTTTGTTGACGTATCCCGATGCGCCGGCCTTGAAAGTGCGCACAGCATATTGGTCTTCCGGGTGCATGCTCAACACTAGAATCGGCATTCGTGGCTTCATCGCATGCAGCTCCTGCAATACATCCAATCCACCCCGGCCTGGCATCGATAGATCCAGCACCAGAATGTCCCAATTCTCAGTTCGGGCTTTGGTCAACACTTCATCGCCGCTGCCGGCCTCACCAATCACCGACATATTTGGTGTTTCTTCAATAATCTGTCGAAAGCCCTTCCGCACGATCGAGTGGTCATCTGCAATAAAAACATTTGTCATAGCGCATCCTGAACATATATGGGACTACGAAAGGATTTAGAGAATCATTCACAAAGCCCTGCACCTCTTTACACAGGACTGCCGCTTTAAACATCGGCTTGCACTCACATCGAATGTCAAACGTCAAATATCTGACAACTTTTAGCGTAATATATATATCGGCATATGCGAATAGGTCACACCGTATTACAAATGTCGGTAACAGAAAGCCCCCTTTGTCGGTCGTTGTCTGACAAAGTTTAATTGTTTTCTGACGCAGACTTGTATTGATGACCGATTGGCCGTCTGCCCTAGATTTGTAAGATCAGTCACGTGAACAATCCCGCGATGATTAAGTTTCAAAAGACGCCGGCAATCATGATGAATCACACCAGAAGCGTGGCATCCCTGGCATCAAGCTTGGTACCAGTGGGGCCAATGATTTTGTTTGGCAGCATCGCCGCGCTCGATACCCTCTACCTCGCTAAACAGGCCGTGTGGGCCGCGGATCTTTCATTTGGGCTACTACCCATCGCCTGCATCCTTGCGCTCGGCCTCATCCTTTACAACTGGCTGGTGTCGGCAGGCCGTGAGCGCACGGCTCTCTTCAATGCAAACGCACGCACAAGCGCACGCTTTGCGCATTTGTGGCACAGTCCATTAGCTGAGGTTATCACCCTGATGTTCGCGTTCAGCTGGTGGTTTCGCCGCGACACACCAGACGCGCCCAGCGGTATTGCGTTTCTATTTACATTGATTGGGCTATGTCTGATGATCTGGTTGGGTACGCGCCAGGGTATACGTGGGGTAATGGGTGTGGCCGATTCACGTTGAATCTACCTTTAGGATTTCACTTCGGCTGAAACCAAACCAAAAGCCACTCCCGCGTTGAATGCGGGAGTGGCCTTTTTGTTCGAGTTTGGGATTAACTTAAATTACGTAACTACTCAGGCAAACCGACACAAAAAAAGGCGTTTTGCTTTGGTAAAGCAAAACGCCCCAATACCTCTTCTATTTTTCAGCTACGCCAGAAACGTCGTCGGCAATTCAAAGGAAATACGGGTGCCCTCACCCGGCGTGCTTTCGGCGCGAATGTCTCCGCCGTGGGCGGCGATCAGTTGTTTGGCAATCGCCAGCCCCAACCCTGTCCCAAGCGAGTCGCGCCCCTTGTAGAAGCGGTCGAAGACATGCGGCAATACATCCGCCGGAATGCCTCGCCCGGTGTCGCGCACGCATACCTGCACGTTGCTGGCCGCCAGCCTGGCCTCTACCGTAATCTGGCCGCCCGCGGCGGTGTAACGCAGGGCATTGCTGATCAGGTTCACCAACACTTCGCGCACCCGCACGGCGTCAATGTCCAGCAACGGCACATCGCCCCCCACTTCGGCCGCCACCGTCACGCCCATCTCATCGGCTTTGGCCCGAAACGACGCCAGCACATCGTTGATCAAATCCCCCAGATCGGTCTGTTCGCGCTGAAGTTTCAACATGCCGGCATCGGCCAGCGAAAGGGTGCGCAAATCCTCGATCAGCCGCGCAATTACGTGCGTCTCTTCCAAAATAGGCTGCAAATGAGCATCGTCGCGTGGATATAGGCCGTCGATCATCCCCTCCAGGTTGCCCTGAATCACCGTCAGTGGCGTGCGCAGCTCATGGGTCACGTCGGCCAGCATGGCCCGCCGCCGCTCGTCGCTGGATTGCAATTGCGTCACCATAGTATTGAACGAGCGAGCCAAATTGCGCACCGACCGCGGGCCGCTTTCCTCCACCCGCACGGCATAGTCACCGGCCTCCACCCGCGACGAGGCCACCACCAACTGGCTCAGCGGCCGAGTCAAACGCCGGAACCCGTTGATGATCATGAACACGATGCCGCCCATCACCAATAGGCCCCACCAAAACGCAAAACGAGGCGGCCCAACGGGTCGAATGTTTTCGGGCCGCGCCGCAAAGACTTCGTCCCAACGAATCCAGCCCAAGCCGGTGGCAATAAATAGAAACGCGATTGTGCCAGCCACAATCGCCAGGAAGATCACCACCACCAGCACGATGCCGGCCACCGCCGCAAAACGGCGCTGCATCCCCCGCCAGTTTTCGGGTGAGTTCGGTGGCGGCCAGGGCTCGCCCTGCGGCCACCAATGCGGCGGGCGGCGAAAAGGGGGTCTTCTCATAGTTCAGGGTGTTGGCTCAATTAGCTGCTGGCAGCTAGCAGCCAATCGCGTGCGACTAGCTCTCGGCAAACTTGTAACCAACGCCGTATACCGTCAGTAGATAACGCGGCTCGCGAGAGTCTGGCTCCAACTTGCGCCGGATGTTCTTCACGTGCGCGTCAATGGCCCGCTCGTAGCTCTCGAAAGCCACGCCGCGCACTGCATCCAAAAGTTGTGCACGGGTGAACAGGCGGCCGGGCTGCTGTGCCAGAGTCATCAGCAATTGGAACTCAGTATTGGTCAGCTCAATGTGCTTGCCGGCCACTTCAACCCGCATACGTGGAATATCAATGGTGACATCGGCCACCCGCAACACATTGTCTTTATCTTTGGCCGGGTCGGATTGGGCTTCTGTGCGCCGCAGCACCGCGCGCACCCGCGCCACCAGTTCTTTGGGGCTAAACGGCTTGACAATGTAATCGTCCGAGCCCATCTCCAGGCCAATCAGCTTATCGCTTTCCTCGCCCCGCGCGGTCAGCATGATGATGGGCACACTGCCTAGCGGGCCATTGTCGCGGCGAATCGCCCGGGTCACATCCAGGCCATCCATCTCTGGCAGACCAATATCCAGCACAATCAGATCAGGCCGATGTTCACGCGCCGTGGCCAGGGCTTGTTTGCCATCGCTGGCCGTCAGCACAGCAAAACCAGAATGCTCCAGATAGTCCCGCGCGATCTGGACAATCTTGGGTTCGTCGTCGACGATCAGAACGGTCTTCATGCCAGTGTGTGCCGCCTGCAAGAGGGGTTGAGAAGAAGCTGTGACCGAGACTAAATTAAATGGATTTGTGTTCATTGCCATCATACACCGCCGGCACGCATAGACCCTGGGACCTCAAATCCCATCGTCAAAAAAAAGTAGCCGAAGGCAGAGCCCCCGGCTACGCGTCCAAATGAAGCTAAAGATTACAGTGCGTCTGGATTCTGTGGCTTGTCCGTGCCGGCAGGCTGGCTCTTTGGCGCAGCCGGTGCGGCGGGCGCAGCCGGTGCGGCCGGTGCAACCGGTGCGGCCGGTGCAACCGGTGCGGCCGGTGCAACCGGTGCGGCCGGACCCCGCTGTGTGTTGTCATATTGCGGAGGCACGCCACTGTTGCCCTGGCCTGGGCCACCCCACGGTCCACCCCAATGGCCACGATGTCCCCACGGACCACGGCCCCACATGCCGCCACGCCAACCCCAGCGCCGGAAGAGCAACCCGCGCACCAGGAAGACGATGAAGCCGATGAAGAGCAGGGTGCCAATCAGGCGGAAGATGCCGCCGAAGAAGCTGCCACCACCCCGGTTCCAACCGGGGCCGGCCATGCCGTGTGGGCCTGGGCGATATTCGTCATTTTGCTGCGAAAACCGTCCCGGTGCCGGCACCACATCGCCCTGGGCATCTGGCTGAGAGTCAGGAAGCTGGCGTGGGCCATAGCCCTGCACGGCGTAGTTAGACTGCGCCATTCCCGACATTCGGCCGGCCATAAATGCCGTGCCGCCGATACTCATCACCACACAAAACAGCACCACTGCGGCCACAACACCCAACAGTATCTTTCGTTCACGAGGTAGGTTATTCATGTTGTTCATACTCCTGATGAACAGTGTGGGCAAACCTGTGTAGAAATTGTGAAGCCGGTGTGGAGACATTGCGATTTTGGCGCATCAGGCCAAAAATTTGGAGTCGTCTTTATCGCAATGCCCGTTTGAGGAAGGTTGCTAAATCCCCACCGTGAACCATTCTTCTATTTCGTCAAACGCAGCTCAGTGGGCGGGCTAAAGAAATCCATCGTCGTCCCTCGTCGCTCAAAGCTACCCAGTGATGCAATAACTGACGTGAAGTTGAGCAAAAACTTTGTGTGAAATTATTGCCGCAAGACCGCATCGCTGGTATCTTACTTTTGCGCTCACTGCCCCCTGCTCACATACATCTGTTCAGAATCATTGCCGCGTTTCGCTCTAGAGGAGAGGACAAATGAATAGCCGCTCACCCAAATCTGCAATGCATAAGCTCATGCTTGCAGTTTTACTACTCATCACGGCCCTAACCATACAAATCATTGCACATCCGTATGTCAATGCGCGTTCGACAACACCATCACCGGCCGCATTGGCTCAGAAAGGTCAACCCAACGATCCCAACTCACCTATCGAGACCTTGATCGCCGATATCTTCAAGCCCAGACCCACCCGAACGCCCACACTGACGCGAACGCCGACCAAAACGGCTACGGCCACCCTCACCCGGACGCCATTAACCACAAATACGGCCACGCCCTCCCCCACCGCTTCTGGCACCAATCCTGCTCCCGGCACCAGCACGCCCACAGCGACGTCAACCATCACCGGCAGCACGACCAGCACGCCCACCACGACACCGACCCCGCCAGGCAATGCGTCTAGCACGCCTGCGTCTAGCACGCCCACACCCACCGGCACCATCACCCGCACCGCGGCCACGGCCACTCAAACCCGCACGCCAACGCCAACCACCACCGGCAATCCCCCCACCCTAAAGATTTATCTCCCCGTCACCATGAAAAATGCCCCCTGCGATTTTGGGGTTCCAGATTGTTTTGAGGAGAACAATTCGTTTGATACGGCTTATGGGCCGATCCTGATACCGGGGTTGATTCCGGGCACGGCCGATCAGTTGAGCGATCCGTTCGATCTATTCACCGCCACCCTCACCAGCGGCACCGTCTACACCCTAACCCTGGACGTTGGCGTGCAGGATTTCGATCTCTACATCTACGCCAGCCAACCCAACTACAGCGTGGTCGCCAGCTCAGCCACCAGCGGTCTGGGCATCAACGAGCGACTTGTCTTTACGCCTGCCACCACGACGCAGTATTACATTCTGGTCTACGCCTATCGCTCAAATGGTGCCGGGCCTTACGTGCTGAACATTCAACAGTCAGCGCCATAGCCAATAAAAAAACTCTGTGGCTCACCAGAAGCCACAGAGTTCAAATTCTTCACGAGCCGTGTACCCATGCACCTTCACATCCGCATGCCGTCCGGGTCAATCGCATCGGCAAAGATCACATGAGCGCGCCAGTCGCCGTTCAGGGTGGCATCGCGCAGGATCGCGCCGGTCAGGTCAGTGCCATCGAATTTGGCTTGCCGTAAATTCGCGCCGCGCAAAATGGCCCGGTTCAACCTGGCCTTCGTCAAATCCGCATTCATCAAAAACGCATCCGTCAGGTTGCAGTCCACCAGATTGGCACTGTGGAAGTTGGTCTCGATCAGGCTGGCGCGCTGCAAGTGCGACCGAGACAACACGGCATGGTCGCAGTTCGCCAGCCGCAAATCGGCATCGTTCAGCTCCACCTCTTCCGCCTCCACCCACACCAGATCGGCCCCCAACAAATTGGCCATACCCAGCCGCGCCTGTGCCAGTTTGGCCCGCGTCAAATCAGCGCTCTCCAGATTGGCATTGTTAAACTTGGCCTTTTTCAACACTGCTTTGGTCAGCCGCGCCTCGGCCAGATCGGCTTTCTTGAAATCGGCCTCTTCCAACTCCGCCTCAGCCAGATTCGCCTTTTTGAGTGACGCATCCGTAAAGATCGCGCCATTGCCGGTGCAGCCAAACAGATCCGCCTCATCCAAATCCGCGCCCTCAAAATTGGCCAACCCCAACAGCGTCTCTCTCAAGCGAGCCCCCTTCAGGATCGCCCCTCGAAAGTCCATCCCCTCCAGATTCAATCGGCTCAAGTCCAGCCCGCTCAGATCAACACCGGCCAGACTGACCACGGCGTCTTTCACGCGTGGCATTGCCGCGATCTGGATGATTTCTTTGCGTGTCAGTTCGGCCATATCTGGTTGCTGGTGGTTAGTGGCTGGCGGCTAGCCGCCAACAGCCAGCAGCCTCCGCGCTTCCTCGTCCTGAATCGTGCTTCTCCCAATCAACTCCAGCGCGGCTTCATCCTGCGGTGGGTGCATCAGGCCGGCCCGGGCATCGCGAAACAGGCGCTCCAGCGGCAACCGCCGATCCAGCCCATTCGCGCCCACCGTGCGCAGGGCAATATCGGTCGCCTCAATCGCCGCGTTGGTGCACAGGTGTTTGGCCGTGGCCAGTTGCGCGTCCATCCCAACCCGGCCCTCCAGGTCATGGCTCCATCGACCAGCCGCCTCAAATAAAACAGCCCGTGCACCGGTCAGTAGCACCTGCATCTGCCCAAGATTGCGCTGGATGTGAGGCAACTCGGCAATCGGCTTGCCCAACGCCGTCGGCACCCGTTGCTTCACATAGCGCGCGGTCGCCGCCAGTGCCGCCTCACCCACGCCCAGATACACCGCTGCAAATGCCGTGGCGCTCCAACCCGGCGGCTGGCGGTTGCTGCGCACTTGATCTGACTCACGCTTCTGCATCAGCCAATGCGCGGGCACAAACACGTCCTTGTAAATCACATCGCAGCTGCCGCTGGCGCGCAGGGCAATGCTCTCGTTGCCCCAATTATTCAGCAACTCCAGTCCCTCGCTCTTGCCACTCACGGCCAGCACGGCCGGCTGCGGCTCCAGCCCTTCGGCTTTGATCGTGACAGTGGTAAACAAATAATCCAGCGCCGGCGCATACGTCACCCAGCTTTTGCGACCATTGACCAGATAGCCACCCTCGACCGGCGTCGCCGTGGTGTTCGGCAAACCGCCGCGCGAAGGGCTGCCCATCTCCGGCTCGCTGGCCACATTGTTAACAAAGATGCCGCGCTCGCCGCACTCCTTGAACAATCGGTCGATGGCTTCAGGTGTAAAGAACTGCCCTTCTGACATCTGGGCCGTGATGTTCACGTGCATGGCCAGACCCAGCGCCGTGCTGGCATCGCCATGTGCGATCCGAATCAGCACATCGGCCGTTCCCAGCGCATCCAGGCCATCGCCGCCATATTCACGCGGCAGAGTGATCTTGCACAGACCCGCCGCGCGCATGGCCTCGGCATTCTCGTAGGCAAAGGAGCCGTCGCGGTCATACTGGTCGGCCGTGGCCGCAAATTGGAGCGCCAGTGCATCACAGGTTTGAAGAATCGTTTGCAGGTCTCTCAAAGCGCTGCCGATTCTATATGGAGTGGGCGAGATGCGAGGGGAATTGGTGCGAGTTGTAACTGCGAAGAATCGTCGACGACGTCGACGTCGAGGTCGACGTCGTCGTCGACGATTCTTCAGCCCACATCCTGCACCCGCACCGGCCGCCGCTCTGCCCAGCTCAGCTTCGCCGCCAACCCAATCACAAACGCCTGCCGGCCATCATGTCCGCTCACGGGCACGGCGGTGCCCTTCACCACCGCCTCTACAAATGCCACAATCTCGGCTGCGTAGCTCTCGACATAGCGCTGCATGAAAAAGCTGTGTGGCAAATCGCGCTGGATGGCCTGCCCGGTGCTGAGCACGGTGTTGTTGGGATAGTTGTTCAGGGTCTGCACGGCCCCGCCACTCCCAAACACTTCCACCCGCTGGTCGTAGCCATACACGGCTTTGCGGCTGTTGTCGATCGTGCCGATCACGCCATTGGCAAAGCGCAACAGCGTTACCGCCGTGTCCACATCACCTGCCTCGCCGATGGCCGAGTCCACCCGCACGCCGGCCTGCACCATCACCTCATCCACCTCACTGCCGATCAGGAACCGCGCCATATCGAAGTCGTGAACGGCCATGTCTAGAAACAAGCCGCCCGACACGCGCACATATGCAATGGGTGGCGGGGCCGGGTCGCGGCTCACGATGTGCAAAATGTGCGGCTGACCAATCTCGCCCGTCTCCACGGCATGGCGCACACGCCTAAAGTTGGCATCGAAGCGCCGGTTGAAGCCGATTTGCAGCGCCACACCGGCCTTCTCCACCGCGTTTAAGGCGCGATCCACCTCCGCCAAATTCAGCGCAATCGGCTTCTCACAAAAAATAGGTTTGCCCGCCCGGGCCGCCGCTTCAATCAGTTGCACGTGCATGTCGGTCGAGGTGCAAATGAGCACAGCCTCCACGTTAGGATCATTCACCACCGCTAGCGGATCGTTGTAGCTAGCGTCAATGTGATATTTGGCGGCACAAGCCTGTGCCGCGGCCTCGTTCACATCGGCCACCGCCACCAATTGCGCCCCCGGCACCCGATACACAATCGTCGATGCATGCACCTGCCCTATCCGGCCCGCGCCCAACAAT
>Ga0105046_10012986_pt1 | contig 12911 bp, 9 predicted proteins | sample MAT03_FD_78385 | JGI IMG/M metagenome (GOLD analysis project Ga0105046, IMG submission 78385) | Freshwater microbial communities from Lake Fryxell liftoff mats and glacier meltwater in Antarctica - MAT-03 (megahit assembly) | ecosystem: Environmental > Aquatic > Freshwater > Ice > Liftoff... | reverse complement strand
CTGACCGAGATCGACTTCGCAGAAATCGCGCGAGAGCCGGCCGATGCGTGACCGCCGTGGCAGGAGCCCTTCGCCGCGGCCGATCGGTTCGGCTCTGAATCGGGTGCTCGAATCGATCGCTCCGCAAACCACCCTGGCCGGGGTACAGTCCGTCTGGCCGAAGGCTGTCGGGTCGCAGATCGCTGCGGTGACCAGGGTGGTCGAGGAACACGAAGGCACGGTAGTCGTGGAGTGTGAGAGCAGCGTCTGGGCCCACGAACTCGAGATGATGGCCCCCCAGTTGCTCGAAAAAATCGGCGCTCAGATGAGCTCTGAGGCCCCGGAAAAGCTCCGATTCCGGGCTTCAGGCTGACCGGAACCGTCACACGGGTTTCCGTAACTACACAGAAACATAACATTTGCAGGACTTTTGTGTTTCGGACCGCACAGTCAATCCGGTGGAAACTGGTATAATTGAACACTCGATGCACGGGTGAGCCGGGAACCGCTCTTTCACCTGACGAGCGGTATCCGAGAGCACTGAGTCCAGTTTTCTGAAAGGTAGTATTGGCTGATAACACGAGCAGGTCTGACGCCTCATATGGCGCCAAGGACATCACTGTCCTGGAGGGCCTCGAGGCAGTGCGCAAGCGTCCCGGTATGTACATCGGTTCGACCGGCCCGCGCGGGCTGCACCACCTCGTCTACGAAGTGGTCGACAACTCGGTCGATGAGGCCCTGGCCGGCCACTGCGACGAGGTCTCCGTGGTCATCCACCCGGACCACCGGATAACCGTCACCGACGACGGTCGCGGAATCCCGGTCGACATCATGGAGAAGGAGCAGCGCCCCGCGGCGGAGGTCGTGCTGACTGTGCTCCACGCCGGCGGCAAGTTCGGTGACGGTGGTGGCTACAAGGTCTCCGGCGGACTCCACGGAGTTGGCGTTTCGGTCGTCAACGCGCTTTCTGAAGAACTCCACCTGCGGATCAGGCGTGACGGATTCTTCTGGGACCAGGATTACGTGCGTGGCCATCCCCAGGCCGAACTCGCCAAGGGCGGCGCTACCAGGGAACACGGCACCGAGATCTCCTTCCTTGCCGACGGCGAGATCTTCGAAGAGGTCGATTACGACTTCACGACCCTGGTCGACCGCTTGCGCGAGACGGCCTTCCTCACCCGCGGACTCAAGATCGAGCTTGACGACCAGCGGGCCGATGGCCAGAGCGTTTCCTTCAAGTACGACGGTGGCATCGAGGACTTCGTCCGTTACCTCAACGAGAACAAAGATGCGATGCACGACAAGGTCGTGTACTTCGAAGGTGACGAAGACGAAGGTTCGGTCGAAGTCGCGATGCAGTGGAACGGCTCTTACCAGGAGTCGATCTTCAGCTTCGCCAACAACATCAACACCCACGAGGGTGGTACCCATATGTCCGGGTTCCGCTCCGCCCTGACCAGGACCCTTAACGCGTACGCCCGTGGCAAGGGCATCCTGCGCGAAAAGGACGACAACCTCGCCGGCGAAGACGTTCGTGAAGGCCTGACCGCGGTGATTTCGGTCAAGTTGCACGACCCCCAGTTCGAGGGTCAGACCAAGACCAAGCTCGGCAACCAGGAGATCCGCGGCCTGGTCGAAGAAACGGTCAACCGCAAGCTGGCCGAGTTCCTTGAAGAGAACCCGGGTGAAGCGCGCCGGATCATCACCAAGGCGGTCGAAGCTTCGAGGGCCCGCATGGCCGCACGCAAGGCCCGCGATCTGACCCGCCGCAAGTCTGCTCTCGAAAATTCGACCCTGCCGGGCAAACTTGCCGACTGTACGGTCCGCGATCCGGAACATGCCGAAATGTTCGTGGTTGAGGGCGACTCGGCCGGCGGTTCGGCCAAGCAGGCCCGCGACCGCTCGACCCAGGCGGTCCTGCCGCTGCGCGGCAAGATCCTCAACGTCGAGAAGAGCCGGATCGACAAGGTCCTGGCCAACAACGAGATCCAGGCGCTGATCACGGCAATCGGAACCGGCATCCACGACGAGTTCAACCTCGAAGAGGCCAGGTACCACAAGATCATCATGGCGACCGACGCCGATGTGGACGGCGCCCACATCCGCACGCTGATCCTGACCTTCCTCTACCGCCAGATGCAGCCGCTGATCGATGCCGGTTTCGTTTACATCGCCAAGCCGCCGCTCTACAAGGTGAAGCGTGGCAACCAGGAGACCTACCTCGACAAGGAATCCGAACTCGAGGAACTTCTGTTGCGGGACCGGCTGGAAGAATTCGAGGTGACCGACTCCGAAGGCAAGTCGACCAGGCTGAACAAGAGCCGCTGGCAGAGCTACACCCGGCAGTCGAAGGAATACGAAGGCTGGTCCACGGCACTCCAGGCAGATTTCGGCAACGACGTGATCCGGTTCGTGGCCGAGTCGAAACTGCTCGACGAAGCGGTGATCACGATCGACGAGGTCCGTAAGGTGCTCGACGCCCCGGACACCGACGAAGACATCTTCCGCACCGAGATCCTTTCCAAGGCGGGCGAAGACACGGTCGTCAAGGCGGTTCACCAGAAGTCCGGCCTGGCCCGTAACCACACCCTCCCGGCGAGGCTCTTTGAAGGCAACGAGTACCGCCGGTTTGCCGACGTTCACGCGCAGCTTCTCTCGGCCTTGGGCCGGCCGCCGTTCCGGGTGACCTACAAGGACCGGGTGGAAGAAGCCCACGGTTTCGCCGACATGCACCGCGCGGTCCTCGACCTGGCCAAACACGGCGTCCAGCTGACCCGGTTCAAGGGCCTCGGTGAAATGAACGCCGATCAGCTTCGTGAAACGACGATGGACCCGGCCAGCCGCACCCTCCAGCGGGTGACGCTGGAGGATGCCACCGCCGCCGACCAGATCTTTTCCATGCTGATGGGCGACCAGGTTTCGCCGCGCAGGGATTTCATCGAGACGTACGCCAAGGAGGCGAGCAACATTGATGTCTGATTCGCCCCGTTCACGTAAGACACCCAGGGAGACGGTTGCCTGATGGCGCTTGAAGCACTGACTGGCCACATCGAAGAGCGCGAGCTCGAACTGGAGATGCGTTCCTCCTACATCGATTACGCGATGAGCGTGATCGTCGGACGAGCCCTGCCCGACGTCCGGGACGGGCTGAAGCCCGTCCACCGCCGGGTGCTCTTCGGCATGCATGACCTCGGCCTCCAGCCGAACCGGCCGTACCGCAAGAGCGCGACGATCGTCGGCGAAGTCATGGGCAAGTACCACCCCCACGGCGACGCCTCGATCTACGACACCCTGGTCCGCATGTCGCAGGAGTTCTCCCTGCGCTACCCGCTGGTGGACGGCCAGGGCAACTTCGGCTCGATCGACGACGATTCTGCCGCCGCGATGCGTTATACCGAAGCCCGGCTCACCCGCCTCGCGACGGAAATGCTGCGCGACATCGACTCGGACACGGTTGATTTTGGACCGAACTACGACGAGTCGCAGCGTGAGCCGCTGGTTCTGCCGTCACGCTTCCCGAACCTGCTGGTCAACGGTGCCTCCGGCATCGCGGTGGGCATGGCAACCAACATTCCGCCACACAACCTGCCGGAAGTCGCCGGCGCCGTCGCCGCCTATATCGACGACCGGGAGATCAACCTCGAAGGCCTGATGGAATACGTCAAGGGTCCCGACTTCCCGGGCGGCGGCATCATGGACCCGAGCAATATCCGCGAGGCCTACGCCACCGGGCGTGGCAGTGTGCGGGTTCGTGGCCGGGTCCACTCCGAACCACTCAAGGGCGGCAAGGACGCGCTGATCGTCACCGAACTCCCATACACGGTGAAGAAGGGTGGTGACGCGGGCTTTATCGTCAAGATCGCCAACCTGGTCCGGGACAAGAAGCTCGAAGGCATCTCCGACCTGCGCGACGAAACCGACCGGACCGGCATGCGGGTCGTGATCGAGCTGAAGCGTGGCGCGGTGCCGAACATCGTCCTCAACAACCTCTTCAAGAAGACCCAGCTCCAGACCTCGTTCGGCATGAACATGGTCTCGCTGGTCGAAGGCGTCCCGAGGACGCTCGGCCTGCGCGACATGATCAAGTACTACGTCGAGCACCAGCGCGAGGTGGTCACCCGCCGCACCCAGTTCAAACTGCGCCGGGCAGAAGCAAGGGCTCACATCCTCGAAGGCCTGCTGATCGCGCTCGACAACCTCGATGCAGTCATCGCCCTGATCCGTGGCTCGGCTGACGCCGACATCGCCCGCGAAGGACTGATCGAGCAGTTCGAACTGACCCGCGAACAGGCGCAGGCGATCCTCGACATGAGGCTGCAGCGCCTGACCGCGCTCGAGTCGGACAAGATCCGCGCCGAACACGCCGAACTGATGGAACTCATCGCTGAGCTGCGCGCGATCCTCGGCGACGAGAATCGCGTCTACGCCCTGGTCAGGGAAGAACTGCTCGAGATCACCGAGAACTACGGTGATGAGCGCCGCACCGAGATCCAGCCTTTCGGTGGCGACGTCAACGTCGAGGACACGATCGCCGAACAGCAGATGGTCGTCTCACTGACCAAGTCCGGCTACGTCAAGCGGATCTCGCCCGACTCCTACCGCCAGCAGCATCGCGGTGGTGTCGGTGTGACCGGCATGAACCTGAAGGAAGGCGATTACATAGAGCACCTGCGCATCTGCTCGACCCACGACTACCTGCTCTTCTTCAGCAACTTCGGCAAGGTCTACCGGAAGAAGGTCTACGAACTTCCGGAAGGCGCCCGCACGGCACGGGGCAGCGCCCTGGTCAACCTGCTGCCATTGCGGGAAGGCGAAGAAGTCATGGATGTGATCCCGACCCGCGACTTCAAGGAGAACGAGTACCTCGTCTTCGCGACCGCCGATGGCCAGATCAAGAAGACCAAGTTCATCGAATACAACACCCGGATCGAAGCCGACGGCATCATCGCGATCAAGATCCGCGAAGGTGACGAACTGGTCGGCGTCCAGTTGACCTCGGGTGAAGATGACCTGCTGATGGTTTCCAAGTCCGGTCACGCTTCACGCTTCAACGAAGACCAGGCGCGCCCGATGGGACGCGGCACCAGTGGTGTGCGTGGCATGAACGTCGGCCAGAAGGACAACCGTGTGCTCGCCCTTGCGGTCGCTCGCGATGACGCCGAGCTGCTGGTCGTCACCGAGAACGGTTTCGGCAAGCGCACTGACATCTCCGAGTACCCGGTCAAGAACCGTGGCACCAAGGGTGTGCTCACCGCCAAACTCACTGAAGTCAAGGGTGGCCTCGCCGGCGCTCTGATCGTTCGGGAACACCAGGAACTGCTTTTCATCACGCACAACGGCATGGTCCAGCGCACGACGGTGGCCGGCATCCGCAAGACCGGACGTGCCACCCAGGGCGTCAAGGCGATGAACGTTCGTGAAGGCGACCACATCAGCGCCGTTGCCCTCGTGGTTGAATCCGCCAGGCCGGTGGACGAGAACGATGAACCACTCGAACAGGATGAGCTGAGCGCGGAAGCGGCAAACGGCGAGGAGTACGTCGAACCGCCCAGCGTCGCGCTCGAAGCTTCATCCGAATCAGAGGACGAAGACAACTAGGACAGGCCGGCGGGCCGGGAGCTAGTTTTGCGGGTCGGTGGGTGATCCCGGGTAAGAACCCAGGATTATCACCGACTCGGCTTTGCCCCTGAGACCTCTGATCGCCTCATCGAGCACCGGGTCATCCTCGCGTCCTTCCACGTCGAGGAAGAAGAGGTACCGGCCTAGTTCCCGGCGCAGGGGCCGTGACTCGATCCGGGCCAGGTTGATGTCCCGCGTCGAGAACTCCAGCAAGGCGTTCACCAGGGCTCCCGGATGGTCGGCCCCGAGTTCGGAGAAAACCAGGGTCGTCTTCCAGGACGGTGGGGTCGTAGCTTCGCCGGGGGTCGTCGCTTCGCCTGGGTCCGCAGCTTCGCCGGCAGCGGGCCCGGCGGCGGTGCCACGCGGCGCCAGCCAGACGAAACGGGTCACGTTGCCAGGCTCGTCTTCAATGCCTTCACGCAGAACCTTGCAACCGTAAATCGTGGCGGCGGCTGCTGGAGCGAGTGCGGCAAGAGGCTTATCGCTGCGGCTTACCTCGAGCGCAGCGGCACTGGTGCTGGCTGCGACCCGGAGTTCGGCGGCCGGAAGTTCCTCCCGCAGGAAACGCGCGCACTGTGCCAGAGGCTGCGGATGGGAAATCACGGCCACGATCCCGGACAGCGGCAGCGGGTTTCGACTGATCAGGGCGGAGCGGATCTGATGGTCGAACTCGCCGATGATCCCGACAGACTCGGCCTGGTCCACCAGGCCATCCAGCGTTCCGCGAACTGAACCTTCGATCGAGTTCTCGATCGGGGCGAAAGCGCGCTCCGCGATTCCGCTACCGATTGCCTCGATGACCTCAGGGATCGTGTCGCAGGGAACCGGCTCAAAGCTCTCAGGAGCGAAACCGCTCTGACGCAGGGCGTCCTCGCTGAAAGTCCCGGCCGGACCGAGGTAGGCGATTCTCATCGCGTACCGCCGGTCACTCGAAAGTGACGTCGAAGCTGGCTTCGTTGTTCTCGAGGATGGCTTCGCCATCAACACCGGCGACGACAACATCGAGTGTCACCGCGCCGGTGGGTGCCGGCACGAGCGGGATCGAGGCGTCACCCGTTTCGCCCGGGGCCAGTGCGTCGATCGATCCGGTGATCGGATCACCACCGTCCACGGACACCGAGACTTCGATGTCGGATTCGTCCGATTCACCCTGGTTGGTCACCGTCGCAACCACGGTCGCGTCGGTGCCCGCAGCGATGATCGAGCCTGAGGCTAGAGGGATTCCGCCGATCGAAACCGAGTCGAGCCCGGTGCCGCGCGGACCACCGGTGATAGTGCCACTGGTATCGCCGGTCACCTGGTTGAGGGCATCGGTGACTTCATCGGGGTTGACCCAACGGGCGACATCGGTGACGAAAGTGCTGCGTGGCAATTCGGGTGACGAGGCGCCATTGTTCTCGATCGTATTGTCGATCTCGTGGCGGGTGACCCGGTTGTAGAGGACGTCGGACGCGGCCAGGACTTCGAGTTGGCCGGCGATGACCCGCACAGCCTGCTCCTTGCCTTCGTTGCCGGTGGCGGTGGGCATCCGTTCCGCAATTGTGTTCAAGGCTCCGGCTCGAAGCTGGTAGACGAGGATCAGGGTGTCCTGTCCCGCCTGCATGTCACCCGGGGTGTCGAGCTTCTCGACCCGGCTGAGGAAACCGTCCATGGCGCTACGGTCGGATTCGATCTCGCTGACGAAGTCGGGAACGCCGAGGTCCTGCGGGTCGTCGAGGCGGCCGAAGAAGGATTCACTCAGGGCGTTGGTCTCGTCGACGACCTGCGTGACGCTGCTCGAGTAATCCTCGAGCGAACGATTCTTGCGGGCATCGAGGCAGCCCTTCGCGCCCACGACCAGCAGGATCAGTACCACCAGGCCGACCCCGAGCGCCAGCGCGCGCCGGGCCATCAACTGCTGTTTGGCCCCACCACCAGAACCACCGGTGCCGCCGGAGCGCTCCGGACGGCGGGATCGGGAAGGGCGGCCACGGTCCAGCTCGCGTTCAAGCGGCGGATCTGGGCTCTCGGGTTCTGAGTTTGGGTCGGGGAAATCCATAAAGAATCAGCGAAATCCGGAAGATCGGAGTGGCCGGACCTGTTCAAGGGTAAGGACAGGTTCAATGACTTTCGGCGGGACCAATGTATTCCCTTCACCCGCAATTTGCGCGTTTCCGCGCATCAGGTGCGAGATACCGCCCAGTCGAAGGGTCGAAGGACCCGGTGGCGAACGTTTCTCGACAGATGATTGGCACCACCGTACTACAACGTTTCGAGCTCGATGACCGCCTGGGAGCGGGAGGATTCGGCACCGTCTACCGGGCCTGGGACCGGCGCCTCGAAAGGCATGTGGCCGTGAAGGTGATCGAAACGGGGCCACAGTCGGGTCCGCGCATCCAGCGTGAAGCACAGGCTGCAGCCCGCCTCAACCATCCGGGCATCGTCACCCTCTTCGAGTTCGCCCACCATGAATTCGGTGGCCGGGAAGGTGGCCGTGCCTTCCTGGTATCCGAGCTGGTCGAAGGCGAGACGATCCGGCAGATGATCGACCAGGACCTGCTCAGCGACCGTGAGGTCGCCGAAGTCGGAGCCGACATCTGCGAAGCGCTCGATCACGCTCACTCCCGTGGCGTGGTCCACCGGGACCTCAAACCCTCAAACCTGATTTCACCGTTCCGTGACGGTGGCGCCAAACTCATGGACTTCGGTGTTGCCCGCCTGACCGACGGCGAGGACCTGACCAACACCGGTGACGTGCTCGGCACCCTCTCCTACATGGCTCCTGAACAGGCGGAAGGGCTACCGGTCGGCCCTCCCGGCGACGTCTACTCGCTTGCGCTCACCCTCTACGAAGCCTGGACCGGCGACAACCCACGCCGACAAAGCACCCCGAGCGCGACCCTCCGGGCGCTCGATCGGGACCTGCCGCTGCTGGCCGAAGTTCGCCCCGACCTACCGGCCCCACTCAGCGACGTGATCGATGCCTGCCTCGACCGAGAGCCGGAATACCGCCCGGACATCGAAACGCTCGGCACAGAACTGGAGCAGTCACTGCCGCTGCTGGACGACACCGTGTCCGCCGAAGAGAAGCAGGGCCACTCGGCTTTCGCATTCGCCGACACCGAATTCGACCTCGGCCGGGTGGCGGCAGCCGCCGCGATCGGTGGCACGGTTGCGACCGGCATGATCGTCACCGGGGCTGCCGACGTGGCGTCGGTCGGGCTGATCAGCCTGGTGACGGCGCTGCTCGCCCTGATCAATACCCGGGTCGGATACCTGCTCGGCGCGGCCGGCTTTACGGCCTGGCTGGCTGTCGTCGCAGGCATGCCGGGGGCAGCGTTGGTCACAGGACTGGTTTGTTTCATCCCGGCCCTTTTCATTCGCGGAAGCGGACGGCCACTGGTCTTCGCGCCGCTCGGTCCGCTGCTCGGCACCCTGGGCATGGCGCCGTTCCTGCCCCTGCTGGCCGCCCTCGCAACCGACTGGCGTGACCGGCTGGTCGTCGTCGGCATGGGGGTTACGTTCACCGCCCTGGCAGAGGCGATGACCGGCCGCACACTGCTGTTCGGCAAGTTCCCCGAAGCCGGTGCGGGCTGGCAGGACTCGGTCAGCGCAGCGGTAACCGACCTGCTGGTTCCGACCTTGTTGACCGCAACATTCGCCGTCTCGCTCGCCGTCTGGATCCTTACGGCGGTCTTTCTGGGAGCGATCATCAGCCGGGCGACGGCTCGCAGGGCTGCGGTCCGTGGTGTCACAGAGGGTGGGGCCGTCACCTTTACTCCCGTAGGATCAAACCGTGTCCCCAACGCCCACTGACGCATTCGGCAGGACCCGGAGGGTCGGCCGATGAGCGTATTCAGAAACCTGGAAGCACGAATCGAAGGCCTCGTCGAAGGCGTGTTCAGCCGTGCTTTCAGTTCCGAGGTGCAACCGGTTGAGCTGGCGCGCAAGCTGGCCAAGGAGATGGACTCCCACAAGACCGCGTCTGTTTCGCGCGTCTACGTACCGAACGAGTACACAGTCCACCTGTCCGAAGAAGACCGCGAGAAGCTCGAAGGCTACGAACGCTCGCTGGAACAGGAACTCTCCGGCTACCTGCTCGAACACGCGCGTCGCCGGGGGTATGACCTGCTGACCCGCCCGGAAGTCAAGTTCAACACCGACGACCGGCTTCGCCTCGGTGAGTTCGGAATCCAGGCCCGCCTCGTCAAGGCGCCGATCCGTGAAAACGAACCGGCCAGACCCGCCGAAGAAGGCCACACCATGGTCTACAAAGCAGCGCCGGCCCAGCAGCCGAACGCCCCGGCGGCGGCACCCCGGATGACCAGAGCGATCGTTGAGACCGGCGGCCGACGCCAGGTGCTGGACGGGCCGCGAGCCGTGATCGGGCGCTCCGACGAGGCCGAATGCGTGCTGCGTGACCCGAATGTCTCCCGGCGCCACGCCGAGCTGAGGCAGGGGGCCGGCGGCGAATGGGAAATCTTCGACCTGGGTTCCACCAACGGGATCAAGGTGAACGGGCGCCGTGCGTCGAGCGTCCGGCTGCGTGAAGGTGACCAGGTCACCGTCGGGACGACCACTTTCCGTTTCAGCCTGGAACGTTAGGTACCCGGGATAAGTGGATTACGAACCGATTTCAGTCGCCCTCAAGTTCGGCTTCCTGGCGGTCCTTTACCTGTTCCTCGTCTGGATCGCGAGCAGCGCCCGCAAGGACCTGATGCGAAACAGGGGCGACGCCGACATCGGGCCGGGCATGACCCCATTCGGCGGCGGTGGCGGCAGCGCGGGCACCCGGGATGCCTGGCTGGTGGTCGAGCGCAGCGAGAGCCTCACGCCGAGCACCCGATTCGATCTCTTCGGAGGAGCCACCCTCGGGCGCTCCGCCGATGCGGACATCAGCTTCGAAGACCGCTACGCATCGGGCCTTCACGCCAGGGTCTACCCTCGCGGTGACCGATACTTCGTGGAAGACATGAACTCGACCAACGGCACGCTCATGAACGGGGCGGCTGTGGTCGGGGAAAATGAACTGGGTGACGGTTTCACGATCTCGATCGGAGACACGACCTTCCGGTTCGAGTCCCAGTAGCTGACATGAACAACCGACAGACATCCAGATGCTGAGGGTCTCCCGACATTCGGAGATGACCGATACCGGTCGCCAGCGCCAGGCGAACGAGGATTCGTTCCTGGTCAGAGAACCCCTGTTCGTGGTGGCCGATGGCATGGGGGGAGCCCAGGCCGGCGAGGTCGCGTCGATGACCGCTGTCCAGACCTTCGAGAACGGCCTGCCGCCGGGCAACCCGGAAGAGGCATTGCAGACCTCGATCAGTCTCGCCAACCGCACCATCCACGACCAGGCCCACAGTGACGCGTCGCTGGCCGGCATGGGCACCACGATCACTGCCGCCGCCCTCGACGGGGAGGCCGAGACCGTGGTCATCGGCCACGTCGGTGACTCCCGCGCCTACCGCCTGCGTGCGGGCATCCTGCAGCGCCTGACCAAGGACCATTCGCTGGTTGAAGAGATGCGCCGTCGGGGGCAGATCACAGAAGCCCAGGCCGAAGACCACCCGCAGCGTTCGATCATCACCCGCGCCCTCGGTCCGGAACCGGAAGTCCTGGTCGACGTCCAGAGCGTGCCCTCGGACCCCGGAGACATCTTCCTGCTCTGCTCCGACGGCCTGACCACGATGCTTGGCGATGAACGCATCAAGGAACTGATGATGGGCGCGACCTCGCTCGAGGCTGCGACCAAAGCCCTGGTCGACGAAGCCAACCGTGCCGGTGGCCGCGACAACATCACGGTCGTTCTGTTCCAGCTTGAGGATCCCGCCCACCCGCTGAGCGATCGTGACCAGCCAACTCTGATTTCGCCTGGTGGTCGAGGGGTACCGGTTGAATCCGGGTCGGCCCGCCACACCGGCGAGGGTCGCGCCGCGAAGCCGAGACGCAGGACCGGGGCCATCCTCGCCCGGGTGACGATCGGTGTGGCCGTGATCGCGGTCGTGCTCGGGGGGCTTTTCTATGCCAGCCGCCAGGTCTTCTTCCTCGGTACCGACGATGCCGGCCGGGTCGCCCTCTACCGCGGTCTTCCGTACGAGCTTCCTTTCGGGCTTTCCCTATACGAGGAGCGGTACTCGACGGCGATCCAGACCAATGACCTTTCGCAGCAGCAGCAGGATTCCGTGACCGGGCACTCCCTGCGCGGCAAAGATGATGCGACTTCGCTGATCGAGGACATCGAGAGCAACGAGGGAGTTTAAGTGGGCGCGCGGGTAGCGAGGTACTCGGCCAGGAACCGGGAACTGCTCGCGCTGGTCCCCGTCGCCCTGCTTCTGACCATCGGTTTCGCTGCCGTCTTCGGCCAGAACGACGACCAGCTCGGCGACCTGAGTCTCTCCTACGGACTGTATTTCCTGGCGGTCTGCCTGGCGACCCACATCTACATCCGGATACGACTGCCCGACGCGGATCCGTACCTGTTCCCGCTGATGGCCCTGCTCACCGCCTTCGGGCTGGTGATGATCTATCGCCTCGACGCCGAGTTTGCCCGCGAACTCGCCCGCGATCAGGCGAACTGGTTCGTCTTCGGTCTGATCCTTTTCGCAGTGGTAATCCAGTTCCTGCGGGACTACACGGTGCTGGAGCGTTACCGGTACACGATCGCCGCGGTCGGCATCGTCCTGCTGCTCGCTCCGCGCCTGCCGCTGATCGGAGCCCAGGTGAACGGGGCGTACCTGGGCGTCAAGGTCGGCCCGTTCGGATTTCAGCCGGCCGAGCTGGCCAAGCTCTGCATCGTCGTCTTCCTGGCCAGTTACCTGCGTGAACACCGGGAACTGCTGGTGGTCGGGGCGAGGCGGTTCCTCGGCCTGACCCTGCCGCCGCTCAAGCACCTGGGTCCGCTGCTGGTGGTCTGGGGTGCAGCCATGTTCATGCTGATCTTCATCCGCGACCTCGGCAGCTCGCTGATGTTCTTCGCCGCATTCCTCGCCCTGATCTATGTCGCGACCGGCAGGCTGTCCTTCGTGCTGATCGGCATGTCGATGTTCATGGTCGGCGCCTTCCTGATCTACAACACGGTGCCGCACGTGACCGACCGGGTCGACATCTGGCTCGATCCGTACCAGGATCCGGGCGGGGCGGGTTACCAGGTGTTGCAGTCGATGTTCGCCCAGGCGGATGGTGGGCTTTTCGGAAAGGGGTTCGCGGAATCGATGGTGGCCATACCCGGCACTGACAGTCCGTTGCTGCCGGCCGCCCACACCGACCTGATCTACACGCTGATCGTCGCCGAACTCGGTCTTTTCGGCGGCGCAGCGGTGATCGCGATT
>Ga0105046_10012985_pt1 | contig 12911 bp, 10 predicted proteins | sample MAT03_FD_78385 | JGI IMG/M metagenome (GOLD analysis project Ga0105046, IMG submission 78385) | Freshwater microbial communities from Lake Fryxell liftoff mats and glacier meltwater in Antarctica - MAT-03 (megahit assembly) | ecosystem: Environmental > Aquatic > Freshwater > Ice > Liftoff... | reverse complement strand
GTCAAACGCGTGTTCAGCATCGATCATCGCGGCGATACCGCCCAGCTTCTGTGCCTCGGCACAAACATGCAAGGCAAGCGTCGTCTTTCCGCTTGATTCCGGTCCGAAGATTTCAATGATTCGACCGCGCGGCAGTCCATAACCGCCCAGCGCCATATCCAGGCTGAGACTGCCGGTAGAAATGCCATCGATGGTAAAATTGTGCGACGAGCCAAGCGGCATGATCGCACCGTCTCCGAACGTCTTTTCGATTTGCTGAAGCGTGGTCTTCAAACCCGGCTCACGCTCCAAAATGGTTTTCATTCCCGGATCAAGCTTAACACCCTTCGAGGCAGCTTCGGTTGCGATCGTTTTCTTCTTGGCCATTCCCTAGTCTCCGTGATTTGTGCAGTGGTGGATTCCCGTGGTGCCCAAAAGCTCGCCAACCGGGCTAGTGGACAACAATATAGTATCGCTTCGTCAATTCCATCACAATCGTCTTTCCGCATTTCTTTCTCGGCTTTTTTGCGCCTCGTGGGATCTGCTTTCGCCGCGTCTTGCTCTGGTACAGACAGTATTGGCGCGGGACGTGACACGTTAGGTCATCGGTCAAGGAGAAATGTTAAACGAGCGTTGGCGGGCGGGGCTGGTTGGAAAATAGTCTTTTAGCTTTAAGCAGTGACGCTCTAGGACGTGCCAGCTTAAGACGGCTGCGGCGTATGTCATGACGAACATCAAACAGACGTAGAGCAAATGGGCTGATAGTCCATCGCCAACTAGCGGGGCAAGGGCAGCGACGGATATCACGCCCGAAGTCAGCGGGATCAATGGATTTTGGAAGACGTACATTGCATAACTGTATTTGCCGAGCGTTCGCAGCCAAGGACGATTGAAGCCTTGCGCTAATCGATCGGTATGCTTTGCCATTAATAGCCAGACCAGGACACACGCCCAAAGTATCGGCCAAAGGCTTAGCGGCAGCGTAAATAGTCGTTTCTCCATGATGCTGCTGCAAACGACAACCAACGCGCACCCACACGCGATTGGTGCCAGCCATTTTCTCAGTGGTTCTAGGCCCGTCGAGGTCCTGGCCAAGATCGCTATTGCGGCACCGATTAATAACGAATCGCAGCGAAAAATGGTCAACACGTCGGGGGCGACATCATTGTTTGAAAAGAACACAAACATGCACCGCGATATCGCACTTGCGAACGCCAAACCGATTGCCGTGCGAAGGGCCAGCTTCGAAGAAACGCAATAGAGGATCAACGGCCAAATAAAGTAAAAATGCTCCTCAACCGCTAGCGACCAAAAGTGGTCCAGATACCCGAAGCACCACTGATTCGCGATGCTCATTTTTACATTGACCAAGTATGTCCAAAGATAGAATTGGTTGTCGATTCCTTGAGCAAACAGATCCCGGAACGCCGGAACAAACTTGGTTCCTACCAAGAGCAACAACAGCGAACCAAAGTAGAGCGGGAAAATTCGTAGGCTACGCCTAGCGATAAAATTGCGGAAGTAGTTCGGCCGTCCCTTGCCATCGAGCAAAATGCCTGTGATCAGAAATCCGGACAGGACGAAGAACAGCTCCACGCCGCGTCCACCAAGATTGAAAGTAAGCTGAAGCGTCTGACCAAGAAAGTTGTCGGCTGGAAGGTCTTTCGCAAACCGATAGAGCGTCACAATCAGGATGGCAAGACCACGCAGGCCGTCCAGTTCAGGCACGTGGGTACCAAGCTTCCAGACTCGCTCGGAGTTACCGGGCGTCGTACCCGCGGTTAGAGGTGCGATTGCAATCATCGTTGCCAATGGAAGTTTTATTCGTGTACGAGCAAGGATGGCTCTCCGGAACCTTACGTCGTGAATTCCGTTGTCCAGTCGGCTTTCACCAGACCATGGCAATCTTGCTCGTACTTGTCACGAAAAATCGTCGTCATCGGTACAATCCGGCTCATCGACCTCGGCTTTCTCGCTTGCGGCGACTGTGCTTTTCGAGTGTCTTTCGCTCGGCATTCGTTAAGCTGTCCAGTCCCGATGCCTGAATCTTGTCCAAAATACGATCGGCTTCGGCTTCTTGTTGTGCGAGCTGTTGCTCCGGGTCATGCAAACGCAAGCGAGGCCGCCGTTTGGCGAGCTGGCTCAGCCAGCTGCCCAAACGAGACGGATCAAAACGAGACAGATCAAGTCGATCAAACTTCCAGCCTTGTTTGAAATAGAGTGCGGCAAACGCGACGCCGGCGAGATGCACGTCGTACGCGACATTACCACTAGAGCCAACGAACCCAAGGATGTTCATGCCGACGAACAGCACCGCTGCCAACCACGCTTTAACCGGGATGACCATCATCAGGTAGATCGTGCTATGCGGCTCAAAAAACGCAAACAGAATCGTGACCGCCATTACGGCACCTGAGGCACCAATCGTGCCTGGGGAAATGGAGGCAACGGAGACACCCTGAAAAAGTGCCTGCAGCGACCAATGCAGTGAAGAAACCACGCCACCGGCGATCACTGCCAGTAGATAAAACTTCAGGAACTCCGCGCGACCCATGCGTCTTTCGACGGCTCCGCCAAAAAAGAACAAGCCGAGCATGTTGAACGCAAGATGTCGGATGTCAAGCAGCGAATGCAGAAACCCATAGGTGAGAAATTGATACCAAGTCCATGGTTTAAGAATCGTATCGGGCCGAACTTCGAACAGGTTTGCCAACACGCTTCCACTGGGTGACCGACCGGTGAGCACCATGTCTAAAAAGAAAATGACGACATTGACGATGATCAGGATCACCGTCATCGACAGACCGCTGTCGCGGCGCGACCACGGCGTTACCGGTTCCCACGATCGCTCGCGGGAATAGTCTCGGTCATGCAAACCCATCATTCGCCTCCTGCTAACAGTACGGTCAACTAACGCGGGTCATAGGCTTTTCCACCCAACCCACGTCCGCGAGGCAAGTATTTGCACATCGCAATCCCTAAGAAATACAAGATCACCAGCGGCACCATCATCGCAATCATGCTAGTAACGTCAGCGGGTGTTAGCACGACCGAGACCACAGCGATGATCAAGATCGCGATTCGCCACGATTCAATGTATGCCTTGGTTTCGATCAGGCCAATGCGCTCGATGAATAGCATCACCAGCGGCAGTTGGAACGCGATCCCAAAGCCCAGTGGCAACAGCAATACAAACGTCGTGTAGTAACTCAAACGAAGCTCGACATCGACATCTAATTGTCCGTTGAATGTCAGCAAGAAGCTGATCACGAATTGCAGCACAACGAAGAACGCCAGAGCAATGCCGCTAACAAACAACCCAATGCTGATCGGTAGGTACAAATAGACGTGCCGGCGTTCGTGCGAATGCAGCCCTGCACCAACGAAGTTCCACAGATGGTAAAAGATCATCGGGCTGGCCAGGACCGCACCGATGATCAGGCCAGCCTTCATCCAGATCATGAACGGTTCTTCCATTTTCTGAGCGCTCAAGCCGATGTCCTGTCGCCGCAATTGCATCCTGGGTTTCAATTGATCGACGCTGGGAAGTGATTTCAACAACTCAGCTAACTGCTCGGGATCTCTTGCTTGATCCGGGTTGGCAGGAACTCGCTTCATCAGCTCCTCAGGAATGTCGTAGACCAAATCCCAAGTTAACGCGTTTTCCGTGATGAACTGGCGAAGCGCCTGCACCTCGGGTGCCGTAGGATCGTATTTAAGTCTTGCTAGGTCACGGTCAGCGTGGAATTGCTTTATCGCCGCCTTCAGCGGAGTCTGGATGTAGCGAATCATCGGATCGGCGCAAAGCCAAAGCGAGATCACCATACCGGCACACAACCACAGCAGCGCTTTGGTAAGCGAACCCCGCAGCTCTTCGAGGTGCTCCCCAAAGGTCATGGTTGAGTTTTCGAACAGATCGTCTTTCGGCAGCGATGGTCGATCCACGGAATCTAGTCAATCTTGAGTGGCAATGTTATGAAGACCTAACAGTTTAACCAGACACACCGGATTAGTCTTGTCGGACAACGCAAAACAATGCCTCAACTCAACGAACCTTTGACGTTTTTACCCATTTTGAAGCAGATTATCTGGGGTGGAAGGCGGCTTGGCGAACGACTTGGCAAACCGATCGGCGACAGCGCGGATTACGCGGAAAGCTGGGAATTCGTTGATCGAACTGCCGATCAAAGCATCGTCGATCAGGGGCCATTGGCAGGAAAAAGCGTCGCGGAACTCATTGCCACGCACGCGCACGAGCTGCTGGGACGACATTTTCAATGCAAGACTTTTCCGCTGCTTTTGAAATATTTGGACTGCAATCGCGTTTTATCGGTCCAAGTACACCCGGGCGACGAATATGCGATGCAGATGAACCCACCCGATTTGGGAAAAACCGAAGCCTGGTATATCGTCGAGGCGATGCCGAACAGCGTTATTTACGCGGGTTTGAAGTCGGGCGTCGACCGAACGGCGCTCGCCAGCGCGGTCCGGGCGGGCCGGACCGAGGAGGTTTTGCATTCGTTGAAGCCAGAGGCTGGCCAATGCATCTTTATCCCCGCAGGCACCGTACACGCTCTCGGAGATGGGTTGCTAGTGGCAGAAGTTCAACAATCCAGCGATACGACTTTTCGGCTTTTCGATTGGAATCGTGTCGGAACCGATGGCAAGCCGCGGCCCCTGCATATCGAACAATCGCTGGACGTCACGGATTACGACCGTGGCCCGATCGTCCCGCAAACGCCGATTCAACAAGCCGATGGTTGGGAATTGCTTGTGAAATGCGACAAGTTTTCATTGCGTAGGGGGAAATCCAACGCATCCGCAAACCGCGAATTGACAACGGGAGGCCACGATTCACCGGTGATTCTAATGGTCACTACGGGAGAAGCGATGATCGAAAGCTTCGGCTGGCAGACCCGTCGTGTTCCCGCAGGCCAAACCGTCTTGTTGCCTGCATCCTTGGGTTCAACAAGCATCAGACTGAGCGGCAGCTCGACAAACGTGCTGGAAGTGACGTTGCCGTAGCTGCGATCCAAACCGACTTCACTGCACACGTACGACGAACTTCCAAGTCCGTCGAAAATCTCGCGCGGACAAGGATGTCCGTCGTACGTCGGTTAGCTTTTCACCTGCCTCTCACCTAGGCACCGTGGTTACGACCAGAGTTTCCGTCACGCATTGAGGCGATTCGATTGTGCTCGGCCGAAAACGGTTGACGGTCTTTTGATAGCAAAGCCGAAAACAACAAAGCTGACCAGACGGCCAAACCTCCCCGTTCGGCTTTAACTACGCGGCCGACCTTGGCTACACGGCCTCTCTTGGCCCCGCACAGTAAATTCTGTTACGTCTGACGCCAGCGCAGGATGCACCCTCTCGGCTGAAGGACCGGAACGCCATGATTTCATTTCACCCCTTGAGTCCTATGCCTGCTTGGCAAGGCAAGCATTTGCGCCAATGCCTTGCATTAGCAGCATGTTTGTTTTTTGCGATCAGCGGTACTGGCTGTCGCGGTAACCGACTGTTTCCGGTTCCAGGCCCAATCCTAAACCAGCAAGCCAACGCGATTGTTCATGATCCGTATCCGTCCCGGGACATCGGGCCTGAAGATTTAGGTGCTCGTCCGCCAGGATACGAAAATCCATTGCCTGAGCCAGTTCGTAACCGAATTTTCAATGACAATCGGGCATTATTTCAGGGTCGATAAGTGTCAAACAATTGTCCCAATTGTTTTCCGAGCAATGGGGGACGACTGATCTACTCTCATCCTAAATAAGAGCATTTGGGACAATTGCTCTACACTAAACCCCTATTCCGCAAGTCGAACGGCAACCAGCTCTTTGTCGTTCCGCACGTACGCCGTTTGGCCTGCGTACGCCGGATGGCTCCAAACGACGTCGCGTCCAAACGCTTCGCTCGTCGGTTCGAGTACGTGAAATCGCCAGATCTCTTCGTAACCCGTTCGCGTCATGTTGGCCAAGATCAAGTCGCCGGTTTCGCCCATGAGCAGGTAACGATCGGTATCGCCAAGATGGGTGATAAACGCTGTTCCATGGTTGACCCGCCGAGTTTCCTTGGGTTGAGTTGGCTTGAAGCTCGTCCAAAGTCGCTCACCGGTTTTTGCATCGACAGCGATCATGCAGCCTTCGTTGCAGTCAGTGCCATAGATGACGCCGCGATGGATAATTGGAGTACTATTGGCGCAGTTGACGGACTTCTTTGGCTCGCCTCGCCATTGCTCCTTTGCCGGTGGCTGGTCCGTGCCGAGTTCGAACATCACGCTGTGATTACGTATTCCACTGGCGAACACTGAGTTGCCCTCGAGCTGTGGGCGAGTGATCGACATTTCGTATTCCGGCTTGATCGGCATGTTCCAGTATTCTTTACCGGTCGCTGGGTCGAGCCCCACGATCGCCTCCGCATGCCAGACCATCAATTGTCGCACGCCTGCTGCATTGATGATGCTCGGCGGGCAATAGCCGATCGCCGCTGCGGAAAGCGACTTCCAACGCACTTCGCCGCTCAACTTGTCAAACGCAACCACTGTTTGGCCCGGCCCACCAACCAGGCAATAAACCAAATCGCCATCGATCAGCGGATGCGATGAAAAACCCCATATCGGAACTGGCGCTTTGAAGTCGTTCTTGAAATTGCGCTTCCAAAGCAGTTCACCCGACGCTGCATTCAAACAAACAAGATCACCCTCGCTCCCCAAAGTGTAAACTCTTCCGGGATCGGTTGGCCCCGTGATGTCAACCGTCGGCGTGCACCGCGGCCCAACGGGATAGGAAATGCTGTAGGGGCAAACGTATTCGTAGGTCCAAACTGTCTTGCCGGTGTCGGCCTCCATGCAGTGCAGGCGTTCGCTGCCGTTCAATTGAGCACGTTCGTTGGGGCTGTTGAACGATTTTCCACCGGACTTCAAATAGTCAAAAACGTAGACGCGATTTCCCACCACGGCGGGTCCTGAATAGCCGCCAGCAACAGGAACGCGCCAATTCACTTTCAAGCCTGACGAGGGCAGCGCGGCTAGTACGCCATCTTCGTAATACACGCCATCCGCTGTCGGGCCCATCCAGCGTGGCCAATCATCCGCTCGGACGCTGTTAGCGAGAATCAGGCAAAGGCAAAAAGTGATTGCTGGCGTGCGCATGTTTTCGTTTCCGGAGATCGCGAGTCAAATTGGAAGGTGCCTTATTTTAGCGATGCGACCAGCGTTTCGGTAAGGTCTCTGGCCTTACTGCTAGGCCCTACTACAGCAGGCGTCGAGCAATTCGACACTTATTTTCTTGGTGATCGGAAGCTATGCTCGCTGCTGTCATTCACAAATCAATCTGCTGGAGTTTTAGATCGATGAAAATTTGTCGTGTCTTGGGAAAGAACCGTCGGCCAGAATACGCGATCTACGGCGAGTCGCGAATTGCTCCTTTGCGGAATTTCATGGATCGCGCGCCGGATGATGACACGATTTTCGGTCGTCTCGGCGAGGTCGCGGCAGCGCTGAGTTCCGTCGATCCGTCTCAATTGCCCTGGGAGTCTCGGCCTCGAACTTTGCTACCGCCCGTCCCAGCACCCGAGAAAATTATCTGCATCGGGCTGAACTATCTTGACCATGCGATCGAGACCGGTGCCGAGCCACCCACGGAGCCGGTCGTGTTCAGCAAGTTCAATACCGCGTTAATCGGTGATGGGGAGTCAATTGTATTACCTCGCCTTAGCCATCAAGTTGACTACGAAGCAGAGTTGGTCGTGGTGATCGGTTCCACAACGCGGCATGTCCGAGCCGCCGACGCCATGTCTTCTGTACTCGGCTACACGTGTGGGCATGATGTGTCCGCCAGAGATTGGCAAAAAGGACGACCGGGCGGTCAATGGTTGCTGGGCAAGTCGTTTGATACGTTTGCCCCCGTCGGGCCATGTTTCGTTACCGCTGACGAAATTGAGAATCCAGGAACCATCGCAGTGACGATGCGGCTGGGCGACGAACTGGTTCAGTCCAGCACAACGGCACAACTCATCTTTAATATTCCTACATTGATTTCGCACCTCTCGCACATCATGACGCTCAAAGCCGGCGATTTGATTTTTACCGGAACGCCGCCTGGTGTCGGTGCGGCGCGCAAGCCACCGCGATTCCTCCGCGATGGTGATGTTTGCACGGTCGAGGTCGCCGGAGTTGGGAAGCTAACGAATCGATGCATCGCCGAAGTCGCACAAGACTAAACGAGTTTGTTATTCTTTGGCATCAGAAGCGCGCGGGTCGATTTGCAGACTTGCCAAATAGGCGACCAAGTCGCGAAGCTCTCGCGGGGTCGTGTATTTGGTCAATTCCTCGGGCATTGCAGACTTGCCTCGCTTACGTCCGACGATGGAGTCTTGATCAATCCGCAAAATCGCCCCGTCGGCTCCGATCATTTCGACGATGTCAGCGGATTCCGACCGAATGATACCTGTGAAGACTTGGCCGACGTCGTCAACCAGCACTGCCGTCTCAAAACCTTTTGCGATGGCTGCATCGGGCAGGCAAATCGATTCCAGCAAGTACCGTCGGTCCCGTTCTTTACCAACCACTGTCAACACCGGCCCGACTTCGCCACCGATCCGGTCGATGCGGTGGCATCGCACGCAGGACAACTGCGTTTTGTTGAAGACAATGGCACCAGCGACGCTGTCGCCACCTTCCAGTGACGCCCACCAACGACCGAGCGGGTTCGCCGCCTCAAGGGCCGCTTGCTGATCGCTCAATGGCTTCGTCATCGATTCATCGAGCCATGGACCGGCGGCCTCGATCACATTGAGTGCAGTGTCCGCTGGCAATGTTCCTGCCAAGTAGCTCTTCAAGCCCGTGATGATGATCTCATGAGCGGCCGGAGAATCGATTTTTGCGAGTGCATCCCACGCTGCTTGACGCTCAACGACTGACTCGCTTGACACCGCTTTTCGCAGTGGAACGATTGCATCAGCGGGGGTTAATGACGCGAAGGTTTCAAACGCTGCAACACGCAGCTTGACCTGTGTCGCGTCTAATAAAGATGCAGCTACAGCGACCGCCTTCTCGGGTTGCAGTCGCGCGAGCGAACGAAGCGAATCAGCACGAGTTTCGGGTCGTAAATTACGATCGGCTACACGTTGTTCAAGGAAAGGCGTGACTTCCGGCATGCCATAAATCGCCGCGACCGAAACTGCGGCATCGCGCACGTCGTCGGCGTTCTGCAATATGCCCGCAAGCGATTTCCGAATCGCAGCAACCGCGACGGACACATCTCGCGGTGCGATTGCGCGGTGGTCGCCAAGGACTCGATCCCTTGGATCAGGCGTCGCCCAAACTTTCAACATCTCAATCGCCTCCAAACGCATCGCCAGCGGACCGACCGGTCGTGCGGCAAATGCTGCCAGTGCATCGGCGTGTTCTTGTGTTCCTAAACGAAAATTTGCGTTGAGCACGCGGCGCAGGAACGCGTCATCGGTGATGGATGAGTTCTGAATTTGCTTAGCGAGCTGGTCAAGCGCCGCAGGAATCGGAGCGTCATGAATCGCGCGGGCTGCTTCTAGCGAAACAAGTGGCGAGGCATCATCAAGAAACAATGAGACGCGAGCGGACGACAATCGTCGCAGCGTCACTACAGCCGCCCTGCGTACCGAAACGCTGGCATGATCTTTTAATGCCACAGTCGCATCGACTTTACCAGTCGCTGTCAACAGCATGACACCGGCATGTCGCAGCACAGGATCTTTGTTGTCGTTTTCGACTAAGAGCTTGACGCCATCACCGAACAGTTCCGCATACTGAATCTTCCGTTTGGCGAGCTCCGCAAGTGCCAGCGCGGCGTGCAATCGGACTCGCGATGACGAGTCACCAAGCAACGGACGAAGCGCTCTTGAAGTCGCTTCATCGCCATGTTGGCCTGCGAATTGAGCGGCACCCGCGCGGACGAAATTATCCTTGTCGATCAGCAATGATTTAACCAAGTCATTGGTTTGAGCAAAGACTCGGGCTGGGTCGCTCGCTTTGCGAACCACTTGGCCGATGCCCCAAATCGCATGCAGGCGAGCGAATAACCTGGCGTTGGCATCGGCAGCAACGGCGGCAAACGGATCCACCTTGCCGCGTTTCGCCAACTCCCACGTCGATTCATTGCGAACTCGCCGGTCGGCATGGGACAAATATGAAATCAAATTCGGTTCGCTGAGCGACGAAAAGTCAGTGCGCAACACGGCTGCAACTTCAACGGCGAGCTTGGCGTCGAACTCCGAACCAGTGATGCGGTAGAGCCGACCTTTGCCAACACCTTCCCAACCGGATACCCAGTCGCTGATCCAGAGGGCTCCGTCGGGACCGAAGGCGACGTCGGTTGCCATCACGTTCCAAATCGGTTGATCGTTTTCAGCAAGCTTGTGAAACGCACCATCGGCCTCAAGTCGGAACGAGCGCACGCCGCTGTTGCTTGTACCACCGCCAAAGTCGCACAGAAAAAATTTACCGCGAGCGGAAGGGTCGACGCCGGTTCCTGGATCAAACGCAAGTCCTGATGGTCCATCGCCAAGGTTCGCGATCGGTGGGACAATGTAAGCTGGTTGTTCTTCGTGGTAAGGATGCCAAATCTTCTCGCCGTTGAAGGGGCCGCGATTAGGGTGATATTGGTAATACATCCGCCAACCCGAATCGGCTCCGGGTACGACCTGGACTAACCGAGCCTTGTCGCCGCTATCGCTGTTGTTGTCACCAGTGAACAGGTCGCCGTAGTCGTTGAAGGCCAATTCTTGCGGATTACGCATGCCACCGGCGAACACTTCTAGCTTGCTTCCATCGAGTTCACAGCGAAACACGGAGCCGCTCGCTGGGTCCGAAAGCACCGTTCCATCGGGTTGAGTAATGTAATGACCGCGATCACCGATGCTGAAGTAGAGCCGACCATCGGGACCGATGATGAGCCCATGCATGTCGTGGCCGCGAAACGCAACGCGAACGCCATAGCCGTCGCTGAGTACGACTCGCTCGTCCGCCTTTCCATCATCGTTGGAATCAATCAGCTTCCAGAGTTTGGGGATGCAGGTGTAGTAAACGTCATTGCCCCGCGCCAGCACGCCGGCTCCCGTGCCTTCTTCGAGATGATTGAAGCCATCCGCAAAAATCACCGATTCATCGGCCTTGCCATCGCCATCGGTATCGCGAATGCGACGAATGCGGTCATCGTGCTGCGCGTACGTGACCGCGGCGTCGCCGAGTAGGCGTTTGTGAAAATCGATGCGATCCTGAACGGTTTTTGCTGACAGGTCCGCGAGCAACCATTGGTCGTCGTGACCTCGATTGTCCGTCACGCCTTTGTTCTGGCGAAAGGTTTCGCAGACATAAACTCGCCCGCGATTGTCGATATCAAACGCGACAATGTTGGCCACATCTGGTTCGGCCGCGAACAGTTCACGATGCCAACCGGCGGGTAGTCGAATCGCGTCCATCGATTGCTGTGGTTCCGCGGACGCCGATGCCACGATCGGAGCAATGGGCAGCGATGCGGTCGGCTCAGCCGCCTGCGAAGGAAGGCCAGTCAAGCCGATTCCGATCAATGCCAGCAGACGCAGCGAGGAGGAATGCGATAACACAGATATTTTGATACTAAAAAACATTTTTCCCAGCGGTGTTGGTAGCGCTGTGTTGAATTGGCGGGAGTGATGTTCGACGAAGAAAAATACGAGCTTCATCAGGAAATTCGGATTGCTCAAGATGATAGAATAGTCGCGATCCAATGCCGTTGCCTAGATCGAGACTTCAATAAGTCACCGCAAAAACGCTGGTGGTCAAACAAGCAGTTACCTATGATCTCAATTCCATTCTCAGCCGAGTCGTCACCCGTCGCGTTGCCGCCGGAGGGTGACGTTCGGGTCGTTGGCGACATCCGTACCGGCTCGCCGTTCGCAGCCGGCTCGATGATTTCGCAATCCGGGACGGTGCGACTGAGAGATCCCCAAACGGTCGCCAAGGAAGCGATCGGGGAGGGTGTTTGGCGCGAAACCGCTGCGTCGGCCGTGTTTGCATCCGGGATGCTGATTGGGTTTGCGATTCCTGGTTGGTTGTGGTTCCCAGCCGGTGGAATCTTGATCGCATTGCTTGGCGTTACGATGAGCTTGTTGGGCTTTTCTTCGCGATACGTCAAGCTATCTGCGGCAGGATTGGTGATCCACGGCGTGATTCTCGTTGGATGCTATTTCAAAACACTGTAGCAATTTCCACTTGCTATTCGAGTTCCTTCGCTTCGCGGACATCTGCTAATAAATTTCGGCCTCTAGCAGGGAAGTGTTGGATTGCCTCTGTAAGGCTATCACCTTGTCGTTTACCCCAAGACTCGATGGATTGTGCTTCTGGGTCGTTGACGTAAATGTAGCAGGTATAATTTCCTAAGTAAGGATCGTCGATACGGTGGTCAATATTCGCCTTTCCATAGGACTGCTTCGTGATCCTGGGCGTTCCTATCCGCAGAACATAACTTGCTTTCGGAGTCTCTCTTAAATGGCAAAAAACTAGGCGTGACGTCGGCATGGATTCATGCCCGTATCGGCAGTGGGACAGTTGAAAAAGAGAAGGACGGGCAGTTCAACTGCTATCTTTCCCCTGACACCGCCGACGAATTTGCCAAGCTCCAACGCTGGCCCCAACGAGCACTAAGTCATCACGACTCGAAAAACCGAAATCGCAAATTTACAATATTTGCGATTCACCTATTGCCAAGAATTAAGACTGTCGCTGACCCCCCTCGAAGCGTCCGGTCCCCACCATTCAAGCCTAGTCAGTCGATGACTCAGTCCCACCACCACTGGCCTTCGGCGAGTTTGGTGGGAGCGACGGACTGCTTGAGCTCGGCGGTCTTGCCATCGGCTTCGGTAGTGAGCCGTTCTGACGTGAGGGCTTGGCGTGGCTGTATATTGACGCCGCCGCCTAG
>Ga0105046_10012981_pt1 | contig 12914 bp, 2 predicted proteins | sample MAT03_FD_78385 | JGI IMG/M metagenome (GOLD analysis project Ga0105046, IMG submission 78385) | Freshwater microbial communities from Lake Fryxell liftoff mats and glacier meltwater in Antarctica - MAT-03 (megahit assembly) | ecosystem: Environmental > Aquatic > Freshwater > Ice > Liftoff... | reverse complement strand
TGGGCGCCGGCACGGCCGCTGCGGGCCATGCGCCAGCGCCGCGCGCTGCGGCTGCCAAGGACCTGGCGGGTGCCAGTGCCGCAGCGTCGCCGGCCGGTGCCCCACCGGCGCGCGCCGCCACCACCGCCACCACCGCGCTGGGCTGCCTGATCGAGGCCTCGGCGGTGGCCGAGGTGGGCACGCCGGTGATCGGCATCATCGAAGAGGTGCTGGTGGAGCGCGGCGACTTCGTCAAGCGCGGGCAGGTGCTGGCGCAGCATGAAAACCGCGTCGAGCGCGCCGCGGTCACGCTGGCACAGCAGAAGGTGGCCAACAGCGCCGAGCTGCGCGCGGCCAAGTCGCAGATCAACTTCGCCTACCGCAAGGCCGAACGCACGGCCACCCTGACCGAACTGAATTTCGTCTCCGGCCAGGCCCGCGAGCAGGCCGACACTGAAGCCACGATGGCACGCATGCGTCTGGCGCAGGCCGTGGAGCAGCGCGACCTGGCGGTCAAGGAGCTGGAAATGGCGCGCGCGCAACTGCAGCAGCGCACCATCACCAGCCCGCTGAACGGCGTCGTCGTTGATCGCCTGGTGTCGCCCGGCGAGCGGGTGGAAAACCGCCCCGTCTTCAAGATTGCGCAGATCGACCCGCTGCGCGTGGAAGTGGTGCTGCCCGCGGCGCTGTTCGGCCGCATTGCGGTGGGCGCCGTGGCGCGCGTGATACCCGAGCTGCCAGACAGCAAGACGCACGAAGCGCGCGTGGCCATCGTCGACCGCGTGGTGGATGCGGGCAGCAACACCTTCCGCGCCCGCCTGAGCCTGCCCAACCCGACGCAGCAACTGCCTGCGGGCGTGCGCTGCCGCGTCGACTTCGGCAGCTGAGCGCCGGCGTCCGTCAGCTCGACCCTGCAGCTCATGCACCCCTTGTGGCTCTCCTGGATGCGCTCCGTGGGGCGGCAGCTGGCCGCACCCGGGCGCGCCGGACTGCGGCGACTGGCCTCGCGCTGGCGCGCCTGGGTGTGGCCGTTGCCGCAGCAGACGCCCGCACCGCAAGCCTCGCAGCGTGCACGCGCGCTGTTCGAAGAGCTGGAGCCGCGCCTGCTGTACTCGGCCGACAACCCTGCGGCCTGGCTGTCCAGCGCGGTGCTGCCTGCTGTTGCCGCGCCCGAGGTGCAGGTGGTGCCGGCGGCCACCGTGCTTGCGACGACCGCCACGCCGCCCACCCCGACCGTCGTGGCAACCCCCCATGAGCTGGTGTTCATCGATGCCGGCGTGGTGCACACGCAGGCCTTGATCGACGGCCTGCTGGCGGCACGGCCGGCCGGCACCCGGCTGGACTTCGTGGCGCTGCAGGCCGGCAGCGACGGCTTGCGGCAGATCAGCGACGAGCTGGCCCTTCGCACCAACCTGGCCGCCGTGCACATCGTGGCGCATGGCGAGCAGGCAGCGCTGCAACTGGGCAGCCTGCGGCTGGATGCGGCTGCCCTGCAAAGCCGTGCCGCCGAACTGCAGGCCTGGCGTGCGGCACTGACCGACGACGCCGACCTGCTGCTGTACGGCTGCGACGTGGCGGCCGGCGACAGCGGTGCCGCATTCATCGAAAGCCTGGCGCGGTTGACCGGAGCCGACGTGGCCGCCAGCACCAATGCCACCGGCGCCAGCGCAGCAGGGGGCGACTGGGTGCTGGAAGCGCAGGTGGGCGCAGTGACGGCGCAGGCTGCGGCAGTGCCGCAGCTGATGCAGGCCCTGGCCGGCACGTTGGGCCTGCTGCCGGTGGGCAGCGAAGTGCGCGTGAATGTCGACGCCACGGGCTTGCAAGAGCTTTCGCGGTACGGCGGTGGCAACGTGGCGATGGACAGCGCCGGCAACTACGTGGTGGCCTGGAACGACCCGCGCACCGGCTCCGGCGACATCTACTTTCAGCGTTACGACGTCGCCGGTGTGGCCCAGGGCGGCAACGTGCTGGCCAACACCACGACCGCCAACACGCAGGGCGGCGTCAACATCGCGATGGACCCGGGCACCGGCAACTTCGTGCTGGTGTGGGAAAGCGACTTGCAAGACGGCAGCAATCGGGGCGTCTACGGGCAGCGCTTCGACAACGCTGGTGTCCCATTGGGCGGCGAATTCCTGGTCAACACCGTCACCTCGGGAGAACAGATGAAACCGGCGGTGGCCGTAGCGCCTGGCGGGGCCTTCGTGGTGGCCTGGACCCTTGACTCCGGCGCCAGTCCCGGAATCCGGGCCCAGCGCTTCAACGCGGCGGGCGTGCAGCAAGGTGGCGAGATTGCCGTCAATACCAGCACGTCCAGCGCCCAGCAGTACCCCAGCGTGGCGATGGCGGCGTCAGGCAACTTCGTCGTCATGTGGGAAAGCGACCATGTTGGAGACTTCAACGTCTACGGGCAGCGCTTCAACGCTACGGGCGTGGCGCAGGGTGGTGAGTTCCAGGCCAACACCTACAGCGCCGGCACCCAGTGGAACGTGGCCGTTGCGGCCGATACCGCAGGCAACTTCGTGGCCGTGTGGGAGTCGTCCTGGCAGGACCCCGGTGGCAATGCCGGCATCTATGGCCAGCGCTTCAATGCCAGCGGCGTGGCGCAAGGCGGCGAATTCCGAGTCAACACCACCACCGCCAGCGCGCAGACCGTGCCGGCCATTTCGATGGACGGCAGCGGCAACTTCGTGGTCAGCTGGAACAGCAACTTGCAGGACGGCAGCGGCGCAGGTGTGTATATGCAGGCTTTCGACGCGGCAGGCACGGCGCAGGGCGGCGAGTGGCGTGCCAACACCACCACCAGCGGCACACAGGCCCATCCGGCTGTAGCGCTTACCAGCGGCCGCGCGGTCGTGGTCTGGGAGGGCAACGGCAGCGGCGACGCGCAGGGCGTGTTCGCACAGCTGTACTTGGCCAACGAGGCGCCGACGCTCGGCAACGGCACGCTGGCCGCCGTCAACGAAGATGCGGCGAGCCCCGCGGGCCAGTCGGTGAGCACGGTCTTCACCGGGCAGTTTGCCGATGCCGACAGCGGCTCGAGCTTCGCCGGCATGGCCATCGTCGGCAATACCGCGAACGCCGGCACGCAAGGCGCGTGGCAGTACTCCAGCAACGGCGGCACCCACTGGTTTGCGGTCGGCACGGTGGCCGACGGCGCCACGGCCCTGGCCGTCAGCAGTTCGTCGCTGATCCGTTTCGTGCCGGTGGCCCACTACAACGGCACGCCAACGGCACTGACGGTGCGTGGCCTGGATGACACCTACGTCGCCGGCTTCTCGACCACGGCCGGCAGCGAGTCGAGGGTCATGATCGACACGACGACCAATGGCGGCTCGACGGCCATTGCCGCGGCCACGGCCACGCTGTCGACCTCGATCAGCGCCGTCAACGATGCGCCGGTGCTGGGCTTCACGGGTTTGATCGGCATGACGCCCACCAACGAGGACACGGCCTCGGCGGCCACGCTGGTCAGCGACATCCTGATCTCGGCGTTGATGACCGATGTCGATGCCGGCGCCCTGCGCGGCATCGCCGTCACCTCGGTCACCGCCAACGGCACGTTCCAGTATTCGACCAACGGCGTGACGTGGACGAACTTTGGCGCCGTCGGCGCCAGCAACGCGCTGTTGCTGGCCAGCAGCGCGCAGCTGCGCTACGTCCCTGACGGCGCCAACGCCGAGTCTGCGAGTTTCGTTTTCAGGGGCTGGGATCAGACCAGCGGACCGGCTTCAGCCAACGGTGCACCCTTGTATGCCGACCCCGGTGCAGGCGGCGGCACGTCGGCCTTCAGTGCGCAAAGTGCCACCGTGGTCGAGACCGTCACCGCCGTCAATGATGCGCCCGTGCTGTTGGGCGTCAACAACCTGGCCAGCATCAACCGCAACCCGGCCAGCAACCCCGGCACGCGGCTCGCAGACCTGGTCGCCGAGCAGCTCAGCGATGTGGACAACGGCGCCGTCACCGGGTTGGCGGTGAAGGCCGTGGTCGATGCCAACGGCGCCTGGCAATACTCCACCAACAGCGGTGGCAACTGGTTTGCGTTCGGCACGCCCCCGTTTGACAATGCCCGGCTGCTGCTCGCCGACGCCAGCACTTTCGTGCGCTTTGTGCCCAACGCCAACTGGAGCGGCACCGTCGTCAACGGGCTGAGCCTGCGCGGCTGGGACCAGAGCAGCGGCGCCGTCGGCAGCACCGCCGACACCAGCGCCAACGGTGGCAGCACGGCCTTCAGCATCGCGGCGCACAGCGCCTCGATCACGGTGACGGAATCCAACACCGCGCCCGTGCTGTCGGGGGCGAACAACCTCTCCACGATCAACGAAGACCCGGCGGTCAACCCCGGCACGCTGGTTTCGGCGCTGATCGCCGGCCAGGTGGTCGATGTCGATCCCGGTGCTGCCAGCGGCATTGCCGTGACCGCGGTCGACAACACCAATGGCACCTGGCAATACACGCTCAACGGTGGCGGGCTTTGGGCCGACTTCGGCACGCCCAGTGCCGCCGCCGCACGGCTGCTCGCGGCCGACGCCAGCACCGCCGTGCGTTTCGTGCCCAACGCCAACTGGAACGGCGCGGTCGCCCCTGGCATCACCTTCCGTGCCTGGGACCGGACCAGCGGCTGGGCGGGCGCCACGGCCAGCGTTTCGTCCGCATCATCCTTGGTCGACAACTTCACCACGGCTGCTTACAACAACAACGCGGGCAGCGCCAACTGGAGCACAAACTGGGTGGAGTCTGACGATGACGGCGGTGGCGCGACGGGCGGCAACATCCTGGTCACCGGGGGTGCGCTGCGCGTCGGCCCCGGATCATCAGGCGACAGCATCTACCGCCAGGCCGACCTCACGGGCCTGGGCTCTGCAACGCTGAGCTTTGACTTCAGCAGCGCGCTGATTTCGGGCAAGCCGACCATCGAGGCCCGCATCTCGGCAGACGGCGGCGTCACCTACAGCACGCTCGCCACCTTCACCAAGAACCTGAACACCGGCAGCGGCAGCATGTCCTTCGACATCTCGGCCTACGCCTCCGGCAGCACCCGGGTCCAGTTTCTGGTCAGCGGCAACGCAGGCGGCGCCATCTACTTGTCGCTGGACAATGTTCAGATCAATGCCAGCGCCAGTGGCGGCTCCACCGCGTTCAGCGTTGCGACGGCCAGCGCCAGCATCACGGTCAACCCCGTCAACGACGCTCCGGTGCGCGCAGCCGGCCTGGCGGCCAACCTCACGGTGCTGGAAGACGCGGCAGCCACCAGCCTGGGCCTGGGCGCGCTGACCTATGCCCCCGGCGGCGGCAGCGACGAAGCCGCGCAGACGCTGACCTACACCGTCACCGCCGTGCCTTCGGCTGTGCTGGGCAACGTCACGCTGAGCGATGGCCTGACCGTGGTCACGACCAGCACCTCCTATAGCCTGGCCCAGCTGCGCGGCATGCAGTTCGTGCCCGCGGCCAATGCCAACGGCGGCCCGGCCACGTTCAGCTGGAACGTGGTGGACTCGGGCGGCACCGTCAACGGCGGCGTCAACACACGCGCCGAGTCGCTGACCGTCACGGTCACGCCCGTCAACGATGCTCCGGTGGTCAGCGCCACCGGCACCACGCTGGCCTACACCGAGAACGACGCAGCGAGTGCAGTAGACGCCGGCCTGACCGTCAGCGACCTCGACAACGCCAACCTCGCCAGCGCCAGGGTCAGCATCAGCGCCAACTTCGTGGCAGGCGAAGACGTGCTGGCCTTCACCAACCAGTTCGGCATCACGGGCAGCTGGAACATGGGTACCGGCGTGCTCACACTCACGGGCTCGGCCACGGTGGCCAACTACCAGTCAGCGCTGCGTTCCATCAGCTACCTCAACAGCAGCGACGCGCCGTCCACTGCCCTGCGCGGGGTGAGCTTCGTCGTCAACGACGGCCTGGCAGACAGCATGGTGGCCACCCGCAATGTGGCCGTGACGGCGGTGAACGACGCGCCCGCCGCGTCGGGCTTGAACGCGGCCGAGATCTATACCGAAGACGCCACGCTGCGCCTGCTGCCCATCGGCGTCAGCGACGTCGACCACGCCGCCGGCAGCGTCACGCTCACCTTGTCCAACCCCGCTGCGGGCACGTTGAGCACCGGCACCTCGGGTGCGGTCAGCTCCGCCTACAACGCCGGCACCGGTGTGTGGACGGCCAGCGGCGCGCTGGCCAGCGTGAATGCGCTGTTGTCGGCGCTGGACTTCACGCCGGCAACCCACTTCAACGGTGCTTTCGGCATCGCCACCAGCGTCAGCGACGGCGTGGCGCCTCCCATCACCGGCAACAAGGCCTTCACCGGTGTGGCGGTGAACGACGCCCCCACCGCCAGCAACCTGAGCGCAGCCGAAACCTACACCGAAGACGTGCCGCTGAACCTGACCGACATCGTCGTCAGCGACGTCGACAGCAGCAGCGGCAGCGTGACACTGACGCTGTCCAATCCGGGCGCAGGCCAGTTGAACGCCGGCACGTCCGGTGCGGTCAGCGCCAGCTTCAACCCCGGCACCGGCGTGTGGACCGCCAGCGGCAACTGGGCCGATGTGAACAACCTGCTGGCCGCGCTGGTGTTCACACCGGTGCCCGACTTCAGCGGCGGCTTCAGCATCGCCACCAGCGTCAGCGACGGCGTGGCGCCACCCATCACCGGCACCAAGGCCTTCACCGGCGTGCCGGTGAACGACGCCCCCTCCGCCAGCAACCTGAGCGCGGCCGAGACCTACACCGAAGACCTGCCGCTGAACCTGACCGATATCGTGGTCGGCGACATCGACAGTGCCAACATCACCGCCACCCTGACACTGTCGAACCTCGCCGCCGGCAGCCTGAGCACCGGCACTGCCGGCGCCGTCACCTCCACCTTCAACGCCGGCAGCGGCGCGTGGAGCGCCAGTGGCGCGCTGGCCGATGTGAACGCCTTGCTGGCCGGCCTGGTGTTCACGCCTGCAGCCGACTTCGACGCGGCGTTCAGCATCGCCACCAGCGTCAGCGACGGCGTGGCCGTACCCATCACCGGCAGCAAGGCCTTCACCGGCGTGCCGCTGAACGACGCGCCCATCGCCAGCAATCTGAGCGCAGCCGAAACCTACACCGAAGACGTGCCGCTGAACCTGACCGACATCGTCGTCAGCGACGTCGACAGCAGCAGCGGCAGCGTGACGCTGACGCTGTCTGACCCGTCGGTGGGCCTGCTGGGCACTGGCAGCTCGGGCGCGGTCAGCTCCAGCTACAACCCGGCGACTGGCGTGTGGACGGCCAGCGGCGCCTGGGCCGACATCAACGTGCTGCTGGCGGCCCTGAGCTTCACGCCGACCCCCGACTTCAATGGCGCCTTCAGCATTGCCACCCGTGTCAGCGACGGCGTGGCGGCACCGGTTGCGGGCAGCAAGCTGTTCACGGGCCTGCCCGTCAACGACACACCGACAGCCACCGGTCTGAACACGGCCGAAACCTACACCGAAGACACGCCGCTGGACCTGAGCCCCATCGTCGCCAGCGACCGGGACAGCAGCTCTGGCAGCGCGATGCTGCTGCTGTCCAACCTCAACGCGGGCACCCTCAGCACGGCCAGCGCGGGCGCGTCCACGTCCACCTTCGACGCCGCCACCGGCGTGTGGTCGGCCAGCGGCAGCTGGGCAGACCTGAACGCGCTGCTGGCGCAAGTTCGCTTCGTATCGGCGCCGGATTTCAACGGCGCCTTCAGCATCGCCACCAGCGTCAGCGACGGGCTGGCCGCTCCGGTGACGGGCAGCAAGGCCTTCACTGGCGTGGCCGTGAACGATGCACCGGTGGCCAGCGGCTTGAACAGCCCCCAGACCTACACCGAAGACACGCCGCTGGATCTGGCCGACATCGTGGTGAGCGACGTGGACAGCGGCAACGTGACCGTCACGCTGGTGCTGTCGGACGTGAGCGCCGGCCGCTTCAGCACCGGCGCTGTCGGAACGGTGAACGCCCTCTACGACGCCGCCACCGGCACCTGGACCGCCAGCGGTGCACTGGCCGACGTGAACACCTTGCTCGCCGGCCTGCGCTTCACGCCCGCGCTCGACTTCAACGGCAGCTTCAGCGTCGCCACGCAGGTAAGCGACGGCGTGGCCGCCCCCATCACCGGCTCGCAGCGGTTCACGGGCGTGGCTGTGAACGACCCGCCGCTGCTGGCCGTGAATGCAGGCCTGCTGGTGGCCGAGGGCAGCACCACCACCCTGAGCGCCGCGCATCTGGGTGCGAGCGACGTCGACAACAGTGCTGCCGAGCTGGTCTACACGCTGACCACCGCGCCCGCCCACGGCTGGGTGTTGCGCGCCGGGGCGGCGCTGGCGCCGGGTGCGTCTTTCACGCAGGCCGACCTGGACGCGGGCCGCGTGGCCTACCAGCACGATGCCAGCGAGACCACGAGCGACGCCTTCAGCTTCACGCTGGACGACGGGCAGGCCGTGGCGGCCAGCGCGCAACTGCTGATAGCCGTGACGCCGGTGAACGACGAGATCCCGCGCGTCACCAGCCCGCTGGCCGGTGCGGTGGTGCCCGTGGCCGAGAACACGCGCACGGTGGCCACCGTGACCGCCAGCGACGCCGACCTGCCGGCGCAGACGCTGCGGTTCCAGCTCTCCGGTGGCGCCGACGCCGCCTTCTTCAGCATCGACGCCAACACCGGCGAGCTGCAGTTCATAGCCGCGCCCGACTACGAAAAGCCCTTGGACGCCGACGCCGACAACCTCTACCAGTTCAATGTGCGCGTCGACGACGGCGAACTGTCCAGCCTGCAAAGCATCACGGTGGCGGTGACACCCGTGAACGACAACGCGCCCCAGATCATCAGCAGCAGCGGGGGGGCTACGGGCGGCGCAGCGGTGCAGGAAGGCCGTGTGACCGTCGTCACCGTGGCGGCTGTCGACGCCGACCAGCCCAAGCAGGCGCTGGCCTACAGCATCGCAGGCGGCGTGGATGCGGCACTGTTTGGCATCGACCCCACCAGCGGCGCGCTGCGCTTCGTGAACGCGCCGATGGCCGTCGACCCGCGCGACAGCAACCGTGACAACCTCTATGAAGTGGTGGTGCAGGCCAGCGATGGCAGCTTCACCGTGCAGCAGGCGCTGCGGGTGCAGGTGCGTGCGGCGCTGGCCCCGGGCCAGCCCAGCACGCCGCCTTCCAACGAAACACCGCTTGCGCCAGCTCCTTACGCCGGCAGCAAAGCGCCGGCCGACGGGGCAGCCGCTGCGCCGCTGGTGTGGCAAGACCTGCCGCCTGCCAGCACGCAGGAGGCTGAAGAGGCTGTGTCGTGGGCGCTTGCCAGGCAAGGCCGTCGCACGTCGGTGCTGGGCCTGGCTGACGGCGCAGGCTCGCGCAACGACGACTGGGCAGAGCCGGCCACGCTGGCCCAACAACTGGCAGCAGCCGCCGCTGATGCGGCCAACGCCGTCGAGGCCTGGCTGCCCGGCCCTGACACGCAGAGCCTGGAAGCCGCGCTGGGCCTGCCCAGCATGGACCCCGACATGCTGCAAGTGCGACCCGGCGGCCTCTCGCTGGCTGCGCTGGCCGCGCAGGCGGCGGCGCGCAGTTCCACGGCCGTGCCGGGGCAGTTGTCGCCTTCCTTGCCGATGGGCGATGAAGGCCGCGCTGACGGTGACAGCGACTCCATGGTCGAGGCGCTGGCAACGCCCGTGGTGGCCGGAGGCCTGGCCTTTTCAGCCACGCTGCTGATATGGGCCACGCGCGCAGGTGGCCTGATGGCCGCCATGATGGCCTCGGCGCCGGCGTGGCGTGCGCTGGATCCGCTGCCGATCCTGGAGCGCAGCAACAAGCCCGATGACGATGAGCTGACAGATGACTTTCCTGCCTTGACAGGCGCCGAGCCGTCAGCAACGCCACCGAACCGCGAAGGCGACGCTGCCGCCGGTGGTGCGCCACCAGCCCCTGGGCCCTGGCCCGGCACCCAGCGCGAGCTGATCGAGCCGCTGGAGATGCTGCGATGAAACTGAGCGCGATTCCGCGCATGACCATGGGCCTGGTCTCGCTGGCGGTGATGCTGCTGCTGGCGGCCGACCTGCTGTTGGGCCTGTTCCCGAGCGAAGCCACGGCGCGCAAGGAGCTCAATGCACGCCTGGCCCATGGCCTGGCCACGCAGGTGGCGGCGCTGCTGCAGCGCCGCGACTGGTCGGCGGTGGAGCAGACGCTGCGCGCGGTGCATGCCGGCAGTGAAGACATCGCCAGCCTGGGCCTGCGGCGCGCCGACGGCCGGCTGCTGGCGCGCTCCGGCCCCCATCCCGAGCAGTGGCAGGGAGGCGCGTCTGCATGGGCGCTGGACGTCACGGTGCCGCTGCGCGCCGGTGGCCGCGACTGGGGTCAGCTGGAAGTGGCCTACCGCAGTGCCAGCCTCAAAGACCTGCCCGGCTGGCTGCTCAGCGGCCCGGCGCGGCTGGTGCTGCTGTTCATGCTGGGTGCGTCGCTGGCCTACTACCTGTACCTGCGCCGCATGCTCGAACACCTGGACCCGGCAGCCGCCGTGCCCGACCGCGTGCGCAATGCCTTCGACACGCTGATGGAAGGCGTGCTGGTGGTTGACCAGCAGGGGCGCATCCTGCTCGCCAACAAGGCCTTCGAGGCGCTGCGCCCACCGGGCGACGAGCGGCCGCTGGTGGGCCTGCGGGCACAGTCGCTGGACTGGCTGCAGCCGGCCGATGGCGGCACCGACGCCACGCCCTGGCTGACCACGGCGCACCACCGCCAGAGTGCGCGCGGTCTGCGCTTCGTGGTGCGTCCGCAGGCCGACGCCGAGCCGCGCGCACACGTGACCTTGAACTGTTCGCCGTTGCTGGATGAACAGGGCGGCATGCGCGGTTGCCTGGTCAGCCTGGGCGACGTGACGGCGCTCGAACTGTCGCACCAGCAGTTGATGGACGTGCTTTCCGATCTGGCCATCTCGAAGAGCCAGCTGCTGGAAAAGAACCAGGCCCTGGAGCAGCTGGCCAACCACGACCCGCTCAGCGGCTGCCTGAACCGCCGCGCCTTCTTTGCGCTGGGGCAGGCCCTGTTCGAGCGCGCGGCCTTTGATGGCTCGCCGCTGGTCTGCGTGATGGCCGACATCGACCACTTCAAACGCATCAACGACACCTGGGGCCATGGCGTGGGCGACCAGGCCATCCAGCGCTTCTCTGCGCTGCTGCGCCAACAGGTGCGCCCCGGAGACCTGCTGGGGCGCTACGGCGGCGAAGAGTTCTGCCTCGTGTTGCCAGGCGCCGATGTCGAACGCGGCCGCCGTCTGGCCGAGATGTTGCGCAAGTCGGTGGCCGAGAACAACGGCCAGGGGCTCGACCCCGGCGCCGGGCTGAGCATGAGCGCCAGTTTCGGCGTCGCCGCCATCGCCAGCGGCATCAGCGACCTGGCCGCGTTGATCGACCTCGCCGACCGCGCGATGTACGTGGCCAAGAAGTCGGGCCGCAACCGCGTGGTGGTGTACGAGGCCGGGCTGGAAGCGCGCACTGAGCCCGCACCCGACACGGTGCCGGTATTGACCACGATATTGATGGAGGCGTCCGCACCGGGCGCCGACGCTGAGGAAAGCCGATGATCTTTGACCGCGCATGGTCGCGCCTGACAGGCCAGGAGGCACCGGCAACGGCGGGTGTCGCGGCTCCCGCCGGTGTTGCTGCCGGTGTTGCTGCCGGTGTTGCTGCCGGTGTTGCTGCTGTAGCCGCTGTCGCCACCCGGGCCTCCGCGGTCGCTTCCACGGCACCGGCGCCGGGCGCAAGAGCACGACCGCATGCCGTGAAGGCGGCCGCTGCTGCGCACGCTGCCCCGGCGCTGGCCGCCGCACCGCGCAGCAGCATCGCCGTCCTGATGGCCAGCCACGGTGTGGATATGCAGGCCGACGGCGAAAGTGCCCGTATTCGCAGGCTGACCTGCTTCGACAGCCTGACCGGGCTGCCGAACCGGCTGCTGTTTCGCGAGCAGCTCGACCTGGTGCTGCGGCTGGCGCAGCGCAACCGGCACAGCGTGGCGGTGCTGCTGGCCGACGTGGACGACTTTCGTCGTATCAAGCTCAGCCTGGGCCACCAGCGCAGCGACGAACTCGTCAAGGCGCTGGCTCAGCGGCTGCAGCTGGCGTTGCGCAGCTCCGACCTGGTGGTGGCGAGCGCGGTGCTCGACCGCAGCGGCGCCCTGGCACGGCTGGCCGGCACCGAGTTCGCCATCGTGCTCAGCCAGTTGGCCGACCCGCAGGACGCTGCGCGCGTGGCGCTGCGCTTGCGTGAAGCGGCCCGTGCGGCGCTGCAGCTCGGCGGCGCCGAGGTCTTTCCCACCATCAGCATCGGCATCGCCCTCAGCCACAGCGGTGACGCCACGCCTGAGGCCCTGCTGGAGCAAGCCGACCTGGCGCTGGGCGTTGCGCGCGAGCAGGGCCGCGACCGCACCAACTTCTACGACGCGGCGATGGACGCTGCGGCCAGCAGCCGCATCGAGCTGGAAGGGGGCCTTCGCAATGCGCTGGCCGACCGCCAGTTCGAGCTCGAGTTCCAGGCCCGCGTGGACGGGCGCACGGGTGCGGCCAGCTCCAGCGAAGCCTTGCTGCGCTGGCGCCACCCGCAGCGCGGCGTGCTGGCGCCGGGCGCTTTCATCGAGGTGGCCGAGCAGAGCCAGCTCATCGTGCCCATCGGCCACTGGGTGCTCGAAGCGGCCTGCCAGCAAAACAGGGCCTGGCAGGACAGCGGCATCGCCGCCATCCCGGTGGGTGTCAACGTGTCTGCCCACCAGGTGTGCCGGCCCGACTTCGTGCCCAGCGTGGCGCGCGCGCTGGAGCTCAGCGGCCTGGCGCCGCACTGGCTGGAACTGGAGGTCACCGAATCGGCGCTGTTGATGGACACCGCTGGCGCGTTGCGCGCTTTGGGCGCGGTGAAGCAACTGGGCGTGCGCCTGGCCATCGA
>Ga0105046_10012980_pt1 | contig 12916 bp, 11 predicted proteins | sample MAT03_FD_78385 | JGI IMG/M metagenome (GOLD analysis project Ga0105046, IMG submission 78385) | Freshwater microbial communities from Lake Fryxell liftoff mats and glacier meltwater in Antarctica - MAT-03 (megahit assembly) | ecosystem: Environmental > Aquatic > Freshwater > Ice > Liftoff... | reverse complement strand
ATATTATCAAAAACTTCTGCAATTTCGCCTGTCCACCACTTTCGCGCACCAGCTATCAGTAGTTTTGTTTGTCCGCCATCTGATTTCCTGAAAAGATCAAATGCCCTGAAAAGATTAATCAGGTTCTTGCGTGGGTGCAATGCACCGACAAAAAAGAAGTATGGTTTTCCGTCACTAAACCTGTTGCGTGTAGCGGTCCGGATAACTTCATCAACAGGAGCATACCCTTCATTCGCTCCATTATAAATAACATCAATCAGCGAAGGGTCAACCCCGTATTGCTTTGCGATGTCTGCTTTTGAGAATTCCGAAACGGTAGCTATGCGCCTGGCTTTGAGGGCATATTTTCTGAAAAATGTCCTGTAATAAAACCGTTCAAATATTGGAAGGTCAGCCGGGTAATGTTCAAAATTCAGGTCGTGGAAAACGGTGAGTGAAGGTATTTTTGAACTCAACGAAAGATAACCGTCGGGTGAAAGAAAAACATCGGCTTTTATTTTCCGGAGGATATACCTGACCGAAAGCTCGAACCAGATATAATAAAGCACCGGATGTCTGGCCTGAGGGCCGATAACAATCGGTATTACATTGCTGCTGAATATAAACTCCCGGTGATAAGGCCGGTCGAAAATAAAATAGAATTCATGCTCAGGATGCGATATAGTCATCCGGCTGAGGTTTTCGTATGTAAACCATCCGATGCCTTCAAGCTTACCGTGAAGCAACAATCTTGTATTTACCGCGATTCTCAAAACAGTTTTAATTTACTTCCATCACAATATCTGACAACAGGCTTGCAATGATCAGGAATAATGATATTTTTGCGCAAATTTAGACTTAATAATAATCCGGTCGCTGAATTATAACAACCTGTGGCCATTTGCTTTTCCCGGTTAACCCCGGATATGCCGAGCCAATGCAACGTAAGTTTCTGACCAATCTTGGTTTCCTTCTGTTACTAAACCTGCTTATCAAGCCATTCTGGATTTTTGGTATCGATAGGACAGTGCAGAATGTGGTCGGTGCGGAGGATTTCGGATTTTATTTTGTTGTTTTCAACTTCTCGTTTCTGTTTAATATTTTATTTGATTTTGGCATAACCAATTTCAACAACCGCAATATTGCCCAGAACAACCAACTGCTAAACAAGCATTTTTCCAGTATTCTCATCCTTAAATTCCTGCTGGCTTTCGTTTATTTTTTGGTCACCTTTTCGGCCGGGCTGTTGTGGGGATTTCGCGGAAACGAACTGTGGATGCTTGGCTTACTTGGACTTAATCAATTCCTGATTTCACTGATTCTTTATCTGCGTTCGAATGTGTCGGCCTTGTTGTTGTTTAAAACCGACAGCATTCTTTCGGTGCTCGATCGCATTCTGATGATCGGGATTTGCAGTGTCTTGCTTTGGGGAAGGGTTACCAATCAGGCGTTCCGCATCGAATGGTTTGTTTATGCACAATCAGCTTCTTATCTGGTGACAGCAGTTATTGCATTGCTGATTGTAATAAAAAAGGCTTCTTTCAGGCGGCTCAACTGGAATCTCCCTTTTTTTCTGATGATCATCAGGCAAAGTCTTCCTTTTGCCATTTTGGTTCTGCTGATGACCTTCTACAACCGTTTTGATACGGTAATGATCAAACGGATGCTGAGTGGCGAAGAAGGGAATATACAGGCGGGCATTTATGCACATGCCTACCGCTTATTGGATGCATCCAACAACATTGCTTATCTGTTTTCAGTTCTGCTTTTGCCTTTGTTTGCCAGACTGATAAAACAGGGAAAGAAAGTTGAAAATCTGGTCAAACTCTCATTCTCAATTCTTTTTGTTACTTCTGTTATATTAGCGATAGGGTCTGTTTTCTACAGAATTGAATTCATGACACTCATGTATGACCAATATATACCTGAATCAGCTTCAGTATTCGCTGTCTTGATGTGGTGTTTTATTTCAATTTCAACGACTTATGTATTTGGAACCCTGTTAACTGCAAACGGAAACCTGAAGCAGTTGAATCTGGCGGCAGCCTTCGGAATGGTATTGAACATAGGACTTAATTTTGCCTTAATTCCGGGTTACGGAGCATTGGGTTCCGCATGGGCGAGCCTTATAACGCAGGCGATAATGGCAATCATACAGGTACTGCTTGCAAGCTTTTATTTCAAGTTTCACATCAATTACCGGTACCTTGTAACCCTCTTTTTATTTGTAGCCGGGGTATTGATTATTAATATGTTAAGCGTTTCAATCGGATTGACATGGCTATCGTCTTTTGCGCTGATGGTTGCAGCTTCGCTCATACTTGCTACAGTCCTTCGCCTGCTTGACCTGGGTAATTTTATAAAGATAGTATCCGGTGGAAAAACACAGATATAGATATTTCATGCCAACAGGATTTTTTAAATAAATTTTTCTATACCTTTGACCCTCCAAAACGAACCAACATTCCATTATGTCGGAGAATAAGTTATCAGAAATCAGGGATTTTGACTCGACCAGCCTCGGAATGTTTTTATACAACTGGCGTAAACACCTGATAATCGCCAGTATTGTAACAGCAATTTTAGCAATTGTTTTTTCATCGCCAATTTTCATTACCCCGCTTTACAAATCATCTGTCGTTTTATTCCCTGTATCGAGCAACTCTGTTTCAAAAGCACTTTTAACCGATCAACCGGCAGCTAAATCCGATATCCTGGAATTCGGAGAAGATGAGCAAACAGAACAAATGCTTCAGATTCTGAGTTCGAGCATCATCCGCGACAAAATCGTTGAGAAATATAACCTTTTAGAGCATTATGGAATAAGTCCGTCTTCAAATTTCAAGTACACCGCTCTTTATAAAGAATACGAAAGCAATATTACCTTCCGTCGTACCGAGTTCATGGCTGTTAAAATAACCGTGCTTGATAAAGATCCTCAGATGGCAGCAGATATTGCCAATACAATCTCCGAATTGCTTGATTCAACAAAGAATGCAATGCAGCGTGAAAGGGCCGTTAAAGGTTTTAAAATTGTTGAACAGGAATACAAAAGGTTGCAAAATGAAATTACCATAAAAGAAGACTCACTCACCATAATCAGGGAAGCCGGGGTTTTTGATTATGAATCCCAATCCGAAATGATCAACCAGCAACTTGCCATCGAAATTGCTCATGGCAATGCACGCGGGATAAAGGCTCTTGAAGATAAGCTGGCTGTGCTGGCTAAATATGGCGGCGGTTATGTGTCACTCCGCGATCAGCTTGAGCATGAGAAAAAGCAACTCAGTTACCTCAAAGCCAGGTACGAAGAAGCAAAAGTAGATGCAGAAGAAACCCTTCCGCAAAAATTCGTCGTTGAATCTGCTTATAAAGCTGAGAAGAAATCATATCCGGTTCGTTGGATCATTGTTCTGGTTTCAACGCTTACCGTTTTCTTTCTTTTGGTTCTGGCCATTATCAGTATTGAAAAGTTTGCAAAACCGGGAACAGTAAAAAAAAAAGTTCAGTTCCACAGAAAAGAAGAATCAATCTCAGCATAATGGACAACGTTAAGCCAACCATGGAAAACTATTTCAGTAATATTCACCTGATGAGGATTTTTATCAGGTGGAAATGGCACCTGATCATCATTGCTTCTGTGGCGGTTTTTTTCGCCTTTATATTCTCAGGTTCATTTTTCATTAAACCAAAATTTAAGTCTTTTGCTCTTTTATATCCCTCAAATATTGCACCTTATTCTGATGAAAGCGAATCAGAGCAAATGCTTCAGTGGCTTCAGTCAAGAGACATCAGAGACAGCGTAATCAGGAAATTTGATCTGCCAAAACATTACAAAATTGACAGCAATTACCGTTATTTCCAATCTGCCATGGCTAATCTTTACAACGAGAATGTTAAGATTAACAAAACGCAATGGGAATCTATAGAGATTGAAGTGATGGATACCGATCCGGTTATTGCCAACGAGATGGTACTGGCTATCATGGATTTTTGTAACAAGAAAATACAGAAAATTCACCGTGATAAGTATTTTGAAGTCGTTTTAAGCATTGGCAGGGCATTGCAGGTGCAAAGGGCCCAACTCGATAGTGTTGAGATGCAGCTATCTGATCTCCGGATAAATTATGAACTGATAGATTATGAATCCCAGGCCCGCGAAATTACCCGTGGTTACCTACGTACCGTTGATGGCTCAAATTCAACCAGCATCAATATGAAAGATGTATTGCGCATGAAAACAAACTTTGAGCAGAATGCCGGAAAAATGGCTATTCTAACCCAAAGGCGCAACGACATTCTTCGCAACTATGCTGAGTTCGAATTGAAATACGATCAGGCATTTTATGACGCTCAAAAGGATTTTACCTACAACAATATTGTTACCCCTCCTGTTGTGGCCGATAAGAAAACCTATCCTGTAAGGTGGCTGATCGTTTTATATTCGGTGGTAGCATCCCTCTTCTTTTCTGTTGTGGTGATTTCGGTTATCGAAAATCGCAAAATCAACGATGAGTTGAAGAATCTGACAAAGGGTTAATTTTGATTATCAGTCATAATCAAAACTACTCAAGGTGTTGACAAATATCAAAATCAAATGGTTTTACCTGTTAAGCGGACTTTTCATCCTGCTTAATTCAATGCTGCTTGTTAAAGAGTTGTATCTCGGCTTTTTGATTCCGCTTGCCATAGTTGTCGCGCTGATGTATATCTTCTGGCTCGATAAACTCATGCTCCTGATTGTTTTTGCAACGCCACTCTCGGTTAATATTGCCGATTCGGAATTGGGAATAGGCATCTCATTACCATCTGAACCATTAATGGTTGGGGTAATGCTGCTGTTTGTGCTGAAAACCCTTTTCGATGGACATTATGATAAACGGGTATTAAAACATCCGGTTACCATAGTTATTTTGATTAACCTGGCCTGGCTTCTGATCACCAGCATAACCAGTGAAATACCGTTGGTCTCTTTTAAATTTCTGGCAGCCCGGTTGTGGTTTATTATTCCGTTCTACTTCCTGGGAATTGCCTTATTCAAAGATGCCCGCAACATTTCCCGTTTTAACTGGCTATATGTTGCAGCACTTGTAGTGGTTGTGATATACACTACCGTCCATCATGCTGAATATGGCTTCGCTGAAAAACAGGGCCATTGGGTAATGAAACCATTTTACAATGACCATACCGCTTACGGAGGAATTCTTGCCTTCTTTCTTCCTGTTATGGCGGGTTATGTTATAAATAAAGCCAGATCAAGAACCTACAGGCTATATGCAGTTCTTGTATCGGTTATTTTATTGGGGGGCCTTTATCTTTCTTTCAGCAGGGCCGCCTGGGTTAGTCTGGCAGTTGCTATTCTTGTAATTGTACTGATCGTTTATAAAATCAGGTTCAGGTGGATATTTTCAGGACTTTTGGTTCTTGTTATCGCTTTTTACATGTTTGAGAATCAGATTCTTTATGCTCTTGAGAAAAATAAACAGGACTCTTCGGCCAATTTTATTGAGCACGTTCAATCCATTTACAATATTTCGTCCGATGCCTCAAACCTTGAGCGCATCAACCGCTGGCAATCAGCATTCAGAATGTTTGATGAAAGGCCGGTATTTGGATGGGGCCCCGGTACATACCAATTTATCTATGCTCCTTTCCAGCGATCGAAAGAAAGAACAATCATCAGTACCAACGCCGGTGATCTTGGGAATGCCCACAGCGAATATATCGGCCCCCTTTCAGAGCAGGGGGTCCCGGGGCTTCTGAGCGTTTTATCGCTGTTCGTTCTGATTCTGATCACTGGTATCAGGGTTTACCGGAAAGCAAAAAACAACGAGATAAAACTGTTCAGCCTGATTTCAGTCCTTGCTCTCGTAACCTATTTTGTCCATGGGCTACTCAATAATTTCCTCGATACCGACAAAGCATCAGTCCCATTCTGGGGATTCTTTGCAATGATTGTCGCAATGGATCTTTACCACAAGGATAAAGAGGAAATTTATGAACCTCTCCCGGAACCAGGGCAGTCGGCGGGCAAAGGCGAAGAAGAACTCTGATGCCTCATTCCCTTTTTCTTTTTGTTAAAGTGTAACTTCCTGTTATTATATCCGTCTGTTTAATACAGACACTGCTATTAAATTGTACTTATCGGACAGCCATGCGTACATTACCCGACATTATGTGGTCGTGTATTTTCTGTTAGGTGAATAAGATACACATAATCAGTTCATTAAATCAATGGCATAGTGTTTGGATAAATATCCTGAGCTTAAAGCAAAATTTACAGAGATGAAAATAGATCTAAAAGCCAACGAAGTAGTGATAAAGGCAACTGACACGTTGCATACTTCCGGATCTGATGAAACCAGGGGCAAACTGATTATGACTAATCAAAGGCTCTATTTCAAGCCATTGCAAAATTCAGACAAACACAGGAGTTTAGAAATCAGTCCCGGGGAGATCAGGGATATTTTGTTCTATAATGTGATGAGCATTTTCCCAAGAGGTCTTGATCTGATTACCTCCGACGGGAAGAAACTCAGATTTTTAATGAAGAACAGGAACGAATGGTGCCGGCAGATCGCACAGATGTGTTAGTCCGGATCGTTGATGTTCTTGGATACCTCGTGGCCCATTGATGCTATAATTCCAGGCAACTGACGAAGAGCAGCCAGTTCCTTCCATTTTTTGCGGGCTTCCTCGGCCGGGATTCCAAAATATGTTTTCCCACCCTCAAGATTTTTGCCTACGCCTGATGTTGCCAGAACAATTGCCCCCTTGCCAATTACAAGATCTTTGTTGATAACAACCCTCCCCCACAATATTACATCATCTTCAATACGGGTAACGCCGGCAATGGCACAATGTGAGCCAATCAGGCAGTTATTGCCAATGTATGTATCATGACCTACTTGCACATGATTGTCAAATTTGGTGCCTTTGCCGATAAACGTATCACCCGAAACACCTATATCGATAGAGCAGAGTGCTCCGATTTCAACATTATCGCTGAGCACAACCCGTCCGCATGACTCAAATTTGCGGTAGCCGTCGGGTTTCCGCTGGAAATAATAAGCATCGGCCCCGATAACTGAATTGGAATGAATAATTACGTTGTCACCAATCACCGTATGATCATATATGCTGACATTTGCATGAATAATGCAATTCTTACCGATTGTAACGTGGTTTCCGACGAAAGCATTTGGTTGTATAACTGTTCCTTCACCAATAGTCGCGGAAGGAGATACTGATGCGGTAGCAGGTTCAAATGGCCTGAATTTTTTTACAAGCGATACAAAAGCGGCAAACGGGTCGTCGTGAAATAACAATGCCTTGCCTTCGGGGCATTCAACTTCTTTATTGATAATAATGGCTGAAGCCTTTGAATTGAGTGCCTTGGCATAATACTTCGGATGGTCAACAAAGGTAAGGTCACCTGGCTCAACCATGTGAATCTCATTCAGTCCGCTGATTAGAAAATCAGGAGCACCGGAAAACCCGGCACCAATTATGTTGGCAATGTCTTCAAGCCGAAGGGAGGTTGTTAATTTCATAATTACATTTTACAGGTAAAAAAAAGCCGGGCTTTTGCTAAGCAGGCCCGGTTTCTGAGTATATCTATAAATCAGGATTTTACTCTTTCAGAATAATCCCCGGTACGCGTATCGACCTTGATGCGCTCACCATCGGTGATAAACAAAGGGACAAAAACAGTTGCACCTGTGTCAACGGTAGCTTGTTTCAGGGTGTTGGTTGCGGTATCGCCTTTGAGCCCTGGTTCAGTATAGGTAATGGTAAGTTCAACAAAGGGCGGAAGATCACAGCTTAAGGGAGTTTCTGTTTCGGCATGGAACATAATTTCAACCGATTGTCCTTCCTTCAGAAACTGAGGGGCACTGATGATTGCTTCATCAATACTTACCTGATCATAGGTTTCGTTGTGCATGAAATTATAACCATTGTCGTCTTTATAAAGGAATTGATACGGCCTGCGTTCAACGCGCGCAATATCAATCTTTACGCCTGCATTAAATGTATTTGGAATTATTTTTCCGGTCTTCAGGTTCCTGAGTTTTGTTCTTACAAAAGCTCCACCTTTTCCGGGTTTTACATGCTGAAATTCTACAAGAGAGAATAATTCACCATTGAATTCAATACAAATGCCATTCTTAAAATCCGCGGTTGTTGCCATAGAAACTGGTATTTTACTTTTGAGGGTGCAAAGGTAAATATTTCCGGGTAACAGGCAAGAACTAATTTGCCTGTTCTTAGCTGATCAAACCCACCCAATATAACCTAAGTTGAGCGATTTGAGCAAAGCGAAAAAGCGCTTTACTTAGGTAAACCCTGATTTGAAAATTGTTGCAATTCACCACAGCCATGAAACTGTTTTACTGCGAATTGCTTACAATTACCTGATCGAATGAGCTATTTCCTTTTTAAATCGCTCAATTTGGGTATAAATGACTTTCTGTATTAGAACGTAACCAAAGGTTCTGCCATTGGGGTTTTCTTATAATCCTCCAACTTTAGCTGCTGAGTACAAAAGCCGAATTCTTCTTCAATCGAGTTTGAACTGACAATCACTAACCTGCCGTGGGTGTTTCTCATAATCAGATCCTTGTACCATTCTATTGCGGCTTTATCGAGGTTAGAAACCGGCTCATCAAGCAAAAGGACAGGGGTATCACTCATAATAGCAAGGGCAAGTTTGAGTCTTTGTTTCATGCCCGATGAGAAATACTTCAGAGGTTTATCGGCATTGCTCTCCAACTGACAAATTCTTATAAGTTCAGATGTGGGCATATTTCTGACCAATGGTTTCAACCTGCGGTGAAAACAGATCATTTCGGTAAGGGTAAATTCTTCAATCAGTTCAATATAAGGGGCGGCAATTGACATCAGTCTGTATGCATGTTCGGGCCTGATGATGGACCCTTTTATTCTATATTCAATTTTACCAACAGTAGGCATAATGGCAGATGAAATTACCTGCAACAGGGTGGATTTGCCTGATCCGTTTGAACCAAGAATAACTGTAGCATTGTCTGATGACAGCGTGAGGTCAAGATTGCTGAAAATCCAGTCTTCATTATATTGTTTACCTGCTTTTTCAAGGATAATATCGATCATATCGGAAAGTAATTCGGGTAGAAGGTGTAAAAAGAGATTTAGTTTGGGTATGACTGCATGGCTATAAACAGGTCAGATTTGTTTGGAATAGCCCTTCATAATTCCACGGCTTGATTTGGCTATAAACGAGATGATTTCATCGCGTTCGGAGGTCGCAGGGAGATTAGCTTCTATATACTCCAAAGCCTGGCTTACGTTGTTCCCTTTCAGGTAGATATACCGGTAAATATCCTGTATTTCACTGATTTTTTCTGCTGAATAACCCCTCCGGCGAAGGCCAATTGAGTTGATGCCAACATAAGAGAGCGGCTCTCTGGCAGCTTTGGTAAAAGGCGGTACGTCTTTACGTACGAGTGAACCGCCGGAAATCATAACATGCGCTCCAATGTTAACAAATTGATGTACAGCCGATAATCCGCCGATAATCGCCCAATCGTCCACTGTTATGTGGCCGGCAAGGGTAGCAGCGTTGGCCAGGATAACATTATTCCCTACCACACAATCGTGGGCAACATGCACATAAGCCATCAGCAGGCAATTGTTTCCGACCACGGTTTCATAACTCGCCTTTGTACCCCTGTTGATGGTCACAAACTCCCTGATTACCGTGTTGTCACCGATTCTGACAATACTGTCTTCATTGTTGAACTTAAGGTCCTGAGGAATAGCGGCAATCACAGCACCCGGGAATATCTTGCAGTTTTTGCCGATACGGGCACCTTCCATTATAGTGACATTGGAGCCTATCCAGGTTCCTTCGCCGATTTCCACATTTCTTTCAATGTTAACGAAAGGTTCAATAACGGTGTTTTTTGCCACTTTCGCCTGTGGGTGCACGTATGCTAAGGGTTGGTTCATTTCAGCAGGTTGGTTTTTTGGTAATTTGAGCCATCAGTTCGGCTTCAGTCACAATTTTATTGCCTACATAGGCTATTCCCCGCATATGACTGATCCCGCGGCGGAATGGGGATATGAGTTCGAGATGAAAAATCATCGTGTCGCCAGGAACAACTTTCTGCCTGAAACGTACATTTTCAATCTTCATAAAGTAAGTAATGTAATTTTCAGGATCGGGTACTGAGCTTAAAACAAATATACCACCGGTTTGCGCCATAGCTTCAACAATAAGTACGCCAGGCATTACGGGCTCTTCAGGGAAGTGGCCGACGAAAAAGCCTTCATTCATAGTAACATTCTTCAGGCCCACCACGTCGTGATCACTCATGCGCAATATCTTGTCAACCAAAAGAAATGGTGGACGGTGCGGCAGAATCCGCCTGATCTGGTTAACATCATAAAGCGGTGCTACGGTTGGATCATAATGGGGAATATCATGCTGAGCGAGTTCGGCTTTAATGTGATGCTTGATTAACCTGGCAAAACTTGTATTTGCGTGATGTCCGGGCCTGCTGGCAATTACATGCCCTTTAATCCTTGTCCCCACAAGCGTCAGATCGCCAACTACATCCAGCAGTTTATGCCGCGCAGGCTCGTTGGTAAAGTGAAGTTCCAGGTTGTTGAGAATGCCCTCTTTTAATACCTCAACTTTAGGCTTGTTGAAAAACTTTGCCAGGCGGTCAAGTTCATCCTGATCGATGAGTCTGTTGACAAACACAATGGCATTGCTGAGGTCTCCTCCTTTAATGAGGTTATTCTGAATAAGATATTCAAGTTCGTGAAGAAACACGAAGGTCCGGCAGGAGCCGATTTCGCCGGCAAATTCATTGATATGACTGAGATAAGCATTTTGCGTTCCAAGTACTTTAGTGTCGTAATCAATCATAACCGAAACCCTGTAAGTATCGTCAGGGAGGATAAGCAACTCAGCTTTTTTTTCAGGATCCGAGAAGCGCAATACTTCCGTTATGTTAAAGTATTTTCTTTCTGCGTTTTGCTCAACTATTCCTGCTTTCTGAATGGCTTCAACATAAAATCTTGAACTTCCGTCAAGTATAGGTGTTTCAACGCAATCAAGGTCAATCATCACATTGTCGAGATCCATGCCTGTGAGCGCAGCCAGTGCATGCTCAACGGTGCTGACTTTTATGCCATTGTGTTCAAGGCTGGTTCCACGCGAAGTATCTGTAACGAAATCTGCATCAGCATCAATAACGGGCTGCCCTGGTAAATCAACACGACGAAACTTGAATCCGTGGTTTTCGGGCGCCGGCCTGAAAGTTAAAGTAACTTCCTGGCCTGTGTGAAGGCCTGCTCCTGAAACCGATACGGCTTCTTTTAAGGTTTTTTGTTTTTCTGTCATACGGATGGCAAATTTAGTGTTTTTTTTAATCCGCTGACTATCGCTCAATAACTTGTTAATCAGGGTTGTGTAGTGTGTGAAAAGCTATTTAAAGGCTAATTTCCAGTCTTTTTTTCAAGTTGCGTTACCCGTTCGTTCAGTTTCTGAAGGTTTCGGAAATGAACGTAGGACTTCCGGTATGCCGAGATGCCAAAAGCGGGGCTTCCCATCAAAATCGAATTTGCCGGAACTGAAGTCGAAATACCTGACTGAGCTGCAATTTTGACGTTATCGCCAATTTCCAGGTGACCGATAATACCTACCTGCCCGGCTATCATGCAATTACTGCCAATCTTAGCTGAACCGGCAATCCCTGTTTGAGCGGCAATAACAGTATTTTCCCCGATTTCAACATTGTGGGCAATCTGGATAAGGTTATCAATTTTAGCACCTTTCCTGATAATCGTTGAGCCAAGGGTAGCCCGGTCTATGGTGGTATTTGCGCCAACTTCAACATTGTCCTCCAGGATAACATTTCCAATCTGGGCTACCTTCTGGTACTGGTTGTCACTTTGTGGGGCAAATCCAAACCCATCGGCTCCGATCACCACACCGGCATGAAGTGTGCAACCCGAGCCAATACTGCAATCGCTGTATATTTTAACACCAGCGTACAGGATCGACCCGTCCCCAATCGTAACATTGTCGCCAATAACAGAACCGGGATAAATTTTAGAATGATTACCGATTACAACGTTTTCCCCGATACTCACAAATTCAGCTATATAGCATTTTTCGCCAAGAGTTGCAGATTCCGGTATAAAAGCGAGTTTTGAGATACCTGTTTTATTCTGCCTGATCTGGTTGTACGCTTCCAGCATCATAGCGAAGGCATTGTAGGCATTCTCTACCTTTATGAGGGTGGCTTTGATTTCCTGTTCAGGTACAAAATCCTCATTTACAATCACAATTGAGGCCAGCGTGTTGTATATGTATTGTGTGTATTTCGGATTGCCCAGAAAAGTGATGGACCCGGGTTCCCCCTGCTCTATTTTCGACAGTTTATTGACGGTTGTACCCGGGTCGCCTTCAACCCTCCCGTTTATCATAGATGCGATCTCAGCGGCAGTAAATTTCATTTTGCTCGAATTATTTGGTATTGGATTGTTTCAATAAAGTTGGGTTTATAGATATCCTGAACTTACACTGTATCTGAGGGAATTATGTACGGTTTAACATTCAGACAGTCAATAAGTTTTTAGGATAGCACATAAAATATTTGGTAACAGAGTTGGTAAGCAAAGAGATATTCAGTTGATCTGATGAACGTGCAATATCGCAGACAGTTCCATCGCGCATGAGAATATTGATTTTATCATGTTCAGGAATATAGGCATTGTTGGTAATAGATCCTTTCCCGAACAAATAACCGGCACTCTGTTGATCAAGTTGGGGCCAGGATACGAGAATGGCAGAAGTAACCGACTCAATTTCTGCATCGCTGAAAGGCTTGTCGCGCAGTTCAATTTTAAAGAGGTGACGGTTAACCAAAGCATTGCTAAGTAT
>Ga0105046_10012979_pt1 | contig 12916 bp, 12 predicted proteins | sample MAT03_FD_78385 | JGI IMG/M metagenome (GOLD analysis project Ga0105046, IMG submission 78385) | Freshwater microbial communities from Lake Fryxell liftoff mats and glacier meltwater in Antarctica - MAT-03 (megahit assembly) | ecosystem: Environmental > Aquatic > Freshwater > Ice > Liftoff... | reverse complement strand
CCCGCCGTTGGACTTCGTGCGCCTCGGCGAAAGCATGGGCGTGGCGTCCAGGCGCGCCACCACCACCGCGGAATTTCTGGCCGCCTTCGAGCACGCGCTGGCCACCCCGGGGCCCCACCTGATCGAGGCGATCGTGCCGCCCACGCTGGCCGGACTGAAGCTGCGCGTGCTGCCGCATTTGCTGCAATCGCTGGCCAATCTGCCGCCGCCGATTGCGCGGGCGCTCAAGCGCAAGATTGCGCCCTGAAACGCGGGGTGGGCCGTGCGATGGTGCGCAAGGTGACGGGATGGGACGGGCGACGGATTGCCTCCAGCCAGTCCTTCACGTCTTCGCGAAAGGCAAGGTAGTGGGGCGAGGTTCGATCCAGTTCGAAGGCAGCCTCGTCGGCGTAGCACTCGATCAGCAGGAACAGCGTCGGATCGCCGCGCTCCTGGTGCACGTAGGAAATGCGCGCCGCGGTTGCCGGCAGCGCGTCGAGTCAGCTACGGTGCAAATGATAGACGAGCCGATGTTGGTCAAGGATTGGCGACACGCCGAGCAGCGATATCAGATGCCGCGCGATGGCGTCAGTCAACCGGTCGGCGTTGCCGCCTTCGACCAGGATCGCGTGCCCGGCGACATCCGGTGGCCCAACGCGCAGCATGGCAAAGTTCGACGCAGTTCTCAAGTGTCGAAAGTGAACGCGATTCCACTAACTTCGGGACAGAAAATTGGCGGGCGGGTATGGGTGGGGGTACAACTTCCCTCCATTCAATATTTCCGCTTGACATGTGCTTCCGACCCCCGCCTCCATTAGCCCCTCTGAAAGGCCCCGCCGTCGCGAGTCCGCCACGTGCCGGCTGCGAACCTGAGTTCATTTCCGACGGAACACCACAACGTGCTGCCACGGTAGCGCGTTTTCGGTGCGCTCCCAGGCTACGTCGTGTTGCTGGACCTCACGTCGGACCTGCGCTTCGCTCATCTTGTGCATCGGCTTGATCGGCACTTTCGCGTCCTCCGCCCGATACTCGACGAGAACGATGCGCCCGCCGGGCTTCACCGCGCGCACGAGACTGGCCAACACCTCGAACGGAAACTCGAGTTCGTGGTAAACATCGACCATGATTGCCAGATCGACCGACGCCGTTGGAAGCTTGACGTCGCTGGTGGATCCAAGCACTGGCACGACATGCGCGTACTCCGGGCGCTTCGCGATGGCGCCGAGCATCCTGATCATTTCTGGCTGGACATCGACCGCGAACACCCGGCCCGACGGCCCCACGCGATTGGCGATCCGGCGCGTGTAGTAGCCGGAGCCCGCGCCGACGTCGGCGACAACGATGCCCGGTTTCAGATCCAGAAGCCTGATCAAGACATCGCTGCGCTCCTCCTGCTCCCGCTCGTCGCGTTCAAGCCAGGGCGCGGCTTGCCAGCCCATCACCTCCGCGATCTCGCGGCCCATGTAGACCTTGCCGATCCCGTCGGCGCTGGGCCGAACAGTTCGGTACCGCTCTGCCGGTTCGATGCCCGCGGCGAGGCAACTTGACGCCAGCAACGCAGCGAATGCAGCGTGCCGTGACCAGTGGAGAAGGTGCGCCATGAATGAACTTCGCATTTGGACGTCAGGGCCGACTACTCTATCAGGCGCCAGGATGACGCTGAGTCGATCCGGTTGCACGTCGAGGCCAAGCGTGGCGGTGCTCATGATCGGGCGCCCGACGAGGAATACTTCACCCAACAACCATCAAAGTACGCAGCCTGATAGAGTTTCGGGGACAGAACGGCGAGCGCTTCATGTCCTTCGCGCTGGGCTACACGCGCGGAAACCAACAATCAACAGGAGGAGACTTAACCATGCAACGACGCACCTTCGCGCCTCTGCCTACGCCGCGGCTGCGCTCGCTCTGCTGGCGCTGGCGCCGGCATATGCTCAGGACAACTGGCCGAGCAAGCCGGTCAAGATCATCGTTCCATTTCCAGCCGGTGGTACCAGTGACCTGATGGGCCGCATGGCGGCGACCGGGCTCGCCAAGGAACTGGGACAGCCGTTCGTCGTCGAGAACATCGGCGGGGCCGGCGGCACGATCGGCACAGCGCGCGCCGCCACCATGCAGCCCGATGGTTACACCATCATCCTGACCGGTGTCGGGTCCAACGCCGTCGCTCATGGCCTTGATCCAAAATTGAGCTACGACTCAATGCGCGATTTCATCCAGATCGATCAGATTCATTCAGGCCCGAACGTGCTGGTTGCGCACCCCGACGCTCCGTTCAAGACCTTCGCCGAGTTCCTCGAGTACGTCCGCAAGAATCCGAACAAGCTCAACTATGGCTTCACGCACGCCGCTTCGGGTCACATGGCGATGGAACTGCTGAAGCAGACCGCCAAGCGCGACATGGTCGGAATTCCATACAAGGGCGGTGGCCCGATGATGAATGACATTCTTGGTGGCGTGATCCCGGTCATGTTCATCAACCAGGACGTGGCACTTGGACACGTCAAGGCGGGCAAGCTGCGAGCGCTCGCGGTGACCAGCCTGTAGCGCAATCCGCTGTATCCGGACGTTCCGACCATTGCGGAAAGCGGCTATCCCGGCTTCCAGGCGCTGTCGTGGTCGGGCTTGTCGGCGCTCCATGGCACGCCCCAGCCGATCGTCAACAAGCTCGAGGCCGCCATGATCAAGGTCATGGCATCACCCGAGGTCAAGGAACGCATGGTGGCGCAGGGATTCGTCGTTCCGCCACAGGGATCAGCTGCGTACACCGCGTTCGTCAAGAACGAAATCGACCTTTGGACCAAAGTCATCAAGTCCGCCGGCATCAAGCCGGAACAGTGAGGGCGGAGCTGGCCAAGTAGTACGACGTGCACGGCAGCCAGATCGTGCAATGGATAGCGCAATTGCGCGGCTCGATGGCGCAAGGCCGTGGGCCGGACGGAGTCGCAATTTGCATGTTGCCCTACCTCGGTGCCACCAGCGCCTGCGCCAGCGCGCGGACGAAGGGGACCGCTTCGCGATGCCAGCCAATCGCTCTGCTTCTGGGCGCCATCCCGATCATTTCGCGTCGGAGTGCCCCGACGCATGAGCGCCGAAGTTGCGTCACGACCCCGCAGTAAGACGGGTTGCCTCCGACCCGGGTTTATTGCTTTAATCGCACCGGCGCCGGACATGCGCATAATGCGTGGCGCACTAAGGAAGGTTGGGGAGGCATGGCGTGACCAGAACACCTCCGTTCGCGGGACCGGCCGTATAGGTTCGATACGCTGCGGCGGTCCTCGCGTCCGCCTCTCGTCTCATAACCGCATATCGTTCAGGGAGATTTGCCATGCGTAGCACTGCCATGCGGCTAGCCTGCCTCCTCGTGTGGGGCGCGTTCTCAACGGCGGGCGCGCAGAGCGTCAACCAGCCTGCGCCGGAATATGGCGACCAGTTCTACCGGCCACACGTTGGACAGTCCGGCAAGAACGTGGTGTGGGTTCCCACGCCGGATAACCTCGTCACGCGCATGCTGCAGGCGGCGAAGGCGACCGACAAGGACGTCGTGTACGACTTGGGCGCGGGTGATGGCAAGATCCCGATCGCGGCCGCACGCGATTTCAAAGCGCGTGCCGTCGGCATCGAGTACAACCCCGAACTGGCGGCGCTCGCCACACGCAATGCCCAGCGGGCCGGTGTCGCCGACCGGGTCAAGATCATCGCCGGCGATATCTTCGAGAACGATTTCAGCGAAGCCACCGTGGTAACCCTCTATCTGTTGCCCGAGCTGAACGTCAGGTTGCGGCCGCAGCTGCTCAAGTTGAAGCCCGGCACGCGCGTGGTCTCACATCAGTTCCACATGCGCGACTGGGAGCCCGACGAGTCGATCTCCGAGAACTCCCGCGACGCGTTCCTCTGGATCGTGCCGGCGCCCGTCGCAGGTCGTTGGACGTTCAAGGAAGAGCGCGGCGAATGGACCGGCGCAGTCACGCTGACCCAGGCCTTCCAGCGCGTCGGCGGCACGCTGACCGTCGCCAGCAAGACTCAGTCGCTGCTCGGGCCCGCCCTTGCTGGTGCGGATTTCTCATTTTCGTTCGTCGATCCGGAAGGCCAGTCGCGTGCGATTCGCGGCAAGTTCGACGGCGACAAATTCGACGGCTGGATGCGCTTCACCAACTACGATACCCGCGTGTCGGGTCAACGAGCGACGCTAGCGGCCGCAGATTGAGCCGGACGGCGCCAGCGCGGGTGGACGTCGCCGCAGCGGTAGCGCCCGGTCCGTTGTCGCTGCTGAGGCGGCGCGATGCCGTGGCGATCATTGTCGGCATCGTGGTTGGCGCGGGCATCTTCCGAACGCCCTCGATGGTCGCGAACGTCGCCGGCGATGCCGGCTGGATCCTCGTGCTGTGGCTCGCTGGTGGAATGGTCTCGCTGATCGGCGCGCTCTGTTATGCCGAACTCGCGTCAGCGTATCCGCACGCCGGCGGCGACTATCATTTCGTCACCCGGGCCTATGGCCGCAACCTGAGCTTCCTGTATGCATGGGCTCGGGCAACCGTCATCAATACAGGTTCCATCGCGCTGTTGGCATTCGTGTTCGGCGACTACATGTCGCTCCTGGTGTCGCTCGGACCGCATTCGTCAGCGTTGTGGGCGGCGCTGCTGGTGGTCGTGCTCACGGCAATCAATCTCGCGAGCCTCAAGGCCTCCTCACGAGCGCAGAACCTGCTGACGATGGTCGAGGTCTTGGGGCTGGTCGCCGTGTGCCTCGCGGGGGTGGCGGCAGGACCCGCCGCAACGTCCGCGCCATTGTTCGCGATGAGTCCACCGCTGGGCTTGCTGGGGCTGGCGATGGTGTTCGTGCTGCTGACCTATGGCGGCTGGAACGAGGCGGCCTACATCTCTGCCGAATTGCGCGGCGGCCATCGCGCGATCGTCGGCACGCTGGTCGCGAGCGTCCTGATCATCACGGTCCTTTACATGGCGGTGAACCTCGCGCTGGTGGCTGGCCTCGGTGTCCCGGCGCTCGCGCAGAGCAAGGCGGCGCCCGCCGATCTGCTCGCCCGCGCCTTCGGGCCGTGGGCGGGGCAAGCGCTCAGCATTGTCGTCGCCTTGGCCGCCTTGACCTCGATCAACGCGACGATGCTCGTGGGTGCCCGCACCAACTTCGCACTTGGCCAGGACTGGCCTGCCTTGCGCTACCTGGGCGGTTGGAACAGCGCGCGCGGCGTGCCGACGGCGGCCTTCGTCGTCCAATGCGCGATCGCGCTGGCGTTGATCGCGTTCGGTGCGTTTCAGAAGGATGGCTTCGAAGCGATGGTTGAATTCACGGCACCGGTCTTCTGGGGCTTCCTTTGCCTCGTAGGCATCGCCCTCTTCGTGCTGCGCCTGCGTGACCCCGACGCGCCGCGTCCGTTCCGGGTGCCGCTTTATCCGCTCACTCCCGCGGTATTCGTTGCCGTCTGCGCATTCTTGCTGTACTCGAGTATCACTTATGCGACCAGCCGCAGCGCGATTCATGTGTCCTTGCTGGTGATGGCCGTGGGTGTCGTTGCCTGGCTGACCACGCGCATGCGCAGCTCGACCCGCGAGCGGAAATCGCGCTGACCGCCTGCCCGCAAGTCCGAAAATCGTTAACTCTCGGTCGAATCGTCCCCAAAAACTCGGACACGCGATATGTGCCAAATATGGGGCCGCCTGCAGCACCGCAACGGCGTCCAGCGGAAGTCCTGTTGAATCGAGGAAGTCCACCGTTTTGATAACCCACCGTCAAGGAGTCCGCAGAATGGGCATCCTATGCGCCGCGAGTTGCGCGACGGACATACCGCGCGCCCCTTGGTTCGAACCGCTCAGGCCGTCACGCTCCGGTCACGCTCCGGTCACGCTCGGACCCTAGCATCGACGCATTCCTTGGGTCGGGGTTGATATGCGCATCCGGCTCGTCGTGTTGGCACTGCTGTTCGGGCTTCTGGGTGCGTGCAACAACGACACCTTCGATCCACCATTCACGGTCAAGATCATCGGGTTCAACGACTTCCACGGCAATTTGCAATCCACTGGCACCTTCGGCGTCAACGCCAGCGTGCCGGTGGCCCACCGGCCCCCAGTAGGTGGCGCTGAATTCCTGGCGGCGCACGTCGCGCGGCTGAAGAACCAGAATCCTCTTAACGTGGTCGTCGGGGCGGGTGACTTCATCGGCGCGACACCGCTGATCTCGGCGTTGTTCTCCGACGAGCTGTCGATCGAAACGCTCAACCGGATCGGTCTCGAGTTCAATTCGGTCGGCAATCACGAATTCGACAAGGGCCCGGCCGAATTGCAGCGCCTTCAGAATGGAGGCTGCAAGCTCAGCAACGGGCTGGTCGATGCCTCCAGTTGCAAGGGCGCGGCAGTGGGCACGCCGGTGCCATTCGAAGGTGCGAAGTTCAAATGGCTGTCGGCGAATGTCGTCGTCACCGCCACTGGCAAGACGTTGTTCCAGCCCTACGGCGTCAAGTCGTTCAAAGGTGTGCAGTTAGCGTTCGTCGGAATGACGTTGAAGTTCCCAATTGATGCATGATCGAATATTTCGCAGTTTGCCCAACGCGGCCCAGACTGGCGATCCGTGCCTTACCGATTGCGCTGTCGCGGTGCGTCCTACACGCGGTCTTGAAAACAACGCCGCAACGGGCTTTGATCGCTTGGCGGACCAGGAAATAATAGCGCGCCACGGCCACGCACATCGCGTCGGGATGGGCGTCCCAGAGTTGGGTGCTGCCTTCATATCCGTGAATACGATCGTCACCGTACCGCTCGGCAACGTCATGAAGAAGTCTCCAGACGTTCGTCGTTGTCCATGCGTTGTGCACTCATGCGCCTGAAAGACTCTGCATCTCGCGATACAGATCCGCCTTCCCTTCGAATCCGATGCCCGGCAGGTCCGGAAGGGTGACGTAACCACCCTCCACCTTCACGCCATCTGGAAAGCCGCCGAACGGCTGGAACAGATCCGGGTACGACTCGTTGCCGCCCAGCCCCAATCCCGCCGCGATGTTCAGTGACATCTGGTGCCCGCCATGTGGAATGCAGCGGCTGGCGGACCATCCGTGCTCCTTCAGCATTTCGAGCGTGCGCAGGTACTCGACGAGACCGTAGCTCAGCGCGCAGTCGAATTGCAACCAGTCGCGGTCCGGCCGCATGCCCCCATAGCGAATCAGGTTGCGCGCATCCTGCATCGAGAACAGGTTTTCACCGGTGGCCATCGGGTTCGCATAGTAGTTGCGCAGCGTGGCCTGCAACTCGAAGTCGAGTGGGTCGCCCGGTTCCTCGTACCAGAAAAGGTCATAGCGCGACAACGCCTTCGCGTATGCAATGGCCGTATCGAGGTCGAAGCGCCCGTTGGCATCCACGCACAGCTTTTGCCCGTCCTGGAGCACGCTCAGGATCGAATCGATGCGGTGCAGGTCTTCGTCGAGCGGCGCGCCACCGATCTTCTTTTTCACGACCGTGTAGCCCCGGTCGATGTAGCTCTTCATCTCGTCCTTCAACTGCTGGTGATCCTGGCCCGGGTAGTAGTAGCCACCGGCCGCGTAAACGAAGATCCTGCGGTCGGGGCGGCCGTTGCCGTAGCGGTCGGCCAGCAGCTGGAAGAGCGGCTTGCCTTCGATCTTCGCGACCGCATCCCATACCGCCATGTCGATCGTGCCAATGGCCACCGAGCGCTCGCCGTGGCCGCCCGGCTTCTCGTTGGTGAACATCGCGTTCCAGATCTTGTGCGGGTCGAGGTTGCCGCCGCTGGCGTCAAGCAGCGAATCATGCGCAGCTTCCAGCACGCGTGGAATGAAGCGTTCGCGCATCAGCTTGCCCTGCCCATAGCGGCCGTTCGAGTTGAAGCCGTAGCCGACCACCGGCTTGCCATCGCGGATCACGTCGGTGACTACCGCGACCAGGCTCAGCGTCATCTTGCTGAAATCGATGTACGCGTTGCGGATCGGGCTGGAGATGGGGATGGTCTTCTCGCGGATTTCGACGATCTTCATGCGGTGCTCCGTTGGTGCTATGAGCCCGCATGATCGCCTGCGCCGCGGGCGCTGGCTACGTCGCTGGTGCGCAACGGGCGTGGCGTCCGCGCACTCGGGGTCAGGCGGGCGGCGGATTGCGGTCGAGCGAGGTGCGCCGCTGGTGCCAGTACGGGTACGCAATCTGCGGCGCGCTGGCGACATCGAGGCGCTGCACCTGGTCCGGGGACAGCTTGAAATCGACCACACCCAGGTTGTCGCGAAGCTGCACGGCGTTGCGCGCACCGATCACAATGGTGGACACCGTCGGACGATGCAGCACCCAGTTGAGCGCCACCTGCGACACCGAGCGCTCCACTTCCTTGGCTATCGCCTCCAGCACCTCGATGATGGTGAAGAACTGTTCCTGAGGGACCTCGGGCCCCATGCTGCCCAGCGCGGCCTGGCGCGTGCCGGCCGGTGCCGGACGATTGCGCCCGACCTTCCCGCTCAAGCGACCACCGGATAGCGGGCTCCACACCACGGCGCCGACACCCTGGTCGATACCCAGCGGCATCAGCTCCCACTCGTAGTCGCGCGACAGCAACGAGTAGTACGCCTGGTGCGCCACGTAGCGCGACCAGCCGTACCGCTCGGCCACGCTCAGCGACTTCATCAGGTGCCAGCCGGAAAAATTGGAACATCCGACGTAGCGGACCTTGCCAGCGCGGACCAGGTCGTCCAACGCGCGTACCGTTTCCTCCACGGGCGTCTGCGCGTCGAAGCCGTGCATCTGCCACAGGTCGATGTAGTCGGTGTTAAGGCGCGTGAGGCTCGCATTGCACGCGTCGATCAGGTGGCTGCGCGAAGAGCCCACCGCGTTGGGGCCTTCGCCCATCCGGAACGAGGCTTTCGTCGAGATCAGCAATTGCTGGCGCCGGCCGGCGATGGCCTTGCCGAGGATGTCCTCCGCAAGGCCGTTCGAGTACGCGTCGGCGCTGTCGAACATCGTGATGCCGGCTGACAGCGCAACATCCACGAGTTCGGTGGCTTCCTTGACGCCGGTCTCACCCCACGCCTTGAAGAAATCATTGCCGCCACCAAACGTGGCCGTACCAAGACTCAAAACTGGCACCTTAAGTCCGGAGGCGCCGAGCAAGCGATATTCCATGATCCGGGATCCTGATGGTGGGTTCGGCAACCATCGTCCCATGCCAGGTCAGGCGGTGGCAACGGCATCGATGCAATCCGTCAAAACCCCACCAGGTTGCGGAGACCCACCACGTAAAATCGGCGAATGACCGCTCCGCTCACGCAAGTACCTCCCGCGGGCTCCAACATCGCCCACTATTTCGACGTCACCGGCGTCGATGGTTGCGCCGGGAGCGGGAATGTTCGCTTGAGGAGTCGATCTTGATCAGTGGCACCACCATCCTCATCGCCCACCTTGGGTTTCCCACCGCAAGCTTCAAGGCGCCGATGATCTACAACCCGTACTTCGAGCAGGCGGGCATCGACGCGGTCCTGGTGCCGATGGGGGTCCGGGCCGAGGACTTCGCGCGATTTCTGCCGCAACTCTTCAAGCTCACCAACATCCGCGGCTCGTTGATCACGATGCCGCACAAGATCACGACTATGGCCCTGCTTTCCCACCACCACGCCGGAGCATCTGCGTTCGGTGGCGAAGATCAGCTACTGATCATCGTGGGCCAGATCGGCTGACGGGTCGGGTAACATCGCTCGCTGATCCTTCCGCCAATCCCATGCTCGATCCCGACATCCGCCGTCTGCTCGACACCGTATTCAACGTGCCGCAAGCACCGGGTGCGCCCGATATCGCGGCGTTGCGTGCCGGCGCCGTCAGCGCCGCGGAGCTGTTGGGCGGCGATCCCGAGCCCGTGGCTTGGGTCCGCAATGACCAGGCACCGGCACCCCACGGCGCGGTAGCGTTGCGGATCTTCCGGCCAAGGGCGAAGGGATCGTTGCCGTTGCTGCTCTATGCCCACGGCGGCGGATGGGTCACCGGCAACCTCGATTCGCACGACCGGTTGTGCCGCGTGCTGGCCAACCGGCTTGATGCCGTCGTCGTGGCGGTGGATTATCGCTGCGCGCCGGAACATGTATTTCCCGCCGCACTCGATGACGTCGAGGCGGCGTGGATCTGGGTCAGCCGCCACGCGTCTGCGCTCGAGGCCGACCCCGCGCGCCTGATGGTGGGCGGTGACAGTTCCGGCGGCAACCTCGCCGCGGCGCTGACCATGCGGCTGCGCGAACGGGCGCAGCGGCAACCGCGATTGCAAGTCCTACTGTATCCCGCGCTCGATGCCACGTGCGTGCAATCGACTTACGCGGATTTCGCCACCGGGTTCAACCTGACGGCGGCGCAGATGCGCTGGTATTGGACGGTCTACGGCGGCGATGCGCCCGTCCACCTGCCCGAGTTGTCCCCGTTGGCGCATCCCGATCTTGCCGGGCTGGCGCCGGCCATTGTAGTAGTGGCCGCGTGCGACGTCCTGCGCGGCGATGGCCTTGCGTATGCGCAACGACTGCGCGCCGCCGGCGTGCCGACGACGTTGATCGACTGCACCGGGACGGTCCATGGCTTCGCGCGCTGGACCGGTGCCGTACCTGCGGCCGGGCGGTGGATCGAGCAATTGGCCGCTGACGCGCGGACGATGATGGGTTGATCCAACGTACAACGCGCGACCATTGACGATGATGTAGGCGAGGCTTCAGCCCCGCTGGGTCAATGCGGCATTGAACCTGCGAGGCTGAAGCCTCGCCTACAGCCTCGCCTACAGCGGCTCGGCAAGATCGCGGAAGAAGCGCAGCATTTGCGCGGACGCATCGGGACCACGACCGTCGGTGTACGTGCCATCGGCGCTCCCACCGTACCACGCGTGACCACCGCCGTGGACGATCCAGCGTTCGGCTCGTAATGCACCACCAGGATCCGTCCAGCGTGTCGTCGTGAACGCATAGCCCCCCGGAACCTGTCCTGGTCGCGTCGTCATCGCGACGTCGCCTTCTGCCCTGCCGTGCTCCGTCGACTGCGGAAGCGCAGCCGTGACGATTCGTGACGCATTGGCAACGTTGACGGTCGGATCGCGGTCGCCGTGAAAGACGATGGTCGGCACGCCGGGTGCAGCCATGCGATGCGACACAGCGGGCGTTGCTCCGCGCGACCCCGCCTGCATCGCCGCCAATGCGCTCGGCACGTCACGCGCGCAGCCATGCGGCAATCCGGAGTGCACGCCAACGCCACGGAACACGTCCGGGTACGCCTGCGCGAGTGTCGCCGCCATCGCGCCACCGGCCGACAAACCGGCCACGTACACGCGGCGGGCGTCGCCATTGAAACGCGCACGCATCTCCGCCATCAGTCCCGCAAGAACCGCCGGCTCGCCGGCCGCGCGTTGCTGGTCCCCCGGGCGAAACCAGTGCCAGCAGCCGTTCGGATTGTCGCGCCGCGATTGCAGCGGATACACGACAACATAGCCTTCCTGTGCGGCGTGCAGGTGCATGCGGGTACCGCGCGCGAAGTCGGCGGCGCTTTGCGTGCAGCCATGCAGCATCAACAGCAACGGCGCAGGTTCCGTCGACGGCATGGTTGGCGCGTAGGCCAGGTACTCACGCGTCCCCGCCGCACAGGTGAACACGCCCTTATGCAGCGTTGGCCTATCGCTTCGGTCGGCGGGCGTGGGCACCTCATGCGGGTCTGCCGCGGTGTCCGCGCCGGAGACATCCGTGCATTCGCCGTCGATGACTGCGCGTTGATCCACATCGGCAGCACGGGCATGATCACGTGCGCCATTCATCGGCATGCGTGCCAGACCGCGCTGGATCGCCGCGGCGGCGCCCTGCAGATTGCCATCGCGCATCAATTGCATGGCGTCGCGCATCGTGGGGTGCAGTGAACTCGAGTGCAATGCAGGTACCTCTAATGAATGCGATCGGCCAACGCGGCCTTCACTTCGGGTGACGCCGACAACGCGCCAAGGACTTCCAGCGATTCGATCGCGTCGCGTGCGAGTTTGGGCGTCACGTCGTCCGCGATGCGGATCAACCCAAGCACCCGCAGCCGCAACCGTGTGCCAGACACCACGGCAGCCTCCAGCTCGCGCCGGCCGAGCTGCTGCAGACCCAGCACCAGGGTCCTGCGCGCGATCGTCTGGCGAATGGGCTCTGCATGCACGGCGAGCTGGTTGCGGATCGCGGTGCGAATGAGATCGGTACGATTGGCGTAGAACCCTTCGCTGACCAGAAGATCGATCTGGCCCAGGTCGACCGGCCCCAGATTGATCGTGATCTTCTCGGAGTCCGGAAGACGATCGCGGGGCGCGGAGGCCACGGAAACAGGAATTTTTGTGCCAGCCATGCACCATCCTAACACCATCCACATGGATGGTGCAACTCGGTCACCAACAACCATGCGCACCACCCGCCACACGCTGGCGCACCGGTCCCGGCACGTCCCTTCGCACGTCAAGTGCGCAGCAGGTTCGAGCGGATTCTGTAGGCGAGGCTTCAGCCTCGCAGGTTCGATGCAATTCTGTAGGCGAGGCTTCAGCCTCGCAGGTTCGATGCATCGACCAAGCGAGGCTGAAGCCTCGCCTACAGACCCATCCGCAGCATCGCGAAGCCTAAGCGCATGCGCTATCCTTGCGTGGATCGAGCGCGTAATTTCCGCCGCAGCGGTGCAGCCACCCGCGCGCCGCCACTTTCGAAAGGGTCTTCCGGATGCGTCGTTTCCTCGCCAGTGCCTTCGCCGCGCTGATCGTCGCCCTCCCCGCTGCAGCGCAGGACCGCGTGGTGTTCGCCACCGACTGGCTGGCCCAGGCCGAGCACGGCGGCTTCTACCAGGCGGTCGCGGAAGGCATCTACAAGAAGCATGGCCTCGACGTCACGATCAAGATGGGCGGCCCGCAGGTGAACGGCCTGCAGTTGCTCGCGGCAGGACAACTCGACGTCGCGATGGCGGATGG
>Ga0105046_10012977_pt1 | contig 12917 bp, 11 predicted proteins | sample MAT03_FD_78385 | JGI IMG/M metagenome (GOLD analysis project Ga0105046, IMG submission 78385) | Freshwater microbial communities from Lake Fryxell liftoff mats and glacier meltwater in Antarctica - MAT-03 (megahit assembly) | ecosystem: Environmental > Aquatic > Freshwater > Ice > Liftoff... | reverse complement strand
CCGGTACGCCGCACTGGCCGCCTTGATCCGTTGCGGACTGGAACGGGTGATTGCCCGGTCCGGGGGATTACAACCGGTCCGGGGATGGCCCATATGCAGTCCAGGCCACAATCCCAAGGACCAACCCCATGTCCACCGCATCCGCCCCGATGGAAATCGGCCGCGTCGCCCTGACCGTGAACGATATCGCCCGCGTCGGGGCCTTTTACGAATCGGTGTTGGGCCTGACCCGGCTGTCATCGGACGGAACCGCCGTGCTTTACGGGTCCGGCGACCGCGCGCTGGTGGAACTGCGCGCCGACCCCGCCGCCCCCCGACCTTCCGAGCGCGAGGCGGGGCTGTTTCATACCGCATTCCTGCTGCCCAGCCGCGCCGATCTGGGCGCCTGGCTGATCCACGCCACCGACAGCGGCGCCCAGTTTGCAGGCGCATCCGACCACAATGTCAGCGAGGCGATCTATCTGTCCGACCCCGAAGGCAACGGGATCGAGGTCTGTCGCGACCGCCCGCGCAACGAATGGCAAACCGATGGAGCCCATGTGCAGATGGGCATCGCACGGCTGAACCTGAACGACGTCGCCCGCAGCGCAATCGCCCCCTGGTCTGGCGCGCCCGCAGGCACCGTGGTCGGCCATGTCCATCTGCAGACCGGCGCGATCCCGCAGGCGCGGGCGTTCTATGCCGACAAACTCGGCTTTGCCGTGTCGACCCAGATGCCCAATGCCGCCTTTTATGGCAGTGGCGGCTATCACCATCACCTGGCCACCAATACCTGGAACAGCAACGGTGCCGGACCGCGCACCTATCCCGCGACCGGGCTGGCCGATCTGCAGATTCTGGCTACCCCGGCCGCGCTGGCCCGCATCGGCGTTGCCCCCGGCACGAAATTGCCCGACCCCTGGGGTACGTCCATTACCCTGGATGCCCAGAGCTGACCGGCCCTTCGCCATTCATTTTTGCAGAAATACCCTGGGGGAGGCCGCAGGCCGGGGGCAAAGCCCCCCGCTTTTCAGGCAAAAGCAACGCGCCGCAGGCGCTCTGCCGGATGACGCCGGGCTAGCCGCGCCCCACAAATGGCATGTTGGTCGCCATCACCGTCATCGACAGCACGTTCGCCCCCGGCGGCAGGCTGGCCATGTGCAGCACGGCGCGCGCCACCTCGGCCACGTCCATCACCGGCTCGACCCGCACCGATCCATCCGCCTGCGGCACCCCGCGTGTCATCTTCGCGGCCATATCCGTCAGCGCATTGCCGATATCGATCTGCCCGCAGGCAATTCCGAACACCCGGCCATCCAGCGCAATCGACCTGGTCAATCCGGTGATCGCATGCTTGCTGGCCGTATAGGCCGCCGATCCGGGGCGCGGCGCATGGGCAGAGATCGAGCCGTTATTGATGATCCGCCCCCCCTGTGGTGCCTGCGCCCGCATCTGGGCAAAGGCGGCGCGGGCGCAGAGAAACGCCCCCGTCAGGTTCACATTCACCACCGCCAGCCATTCTTCCACCGCCATCTCGTCAATGGTCCGCACCGGCGCGGACATGCCGGCATTGTTGAACAGCACATCCACCCGCCCCGCCTGGGCCACCACGGCGGCAAAGGCGGCGGCGACCTGGACCTCGTCAGTCACATCGCACGGCACGGCTTGCGCCAGCGGGTTGCCGTGCGCGGTCTCGGCCAGTGCCGCAGCCCGGCGGCCCAGCAGCGCCACCCTGTCGCCTGCGGCCAGAAACGCCTGCGCCGTTGCGCGCCCGATGCCTGAACCGGCCCCCGTCACCACCACCGACCGCATCATCGCCCGCCCCTGCCGCTGTTGCCGTTGCCGTTGTCATCGCCATTGCCGCGCGACCCTGTCCTGTTTCGCGCCGCAAGACAACCGCACCCTTGCGCATCGGCAAGGGGCCGTGGACTATGCCGACACCTCCTCCGCAAAGGTGCCGCCGCATGTCCGACCCCCGCCTGCCCTTTCTCACCGCGCTCGAGCGCAAGGCGCTGTGGCTGTCGACCTGGATGATCCACAATGCCAACCACCTGCGCGACAACGGCGACGGGCTCAAGGTCGGCGGGCATCAGGCCTCGTCCGCCTCGCTGGCCACCATCCTGAGCGTGCTTTACGGCGCGATCCTGCGGCCCGAGGACCGGGTCGCGGTAAAGCCCCATGCCGCGCCGGTGTTTCACGCGCTGCAATTCCTGTTCGGCCAGCAGACGCTGGACAAGCTGCAGAATTTTCGCGGCTGGAAAGGCGCGCAAAGCTATCCTTCGCGCACCAAGGACACCGATGATGTCGATTTCTCGACCGGGTCGGTGGGCCTGGGCGTGGCCCAGACGCTGTTCGCCTCGCTGACGCAGGATTATGTCCATGCCCATGGCTGGTCGCAGGGTCGGCCCAAAGGCCGCATGGTGGCCCTGATCGGCGATGCCGAAATGGACGAAGGCAACATCTTCGAAGCCCTGCTGGAAGGCTGGAAACACGGGGTGCGCAATACCTGGTGGGTGGTCGATTACAACCGCCAGTCGCTGGACGCCGTGATCCGCGAAGGGTTGTGGGAACGGTTCGAGGCGATCTTTCGCAACTTCGGCTGGGACGTGGTGATCCTCAAGCACGGTCTGCTGCAACAGGCGGCCTTTGCCCGGCCGGGCGGTGCGGCGCTGCGTGCCTGGATCGACGCCTGCCCCAACCAGCTGTTCGCGGCGCTGACCTTTCAGGGCGGCGCGGCCTGGCGCAAGCGGCTGCTGGACGACATCGGCGACCAGGGCCCCGCCACAAGCCTGATCGAGGCGCATGACGACGACGCCCTGGCCCGGCTGATGACCAATCTGGGCGGCCATGATCTGCCCTCGCTGCTGGACGCGTTCCAGGCGGCGGGCAACAGCGACCGCCCCACCTGCTTTATCGCCTACACGATCAAGGGCTTCGGCCTGCCGCTGGCCGGGCACAAGGATAATCATGCGGGCCTGATGACCGTGCCCCAGATGGCCGCGTTCCAGGCCGGCATGAACGTGCCGTCAGGTCAGGAATGGAGCCGTACCGCCGGCCTGCCACTGCCCCCCGACGCCTTCGAGGCCGCCCTCAGCGCTGTCCCTTTCATCCAGGCTGGACGACGCCGTCATCTGGCCGATCCGGTGCCGGTGCCCGACGCATTGCCGATCCGTGCCAAAGGCATGATGTCGACCCAGATGGGCTGGGGCCAGATCCTCAGCGATTTTGCCGCCACCGACCACCCGCTGGCGGCACGGATCGTCACCACCTCGCCCGATGTCACCGTCTCGACCAATCTGGGCGGCTGGGTGAACCGGCGCGGCCTGTTTGCGCGCGAGGAGCTGGCCGACACCTTCCGCCGCGAAAAGATCCCATCCGCCTTTACCTGGGAGTTTTCGCCCCAGGGCCAGCATATGGAACTGGGCATCGCCGAGATGAACCTGTTTCTGATGCTGTCGGCCCTGGGCCTGTCGCATTCGCTGTTCGGCACCCGCCTGATCCCGATCGGCACGCTTTATGACCCCTTCATCGAACGCGGCCTGGATGCGCTGAACTATGCCTGCTATCAGGACGCCCGCTTCATCCTGGCGGCCACGCCATCCGGCGTCACCCTGGCCCCCGAAGGCGGCGCGCATCAGTCCATCGGCACGCCCCTGATCGGGATGAAGCAGGACGGCCTTCTGGCCTTCGAGCCCGCCTTTGTCGACGAGCTGGCGGAAATGCTGCGCTGGTCCTTCGCTTACGTCCAGCGCGGCGACAAGGCCGCCCCCGAACAGGCGGCCTGGCTGCGCGACCAGACCGGCGGCTCGGTCTATCTGCGCCTGTCCACGCGCAGCATCGAACAGCCGGGCCGCGCGATGACCCCCGCACTGGTGCAGGGCATCATCGACGGCGGCTATTGGCTGCGCCCGCCGGGGCCGAACCCGGATGTGATCGTCGCCTTCACCGGTGCCGTCGCGCCCGAGGCGATGGCCGCCGTCGGCCTGATGGCCGAGGATCGCCGCGATGTCGGCCTGCTGAACATCACCAGCGCCGACCGCCTGAACGCCGGCTGGCAGGCCGCCGGCCGCGCCCGCCGGGCGGGGACGGCGGCCACCAGTCATATCGAACAGCTTCTGGCCGGCGTCCCGCGCGACTGCGGCATCATCACCGTGCAGGACGGCCACCCGGCGACGCTGGCCTGGATCGGCGCGGTGCTGGGCCACCAGACCCGCGCGCTTGGCACCGAGCATTTCGGCGAAACCGGCACCATCGCCGATCTTTACCGCGCCCAGGGCATCGACACCGAAGCGATCCTGCGCGCGGCCCAGTCGCTGGGCAAACCGATCCGCAATCTGCATCTGGTCCGACAGGGCTGAGGCGCGCCCACCCCGCCGCCAAGAGCATGTGAATCCTTGCTCCTGTTTCATTTTCTGTCCAAAAATATCCCGGGTCCGGGCAGAGCCCGGCGGGTTCAGCCCGCAACCGCCCTAGCCATGTGCGCCCCAGGGCCCATGATGGCTGTCGCGGCCATCCAGCCGGTCGAACCCGTGGTTGCCAAAGAAATCGCGCTGCGCCTGAATCATGTTGGCCGTGCCGCGCGCCGTGCGCATCGTGTCGAACCAGGCCAGACCGGCACCCAGCGCGGGCAGGGCATGCCCCTGCAGCGCGCCCGCCGCCACCACGCGGCGCAATGCCGGCAATGCGGCCTGCAGCCGGTCGGCAAAGACCGGGGCCAGGATCAGGTTGCGGGCGGGGTCTTGGGTCAGCGCCCTGGCCATGTCGTCCAGCATGGCCCACCGGATGATGCACCCCGCCCGCCAGACCCGCGCCACGGCGGGCATGTTCAGCGCCCAGCCAAAGGCCGGCCCCGCTGCCGCCATCATCGCAAAACCTTGGGCATAGCACAGGATCTTGCCCGCGATCAGCGCCGATTCCAGATCGTCCAGCCCCAGCGTTACCGGCTGCGGCCCGGGGCCATACACGGCCTGCCCCGCCGCGCGCCCGGCCACTTGCGCCGATGCGTTGCGCGCCATCACCGCGGCCTCGATCACCGGGATGGGGGCGGCCAGATGCTGGGCCTCGATCGCGGTCCAGCGGCCGGTTCCCTTTTGCCCCGCCGCGTCGCGGATCACGTCCAGCATCGCGGCCCCGGTCAGCGGGTCGGTCGCGGCGGCGACGGCGGCGGCAACCTTCACCAGATAGGATTGCAGTGGCCCGGCGTTCCATCTGCCAAAGACATCGCCAATGGCGGCGGCAGGCATGCCCAGCCCGTCGCGCATCAGGCCATAGACCTCGGCGATCATCTGCATGTCGGCATATTCGATGCCGTTATGCACCGACTTGACGAAATGCCCGGCCCCGGCGGGCCCCATCCAGTCGGCGCAGGGGGTGCCGTCGTCGGCCCGCGCGGCGATGGCGGTCAGGATGGGCGCGACCCGGTCCCAGTCGGCGGCATCACCGCCCGCCATGATCGCGGGGCCACGGCGCGCGCCTTCCTCGCCCCCCGACACGCCGATGCCCATGACGTGAAACGGCAGCCCGGCGGCAGCGCGGCGGTTTGTGTCGTTCAGATTGGCGTTGCCCGCGTCGATCACCAGATCGTCCGGCGCCAGATGCGGGGCCAATGCGGCCATCTGTTCATCCACCGCCGCCCCCGCCGGCACCATCAGGATGATCGCGCGCGGCGGTATGATCGCGGCCACCAGATCGGCCAGCGTGGCGCAGGGGGTGATCTGCGGGGCCAGCGGGCCGGCATCCGCCTTGAACGCCATCGTCACTGCCGTGGTGCGGTTCCAGACGGCGATGGGAAATCCCTTTTCGGCGATGTTCAGCGCCAGCGCCGCCCCCATCGTCCCCAGCCCGATCAGCCCGATCATTGCAATTGCCATGGCCTGCCACCCTTTGTTTCACGCCCCGTCTGCCCGACATAGACCGGCCCGGCACAGGATATAAGTCCCCCTTGCGCCACCCTTCGGCTTGACAGGCAATTCCGCTTCGACCTATCACCGGTGCAGGGCAAACCTGTCGGACAGGTTTTTTTTTGGGGGGGGGTCGGATTCGTCGTGGCCAGCGAGGTGCAGCCACCTGTCGGTCTGGTCGGTGCCGCCATCGGCGCGATCACGGCCCATATCCGCGCGCATGACCTGATGCCCGGCGACCGCCTGCCGTCCGAGGCCGACCTGTCGCGCCAGTTGAACGTCAGCCGCTCCGTGGTGCGCGAGGCGTTCCGGTCGCTGGCCGCGATCCGCATCATCGAGGTGTCCACCGGTCGCCGCGCCACCGTGGCGCAGATCGACCATGGCGCGATGGGCCTGATGATCGAACACGGGTTGAATACCGATCAGATCAGCGTCCAGCAGATATACGACGTGCGCCGCACCATCGAATCGCGCATCGCCTCGCTTGCATCGCTGCGCCGGTCCGAGGCTGAGGCGGACCTGATCCTGTCGCTGGCCGCGCAGATGCGCGTTGCCAGCGCGGATCCGCCGCAGTTGATGGAACTCGACCTGGCGTTCCACACCGCACTTGCCACCGCCTGCCGCAATCCGGTGTTTCAACTGATCGTCGGCGCGTTTCAGGGCATCACCCGGCAGACCTGGCCGATCGGCTGGAAAAGCCGCACCACCGATGCCGAACGTGACCGCATGCTGGCGATGCACGAGGATATCGCCCGCAATGTCGCTGCGGGTGACCCGGTCGCCGCTGCGGCCGCGATGACGGTGCATTTCGACGAAAGCGTGCGTGTGCTGCTGACGGCGGGGATGGCGTGATGAAGATCACCGCCATCGAAACCGTGCGCATCGCCGAGCGCCCGAACCTGATCTGGCTGCTGGTTCATTCCGATCAGGGCCTGACCGGCCTGGGCGAGACGTTCTTTGGCGCAGGCGCGGTCGAGGCGCAGGTGCATGACTGGATCGCGCCGCGCGTGATCGGCACCGATGCGCTGGCGATCGACAAACATGCGGTCGATCTGGCGGGATATCTGGGATGGCGGTCGCCCGGGGTCGAGATGCGGGCGAATTCCGCCTTTGACATCGCGCTGTGGGATCTGTGGGGGCAGGCGACCGGGCAGCCGGTGGCGCAGCTTTTGGGCGGCTTCACCCGGGACAGCATCCGCACCTACAACACCTGCGCCGGGGCCGATTACATCAAGCGCGCCAATGGCCAGCAAACTGCCAACTGGGGCCTCGACACGGCGGCCAACACCATCGGCCATGACGACCTGAACGCCTTCCTGACCCGGGCCGACGAGCTTGCTCATTCGCTGCTGGAAGACGGCATCACCGCGATGAAGATCTGGCCGTTTGATACGGCCGCCGAGGCGACGCGCGGTCTGTCCATCGACGCCGCCGCCCTGAACGCGGCCCTGCAGCCGTTCGAGAAAATCCGCCGCGCCGTGGGCGACCGGATCGAGATCATGGCCGAGTTCCATTCCCTTTGGCAACTGACCCCGGCGATCCGGATCGCCCGCGCGCTGGCCCCCTATGCCACCGCCTGGCACGAAGATCCGATCCGGATGGACAGCCTGGGCGACCTGCGCCGCTATGCCGATGCCAGCCCCGCGCCGGTCTGCGCATCCGAAACGATTGCCACGCGCTGGGGCTACCGCGACCTGCTGGAGACCGGCGCGGCGGGGATCGTGATGCTGGACCTGTCGTGGTGCGGCGGCCTGTCCGAGGCCAAGAAGATCGCCACCATGGCCGAGGCGTGGCACCTGCCCATCGCCCCGCACGACTGCACCGGGCCGGTGGTGCTGGCCGCGTCCACCCATCTGTCGCTGAACGCGCCCAATGCGCTGATCCAGGAATCGGTGCGTGCGTTCTACAATGGCTGGTACCGCGACGTGGTGACGGCGCTGCCGCCCGTGACGCGCGGCCAGATCACCGTGCCGCCCGGCCCCGGTCTGGGGCTGGCGCTGCATCCCGACCTTGACCGCCGCTTTACCGTTACCCGCAGACGTTCCGATGCGGGCAGCCTTTGACAACCGGAACAGCAACCTTGGGGAGGAGCCCAAAAATGAAACTGTTGAAAACCATGACTGCCGTTGCCGCATTGCTGGCAGGGTCGGCTGCCTGGGCACAGGACGAACCGCTGGACATCGTGTTCACCATCCATTCGGGCGCGTCCAACACGTTCTGGCAGGCGGTGCAAAAGGGCTATGACGAGGCCTGCGCCCTGGTCGAGGCGAATTGCCAGATGGTCTATGTGCAGACCGATGGCTCGATCTCGGAGCAGGTCAGCAACATCGAAGCCGCAATCGCCCGCGAACCCGATGCGCTGATCACGTCGATCATCGACAACGACGCGTTCGACGAGGTGATCCAGCGCGCGCGCGATGCCGGGATCATCGTGATTGCGTCCAACGTGGACGATCTGGAAGGGGCGGCCGGCAATGCGCGGCAGGCTTTCGTCGGTCAGGGCTTTGTCCCCGCCGGCTATGGTCTGGCGCGGGCGCAGTCGGCAAACTTTCCCGCCGAAGGGCCGATCCATGTGCTGGTCGGCGTGTCCGGTCCGGGGCAGAACTGGTCCGAACAGCGGGCGCTGGGCATCACCAACTTCCTGGACGACTATATCGCCGCCAACCCCGACCGGGCGATCACCTATGAAAAGATCGACTCCGGGCTGGATCTGGCCATCGTGGCCGACCGGGTCGGTGCCTATCTGGCCGCGCGCCCGGATACGAACGCCTATTTCGATACCGGTTATTGGCATGCCGGCGTTGCGGGCGTGCTGCGAGACCGGTCCGTGCCGCCGGGGCAGGTGCTGCTGGGCGGGTTCGATCTGGTGCCGATCGTGCTGGACGAGATGGAGTCGGGCTATATCCAGGTCGAGGTTGATCAGCAGCCGTTCATGCAGGGCTTCATGCCCGTCATGATGGTGTATCAGTCGGTCGAGGTCGGTCTTGCCCCCACCGACATCAATACAGGCGAGGCGCTGATCTATCCCGCCGACGTGCCGGGCGTGCGCGAACTGTCCGAACAGGGCCTGCGCTAAGGCCAACGACCGGCGCGGGGGCCTCCCTCCTCCGCGCCGGTTTTCCCTGCTGACGAAAGGACCATCGCCTGATGCGCAGACTTGTCAAACTGGCCTTGCAGAAACCGGAACTGGCCGGCTTCATCCTGCTGCTGCTTCTTGTCACCGTGTTTCAGGTGCGGTCCGACGGGCTGTTTTTGTCCACCAACAACCTGCGCGGCATCTTGAGCCTGCTGCCCGAAACCGCAATGGTGGCGCTGGGCGTGACGCTGCTGATGATCTGCGGCGAGTTTGACCTGTCGGTCGGGTCGGTCTTTGCGCTGATGCCGATGACGATGGCGGTGATGTTCGTCGGTGGCTGGCCGTTCTGGGTGGCGATGGGGGCGGGCCTGTGCGTCAGCGCGCTGGTCGGGTTTCTGAACGGCTGGATCACCATCCGGTTCGATATCCCCAGCTTCATCACCACGCTTGGCATGCTGTTCATGGCACGGTCGCTGACCATCGTGGTATCGGGCGGGTTTCCGCCGCGCATCCGCCCGGGCGAGTTGCCAAGCTGGATCTTTGTCGGTTTCGTCGATGGCGGCGGGCTGATCCGTGCCTCGGTCCTGTGGTTCATCGCAATTGCGGTGATCCTGGGCGTGCTGCTGGCCAAGACCAATTTCGGCAACTGGGTGCGGGCCACCGGCGGTTTCATGCCGGCGGCCAGTGCGATGGGCATCCCCACCGGCAAGGTCAAGATCGCCTGTTTCATGATCTGTTCGATCCTGGCCGGGTTTGCCGGCATGATCCAGTCGCTGCGGCTGAATTCGTTCCTGCCATCCATTGGCGAAGGGATGGAGTTGCAGGCAGTGGCAGCGGCGGTGATCGGCGGCACCAGCCTGATGGGCGGCATCGGCTCGATCCTGGGCGGGCTGATCGGGGCCACGCTGATCCGCGTCATCGACAACGGCATGGTGATGAGCCAGGTCGACTCCAACTGGTTCAAGTTCGCCATCGGCGCGCTGACCATCTTTGCCGTGGTCGGCAATGCCTGGCTGCGCAAGCGGGGCCGCAGCATGAAGGTAGATACCGACAAATGACCCAACCGATCATCTCGGTGCGCAATCTGCACAAATGGTATTCCGGGGTTCACGCGCTGAAGGGCGTCACGCTGGATGTCCAGCCCGGCCAGGCGCTGGGCCTGGTCGGCGACAACGGCGCGGGCAAATCCACCCTGATCAACATCCTGTCCGGCCTGCATCATCAGGACGAGGGCGAGATTCTGCTGGACGGTGCGCCGGTGTCGTTCCGCAACCCAAAGGATGCGATGGCCCTGGGGATCGAGACGATTTATCAGTACAATTCGATGGTGCCGATCATGTCCATCGCCCGCAACCTGTTCATCGGCCGCGAGCCGTTGTCGTTTTCCTTTGCCGGGCTGGGCTGGCTGGACCAGAAAACGATGCGCGAACAATCGGTGCAGGCCATCGCCGATGTGGACCTGCATCTGCGCAGCCCCGATGCGCTGGTCGGTGAATTGTCGGGCGGTCAGCGCCAAGGCGTGGCGATTGCCCGCGCGATGCATTTCAAGTCCAAGGTGATGATCCTGGACGAGCCGACCAACCACTTGTCGGTGAAAGAAACCGCCAAGGTGATCGGGTTCGTGCAGGGGCTGAAGGAACAGGGTGTCACCAGCATCTTCATCAGCCACAACCTGCACCATGTCTTTGCCTGCTGCGACCGCATCGTGGCGATGGCGCTGGGTCAGGTGGTGATGGACAAGCCGGCGGGTGAAACCAGCATCGAAGAGGTCAGCGAAAAGCTGTGAGCGGGCAGGGGCGACATGCGGGGCAGGGCGGCATGACCCTGCGGCTGTGGGCAGGCGATGCCGAGGCGGTGATCGACCCCGCGATGGGCGCAGGCGTGGTGTCGCTGACCTGGGCCGGGCAGGCGATCCTGTCCACTGGCCAAGGCCGGACGGGCGGGCCGTTTGCGCAGGGGATGAACCTGCTCGTGCCATTCTCGAACCGGATTTCGGGGCCGTTCCCGTTTGGCGGAGCGCGCCACGCGGTACCGGTCGATCCCGCCATCGATCCGTTCGCGGTGCACGGCGACGGCTATCGCATTCCCTGGCGGCCGGACGAAATCACGTCAGACAGCGCCGCGCTGATGGTTTCTGCCGGTGAAGGGCCCTTTCGCTATGATGCCCGCATCACCTATCGTCTGTCCGCTGACCGGCTGGAGGCGAACATGCTGATGACCAATCGCGCTGACATCTCCCTGCCCCATGGCGGCGGCTTTCACCCGTGGTTTCCGCGCAGCGCGGCAACGCGGGTGCAGTTTGCCGCCAGCGGTCACTGGCCCGAGGATGCCCGTCACCTGCCCGCGACCACCGCCCCGGTTCCAGCACCGCCCGATTGGCAGTTCGACCCAGCCGCCCCGTTGCCTGCCCGCTTTGTCAACACCGGCTTTGCCGGCTGGGACGGGGTTGCCCATATCCACCAGCCCGGCCACCGGGTTGCGATCCAGGCCCCGCGCATGACCACGCTGCTGGTCTATTCGCCCGGCCCCGATGCGCCCTATGTCTGCCTGGAGCCGGTCAGCCACCCGGTTGATGCCCATAACCTGCCAGGCCAGCCCGGGTTGGTTCCCTTGGCCCCCGGCCGCAGCCTGACCCTGTCGCTGCGCCTGATCTGGGGCCCGCCGGACCGTGATCCGACGACTCGTGACCGTTCTCGAAAGGAAGTGCCATGACCATAACCGCCGAATTTCATCGTCCCCGCGACTACAGCCTGCACGGCCCTTCGACCGAACGGGCGATCGAGATCGGGCTGGCCGGTGCCGAATGGTATCACAGCGACGTCCCGCGCAAGGTGATGAAGGATCTGATGCAGCGCAGCGATGGTCCGGCGATGCGCGACACGATCATCTGGGTGATGGCGCATGTGCTGTTCGCCGCCGGGGGCATCTATTTCTGGGGCACCTGGTGGTGCGTGCCGTTCTGGCTGGCCTACGGGGTGTTGTACGGTTCGGCCTGCGACAGCCGCTGGCACGAATGCGGCCATGGCACCGCGTTCAAGACTGGCTGGATGAACGATGTCGTCTACCAGATCGCGTCCTTCCAGGTGATGCGCAATCCGGTCGCCTGGCGGTGGAGCCATGCGCGCCACCACACCGACACCTATATCGTCGGTCGCGACCCCGAAATCGCCTTCATGCGCCCGCCTGCGGTATGGAAACTGGCGCTGGCCTTTATCGGCGTGCAGGCGGTTTGGGAATCGCTCGGGATCATCTTTCGCCAGGCCGGCGGCACCCTGTCCGAGGATGAAAAGGACTACATCCCCGTCGCCGAACGCGGCAAGGCGATCTTTGCCGCCCGGGTGCAGGTCGCCATCTACATCGCCACCGTTGCCGCGGCGCTGGCCTGGTGGTCCCTGATCCCGCTGATGCTGATCGGCCTGCCGCGCATGTATGGCTGCTGGCACATGGTGATGTGCGGGCTGTTGCAGCATGGCGGGCTGGCCGACAACGTCATCGACCACCGGCTGAACAGCCGCACGGTGTATATGAACCCGGTCAGCCGCTGGATCTATTGGAACATGAACTACCATATCGAACATCACATGTACCCGATGGTGCCCTATCACGCGCTGCCGCGCCTGCACGAACTGGTCAAGGGCGATAATCCCGCGCCCAACACCTCGATCGTGCAGGCCTATGCCGAGATGATCCGTGCCGTGCGCCGGCAGATGACCGATCCCGAATACTACCTGCGCAAGGACCTGCCACCGGGGGCCAAGCCCTATCGCGACGAGTTCCACAACATCATCCTGACCCGCCAGGGAGCCTGACCCATGCGCCGCAAACCCACCGTCGCCGACCTGCGCGCGCGCAAAGGCAAGGGCCAGATGACCATGCTGCGCGTCACCTCGCTGGACGAGGCGGCGGCGGCCGAACAGGCCGGGATCGACGTCGTGTCGGTCCCGTTCGAGGTTTGCAGCCAT
>Ga0105046_10012976_pt1 | contig 12917 bp, 12 predicted proteins | sample MAT03_FD_78385 | JGI IMG/M metagenome (GOLD analysis project Ga0105046, IMG submission 78385) | Freshwater microbial communities from Lake Fryxell liftoff mats and glacier meltwater in Antarctica - MAT-03 (megahit assembly) | ecosystem: Environmental > Aquatic > Freshwater > Ice > Liftoff... | reverse complement strand
TGCCACATGGTCGGCACCATCACGCCCTTGATGCCGGGCCGGCCGGCCAGCCACTCGATCTCGCGCAACGACTCCTCGACCCCGTGGATGATCGGCACGAGCCCCACGCCGGCTCGGCGGACGGGGTTGGTGGCACAGAACTCGACCAGCCATCGGTTGTGGGCCCGGGCGCCGGCGAACGCCAGGTCCGGGTCCTCGATCTGGCCGGCCGCCAGCCCAGCCCCGAACGGGGGCGACTCCTGGCCGGTGACGGAATCGCCGTCGGCGAAGATGATTTCACCGGCCACCCCGTCGATGTCGAGGTACTTGTCACGGATGTCGGGATCAAAGGCGCCCAGCAAGCCCTCGGCGTTGTCGCGTTCCCAGGCTTCGACGTACTCGCCGTTCACCTCTTCGATGAGTCGACGGTGGTTGTGTCGGTTCACCACCCACTCATCGAACTGCGGCAAGTACTTCTGTTCCAGGTACTCGCGGTAGTCGAGGGGCTTCAGCCCGGCATGGGTGTCGGACGACACGATGACATACGGGTCGTCGCTGGTGTCGACCCCGTCGAGTGGATTCGCCATGTTGGGCCCCCTTGTGTTGAACAGCGCATTCTTGAACGCTGCTACTTGAACACTGTCACAGGATTCTTGCACAGTGTTACAGTCAGCGCCATGACGTCGACGAGCGCCCCCGCGCCGGCCACTGCGCCGACGGGCCGGCGAGCCGGACTCGATCGCGACGACATCGTGGCGGCGGCACTGGCGTTGGTCGAGGCCGACGGCGTGTCGGCCCTGTCGATGCGCCGGCTGGCCACCGAGCTCGGCGTGACGACGACGACCATCTATTGGCACGTCGGAGGACGCGACGAACTCGTCGCCGCCATCATCGAACGGTTGTCGGATCAGCTCGCCGCCCGCGAGCCCGAGGGCCGCACCTCACGGGACCGGGTCACCTCGGCGGCGCATCACGTCTGGGACAGCGCACTCTCCCATCGCCAGGTCACCTCGCTCGCCCACCAATGCGGGCTCACGTCACTGTTGCAGCTCCCCCTCGAACGCGCTCTGGCCCGCGAGCTCGATGCCGCCGGCCTTCGAGGCGAGGCGGCCCGCGACGCACTCCGGGCCATCCTCATGTGCGTCGCCGGATTCCTGGTCGTGGCCCTGCGGCCGACGGACTCGATCCCCGTCGAACAACGTTCCCAGACACTCTGGGCCGACGTGGTCGACGACCACATCGACCCGACCACCATCGCGGCGTTAGCCGAACCACCCGACGTCACTGCGTTGTTCGAACAGACCATCGGCGCAGTGGTCGCCCACTACGTCCCCGCCGGTCGGGGCACCACCAGGAGGAACCGTGGTTGAGATCGCCGGTTGGCCGAAGCTGGTCCTGAACTACCCGACCGAACCGGACTCCATCGCCGCGCTGCTGCCACCGGGCCTCACACCCTGGGGTGAACCAACGGTCCAGATCGGCGTCTACTGCGTGCCCGTGCACGGAGAACCCGAGTTCGGGGTGAGCACCAAGATCCCCGCCACCTGGAATGGCGTGAACGGCCAGTATTCGCTCGGGATCGGGATCGACCAGGAGTCGGCGATCTTCGTGAGTCGTGAGACCAACGGTCAGCCGAAGTTCCCGTGCTCGGTGCGCTTCTTCCGGCTGGGAGATCGGGTCGAGGCCAGCGCGACCCATCAGGGCCGCACGTTCCTGACGTTTACGGGCACCTCGACCGGCACCAGCGAGCCGAGTGGCCAGGAGGTCACCGACCACGAGTGGTGGATCAAGGTGTCCCGCGCCGTCGGCGGGGTCGAGTTCGCCTATGACTTCGCGCCCCACGTCGTCGACGTACGCACCGCCGGCATCGCCACGAACATCGAAACACTCGACGGTGACCTGCAACTGCATCCGAGTCCGTGGGACCCCTACACCGAACTGCTCCCCATGGTCGGTCCCGCCACCGCGGCGCTGGTCACCACCCGGCACACCGGCCGCGCCATCTCACTGTCCGGACCGCTCGACCCCGACTCGTTCTGGCCGTTCGCCGACACCATCGGCGGCTCACGCTGGCCGGGCGAACGGGGGGCGCCGCGTGCCGTGAGAGCAGTGGCTCAGCCGGGGAGGCCGAATACCGCGGGAAGGTGATCGCTGATCGCAGAGACCACGGGCGATGGCCCGCGGGGAGTTCCCTCACCCAGGGCCGAGGCAAGGGCGAGGTCCTTCTGAGCAATCGAGACCACATTGGACAAGTAGTCCGTCATGCCCGCCAACGATGCGACCGGGAATCCCATGAGGGCGCTGAACCGTTCGATGATCGGTCCGAACTGGCCGTTGTGCCGCCACGCCTCGACCAGCGCATCGGTCGACGCCCCCTGCGCGGTAACGAGTTCGAACGCCGCGCACAGCGCGGTCTGCTGCGCATACGTCATGACGTTGACGCCGATCTTCACCGCGGCCCCCGAACCCGGGGGTCCGGTGTCGATGACGCGAGACCCATAGGTCTCGACGACGCTGCGGGCTGGTGCGCTCAGCGCATCGAGTTCGCTCACGAACAACACGAGTTCGCCGGCCAACGCGGCCTGGTCACCACCGGCCACGCAGGCGTCGTGGACCGACACACCCCAGGGTTCGGCCAACGCGTGTGCGGCGCGCATCGTGTCGGGATGCACGGTCGAATGGATCAAGACAGTCAGGCCGTCGTTGGCTCCACCATCTACCCCGTCGACGCCGCTCATGACTGCCAGGACGTGATGGTCAGCGGGCACGCAGATGCTGAGCACCTCGGCTCGCGTCGCCACCTCGGCGGCCGAGGTCGCCTCTCGCGCCCCGCGCTCCACCATCGATGCGACGGCCGCGTCGTCGAGGTCGAACACCGTCACCGAATGCCCTGTGTCGAGGAGCCGACGGCACATGGCGCTGCCCATCTCGCCGAGTCCGACATATCCCAACTCTGTCTGTGTCACGTCGCTCATCTGCCCCTCCAAGATCGATCACTGTAGGGTCCGGCTCATGTCCGATCGCGACGACAGCATGACCTCCGACGCCGCGCCGACCGACCGTCGAGTGGTGTCGGACAACATCCCGCTGCACGCCCTGCTGGGCTTCGAGTTCGACCGGCCCGAGCAGGGCGCAACCACCGCCGAGGTGACCATGCCGGTGCGGCCCGAAGCCTTCGGCTTCACCGCCAACCTGCACGGTGGCGCCATCGCCACGCTCGTCGATCTGGCCTGTGCGCTCGCCGCCGCACGCGCCACCGATTTCGACCCCACCATCGAGTCGCTGGTGACCGCCGACATGCACATCCGCTACCTGGCTGCACCCCGAGGTGATCAGGTGATCGCCCGGGCCGAGATCGTGCGTATCGGCAGCCAGCTCATCGTCGTGGACTGCAAGGTGCGCGACCCGCAGGACCGGGTCATCGCCAGCGCGGATTTCTCGATGATGCGAGTACCCCTCCGCCGGCCGCTCCCCCAGGGTGTGGCCATCGACCCTCAAGGACCCACGCTGTGAGCGATGAACACGTGATCACTGACACACCGGATCGTTTGCTCATCAACGGCGAGCTGCGAGCCGCCTCGAACGCAGCCACCTTCGACAACATCAACCCATCAACCGGCGGTGTCGCCGGCGTCGCCCCTGATGCGACCGCCGAGGACATGGAGGCCGCCATCACCTCGGCGCGACGCGCCTTCGACGAGACCGACTGGGCGAACGACGTGGCCTTCCGGGTTCGGGTGCTTCGCCAGCTCGATGAGGCGCTGCGCGCCGACGAGGAACGACTCTCGGACCTGACGATGATCGAAGTCGGCGCGCCCCGAGGTTCGTGCGCAACGGTGCAGGTGCACGAACCGCTCGACATTGTGAACTGGATGGCCGATCTGGCCGAGCGCTACGAGTACCGCACCGAACTGGGAGCGCGGGACACCATGGCCGGTCCGGCCAACCGTTGGATCGAACGCGAACCGATCGGCGTGGTCGCTGCCATCACGCCGTGGAACGTCCCGAACCACATCAACCTGGCCAAGCTCGCCCCTGCGCTGGCCGCGGGGTGCAGCGTGGTGTTGAAACCCGCCCCCGACACCCCATGGACCGGGTTGGAGTTGGGCCGACTCCTGGCCGAGCACACCGATCTGCCGGCCGGTGTGGTCAACGTGGTCACCTCGTCCGACAAGGCGTTCGGGCAACTCCTGACCACCGACCCTCGTGTCGACATGGTGAGTTTCACCGGATCGACCGAGACCGGGCGCAAGGTCATGGCCGCCGCGTCGACGAACCTGACCAAGGTGTTCTTGGAACTCGGCGGCAAGTCGGTGCACCTGCTGCTCGACGACCTGAGCGACACGAGCCTGGCCACCATGTTCGCGGCGATGGGCGTGGGTGTGGTGTGCGGGCAGGGTTGCGCGCTGACCACCCGGGTGCTCATCCCCGCGACACGGTACGACGAGGTGGTCGAACAGCTCGCCGTGATGATGGGCACGGTCACCGTCGGCGACCCCGTCGACGCGGCAACGTTGATGGGACCGCTCATCAACGCCGCCCAGCTCGAGCGGGTGCAGCGATATGTCGCATCCGGTGTCGAGCAGGGAGCAACGATCGTGTGCGGCGGCGGCCAACCTCAGGGGCTGGCCGACCACCTGGCCGGCGGGTACTTCTTCGAGCCGACGTTGTTGGCGGGCGTCACCAACGACATGACCGTCGCCCAGGAGGAGATCTTCGGCCCGGTGCTGGTGGCGATCCCCTACGACGGCGACGACGAAGCGGTGGCGATCGCCAACGATTCGATCTACGGCCTGTCCGGCGCGGTGTTCTCGGATGACCCCGAGCGGGCCAAGTCGGTGGCGGCCAGAATCCGCACCGGAACGATGTCGATCAACGGCGGTGTCTGGTACGCGCCCGACGTGCCGTTCGGCGGATACAAGCAGTCGGGCCTCGGCCGTGAGATGGGCGAAGCCGGCTTCGAGGAGCATCTGGAGATCAAGGCGTACGCCGAGCCGATCATCTGAGTACCCGATTTCTGGAATTCACGACGAACCGGCTCCACAACTGCTCGCTCGCGTGCCCGATGTGGTGGACTACTCCTCACGCACCGGCAAGCAAGGCTCCTTGATGCACCCCAACCGTCTTCCCGGCGAGCGCTTGCAGCTCGTTCCATCTACAGCGTTCATCGTCGTGCACCTGGTGCCGATCCTGGCGATCTTCACCGGCGTCGGGTTCAAGGACTGGATGTTGCTGCTGGTCACCTTCTGGGGACGGATGTTCTTCATCACCGGGGGCTACCACCGGTACTTCGCGCATCGGGCCTACACCACCAGTCGCGCCTTCCAGTTCATCCTCGCGGTCGGCGGCTCAACTGCGGTGCAGAAGGGTCCGTTGTGGTGGGCGGCCAACCACAGGCTGCACCATCGCTACACCGACACGATCAACGACTCGCACTCTCCGATCAAGGGCGCCTTCTTCAGTCACATGGGTTGGATCATGACCAGCCACGCCGATGAGACCCGGTTGGATTCGATCAGTGACTTCGCGAAGTATCCCGAGTTGCGGTTTCTCAACCGCCAAGACTGGATCGGGCCGTGGGCGTTGGCCATGGTGTGTCTGTGGGTCGGCGGCTGGTCCGGACTGTTGTGGGGATTCTTCCTGTCAACGGTGATCCTGTGGCACGCCACGTTTACCGTGAACTCGGTGGCCCATCTGTGGGGCACCCGTCGCTACGCCACCGACGACACGTCACGGAACAACGCGTTGGTCGCCGTGATCACCCTGGGCGAGGGGTGGCACAACAACCACCATCACGTGGCGTCGTCGGTGCGCCAAGGTCACCGCTGGTGGGAGATCGACGTCACCTACTACATCCTTCGGGTGCTCAGTTGGTTCCGCATCGTGTCGAACCTGCGCATGCCCCATGAGGCGCAGCTGAACTCAGCGCTCATCAAAGAAGGCGCGTGGGATGTCGGCATGTTCAAGTCGTACTGGGACAAGGCCTCGACCCGAGCCGCCACCGCCACGGCACGGCCCGACTGCGACGAGTTGCGCACCGAACTCGTGGCGACCACGGATCGGGCGTTGGAACTCGCCGAGGAACTGGGGCGACGCACCCGCCGCTCGGTTCGCGATGCCGAACCGCCGGTGTCGGTGACGTCGAGCGGCGTCGACGAGTTTCACGACGACCAACCCTGACGACGCCTGATCAGCCGGGAGTCACGCCGGGAGCGGCGCTGCCTGCACACAGGCCATCGACTCGTCATGGATCGATCGACACGACGCCACCTCGGCGTCGGTCCGCTCAGAGGTCCAGCCCAAGAGGTCGGCCATCGCCGCGGCAGCAGTAGTCAGGTCATCACCGACGGGATCCAAGGTGAACCAGGCACGGGCGGAGCGGCGGACCCAGTAGTCCTCGAGCGTCAGCGCGCCTTCGCGTTCGACGGCGTGTGCGACCTCGGCTGCAACATCGCCTCCTCGAGCGACGACCGCCGAAGCCTCGGAACCGAACAGGTCCACGAGCCGCTCAGCAGCGGCGTCACCGACGGAACCGGCCAGTTGGGTCCTCATGGCGGCGGGATCGCCGTCGCCCCCGACCAGCAGCTCGGTCGACGTGGCGCACGGGGCTGCCCGCACACCCAGATGTTCGACGACCGTGTCGACGACCCGCGCGGCCATTGTCCGATAGGCGGTGAGTTTGCCGCCGGCGATCGAGAGCACGCCCCCTGGGCCGACCCACGTCTCATCCTTGCGGGAAATCTCGGAGGGCTTCTTGCCGGCCTCGCCGACCAGCGGCCGGATGCCCGACCACATGGCCACGACGTCGTCGGCTGACAGCCGTGGCCCCGCAAAGGTGGCGGCCATGGCGTCGAACAGGTAGTCCACGTCCTCGGACTCGATCCGGGGCCAGGTGTCGATGGACGGATAGAAGGTGTCGGTCGTGCCCAGGTAGGTCACCGGGCCGACGGGCACAGCGAACACGGGGCGACGGTCCTTGCCCAGCGTGATCACCGTATTGGCGACCGGCAAGCGATCATGCGGCACAACGACGTGGATGCCCTTGGTGACGATCAACCGATCGGCGGCCCGGTCGTCTTCGAGCGCCCGCACCGCGTCGACCCATGGGCCGGCCGCGTTGACGATCATGCGGGCCGAGATCTCGGCGCCGAGATCCTCGCCCGGCAGCGCGCCTCGGCATTCCACACCGGTGGCCCGACCGCCCTGCGTCACGATGCGCACGACCGGAGCATGGGTGAGCACCTGTGCTCCGGCGGCCGCGGCCGAGCGAGCGTTGGCCAACGTGAGCCGGGCATCGTTGGTCAGGAACTCCGGGTAGACGACGGCGGAGTGGTAGCCGTCGCTCAGCGTCGGTTCGCGTTCCGCCAGGCGCCCGGCGTTCAGCACTTCGTGCTTCTCGTGCTTGGGAACACCGCCGAGTTTCTCGAACGCCGTCAACGCAGCGCGCATCGTCGTGGTGCCCTTCAGCGAACCCGGCATGACGAACGGCGCCAACCGGGTGAGGTGCGGCGCGATCCGGCGCAAGACCTGGCGTTCCGACGCGGCCTCCCTGACCAGCCCGACGTCGCCGTGAGCCAAGTACCGGAGCCCGCCGTGGATCATCTTCGAGCTGCGGCTGGAGGTCCCCGATGCGATGTCACGTGCATCGACGATGACCACCGACAGGCCGCGCAATGCGGCATCCCGAGCGACGCCGGCTCCGGTGATGCCGGCGCCGATGACCACGAGGTCCACCGAGGTGCCGTCCACTGCCGCGAAGGCGGCGCCTCGGTCCCGGCCGTCCAAATCTGCGCTCGACATCACCACACCCCTTCGACCACTTGACCATAGAGTCATAACTGATTCTTTGGTAATGCGTTCTAGTCATAACATCAGACGAGAGAAGGAGCCGTCGACGTGCAACTCCGCCAGCTCCACCACTTCGAAGCGGTCTACCGGCTCCGCAGCTTCACCCAGGCCGCCCAAGAACAGTTCCTCACCCAGTCGGCGCTCAGCCGCAGCATCCGGGCACTCGAAACCGAGCTCCGACAACCGCTGTTCGACCGGTCGACCCACGAGGTGGAGCCGACTGCCGCCGCCCACGTACTCATCACCCACGCCCGCGATGCACTCTCGGCGCAACGGGCGTTCGAGGAGACCGCCACCCACCTGCGCGGCGGCGGCCAAGGCACCGTGCGTCTCGGGACCGGCCCGTATCCCGCCCAACCGCTGATGACCGGCGTCGTTCGAGCACTGTCGTTGCATCATCCGGGATTGCGGGTCGTCATCGTCGGTGGCGCAGCAAGTGACCTGCTGACCGCCTTGTTCCAACGTGAACTCGATTTCGTGGTGTGCGACACCAGCAAGTTCGAGGACTCGCCGTTCGCCGAGGACATCGAGGTGGTCGCCTTGCCGGCGGAACCGCTCGTGTTCGTCGTCGGCGCCGATCACCCGCTGGCGTCGAGACACCACATCGAACCCGACCAGATCAGCGAGTGGCCGTGGGCGCTGCCGCCCCCCGCTCCGGGTGCGCTGCACGCGCTCGCCGAACGGTTTCCGTGGCTCACGGTTGGTTCGTTTCCGACCTATGAGATGGAGACCACCACGGCGTGCCTAGAGGTGGTGAGGGACCAACGTTCGATCACGCTGGTCCCCACCTCGCTGGCCGTGCGGGAGTGCAGGTCGCGGGGGCTGGTGTTCCACCCGAGCGGCCTGGGCCCACGGACCAACGATGGCATGCACTTCCTGCGGGCGCGCTCACGATCCGCCGCCGCCGAACTGGCAATCACCGCGACCCAGACACGAGCCGCCGAGTTGGCAGCTGCCAGCGACCAGGTGGTGGCGACACGCGGCAACCGCTGGAGCTCGTGAACCGGCCGAGCGCCACAGCCGAACGACTCACCAGTCGGTGGGCCGGTAGTCCTTCAGGAACTGTCCCCACACGTGCTCGCCGGTGTTCACGCCGGCGATGATGGGGTCGACGATGCGCGCCGCGCCGTCGATGATGTCGAGGGGCGGATGGAAGCGGTGTTCATCGGTCTTGGCTTCGGCAATGTGTGCCGGATCCTCGTCGGTCACCCAGCCGGTGTCGACGCTGTTCATGTGGATGCCGTCGGCGTGATACTCGGCGGCCGAGGTTCGGGTCATCATGTTCAGCGCGGCCTTCGCCATGTTCGTGTGCGGATGCTTGGTCGTCTTGAACCGCCGGTAGAACTGCCCTTCCACTGCCGAGACGTTCACGATGTGTTTGGCCCGGCCCGGAGTTGCCACCATCAGCGCCTTGAGACGAGCGTTCAACACGAACGGCGCGATGGCGTTCACCAACTGGGTCTCGAGCAGTTCGACGGTCGACACGTCCGCCAGCATCAGCCGCCACGAGTTGACGGCCCGCAAATCGACCTGCTGGAGGTCCTGATCCAGGCGGCCGGCCGGGAACACCTCGGGTCGATCGACGTCGTCGCCGGCAACCAGCGGGATCTGTGACAACGAGGCCGCCGACGCGATCGACGTCACGAGTTCCACGCCGCGCACCCCTTCGTAGGAGCCGAGCAGCTTGCTCGTCGTCGGTTCGAGCAACGAGAGCGACGCGGCCTCGCGGTCCATCATGTGGCGGTAGAACTCGGGGGGTCGGCGCACCGTCTGACAGGCGTTACTGATGATGGCGTCGAGTCGCTCGTAGCGGGCCAGGACGTGATCGCAAAATTCCTCGACGCTGGGGGTGTGACGCAGATCCAGGCCGTAGATATCGAGTCGATCCGACCACGATGCGAAGTCCGGCTCGGACGCGTACCGGGTTGCCGAGTCACGGGGAAACCGTGTCGTCACGATCAGCCGGCTGCCGGCACGGAGGAGTTTCAGGCCGGCCTGGTAGCCGATCTTGACCCGACCACCCGTGAGCAGCACGACCCAGCCCGTCAGGTCGGCGGTCTCGGTGCGCTTCTCGAAGTTGAACGCCGAACAGTCGGGGCACAGCTGGTCATAGAAGAGATGCACCTCGTGGTACATCGCCTTGCAGATGTAACAGTGCTGCGCCTCGTCGAGCACGACGATCGGCTCAGCGTCGACGCCTGCCGCTAGCTCACCGGTGGGCGGGAACACGTTGGGTGTGGTGAAGACCGGCTTGGCCCGAAGCTGTCGGATACCGGTGCCGGCCAGCGCGGTCTCGGTCGCCGCGATGCGCTCAGCCCGGCGTTGCTTGGACTTGGCCTTGGTCCGCAGTCGACGCTCCGTGACGTCCGGGCAGTACACGTCTCCGGCCGCGGTCAGGAACCGAGTGCGCTGGTCGACGTCCAGCGTCTCGAGCAGCGAACGATCGGCGACGATCGCCTCCAGGAACCGAAGCGTCGCGTCAAACGAGGCGGCCAGTTCACCGCCGGTCGGGTCATCCATGGTCGGCGACGGTACTGGCGGACGGCCCGAAACCGCGATACTGCGGACACGGCGTGCGGAGTTCCCCCACCCCGACGGAGGACCGCATGAACTCGGGAGACTCGGTCATCCCTGGTCGGCGTCGCCCTGGATTCCGTCAGCCGCGACACGCTCGAACGGCCGGAGCATCGCGCATTGCGTGGCGAACCCGACCAGGTCGCCATCGGCCGACCACAGTTCAGACACACCGGTCACGAAACCGCCGACGGCCCGGGTGACCGTCGAGTGCTGGCACACCCACTCGGTGCGCAGCGGCGCGAACCACTGCATCGAGAGCTGGAGGGTGATGACGAAGAACGGTCCGAGCGGCCCCAGTCCCCTGCCAACCGCAGGGCCGGGATGTCGCCGGGCACGGCCAGCGCTGCGACGTCCCACGCGCCCGCAGCAGTCATGGGCGAGCGATGAAAGCGAAACCATGACACCGACCGGGGATCGGCGGCCGGGGCATCGAGCTCGAACGTGCCGACGGCCAGACGCCACTCGGTCTGACGGTGGAACGGAATGTCCATGAAGCGGCTCCGCATCATGTCGTCGCGACTGATGGCCTGCTCGGGCACTCCGACGTCGACCGGCATTGCCGATCGATCCAGGGTGACCGCCTCGGCGTCCATTCGTCCGAACACGACGTCGCACATCAGGTCGCCGCGAGCTATTGACCGGGGATCATCGGTGCTCCACAGCTGCACGCGCACCTGGGCTCCGCGTCGACCGCTGCGGATGACATCTGCCTGCACGGCAACTCCCCCGGCTCCGACCGGCGATGCATACGTGGACTGGGCCGAGATCAGATCCAGATCATCACGGCCGAGTTCGCGGCGTGCCGCCGCCAACGCGATCGCCTTGGTCATGCCGCCGAATACATGGAGCACACGCCATCCGTCGTCGACCGAGAGCGTGTAGCGGCCAGGGATTCCCGCCACCGACTCGAGTTCGAGGTCGGCAATGACAGACCGAGGCGAGGAGGACGTGTCCATAGCGGATGGCGACTGTACGGGGAGTCGCTGACCCTCATGAACTTCGGTCAAGCTGAACGGATGGACCTTGCAGCCGCTGACGCCAGATTCCTCCGACTGGAGTCACTCGGCGACGGCCGCTTCCACTACGACGTCACCGATGACCTCTGTCGCCTGGACGGCCGGCTCTACGGCGGCACCGCATTGGCATCGTCGATCGCGGCAGCCGAGGCGGTGAGCGGTCGGCCAGCGGTGTGGATGACCACCCAGTTCGTGGCCAGCGCGCCGGGGGGCATTCGCATCTCGGTACTGGCCGAGGTGCTGGCCGCCGGCGGGCGGACCAACCAGGTTCGTGTCACCGGCACCGATCCGGACGGCACGGTGATCTACGCCTCACTCGGAGCGACCTGCCATCCCCGCCCGCACGGCCTGTCGGCCACGTTCGAGCACATGCCGACGGTCGAGCCACCCGACGACGCGACGCCGTGGGAGAACCCATTCGCCGGCATGGCCCGAGCCGCCGGGTATGACGGTCCTCTACCGAAGTTGCCGAGCGACGTCGGCTTCCACCGGGTCGTCGAGTACCGCGAACCAACGGTGCTGGAGCACCCGGCCGCGGGCCCAGGACGCATCTGTCTCTGGGTCCGCAGACGCGACGGCGTGCCGTTGTCGCGAACGCTGGTCGCCTACGTCGCCGACATGGTGCCGCTCGGCATCGCCCAGGGGTGTGGCGTGGTCGCCGGAGGGGTCAGTTTGGACAACACGATCCGATTCGGCGCAGGAGAACCCACCGAATGGGTACTCGTCGACATTCGTCCCCACCTGGTGGCCGGCGGGTACGGCCACGGCGACGCGTTGATCTGGAACCAGGCCGGAGAACTGGTAGCCGTGGCCAGCCAGATCGCGTCCCTGGTGCCGTTCGATCTCGCGGCGGCCTTCCCCCGCACCGACTGAGCCCGCAGCTGGGTCAGCGGAGCCACCGCCGTCGCGTTCGGCAACGTCCACATGGATCATCATCGTCGGCAGTTCGTCGTTCGGATCGCCCGAGTCGTCTGCGAACCCATCCTTGATGACGAGTCGGCGAGGAGCGTCGACCTCGATGATCGTCCACCAACCCCGAGGCTGGTCGCCCTCGGGCCCGGTCATGAAGTACGAGACTTTGCCGCCTGGACCGACGTCGTGTTCCGATACCACGGTCTGTGGGGAAGACGCGTCCGCGGACGCGTTTTCGCCACATTCACTGGTGACGCGGCACCAGTTCGAAGTACTGACCCCGGGGTGCGGCGGCGAACCGTTTCGAGTTCATCGTCTAGAACTGGGCTCAACCCTGGGAGGGCTGATGACTGAGCGTCTGGACGGCACGGTGGCGCTGGTCACGGGAGCGAGCAGCGGCATCGGGGAGGCGACAGCGCGGCAACTGGCCGCGGCGGGCGCGTCGGTGGCGCTGGCAGCCCGGCGGGTTGACCGCCTGGATCGCCTCGCGGCCGAGATCGCCGCGGCCGGCGGGAACGCCATCGCGATCGCCTGCGACGTGGCCGACCGTTCACAAGCCGTGGAAGCTGTGCAGCGGACCGTCGA
>Ga0105046_10012971_pt1 | contig 12920 bp, 11 predicted proteins | sample MAT03_FD_78385 | JGI IMG/M metagenome (GOLD analysis project Ga0105046, IMG submission 78385) | Freshwater microbial communities from Lake Fryxell liftoff mats and glacier meltwater in Antarctica - MAT-03 (megahit assembly) | ecosystem: Environmental > Aquatic > Freshwater > Ice > Liftoff... | reverse complement strand
GCGTGGCGTAAAAAACGGCCAACAACAGCGGCGGAATCAGGTATTCCTTGGTGTTGTAAAGGACGCCCAGCACTTTACCGAAGACGAACTCGCGCGGCGAAACGTCCGTCACCAGTAGCACGTCCAGCGCCCCGCCGTCCCGCTCGGAGGTGATGCTCGTGACGGCCTGCGCGGACACCAGAAGCAGGCTGACCACCACCAGCGGGACCATGCCGTATGCGGCGGCGAAGGGCAGCCGGCCGCCGGTCGAGCCGAGTTGCGACAGGGCGGAATACAGGATCAGTGCCAGCACGATGCCGAACGCGAACTTCACTAGCAGCGGCCGCCGGCCGTAAGCGAGGGTCTTGATTTCCCGCCACAGGATCGGGTTCGCCCACACCTCGCGCCTGGCCCCCGGCGCGGCGTGCGCCTTCGACCGGAACTCCTTCAACTGGTCGGATGTCAGGTCCGCCTCCGGGTCGGCCTGCGGCCCCTCCCGCTGCATGATCGGCTCGCCGCTGGGGTTCCACTTCCGCAACTTCCAGATGCCCAGCCCGTTCGCGGCGATGCACCAGCCGAGCATCACGAGCGAGAACCCGTAGGCCGGCGGGATGCCGGTGAACCCCTCCGGCGGTTGGTCCAGCACCGCCCGCACGGCCGCCACCGGATCGACCCACGCTTGGGCCGTCCGCCAGTCGAACGCCGGGGCGAACTGGACACCGATGAGCGGCATCGCCTGCGCGAGTCCGAGGTACAGCATGAGGAACAGCACCGACAGCGCGAGCGCCTGGAACGTCCGCTCCCGCCACAGCGCGACCAGCCCGCCGAGCGACCCGGCGGCGTAAGAAGTAGCTAGCAGCACGGCCGTCGCCTGAAGCACTTGGGCCGGGTCGATGCCGCCGAGGAACAGGTACAGGCACAGCGCGGGCACGGAGACGAGCAGCAGCACGGTGATGGGCAGCAGCGCGCCGACCAGCTTGCCGAGGACGATTTCGTAGTCCCGCATGTCGGTGATGAGCAGCAGGAGGAACGTCCGCCGGTCTTTTTCCTGCGACACCGCGCTGGCGGCGGACAGGGCGGCGAAGAACACCAGCAGCACCATCTGCACGGCGATCGTGAGTTGGAACACGAGCGCGCCGAAGCGGGCGGTTTCGCCGAGGGTGGCGTACCGGTCGAACCCGACGGTCGCCTGCCAGGTGGTGACGCCGAGGATGACGAACAGGCCGAGCAGCGCGACGCGCGACCCGAAGTGGCCCTTCCGCCGGGGGACGGTGGCCAACTCCCGCATGAAGATCGGACCGAGCACGAACGGCACCCCGGCGATGAGGGGAGGCGAAGGACGCAGTTGCTACGCCGGCGGCGGGGCCGGGGTTCGGGGCGGGTCCGGCTTGCCGCGTTCGATCCGAGCCGGAAGCGTGAGCGACGGGAACTGAACCAAGGCCGTCTTGCCGCGTTCGGTCGGAGCCGGAAGCGTGAGCGACGGGAACTGAACTAAGGCCGTCGCTCACGCTTCCGGCTCGGATGGATTCGGCGGCACCCCTTTCTTCTTCCTTACCGTCGGCTGCGTCTTCCAGCGGCGGTGCAGCCAGAAGTATTGCTCCGGGTGCTGGCGGATCATGCGGGCGAGCGCGTCGTGATACCGCTGGGTAATCGCCTTCACCGGGTCGCGGTCGGTCTTGTAGTCGCGCGGGTCGATCACGTCTTCGCATTGAATGTGGAAGTAAAACCGGTCGCCGATACGGGGGACGCCGACCACCATCATGAGCGCGTCGTGCGCCATCGCCAGGATCGCGACCGCCCGGTGCGCGGAAGCCGGGCGGTTGAAGAAGTCCACGAACACGCCCTTCGGCCCGGCGTCCTGGTCGCCCAACGTGGCCACCTTGCCGCCGTCCCGCAACACCGCTTCGATGCGCGGGAAGTCGAGATTCTTGTCGAGGATCGTTTGCCCGGTTTTCTCTCGGAACTTCTTCAGGAACCGTTCCAAGTGCGCGTTGTCCAGCACACGGGCGATGGCGTAGGTGCGGAAGCCGAAGACGCCCATCGCGAACCCGGCCAGTTCCCAGTTGCCGAAGTGGGCGGTCACGACCAGCACCGGCCGGGGGTCGAGCATGGCACCGAGAATGCCGGCCCCGTTGATCGTTTGGCCGTACTTCCGCCAGGTGCCGACGTGGAACTTCCGGGGGAGTAATACCATCTCGATGACCTGCTTCATGCAGTGGCGGTAACACGCCCGCACCAGTTCATCGACCTCGGCGGCGGACTTCTCCGGAAAGGCGAACGCGAGGTTCTCGGCGGCCACTTTGCGATGCCGCTTGTCGATGAGGTAGGCCAGCTTCGCCAGCCCGCCGGCGAGGGCGAACGCCAGCCACATCGGCAGCGCCTGGATGACGCACACCACCCCCCGCACGGCCAGGTAGACCGCGTAATCCGCCGCCGCGCTCCGCCGCTTGCTGCCCATGCCGAGGATGATACGGGCGTGTTAGTGGGGTACAATGTTCCCCATTCTAAGGGGAGCAACCGCATGACCGTTGCCGTGTCGCCGTTCATCGGCCTGCCGCTGGGGAGCCGCATCGCGTCGTTCCGCCGGTTCACCGTGCCGGAGTACCACAGGCTCATCGACCTCGGCATTCTCACCGAGGACGACGAACTGGAATTGCTCGACGGCCATCTGGTGCGAAAAATGAGCCGCAACCCGGACCACGACACGGGAATCGACCTGTTCCGCGAGGTCGTCGGGCGGTTGATGCCGGCCGGCCGGATGCTCCGGTGTCAGGAGCCGGTGTCGCTTTCCGGCAGTGAACCGGAGCCGGATTTCGCCGTCGTGCGCGGCGGGCCTCGGTCGTTCCGTCCGCGTCACCCGTCGCCGACCGACATCGATTTCGTCGTTGAAGTGTCGAACACCACGCTCGACACCGACCGCGCGGACAAGTCGGTCCTTTACGGGCACGCCGGGATCGTGGAATACTGGATCGTGAATGTCGCGGATCGACAAATTGAAGTGTTCACCCAACCGACCGGCCCGACGCCGCAACCGGGCTACGCCGTCCGCACCGATCACCTGCCCGGTCAAACCGTTCCCCTCACGCTCGACGGCCAACTCTTGGCCAAAATCCCCGTCGATGACTTATTACCGTGAGCCGTTCGTTGCTTCGTCCGCCCGTTACAATCGCCGTCCGTATACTGCCCCTACACCCCTACGGCCGGATCGTTTCGCACCAGGTGCCACCATGCCCCGCTTCGCCGTCGCCCTGTTCGTCCTCAGCCTGTCCGTCGCGGTCGGCACCGCCCAACCGCCCACCGCCGAATCGCTCAAGCCCATTTTCGACAAGTACAAGACGGAGCGGGAGGACGCGGGCAAGCAGTTCAGCAAGGCCGAGTTGGCCGCCGCCGACGAACTCGCCGCAGGCGCGAACGAGGCGCTGGCTAAAGAGAACTACATCGCCGCCGCCCGGCTCATCCGGGACGCCCGCTGGCAGGTGCCGTTCGTCCCGACCGGATTGCCGGCGCACGTCACGCGGGTTCTCGGCGTGGCCCGCCTGCGGCACGGCGACCGCGTGAACGGCGTGGCGTACAGCCCGGACGGGGCGCGGCTGGCGTCGGCGTCGAAGGACGGCACCGTGCGGGTGTGGGACGTGGGCAACGGCCGCGAGTTGCTGATCTATCGCGGGCACGAGGGCGACAAGCCGAAAGACGAAAAGGTGAAAGTCGTGGTGTTCTCGCCGGTGGCCGTGGCGTACAGCCCGGACGGGGAGTGGCTCGCCTCGGCCGGGTTGCACCAAATTCATGTGTGGGACGCGAAGACCGGGAAACGGCTGCACACGTTGAAAGGGCACGACGGGCCGCTCCGCGCCATCGCCTTTGGCAAGGACAAGAACACCCTGGCGTCCGGCGGGGACGACAGGAAGGTGTGCGTGTGGGACGTGGCGAAGGAAAAGATTCTGCACACCGCCGACGAGCAAGCCGGGGTGGTGAACGCCGTCGCGTTCAGCGCCGACGGCGGCCTGCTGGCGGCCGTGAACGGCGGCGGCACCGCCACCGTGTACGCCACCGGCGACGGCTTGAAGCTGAAGTACGGCGGGGCCGTGTCCGGCAGCGGCGCGTGCAACGCCGTCGTCTTCGCCCGCGACGGGTCGGCCATCTTGACCGGCTCGAACGACAAGATGCTCACCCTCACCGGCGGCATCGACGGGAAGGGGAACGGCACCACCCTGCGGAAGTACGAGGGGCACGACGGGGCGGTGAACGCCGTCGCCGCGTCCAAGGACGGCAAGCTTTTCGTGTCCGGGTCGAGTGACAAGTCGGTGGTCGTGTGGGAGGCCGACACGGGCAAACTGCTGCGGGCGTTCCTCGGCCACCCGAAGGACGTGACGGCCGTCGCCGTCCGCCCGGACGGGAAGCAGATCGCCTCGGCCAGCGAGGACGGCAGCATCAAACTGTGGCCGCTGACCACGTCCGACGAACACCGGGCGATGACGGACGCCACCGATCGCGTGTGGGCGGTCGGGTACAGTCCGGACGGCAAGTCGTTCGCCGTCGCCGGGGCCGACCGCATCGTCCGCCTGTACGACACCGAGTCCGGCAAGTTGCGGAAGACCCTGGTCGGGCACAAGGGGTCGATCTCCACGGTCCTGTTCTTGGACAACGGAACGCTGCTCACGACCGCCGGGGACAAGTTGGCGAAGGTGTGGGACATCGCCGCCGGCACCGCCGCCGACTTGAGCGGGCACGCCTCAGCGGTTCTCTGCGCGGCCGCCTCCGGGGACGCCAAATTGGCCGTGACCGGTGCGGCGGACAAGTCGGTCATCGGTTGGGTCGGCGGCAAGTCGGTGTGGAAGTGGACCGGCAAATCGGCCGTCTGCGGGGTGGCGGTACGGAAGGACGGCAAGCAGGTGGCGGTCGGCACCGCTGACGGCCAACTCACCCTGCTGTCGCTGGACGCCACCGAGCCGACGGTCATCGCCGCCGTGTCCGCCCATCAATCTGGTGTGGCCGGCGTGGCTTACGCGCCGACCGGCGACAGGTTGGCGACCGCCGGGGGCGACGGACTCGCCAAGGTGTGGCTGGTGCGCGGCAACACGGCTCCGGTTCAGCAGCAAGCTCTCGTGACACCGATTAAATCCGGGGCGACGGCCCAGACGCCGCCGCTGACCGCCGTGGCGTACTCGGCCGACGGGCGGTTCCTGGTCGGCGGCGGGGCCGAAGGGGTGGTCCGCATTTGGGACATGTCCACCGGGGCCGAACTGCGCGGGCTGCGCGGGCACGGCGGGTGGGTGACGAGCGTGGCCTACGCCCCCGACGGCCGCTCCGTGCTGTCCGGGTCGGTGGACAAAACCGCCCGCCTGTTCGAGTTGCCCCGCACCGACACCGCCACCTCCGGGCACACTCAGATGGCCCGCTGCATCGCCGTGTCGCGCGGCGGGAAGCTGGCCGCCACCGGGTCGAAGGACGGCACCGTCAAAGTGTGGGACCTGGCCACCGGCCGCGAAGTCCTCACCCTGACCGTCTCCCCCGCCGACTCGAACAACGACACCGGCGTCACGTCGGTGGTGTTCGTCGGCCCGGACAAGCTGGTGTGCGGCAGCAGCGGCGACAAGACCCTCCGCTGGTACGACCTGACCACCGGCAAGCAGCTTCAACAGGTGTCCACGAACTCGGTCTTCTACGTCGCCGCCGACCCGGCCGGCAAGCGGGTCGGGCTGGCGTGGGCGGACCAGTACGGGAAGGAGGCCGGGTTCGACGTGTTCACCGCCGGGGCGACCGCGCCGGAGCGGACCAAAGTGGGGGAGATCACCGCCGCCGCCCTGTCCCCGGACGCCGCCTGGGGCGTCGTCGGGAGTGGCACCGGCGTCATCCAAATCTGGGACCTGGTGAAGAAGGAGCGGATCAAGGGCGATTGGCCGATCACCAAGGAAGCCATCGCCGACATCGGCGTCACCCCGGATCGCAAGGTCGTGGTCGTCATCGACGCGAACGGCAAGGTGACGGTCGGGGACGCGGAGAAGCGGGCCGAGCCGCTCGCCACCGTGAAGGCCATCGACGGGGCCGAGGTGAAAGGGGTGATCGTCTCCCCGACCGCCGACACGTTCGCCACGCTGGCCGGCAACGGCGAAATCAAGGTGTGGAGCATGACGGGGAAGGAGCTGCGCTCGTGGCAACTGCCGCACGCGGCGGAGGCGGCCGTGTTCACCATGGACGGCAAGAAACTGCTCACCGCCAACTCGGACGGCACCGCGTTCGTGCTTGAGTTGCCGTAAAGAACCTCACCGGCGGGCTGACGCCGCGCCGTTCGCCGGGGCTGTCTGGCGGAGGGCGCGGCGTCAGCCCGCCGGTGTCTTCCCAACTCACCCAGGCCACCGCCATGATGTCTCAGACCGTGGAATACGCCCTCCGCGCGGTGACGACGTTGGCCTACCACGAAGGCCAACCGACCACCACCCAGGGGGTCGCCGACGCCACCAAGGTGCCGGTCGCGTACCTGGCGAAAATCCTGCAAGAGTTGGCGAAAGCCGGCATCATCCGCACCCAGCGGGGCGTCGGCGGCGGGGTGGCGCTGGCCAAGCCGGCGGCGGAGTTGTCCATCCTCGACGTGGTGAACGCGGTCGAGCCGATCCGCCGCTACAAGACGTGTCCGCTCGGCATCCAATCCCACGGCAGTACCTTGTGTCCGCTGCACCGCCGGTTGGACGAGGCGCTGGCCGCGTTGGAGGACGCCTTCCGTGGCGTCACACTGGCGGACGTGATCGCCGAGCCGACCAGCAGCAAGCCGCTGTGCGAGGTGCCGGATGTCCCCGGCACCACCCGCGTCCCCCTCGGCACGAAGCCGAAGAAGCCCGTCCCCGCCGCTTAGCCGGCGACGGCTTTCAGCGCGTCCAGGGCGGCCGTGTAGTTCGGCTCGTTCGTCACTTCCGGCACGTATTCGACGTACGTCACCTTCCCGCCCGCGTCCACGACGAACACGCTGCGGGCCAGCAGCGACAGCGGCAGCCCTTCCAGCAGCACCCCGTAGCCGGTGCCGAAGCTGTGGTCGTGAACGTCGCTCAGCGTCTGCATCGACTTCACCCCCTCGGCCGCGCAGAACCGCTTCTGCGCGAACGGCAGGTCCAGGCTGACGGTGTAGCACGCCACCTTGTCGCCGAGCGCCGCGATGCCCTCATCGAACTTCTTCGTCTGAGTGCTACACGTCGGCGTATCGAGCGACGGCACCACGCTGAACAGGCGGCCCTTCTTCGGCGTGTCCGCCAGCGTCACCGGGGACAACCCGCTCAGGCATTTGAAGTCCGGGGCGGCGTCGCCGGCTTTGAGCTGCGGGCCGACCAACGTCTTGCCTTCGCCCTTGAACGTGACCGCGTTTTCGCGCTTTTGCATTTGGCACCTTGGAGGGGGATCGGGACACCCCATGAATAGGCCGGGCGGCCGCGTTCGGCGAGTGCGGACCCGTTCCAAGCCATCGGGACGGTGAAACTGGGTCGGGCTGGCAATCTGTAGCGGTCGCGCGGTGACATTTCGCCCCGGTCACGGCTCGAACGGCCCCGGCTCCTATCGCGTCCCTCGCCCGCCGTCCGAATGTAGCGGTAGTTGGAAGTCTGACGACCGACCCGGACCATGGAGGGATTCCGTGAAAGTTCGCATCCTCACCGCCCTGACCGCCGCCACCGTGATGGCCGGCGCGTCCGCGCAGGAGCCGACGAAGCTCCGATTGAAGGCCACGCCCCCGGCCGATACCGGCGAACTGGTGATGAATCAGTCCCTCGCCGACGAGGTGGCCAAGAAACTGGACGGCCACCCGGCGATGACCGGGTCGGACGTGCAGGTGTTCACCAACAACGGCGTCGTCACGCTCGTCGGCACCGTCAAGGGCGACCAGCAAAAGTCGGGCATCCTGGAAGTCGTCCGGTATGTGAAAGGCGTCAAGCAGGTGCGGGACGGGTTGAAAGTGTCGGCCGTGCGGCAGACGCAGGGCATCGGCCCCCGCGTCACCCCGGCCCCCAGCGGCACCCCGCCGGAACCGATGGGCGGCCCCGGCTTGGGCGGGGCCGACTACGGCCCGGACCCGGTGCCGGTCGGCCCGGCCGGCGGCCCCGGCGGGTTCGAGGGGTCGGCCCCGCCGCTGCCCCCCTACGCCTGGCCGACGTACGCCCCGCACAACAACGTCTCCCGCGTGGCGTACCCGGAAGCGTACCCGTCCAACGCCTTCCCGTTCATCGGCCCCTTCTACCCGTTCCCGAAGGTGCCGCTCGGCTGGCGGAAAGTGACGCTCGAATGGGACGACGGCCACTGGTGGATCGGCCGCAAGCAGGCCCCCATCGACTACTGGCGGGTGCGGTTCAGCAACTAAGTAGGTTTCAAAAGGTTCCAGGGGCTTCCACCCCTGGCTACGTCCGACGGCCGCTCAGGGACGAAGAAAAGAGAAGAACGGGTTGATCTCGGTTTCCTCTTCGCCCCGGAGGGACCGTCGGGCGTAGCCAGGGGCGGAAGCCCCTGGGAACCCAACAAACATCCCCGCACCGCCCGGAGGCCTTCCTCCGGGCGGTCGGCCGTTGGGTGTACCGCTTGCGCCGCCGAACGGGGCGGCAACCGCTCGAGTAACCGCACCGGGCGCTTGACGAACGCCGGCCGACACGTCACGCTAATGGTTCTCCTTCTCGCACGCCACCGGGGAACGTCACCCATGCTCCGCGCCGCCACATTCGTGCTGTTCGCCGTCGCGGCGGTCGCCGCGCAAGACCCGCCCGTCGCCAAACCGCCGGACGCCATGAAAGGCGGCGACGTGCCGTCCGCGTTCCGCTCGTTCCTCGTGTGGGACAAACGCTATCCGGCCGACGACGTTCGCAACCGCACCAACAAGCCGCACTGCCTCGTCTGCGAGTACGGGCTGAACCCGGTGGTGGTGGTGTTCGCGCCGAAGGTGCCGACCGACCCGGCCGACCCGGTCGTCTCGCTGTTGAAAGACTTGGACCAAGCCACCCTCGACCGCAAGGAGGCCAGCTTCGGGGCGACGGTGGCGTTCCTGGTGCTGCCGGACGAACTCCAGTTCGACGCCGCGCGGGATAAGCTGGTGGACGAGGCGAAGGCGCTGGCCGATCAGGCGAAACTGCGGGTGGTGCCGGTCGGCCTGTCGGCGAAGAAGTCCAAGGCCACCGCCTCGTGGAAGTTGGACGGCGACAACGCCGAGGCGGTGACGGTGGTCTTTTACAACAAGCTGCGGGTGATCGAGCGGTGGACGTTCCCGGACGGCAAACCGACCGACGCCGACCGCAAGGCGATCCTGGACGCGATCGATAAAGCGTTCCCGGTGAAGAAGTGAATGCGTCCGGCGCGCGACGTGCGTGACGAAATAGTTTCTCTTTCGCCACGAGACCCGCCCGGATGAAAGTCTTCCACTGCGACCACTGCGACAACGTGACGTTCTTCGAGAATGTCCACTGCTTGCAATGCGAGCACGCCCTCGCGTACTTGCCCGATCTGGGCGTTGTGGCGTCCCTGGACCCCGACGGCGACCTCTTCACGACCCCGATCCCGCGGGCCAGCGGTCGCAAGTACCGCCTGTGTCGGAACTACGCCGACCACGCCGCGTGCAACTGGGCGGTCGCGTCCGACGACCCGAACCCGCTGTGCGTGTCGTGCCGGCTGACCCGCGTCGTCCCGGATCGCTCGGTGCCCGTGCAAGACCGGGCGTGGTTCGCCTTGGAGACCGCCAAGCGGCGGCTGATTCACGCCCTGTTGACACTTGGCCTGCCGGTGCGTGGCAAGGCGGAAGACCCGGAACACGGAGTCGCGTTCGAGTTCTTGGCCGACCAGCCGGATAAACCGGTCCTGACCGGGCACGCGAATGGCGTCATCGTGGTGAACGCGGCCGAGGCGGATGACGCCGAGCGGGAGGCGCGGCGGGTGAATCTGGGCGAGCCGTACCGCACCCTGTTGGGCCACTTCCGGCACGAGATCGGCCACTACTACTGGGAGTTGTTGGTAAAAGACGGCCCGCGACTGGCCGCGTTCCGGAAGGTGTTCGGCGACGAGCGGGCGAACTACGCGGCGGCGCTGAAGGCGAATTACGCCGCCGGGCCGCCGGCCGACTGGCAGCAGCGGCACATCAGTTCCTACGCCAGCGTACACCCGTGGGAGGACTGGGCCGAGACGTGGGCGCACTACCTGCACATGGTGGCGCTGTTGGAAACGGCGGCCGACTGCGGGCTGTCCCTGCGGCCACGGCGGGCGAACGACCCGCAGGCCAACCGCATCCCCGATCCGGTCGAGTCGGGCAGCTCGTTCAATAGGCTGATCGCCAACTGGTATCCACTCACCTTCGTGCTCAACAACCTGAACCGGAGCATGGGGATGCCCGACGCCTACCCGTTCGTGCTGTCGTCGCCGGTCGTCGAGAAACTGCGGTTCGTCCACGAGACGGTAAGCGGTTGAGGTCTCACCCCCGGTTCCGCCACCAATTGTCCGAATTGGGCGACTCGTTCTCGTCCTCGTCCGCCACCTCGACCACCTGCCGCCGACCGCTAGCCGGTGTGACGAACGGGTCGATCTGCACGGCCGACAGCGGTTCCACGAACCGGGCACCGATGAAGTAATCCCCGGTGGACAGCGGTCGGACGTGCGCCACCCGGAGAACCACCGTCAGCCGCGCCGTCGAGTCTTCGGTCGTCAACTCCCCGCGCAACTCGCGTCCGCACTCCGGCGCGAACGCCAGCAGCATCCCGATGCCGTGTTCGGAGATGTCGCGAACCAGCCCGTCCGCCGTGCGGTCGCGGCCCCGGCTCAGCCGGCAGAGGGTGCCGAACGTGGGACGGTAGCGGCAGTCCGTCCGCCGCTCGGCGACGGCGGGGGTCGGGGTTTCTTCGAGGGTGGTCATGGCGCACCGGGGGGATGGGGGGATCGTACCGCTCCGCACCCTAGAACGCCCCGTGTGGAGTTGTGAAAAAGAATTCGTGAACCGCTGGAAATTCGCGGCCGAACGCCCCGGTTTCGCGCCTCGCTTGCAACACTCACATGCGGCCGGATCGGAACTCACGCGGCCGCGATTCGCTCCACGATGTCGCGTAGGACTTCACGGTCGGCGTCCGGGCGGGGCGGGCTGCCAGGGTGGGTGTCGTCGCACGCGATCCAGCCGCGCAACTTCAGGGCCATCGCGGCCGAGTGCTTGTACGCCGGCACCGGCGGGCGGAAGGCGAAGAAGCCGAGGTACTGAAGCAAGTCGTTCACTTCGAAAAAGGCCGGGTCGCCGGCGGCCCACAGCGCGTCGCGCTTGGCGAACAGGTCCGGCGCGAAGGTACTCAGGCCGAGGAGGTAGTCGCTGCCGTACATTACCATGTCGATGGCTAAATCGTTGCCGGTCAGCACGAGGAAATCGGGTCGCAGCTGATCCCGTAATGCCAGCCGCGCCCACTCCGGCTCGCGGTGCAGGCTGGAATGCTTCGCCCCGGCGCATGCCTTCACGCCCAGCAACCCGGCGTAAGTGTCGAGGTCGTAGATGCGGCCGAACGGCGCGAACTGGGTGCCTAACTCGAAGCCGTAGAACTTGTGACATGCCCGACCGATCCCTTCATACGCCTTCACCACCTCCGGCCCCGGTAGCGCGGTCAGCCCGAAGGATTGGAACAGCACGGGCGTACCGCCGTGCTTCTGGATTTGGTCCGTGGCCCGCTTGTAGGCGTCCAGGTTCAGGGCCGCGCCGGGCGCGTCGAACACTCCGGCCCCGGCGACGAACGGCCGCCCGCCCAACTCGTCGGCCGTCTCCGCGAGCGCGCGTTCCCGCGTGTCCGCGTCGATCAGGTGGGCGTACCCGGTGTCCATGTTGACGGCCGGTGTCAGCCCGTTGTCAGCGGTGCGGGCGACGTGCGCGCGGAACGCCGGCCAGTCCGCATCCCCGGCCGAGGTGAACGGCAGCAGGATGGCGGACATCCCGATGATCTTCCGCTTCGGGCGCACCGGCGGCAGGGTGTCGAGCATGGCGGGATACCTCACGACGCGGGGATTCGCAGGTCCTGACACGCGCGTTCGTATGCGGCTTCTAAATCGATGAGGACGGTGGTGTCATACTCAAGAACCAACGGCAAGCGGGGGAGTGGCTGCCCGACCGTCAGTTTCGCCGCCGTAACTTCCACCCGTTTGCCGCCGCCGTCTTGGAAGAACCGTGGGCGAAGGACGACCGCGTACAGGTCGCCCTCTCCGCCCGCGACCGCCGGGGCGGGCAGGTCGAGGAACCGCATCAGTTCGGCGTACAGGTTCGACGGAGCCGTCGTGACGATGTCGAGCAGGGCGACCGACGTACCCGCTTGCAGGAGGGCGGCGCAACGGGTGACGAACGCCTGCCGCGTCGCCGGATCTTCTTTGTGAACGGGACACACCAACTCGAACACGGCGGCGAGCCGGTGGGAACAGCGGTCGGAGTACACGAGCGCCTGGAACGACCGCCGCGACCACTCCGGCCAGACGAACGACTGCGACGGGGGTACATCGCCAATCGTCGCGGTCGGCGCGAATGCTGTTTCCGTCGTGAGGAAGTCGTCCTCGTCGCGGATGTCACCGCCGATCCTCGGTGCCGCGCGACAGTCTTCGGGTAGCGTCTTGCACAACTGGAACACGCACCCCGCCGTCATCATGTGCGCGAACGACTCCCATCGCGGGTGGCGGCGTGGGTCAACATTGAAATGGTCTCGCAACGGCATGACTGGCCCCCCTGGAATACCGCCATTCTACTCCTTCGCGTCCAGCTTCGCCCGGCCCTTCAGGTCGTAGCTCTCGCCGGTCTTCACCTCGGTGTAGTCCGACGCGCCCGGCTTCGGCTTGGTCCGGTAGTCGTAGAAGGCCACCTTCGATTTGCCGATGACTTCGGCCGTGGTCCCCTTCACCACGATGGCGGTGCCCTCGTCGATGCCGACGCCGAGCAGTTGGGGGTACTGTTTCATCAAGCCGGTCATGTCGGCCAGCCGCTT
>Ga0105046_10012968_pt1 | contig 12923 bp, 8 predicted proteins | sample MAT03_FD_78385 | JGI IMG/M metagenome (GOLD analysis project Ga0105046, IMG submission 78385) | Freshwater microbial communities from Lake Fryxell liftoff mats and glacier meltwater in Antarctica - MAT-03 (megahit assembly) | ecosystem: Environmental > Aquatic > Freshwater > Ice > Liftoff... | reverse complement strand
TCCGGCCTCACCGCCAGTCAACTTCGGCAGTGGAAGACGACGTTCGTCCGCTTCCTGAAAGGGGTGACGTTCCGCGACCCGCGCCCGCTGGTACTGAAGTCGCCGCCGCACACCGCCCGCCTGCCGGTGCTGTTGGAGTTGTTCCCGGACGCCAAGTTCGTCCACATCCGCCGCGACCCATACACGCTGTTCGCGTCCACGGTGAAGTTGTGGCGGGCGATGGCCGCGAAGCACGGGTTGCAGCACCCGGACACGTCGCCGGCGCTGGACGAGAAGGTGTTCCGCGACTTTGAAGTGATGCACGCCCGCTACGAGGAGGGGAAGAAACTCATTCCCGCCGGGCGTCTGGTGGAGGTGCGGTACGAGGAACTCGTCGCCGACATGCCGGGCGTGGTGGGGCGGGTGTACGACGGGCTTTCACTCGGCGGGTTCGACGCGGTGCGGCCGAGGTTGGAAGCCTACGTCGCGGCGCACAAGAGCTACGAGACGAACAAGCACGCGATCTCGGACGAGCAGCACGCGCGGATCACCGCCCGCTGGGGCGACATCATCCGCCAACAGGGGTACGCTGTCCCATCCGAGCCGGACGCGTGAGCGACGGTTCTGAAAGTACCCGTCGCTCCGGACGCATGAGCGACGGGTACTTTCACTCCTGCCGGACCATCACCCGCTCAACGCCGGGCAGCTTCCGCACCGCCTGGGCGAGCGCCCAACTCCGCTCACTCCCGCCAGCGGCGCGGCCGCTGACGACAGCCAGCCCGTCCCGAATCTCCACCTTCAACCCGGCGAAGCGGGTGTCTCCGCGAAGGGCGTCCAGATCCGGCGCTTCCCGTGCGGGCGGGAGCGGCGGCGGGTCCACGGGGGTGTATTCCGGCGCGAGTGGCTTCAATTCCAGTTCCACCTGGGGCGGCAGAGGCGGGACGTTCGGCGGCGGGATGGTGGCGTAGGGCAGCGGCGCGGCCCCCGGCGCGAGCGGCGTCGGGCGGAAGCCGGTGCCGGTCGGCGCGACCGGGTCCAGTAGCAACCCAACCGGCCCTTTGTTCGACACCGCCGACCCGACCGGGTGCGGGTCCGGAGCCGTCACCACTTTCGGCACGGGTTCCGGTCGAACGACGGCCGGCGGCAGCACCAACACGGGCACGGGAGCCGGAGTCCGGAACGGCGCAGCCGGAACAGGAGTCGGCGGGGGCGGAGCCGGTGTCGGGACAATCGGCGCGGGCGGCGGCGGCTTCATCAACTCCGCCACCTTCCGGCTGAGCGGATCGTCCGGTACGAGGGACGCCGGCACCCACACCTTCACCCGCACGCCGGTGATGCCCGGCACGCCTTTCGCCACTTGCTCAAGGCGCGGCGCGAGGCTCGCGTTCGGTACCGGCCCGCCGATCACCGCCAGCCGGTCCACCACGTTCACCAGCAGCGTGAGGCGGTACGGCTTCAACTCGGCGTCGTTGTCCAGGGCGGACTGCACCCGTAGTTGCAACACGTCGTCGGACGGCCGCGGCGCGGGGGACTGGCCGACCCCGACGGACGCGCCGAGCGCCAACAGGACCCCGCCGGCGATGCCAGCCAACTTGAGCCAAAGAACATATTTCATTCGACGACGGGGCGAAGCCGGGCGGGTTCGGGCGGTGTTGCTCATGGTGCGTCTCCGCGGGTCAACCGATACCGCCGCGAGATCGGACGGGATCGGTGCGACCGTGCTGTCATTGTCCGCAGGTAAAACGTTCACCGACACGGGACTTGAAGAAATTGCAACGGAAAGGGGCACCCGACCGCGCCGGCACAACCGGCTGCGCGAATCGGGCGGATGAGCGAAACCGTACCGATTAACGAAGCTGTGCGGGCGAACTGTCGGCGAGCCGACCCTGCAAAGGGTCGGGTTCTTGGGAAACCCGCGTCATCACTGACGCGGCTCGCCGAAGAAACCGCTCTGACGCGCTCACAAAAAACCTCAGTGGCCCGGAATGGCGTCCCTTCGGAAAACAACGCTGACCCTTTCCCACCGGAACTGACGATGCCCATGAGTGACCAGGAACCCGCCGATTCGCCGACCGGTCGCGCCCTCCGCCGGGGCGGGGAGGCGGTACTGCTGCTGTTGGCCGTCGGGCCGCCGTGGGCGTACGCGGCGTCGCAACCGAAGTGGGAGTTCGCCGTCGCGGTGGGAGTGGCGGTGATGCTGTTGCTGTGGGCGGCGCACGCGGCCGTCACCCGCCGGTTCCAGGTCCGCGCGGATGTCGTCGCCGTGTCGCTAGCCGGGTTGGTGCTGTGGTCGGTGCTTCAACTGGTGCCGCTGCCGCTCGGCGTCGTGCGGGTAATCTCGCCAGGCGCGGCGGCGGTTCACGAGGCCTTTCGCCCGGCGGTCGAAGAAACTTTACCCGGCGAAGGAGTTGGCCGGCCGCGCCCGTCGGTGCTGCCGCTGTCAGTGGACCCGGACGCCACCCGCACCTTTACCGTCCAACTGCTGGCGCTGTTGCTCGTGTACGTCGTCGCGCGGAACTGGCTGGCGAGTCCGGCCGCGTTCCGCCGGCTGGCGTGGGCGGCCACGGTGAACGGCCTCGCGCTCGCGCTCGTCGGGTTGGCCCAGTTCTTCTCGTCCCCGCCCGGCACCATCTATTGGACGCAAGAGGTGCGCGGCACGGTGTTCGGGCCGTTCGTGAATCGCAACCACTTTTCCGATTACCTGGCCGGCTGCATCGGGTTGGGCGTGGGTTTGATGCTCACGCTGCGCGTCGCGCGGGCCGGTCAATATCAGCCTCACGACGCCCAACGCACAACTGCGGATCGGCTGCTCGCGCCGTTCAAATACCTGGATCAGCCGTGGCCGTTCGCGGCGGCGATGGCGGTGGCGGTGATGGCGGCCGGGGTGCTGTTCAGCCAGTCGCGCGGCGGGGTGCTGGCGACCGTGGTCGCGGGGGTGGGCGGCGCGCTCATCGCCCGGCGACGGAAAGGCGACGCGCCGGCCGGTGTCGGCGGGTGGGCCGTCGGGCTGATGGCGGTGTTGGTCGTCGGGCTGGGCGGGTGGTTCGGGTGGGAGCCGGTGCGGGCGCGGTTCGCCACGCTGTTCGCGGCGAAAGAGGGGGATGACCGCACCGACCTTTGGCGAAACGCGGCGCGGGCGGCCGACGGCTTCTGGGCGGGCGGCAGCGGCGGCGGCACCTTCTTCCGGGTGGAAACGCTCGGCCGGCGGGACGGGTCGTCGAACATCACCGTCGAACACGCGCACAACGAGTATTTGGAGGCAGCGGTCGAAGGGGGCGTGGTGCGGCTGGCCCTCACGGGGCTGCTGGTCGGGGGCATGTTGGTCGTGGTCGGTCGGGGGTTCGTGCGGCAGCGCGAACGGCCCGGCGGCACGCTCCTGCTCGGCGCGTGGTTCGGGCTGGCGGCGGTCGCCGCGCACGCCGTCACCGACTTCGGCCTGCATCTGCCGGCGGTGTCGGTGTTCGTGGCGATCCTTGCCGGGTACGCGGTGGGTGTCAGTCAGGATGCCGAGTTCCACCGCGCGCGGAAGAAAGTGCGGGTGCGAATCCGCAAGGGCGATCCGCCCGCGGTGGCCGTGCCGCGTCCGACCGAAGCGCGGGGCGGTCTTACCGCCGTCGCCGGCGCGGTGGTGGTTGCGATGGCGGGGGTCGCCGTCGCGATTGAGACGTGGACCCGCGCTCAGTCTGAATGGCTGTGGGACGGGGCCGAGGCGTTCCGGCGGTCGGACGCGCCCAACCGGAGTGACGGCCGAATCGCGTACCTGACCGCCCGCACTGGCGTTCGCCCGGACGACCCGCGCGCCTGGTTCGACCTGGCGCAAGCCCACATCGACGCCGGTTCCCCGACCGACATCCGCGCGGCACTCGCGGCTCTGCGCACCGCCCGCGACCGCTGCCCGCTTTACCCGGAGGTGCAGTTCCGCCTCGGCCTGTACGCCCGGTCCTTTGCAACGGCCGACCCGCCGTTGGCGTATTTGGAACGGGCGAAGCGGCTGCTCGTCATGGACGCCGACGTGTGGTACGCCACCGGCCGGGAGGCGTTGCGAACCGGGGACGAAGCGACCGCGTGGGCTGACTTCCGCCGAGCGCTGACGCTCTCCCCGCGCCGGTTGAAGCCGATCCTCGCGGCGGCCGCCGAGAAACTCCCCCCCGACCGATTGGCCGCGCTCGTGCTGCCCGACGATCCGCGAACGCTCCTGATTGCGGCGGACGAACTGTACCCGAACCCGGACACGCAATCGGCCAGCCGAAAGCCATTCCTGGAGCGCGCGGCGAACGCCCCGCAGGCGGGCACACCGGAGGCGCTCGTCGCGGCGGCGCGGGCGCTGGGCGAGTTGGGGCGGACGGCCGACGCCGAGGCGACGTGGCGGCGGGCGGTGGCGCTGGTGCCGGAGCGGATCGACTACCGCGACGCCTTCGCCCGCTGGCTGGAAGCCGAGGAGCGGTACGCGACGGCGATCCCGGAACTGGAATGGCTGACCGAGCGCCAACCGGCCAACACCGCCTACCGCGACCGCCTGCAAGTCGCCCGTCACGCCGCCGAGTTGCAAGCCATCATCGGGGAGTGACACCGAATTGCGTGGACTCGTGACGTTGGTGCCGTGATGTCTTCCGACTTCTCCCCGCTGGGGGGCGCTGGTCTCTATTCAGGTTTATGGGTGTGGTATCGCGCCGCGCCTGACTTCCGCACGACCCGTTGGAACCGCGGCTCACCATCCCCGGACGCCGCCACCGTGCCAGAAAACCGTGGCGATTCACCACCCACATCGAGCGAGTCGGCTGGCCCGGTTGTGGCGGTGGCATGTCGGGCTGCGGGGTGGCCGGCGACCACCATCGGCCGCCTGATCGCCGGTCAACTGCCCCTGTTCGCCTCCCACCGAATACCAAAAGCGATGTGCCGTGACCAATGGTTGTGGTGTTACGACCGCGACCGCGAGGGGACGCGATTTAACGCGATGCGGTCTCACTTCTTCCGCTTCTTCATCGTGAAGACGAACACGGACGGTCCGCCGAACTCGGTCGGTCGGATGTCGCCGCTCCCCAAGGCCACCCGCAGTGTGTCACCTTTGATCTCGTAAATGCCGGCCCAAGTGCTGCCAGAATGCGTCCAGTCGAACGTCTTCGCCTTCGGGTCGGCTTTGAACTCGATGGCGACGCCGGGGCCGATGCCGACGTGACGCATCCCCCCGCCGTCTTTGCCGAGTACCCACTTGGCCCCGTCGTACTGGGAGTCCGGGTTGCCGCCGTAGCTGGCCGACACGAACGCCCAGGTGCCGTCCAGAGGGGCGTTGGCCGGCTTGAAGTCCTTCGGCACCGGCGCGGCCAGCACCAACGGCACGACGAGCAGAAGCGGGGTCATGGCGGACCTCCGAGAAGGGCGGGGCAGCAATCACACGTCAGCCGGCGGCCTTCTTCCGCTGCTCGCGGGCGACGATCTCGGCGGCGAACAGTCGGCGAATCTTCCGCCGGGCAATCCGTTCAAACACCCACGGGGCGAAGCGGCTCACCGCCAGCAGCAGCTTCCCGTTAAACGTCAGCGTGACCTCGGACTTATCCCGCTCGATGGCCCGCACGGTGGCGTCGGCGACGGCCTCGGCGGACATCCCCCGCAAGTGGTCGAGCGGCAACCGGGCCGAGCGCTCCAGCATGTTTTCGCTGAAGTTGGTCTTCGTCAATCCGGGGTTCACCACCAGCACCCCGATGCCGTGCGGGAATAGCTCCGCGCGGAGGGCGTCGCTCCACCCCTGGACGGCGAACTTGCTCGCGGAGTAAAACGACCGCGCCGGATACCCCCGCCGGCCGAGGACGGACGACACGTTGACGATCAGCGGCTGGTCGCCGGCACGAAGCAGCGGCAGGCACAGGCGGGTCAGCTCGCAAGTGCCGAACAGGTTCACCTCGAAGATGGCCCGCAAGCTGGCCGGGTCGCACTCGACGAAGTGCCCGGTCGCGCCGATGCCGGCGTTGTTCACCAGAATGTCCAGCCCGCCGAACGCGGCGACGGCGGCGTCCCGCAGCGCGTCCCGGCCGGCCGGGGTGGCGACATCGGCGGCCACCGTTTCCAGCACCCCGCCGGCGGCGCGAACCTCGTTCGCCAACTCCACCAGCAGGCTGTTGGTGCGGGCGGCGGCCAGCACCCGCGCCCCCGCGCGGGCGGCGGCCACGGCCAGCGCGCGGCCGATCCCCTGCGACGCCCCAGTAATCAGGACTCGTTTCCCCGTCAGCGTCCGCCTCGGCATCGCACCCTCCCGGTCGTGGAATCCCGACTGGTGCGTTATAGTGGGTTCGCCCCGGTCGCGGGACCGGCATTTTCCGACGTTTTTGCCCAGCCGGAAGCGGCCTCGTAATCGCTTCAGGTGCTTTGTCCGGCGACTTCCACCCGCGCTCGTTCGCCGTTCGACTGTTGCGGTGGGGAATAAAACCACTCCCACCAACCCGCGCACCGAAACAAAAGGCGTGTCGGCGCGGTTAAATAGGATGATGCCCCGCCGCCCCGTTCACCAGACTTTCCCCGTCCAGGAGGGCCGCCCCTTGTTCCGTACCGAAGACGACGCCCCGACCCGCCCGGCCATGCCCGGTTTCCGCCCGTCGGTGGAGCGGCTCGAATCCCGCGAATCCCCCGCCGTCATCTCGGCGGCGGACATCTACTTCGTCCGCTCCGGGCGGGTCATCACCACCCGCAACCTGCCACCCTTCCCGACGAAGAACCTGGGCATTCCGCGGCCGCTCCGGGGGGTGTTGGGCAACGACTTCGACGACACCCGCACGCCCGCCCCGCAGTTCCTCGTCGGGCTGACGGCCAACCTGGTGTCGAACCCGATCGAGGTGGCCACGGGGGTGCCGATCACCACCCCGTTCGCGTTCAACGGCGACGGGCCGGGGTCGTTCACCTTCCGCGCCCCCCGCAACTTCAACGGGGCGGTGTCGTTCACCTATCAGGCGTTCGACGCGGCCGGGACCGGCGGGGCGGTGACGACCACCACCATTAACGTGTTCGGGCCGATCCGGCGGGTGGCGGTCGGGGCGGGCGAAGGCGGCGCGCCCCGCGTGGACGTGTTCGACTCCAGCACGACGAACGCCCTGTTCTCGTACTTCGCTTACGACCAGGGGTTCACCGGCGGGGTGCGGGTGGCGACCGGCGACTTCAACGGCGACGGGGTGGACGACATCGTCACCGTGCCGGGGGCCGGCGGCGCGCCCAACCTGCGCATCTTCGACGGCAGCAACGGCAACTTGCTTCAAAGCTTCTTCGCTATGGACCCGACCTTTACCGGCGGATTGAACGTCGCCACGGCCGACGTAAACGGTGACAACCAGGACGACATCATCCTGGGGGCGGATCGCGGCGGCGGCCCCCGCGTCACGGTGTTGGACGGTTCGAACTTCAACCGATTGGCCGACTTCTTCGCCTTCGACCCGTCCTTCACCGGCGGGGTGCGGGTGGCGGCCGGGGACGTGAACGGCACCGGCAACGGGTTCGACTCGGTCGTCGTCGCGCCCGGCTTCGGCGGCGCGCCGAACGTCCGCCAGTTCGAGATCGGCGGCGGCACCGCCACCCTCAGCCGGTCCTTCTACGCCGGCGATTCCGCCGACACCCGCGGGTTGTACGTCGCCGTCGGCGATTACAACGGCGACTACTTCGACGACATCGCCGTCGGGTCCGGGGCCGGGAACGCCGAAGTGCGGGTGTACGACGGGATCGACACCACCGTGTACTACAACCGGGATTTCGGCTCCCAGCAGTTGCCGCTGGACGCCGGCAGCGTTCAGCCGAGTGTCGCCGCGCCGGTGTCCGCGTTGGCCGTCGGCCTGACGGGCGGGTTGGGGGCGATCCCGTCCGGCCTGCCCGACACCGCCGTGCCACCGCCGGCGGGCACTCTTCAGGGCTTCTCCGGCGGGGTCCGCGTCGCCACCTCTTACGCCAACCGGGACGACAACGCCGACCTCATTTTGGCGACCGGCCCGAATGTCGTCCCGGAGGTGAAAATCCTGGGCGGCGGCGGCGGAAACGGCGGAGTCCTCCAGCCCACGCTGGCCGACTTCCTGCTCTTCGGCGGCAAGTTCTACGGCGGCCTGTTCGCCGCGGGGCACCAGTAACATCGGCGGGAAAAGTGTCTGGTCGAACCCGGCCCGCCGGGGCCGTGGGTGTGTTGGAACTTCAACCACCCACGGCCCCGGCGGGCCGGGTTCGCCGAAAGCGATTGTCACCCCCCACCCACACATCCCATTCCCACCCGCTTGCGGTTCACGCCGCCGCGCGGCATACTACCTTCACCCCCCGCCGGTCCCCGCTTCCCGTCCGTAGTTCCGGAGTTTCGCCCATGCCCGCGCCCACCCTCGTCGGCTGCCCGGAGTTCCGCGCCTCGTTGCGGTCCCGTCGGGGGTTCCTGAAGGCCGGCGTCCTCGGCGCGGCCGGCCTCGGTCTGGCGGACGTGCTGCGCTCCGACGCCCGCGCCGCCGGCTCGCCCACCGCCACTCGGCCGAACGCCGTCATCCTGCTCTGGATGCGCGGCGGGCCGAGCCACATCGACATGTGGGACCCGAAGCCGGACGCCCCGGCGGAAATCCGCGGCGAGTTCGGCACCAAGCCGAGCGCCGTGCCCGGCATCACCCTGACCGACATGCTGCCGCACACCGGCAAGATCATGAAGAAGTGGAGCATCGTTCGCAGCCTGCACCACCACGACGCGGGCCACAGCACCGGCGACCAGATTTGCTTCACCGGGTATAACACCGGCCCCGCCCCGGACGAGAACGTCCACCCCAGCATTGGCTCCATCGTGTCGAAGCAACTCGGCGACCAGAACCCGCGCCTGCCCGCGTATGTTATGGTGCCGCGAATGCTGCCCGGTGCCGGGAGCGCGTATCTGGGCGTGGCGCACAAGCCGTTCGAGACGCAGGCCGACCCGGCCAACAACGCCCCGTTCAAGCTGCCGAACTTCAGCCCGCCGGCGGGCGTGAGCGTGGAACGGGTGGGCGACCGCAAGCGGCTGCTCCGCGAGTTCGACTCCCTCCGCCGCGACCTCGACACGACCGGCCAGTTCGCCGCTCAAGACCGCTTCCAGGAACGGGCGTGGGACATTCTTACTTCGACCGCCGCCCGCGATGCGTTCGATCTGGACAAGGAGCCGAAGGCGCTCCGCGAGAAATACGGGCTGATGCCGGCCTTCGACCCGAAGGCGGCCAACCGGTGCGGCTGCCCGAACTGGGCGCAGCGGATGTTGCTGGCGCGGCGGCTGGTGGAAGCCGGGGTCCGCATCGTCACGGTGGACTTGCGCTGGTGGGACACGCACGTCAAGGGGTTCGAGTCGTTGCGGGACGGCTTCCTGCCGCGCTGGGATAAAGCGTATACCGCGCTCATCAACGACCTGGAAGAACGTGGGCTGTTGAAATCGACGCTGGTGCTGGCGTGGGGCGAGTTCGGCCGCACGCCGAAGGTGAACAACGACGCCGGCCGCGACCACTACCCGAACGTGTTCAGCGCGGCGCTGGCGGGCGGTCCGGTGATCGGCGGTCGCGTGGTGGGTGAATCCGACGCGAAAGGAGCATTCCCCAAGGCCAACCCGAAGACCCCGCAAGACGTGCTGGCGACGGTGTATCAGCACCTCGGCATCGACACCAAAGTGAGCTACCCGGACAACGCCGGCCGCCCGCACCCCGTCTTGCCGGGCGGCAAGCCGATCGCGGAACTGTTCTGAACGAGCGTTCGACGGATACGCACTCGCCCCGGCGGGCGGCATTTGATACGCTTTAGGCACCATCCCCTCCCAACGGAGCCTCTCTCATGATGGTTCGCCGACTGCTCGTCGCGCTGTCCGCCCTCGTCCCGTCGGTCGCCCTCGCGGCCGACGCCAAGACCGGGTTCGTGGACAAAGTTCACAAGAATTCCGACGGCACCGAGTCCAAGTACGTCGTGTTCGTGCCGCACGACTACGACGGCAAGACGGCCGTCCCCGTCATCCTGTTCCTGCACGGGTCGGGTGAGACCAAGGGCGGCGGCAAGATGCCCGTCGAGGTCGGCATCGGGCCGGTCGTCAAGAAGCAGGCCAAGACCTTCCCGGCCATCGTCGTCATCCCGCAGTGCGAGAAGCGGCCGTGGTCGGCCGGAAGCGTGGACGGCAAGCGGGCGATTGCGATTCTGGACGAAGTGATGAAGGAGTACAAGATCGACCCGAAGCGGCAGTACCTGACCGGCCTCAGCATGGGCGGGTACGGCACCTGGAGCCACGCCCTGGCGAGTCCGGATCGGTGGGCCGCCATCGCCCCCATCTGCGGCGGCGGGAACGCGAAGGACGCCGCAAAGATCAAGGACATCCCGTGCTGGTGCTTCCACGGCGACAAGGACATGGCGGTGAAAGTGGAACTGTCGCGGGCCATGATCGACGCCCTGAAGAAAGCCGGCGGCACGCCCAAGTACACCGAGTACCTCGGCGTCGGCCACAACAGTTGGGACAAGGCGTATGCCGAGAAGGAGTTCTTCCCCTGGCTGTTCGCGCAGAAGAAGAAGTGAGTTGATTTGTTCCCCCCTCCCCTGGCGGGAGGGGGGAACCAGCAAAGACGAAGACAGAATCCCATCACCCCTTATTCCCCGGAGACTTTTCCCATGAGTACGCAGAAACCCTCCCGTCGTGGGTTCATCGCCACGTCGGCGGCCGCCGCGGGTGCCCTCAGCCTGACGGCCGAGAGCTACGCCCGCGTGCCGGGTGCCAACGACACCATCCGCGTCGGCTTCCTCGGCGTCGGCGGCCGCTGCCAGCAGCACGTCGATGTCATCCTGGAGATGCAGGAGAAGGGCCTGAAGGTCGAGCCGTTCGCCGTCTGCGACGTATGGGACGGGGACCCCGTTCTGGGCAGCAAGAAGGGCCGCGGCCTGTTCCCGACGGCCAAACGGTGCGGCATCCCGGACGCCGCCGGCAAGGGCCGCATCAGCAAGGACTATCGCGACATCCTGGCCAACAAGGACGTGGACGTGGCGTGCATCGCCGCCCCGGACCACTGGCACGCCCGTATGGCCGTGGACGCGATGGAGCAGGGCAAGGACGTGTATTGCGAGAAGCCGATGACGAAGACGATCGAGGAAGCGCAAGTGATGGTGAAGACCGCCGCCGCCACCGGCCGGGTCGTCACCGTGGGCGTCCAGAGCATGGCCGACCCGACCTGGCAGGAGGCGTACAAGTACATCGCCGCCGGCAGCCTGGGCCACGTCTTCCAGGGCACCACCAGCTACTACCGCAACTACATCGGCGGCCAGTGGCGGTACTACCCGCTGAAGAAGGACATGACCCCGAAGACCATCGACTGGGACATGTGGCTGGGCCACGGGTTCGAGATCGCCGGCGAGAAGCTGGGGCCGGCCAAGAAGGACATGCCGTTCGACCGCGCCGTGTGGGCGCAGTGGCGGTGCTACTGGCCGTTCGGCGGCGGCATGTTCACCGACCTGTTCGTCCACCAGACGACGCACCTGATCGCCGCCATGGGCGTCCGCTACCCGGCCCGCGTGGTCGGCGGCGGCGGCATCTTCCTGGAGTACGACGGCCGCGACGTGCCGGACGTGGGCACCGTGGTGGCCGATTACAACGAAGGCTGTCAGGTCATCATCTCGGCGACCATGTGCAACGACACCCAGTTGGGCGAGATGATTCGCGGGCGGCTGGGCACCCTCAAGTTCACCGGCGGCGGCGACTACATGAAGGGGTTCGAGGTGTACGGGCAGAACATCGCCGGCGGCCCGGCCAAGCCGATGCAGGGGTTCGGCACCCCCATCCACACCTACGAGAACCCCAACAAGGGCAACGCCACCTACGCCCTGTGGGAGGACTTCCTGGCGCACGTCCGCATGGGCGAGAAGGACCCCAAGCGGCGGGAAACCCTGTGCTCGGTGGACCTCGGCGCGGCCGCCTTCACCACCGTGAACATGGGCGTCCAGAGCTACCGGTTCGGCAAGGTGCTGGCCTGGGACGCCGAGGCCCGCAAGACGAAGGAGTCGGGGCCGGAATGGGCCAGCCAGTGGGAGGCCCGTAGCAAGAAGCGCGGCAAGCCGAACCAGATCATCGGCTGGCAGGGGGGCGACAAGGGTAGCACCCTCACCCCGCCGGACTACCAGAAGCTGGAAGGCCCGTGGATCGACGGCAAGGACCCGGCCGCCGGCTGATGCCGAAGTGATGAGCGAACCGCGACCGGCACCGGCTCTCCCCGGTGCCGGTCTTGTTTTTGGCGACCGGCGCGGCGTCAGCCCGCCGGTGGTGGGAAAGAACCGGCGGGCTGACGCCGCGCCGGTCGCCTGCGATGCCTTGCCCCGTCGCCCTTGTGGGTGCCCGGCTTCGCGGCTACGCTGATGAGACCTTCGCCCTCGCCCGACGATTGGAGGGTGCATCCCGTGTCCGACTCCGACCCGCCCGATGACATCGACCTCGCCGCCCGGTATCAGGCCGGCGACGATGACGCCGCGCGGAAGATTTTCGACCGCTACTGCGAGCAGCTCATGCGGCTGGCCAAGCGCCGCATCGGCCAGAGGATGACCAGCCGGTTCGACCCGGAAGACGTGATCCAATCCGCCTTCCGCACCTTCTTCGTCCACCTGAAGGACGGCGACTTCTCCTTTGAACAGGAGAACGACCTGTTCAAACTGCTGGTCCGGCTGACCGTCCGCAAGACGCTCCGGCGGGTGCAGCACCATCGCGCGGCCAAGCGGGACCCGAACGCCGAGACGTGCGGCGGCGGGGACGACCGCGACCCGTTCGGCGCGGTGGCCGGGCGGGAGCCGACGCCGGACGTGGCCGTCGCCATGGTGGACGAGTTAGAGGACTTCCTCAAAAAGTTCCAGCCGTTCGAGCGGAGCGTGTTGGAGCTGAAAATTCAGGGCTTCTCGTCGCCGGAGATCGCCGAGAAGCTGAACACATACGACCGCAAGGTCCGCCGGGTGATCGAACGGGTGGAGAAGGTGGC
>Ga0105046_10012967_pt1 | contig 12923 bp, 9 predicted proteins | sample MAT03_FD_78385 | JGI IMG/M metagenome (GOLD analysis project Ga0105046, IMG submission 78385) | Freshwater microbial communities from Lake Fryxell liftoff mats and glacier meltwater in Antarctica - MAT-03 (megahit assembly) | ecosystem: Environmental > Aquatic > Freshwater > Ice > Liftoff... | reverse complement strand
CTTGTTCGCCGCTATCTTTGCATCAAATCCGGCCTGAGCCTCCGCTGTATCTGCGTGAGCAGCTCCTGATTCAATAGCGTCAAACCAGTGCCGCAAGGCCTCGAACTTGCGCACCAGCGCCACCTTGGGCAACGCCGGGGCAAACGCGACCTTGGCGTGCGCGAGCTGGCCGTGCTGCAGCAGCAGGCGCACATAGTCAAACAGCGTGTTGTCGTTGGCCGGGTCGCTGGCGACGGCGGCCTGAAGTTTTTCCAGCATCGCGGCGGGGCTGGTGTCTTCGGGCTCGGGCGGCTCCTCTTCTTCAGGCGGGGGCAACGCGTCGGCCGGAGGCAGGTGTTTGTCCAGAAACTCCTTGACCTTGCCTTCGGGCAGCGCGCCCTGGAAGCCATCGACCGGCTGGCCGTTGACCATCAGGATGCAGGTCGGGATGCTGCGGATGCCGAAGGCGGCGCCGAGTTGCTGCTCCTGGTCCGAGTCGATCTTGACCAGCTTGAAGCGCCCGCCGTAGGCGAGCTCCACCTTTTCCAGGATGGGGCCCAACGATTTGCAGGGCCCGCACCAGGGCGCCCAGAAATCAACCAGCACGGGCGTGGTCATGGAAGCCGCAATGACTTCCTCTTCAAAATTGGCAGTGGTGACGTCGATCATGGTGCTTAAGAAATAGGGGTGAGAGGGCGGATTTTCAACCGGCTGGCGTGTAGCAGGGGACGATAGCACGGGCCCAGCCCTTAAAATCAGCCACGGCAAGCGCCCGGCCCCTACAACCCCGACCTCAAAGGCCCCGATGACAACAAGCAATCCCCCCGTCAGCCCCCTGGTCGGCGTGCTGATGGGCTCCAGCAGCGACTGGGACACCATGCAGCACGCGGTGCAGATCCTGCAGCAGTTCGGCGTGCCCCACGAGGCGCGCGTGGTCTCGGCGCACCGCATGCCCGACGAGCTGTTTGCCTATGCCGAGCAGGCCGCCGGGCGCGGACTGCAGGCCATCATCGCCGGCGCGGGCGGCGCCGCCCACCTGCCCGGCATGCTGGCGGCCAAGACGGCCGTGCCGGTGCTGGGCGTGCCGGTGGCCAGCAAATACCTGCAGGGCGTCGACTCGCTGCACAGCATCGTGCAGATGCCCAAGGGCATCCCGGTGGCCACCTTTGCCATCGGCAACGCCGGCGCCGCCAATGCCGCGCTGTTTGCCGTGGCCATGCTGGCCAGCCATGACAAGGCGCTGGCCGGCAAGCTGCAGGCTTTCCGCGCCGGGCAGACGGCTGCCGCGCAGGCCATGACGCTGCCGCCCGCATGAGCCCAGCCCCGATTTTTCCCGGCTCCGTCGATGCCTCGGGCCAGCCCGCTACCCTGGGTGTGATGGGCGGCGGCCAGCTCGGCCGCATGTTTGTGCATGCGGCCCAACGCCTCGGTTATTTCACCGCCGTGCTCGACCCCGATCCGCACAGCCCGGCCGGCCGCGTCAGCCATCACCACATTCAGACCGGCTACAGCGACCCCGGCGGGCTTGAAAAGCTGGCCCTGTTGTGCGCGGCCGTTACCACCGAGTTCGAGAACGTGCCGGCCCAGGCCTTGCAGGCGCTGGCGGCCCGTCGGCCGGTGGCGCCGGGCGCGGCAGCTGTTGCCATTGCGCAAAACCGCATCGAAGAGAAGGCCCATTTCGCGGCCAGCGCCGGTGTGGCGGGCGTCACCTGCGCGCCTTATGCGGTGATCGAAACGCCGGCGCAGCTGGCTGCGGTGCCTGCAGCGCTACTGCCCGGCATCCTGAAAACTGCGCGCATGGGCTATGACGGCAAGGGCCAGCTGCGCGTCAAAAACGCCGCCGAGCTGGCTGCCGCCTGGACCGATTTGAAGCAGGTGCCCTGCGTGCTCGAAAAGCTGCTGCCGCTCAAGGCCGAATGCTCGGTCATCGTCGCGCGCGGCTGGGACGGCGCGATCACCGGTTTTGCGCCGCAGTACAACGTGCATGTGGACGGGATTCTCGCCGTGACTGCGGCCTATGAAGGAAATATGCCTCCAGCCCTTGCGCAGCGGGCGCGGGCAGCTACAGAATCAATAGCAAGCCATATCGGCTATGTCGGCGTGCTGTGTGTCGAGTTTTTCGTCATCGACGACGGCAGTGCCGATGGCGCGCTGGTCGTCAACGAAATGGCCCCGCGTCCGCACAACAGTGGCCATTACACGCTGGACGCCTGCGACGTGTCGCAGTTCGACCTGCAGGTGCATGCCCTGGCCGGCCTGCGCCTGCCGACGCCGCGCCAGCATTCGCCAGCCATCATGCTCAACCTGCTGGGCGATGTGTGGTTCGACGCGGCGGGCCAGCCGCGCACGCCCGACTGGCAGGCGGTGCTGGCGCTGCCGGGCACACATCTGCACCTGTACGGCAAGCTCGAAGCACGCGCCGGCCGCAAGATGGGCCACCTCACCCTCACCGGCGCGGACATGGCCGGCGTGAAGGCGGTGGCGCGTCAGGCCGCGCAGATCCTGGCGCTGCCCGGACTGGACGCGCTGGAATGATTTGCGACGGCCAGGATGCTGCAGCGGTGGCCGAAGCGGCACGCGTTATTCGCGCCGGTGGTCTGGTCGGTTTTGCCACCGAGACGGTGTACGGGCTGGGTGCCGACGCGTCGAGTGACCGTGCCGTTGCCGGCATCTTCGCCGCCAAGGGCCGGCCCAGCAACCACCCGCTGATCGTGCATGTGGCTGACCCGGCGCAGGTGGCCGACTACGCGGCCAGCGTACCGCCGTTTGCCGCACGCCTGATGAAGGCGCTGTGGCCGGGACCGCTGACGGTGATCCTGCCTCGAAAATTCGGCGTGGCGGCAGCCGCCGCCGGCGGACAGGACTCGATCGGCCTGCGCTGCCCTGCGCACCCGGTGGCGCAGGCGCTGCTGCGCGCTTGCGCCACCGGCGTGGCCGCGCCGAGCGCCAACCGCTTCGGCCGCGTCAGCCCGACCACAGCGCAGCATGTGGCGCAGGAGTTCGGCGACGGCCTGCTGGTGCTCGACGGCGGCCCGTGCGAGGTCGGCATCGAATCCAGCATCGTCGACTGCACGCGTGGCCGGCCGGTGCTGCTGCGCCCTGGCGTCTTCACGCGTGCGCAACTCGAAGCCGCCTGTGGCGAGCCGGTGCCGACAGAAGACGAACTCGCGGGGGAGGACGTCGCCGCGCCGCGCGCCTCCGGCACGCTGGAGTCGCACTACGCCCCGAATGCCAAGGTGCGGCTGATGGACGCTGCTGCCATCCAGGCCGCGCTGGAGCTGCTGGGCGAGGACGCCGCGCACATCGCGGTGTATGCCCGCAGCATCGTGCGCATCCGCTCCGCGCAGGTGGTTTACCGCCGCATGCCCGATGATGCAATGGCGACGGCGCAGCAGTTGTTTGCGGTGCTGCGCGGCTTCGATGCGCAGGCGGTCAAACTTATCTGGATAGAACACCTCCCGCCAGATGCCGCCTGGGATGGCGTGCGTGATCGCCTGGAGCGGGCGGCAGCGGGTTGACGCTCAGGCGCCGCCCAGTGCAGAGTGACTTGTCGGCCTGTCTGCACAGGCAAGGGATGTTGATGCAATTTGTTTTGGCAGGGACACGCCGCCAAGGCTAACCGGGTGAAAGAGCAGACATGACCCCTCCCACCGAAACCGGCGCCACGCCGGCCATCGCGGCGCTGCTGCAGCAACTGCGCGAAGGCAGCGACCCTGCGGCTGCAGAGCGGGAGATTCTGCGCATGACCGAGGCGCTGGAGGTGAAACTGCGCCAGCGCGACGCGGACGTCGCCAGTGCGATCAAGGAGCTGGAGTCGTTTTCCTATTCGGTCTCCCACGATTTGCGCGCGCCGCTCAGCACGATTGACGGATTCAGCCGGCTGCTGGAAGGCGCCTCGGCCAAGGGCGACGCCGAGCGGAGCAAACATTACCTGCAGCGGCTCAGGCTGGGTGTGGCCAACATCAACGAGTTGATTGCAGCGTTGCTGGTGGTGTCGCGCGTGCTGCGCGCACCCATGGCGGTGCAGGCGGTGGACCTGGGCGCGCTGGCAAAGGACGCATTCTCAGCGCTGCAGGCCGCCGAGCCTGCGCGCAGCGTACATATCGAGGTGCAGCCGGGGCTGAGCGCCCAGGCCGATCCGGCGCTGCTCAAGCAAATGGTGAACCACCTGGCCGGCAACGCCTGGAAGTTCAGCGCGAAAAAAGAAGGCGCCGTCATCACGGTGGGCAGCCAGGCTGGGGCTGGCGGCGAAACGGTGTACTTTTTCAGGGACAACGGCGCGGGCTTCGACATGGCCCATGCCGACAAACTGTTCGGCGTTTTCCAGCGCATGCATGTGTCGTCCGACTTTCCCGGCGTGGGCGCCGGCCTGGCGACGGTGCAGCGTATTGTGGCGCGGCATGGGGGTCGGGTCTGGGCGGAAGCCGCGACTGAACAGGGCGCGACCATGTACTTCACCTTGCCGGGTTGATGCTGCGGCGCTCGCCGCAGGCTGCTGCAAGCAACGGGCAGGGCTGAGGGCGTGAACGCCTTTAACAGTACACCGGCTGCGCCATGCGCTGCATATGTTGGCGGGCTATTTGGCGCGCAAGTTATTTGTAGGCAGAGGGTCCTCAACCAGACTGCAAGGCGCGTGCGGCCTGCAGATGGGATTTGACGTGTTGCGCCAGCGCCATGTCGCCCGGCGTTTCGGGCAGCCAGGTTTCAACGGGAATGGTTTTGCCCTCGGCATCGACCGCCACAAACACCACCACACATTCGGTGATGCGCTCCATCTGGCCGGTTTTCATGTCGCCGGCGCGCACTTCGACAGCGATGTTCATGCTGGTGCTGCCGGTGTAGGCCAGCCGCGCTTCGACTTCCACCAGGTCGCCGATCATGATGGGGCGCTGAAAACGAATGCTGCCGACCGAGACCGTCACGCAATAACGCTTGGCCCAGCGCGTGGCGCAGGCGTAGCCGGCCTCGTCGATCCATTTCATGACGGTGCCGCCATGCACCTTGCCGCCAAAGTTGATGGTGCTCGGCTCGGCCAGAAAACGCAGGGTGATCGATGACATGCAGACTCCAGCCCGCTCAAGGCGTCAGGGGGGTGGGCGTGGCGCAAGGCTGCAAGGCGTCCAGGCGTCTGTGCATCAGGGCAAACCACAGCGGCGGCAACATCGCCAGCATCAGGCAGCCGGCGTAGCCGGTGGGCAGCTGCGGACCGGGCAAGGCCTCCAGGGTGGGATACGGTTTCCACGCATGCATGTGGTGGTCAGAGTGGCGCTGCAGGTTGGCCAGCAGCGAGTTGCTGGCCACATGGTCGGCGTTCCAGGCATGCATCAGGCCAAACGCCTCGCGGCGCCCGCCTTCGCTGTGTCTGCGCAGACCGTAATGCTCGATGTAGTTCACGACCTCCAGCAGCAAAAAAGCAACGACTGACTGCAGTGCAAAAAACGCTATGAATTTAATAGCTGCTTGCGCAGGCAGGTAAAGGGCTGGAAGCACAAAAAGCATCAGGGATGCGGCTGTGCTCCAGGCCAGCGGGCTGCGCAGCCAGCTTGTCCTGAACTGGGCGATGCGCTGGGCCTCCAGTTGCCAGCCGCTGGCCAGACTACCCCACAGGCTGCGCGGCAAAAACCGGTACAGGCTTTCGCCGAAACGGGCAGAAGCCGGGTCGTCCTGCGTGGCGGCGCGCGGGTGGTGGCCCCGGTAATGCTCGACCATGAAATGGCCGTAACAAACGCTGCTCATCAGCACCCAGCCGCAAAAGCGGTCCAGCTTCGATTTGCTGTGGCCGAACTCGTGCGCAAAGGTGATGCCCTGCGAGCCGGTGACAAAACCCACACTGAAGGCCACGCCCAGCACGGTCGGCCAGTCGGCGTGAACGGCGGCATACGCGCCCAGCGCAATCAGTGCCAGTTGCAGCAGCACGTAAAGCCGCAGCACCGCCTGAAAATAAGCCAGGCGGGTTTCAGGGCCGGCCGGTGCGGGCGAGGTTTGCCCACCCGGCGCAAAAGCATCCAGCAGTGCAATGCCCCACCACACCGCCAGGGTCCAGATCGCGGACTGGGAGGGTACGGCATAAATGCCGTACATCGTCAGCAGCGGCAACAGCCACGCCAGCAGAAAACGAAGGTCAGAAAATCGCATGGTCGTCACTTTCTCATACCCTGTGGCGCGTGGCAAGTTTTCCAGGGGCTGTGCGGCGCCCGGCATGCCTGCGGCTCAGGGGATGTTTGCCCGGGGCTGATTGACATGCCATGTGCAGTGCCGCAGGAGACCCGGATTCAGGACTGAAGCAGCCGCTTCAGGTAACGCCCGGTGTGGCTGGCCGGGTTGGCCGCGATGTCTTCGGGTGTGCCCACGCCGACCACACTGCCGCCGCCCGCGCCGCCCTCGGGGCCCATGTCGATCAGCCAGTCGGCGGTCTTGATGACGTCGAGGTTGTGCTCGATCACGACGATGGTGTTGCCGGCATCGCGCAACTGGTGCAGCACCTTGAGCAGCAAATCGATGTCGGCAAAGTGCAGGCCAGTGGTCGGCTCGTCCAGGATGTACAGCGTGCGGCCGGTATCGCGTTTGCTCAGCTCCAGGGCGAGCTTGACGCGCTGCGCCTCGCCGCCCGACAGCGTGGTCGCGGCCTGGCCGAGCTTGATGTAACTCAGGCCGACGTCCAGCAGGGTGTGCAGCTTGCGTGCAATCACCGGCACCGCCTTGAAAAACTCGGCCGCTGCTTCGACCGTGAGGTCCAGCACTTGCGCAATGTTTTTGCCCTTGTACTGCACCTCCAGCGTCTCGCGGTTGTAACGCATGCCCTTGCAGACATCGCAGGGCACATAGACGTCCGGCAAAAAGTGCATCTCGACCTTGACCACGCCGTCGCCCTGGCAGGCCTCGCAGCGCCCGCCGGCCACGTTGAAACTGAAACGCCCCGGCCCGTAGCCGCGTTCACGCGCGGTGTTCATCTCGGCCATCAGCTCGCGGATCGGCGTGAACAGGCCGGTGTAGGTGGCCGGGTTGCTGCGCGGCGTGCGGCCAATCGGCGACTGGTCCACATTGATGACCTTGTCGAAATGTTCGATGCCTTCAATGCTTTCGTGCGGCGCCGGCTCTTCGTGTGCGCGGTACAGCGTGCGCGCCACGGCGGCGTACAAGGTGTCGTTGACCAGCGTTGATTTGCCCGAGCCCGAAACGCCGGTCACGCAGGTCAGCAGACCGACCGGAAAGTCCACGTTGACGCTTTTCAGGTTGTGACCGCTGGCCTTGATGATACGGATCGCCTGCATGTCGCCCTGGGTACGCAGGTGTTCGGCCTCACGCGCGGCGCGTTTGATGCCGGCCGCGCTGGGCGCAAATTTCGAGGGTTTGGCCGGATCGCGCCAAGGCGCTTTCACCACCGTCGGCAACCAGGGGGTACGGCGCCTGGGCACAGCGATAGCCAGCGTACCGGCCAGGTATTGGCCGGTCAGCGACGCCGGGTTGGCCAGCACGTCGGCATAACTGCCCTGGGCCATTACGCGCCCGCCGTGGATGCCGGCACCCGGCCCCATGTCGATCACGTGGTCGGCGGCGCGGATCATGTCTTCGTCGTGCTCGACCACCAGCACGCTGTTGCCGATGTCGCGCAGGTGCTTGAGCGTGCCGATCAGGCGGTCGTTATCGCGCTGGTGCAGGCCGATGCTGGGCTCGTCCAGCACATACATCACGCCGGTCAGGCCTGAGCCGATCTGCGACGCCAGGCGGATGCGCTGCGACTCGCCGCCCGACAAAGTTTCGGCACTGCGGTCCAGGCTCAGGTAGTTCAGGCCCACGTCGTTGAGAAACTTCAGGCGCAGACCAATCTCGCGCACCACCTTGCCGGCGATTTCGGCCTTGGCGCCTTCCATCGACAGGGTGTTGAAGTAGTCAAAGCTCTCGCGCAGCGTGACGCCGCTGATCTCGTAAATCGCCTTGCGTCCCGCCACGCCCACCAGGTAAACATGGCGCGCCTCGCGGCGCAGGCGCGTGCCCTCGCAATCGGGGCAGGGCTGCAGGCTGCGGTAACGCGCGAGTTCTTCGCGCACGGCGGCCGAGTCGGTCTCGCGGTAACGCCGCTCGAAGTTGGTGATCACCCCTTCGAACGGGTGCTTTTTGGTGTGCTTTTTGCCCGCGTTGGCGCCCGAGTCGAGGATGTAGCTGAACCTGATCTCTTCGTCGCCCGAGCCGTGCAGTACCACCTGCTGCACCGCATCCGGGAGTTTTTCAAACGCCGTGTCGATGTCGAAGCTGTAGTGTTTGGCCAGGCTTTCGAGCATTGAAAAGTAGTAGGCATTGCGCCTGTCCCAGCCCTTGACCGCGCCGCTGGCCAGGCTCAGCGAGGGAAAGGCCACGACCCGCGCCGGGTCGAAAAACTCCATGTGGCCCAGGCCGTCGCAGCTCGGGCACGCGCCCACCGGCGAGTTGAAGGAGAACAGGCGCGGCTCCATCTCGCTGAGGGAGTAGCTGCAGACCGGACACGAAAACTTGGCGCTGAACAGGTGCTCCTTGCCCGAATCCATTTCCATCGCCAGCGCCTTGCCGTCGGCCAGCCGCAACGCGGCCTCGAAACTTTCGGCCAGGCGCTGCTGCATGTCGGGCCGCACTTTCAGGCGGTCGATCACCACGTCGATGTTGTGCTTCTCGGCTTTTTTGAGCTTGGGCAGATCGTCGAACTCATAAGCCTGGCCGTCCACGCGGAAGCGCACATAACCGTGGGCCTGCATCTCGGCAAACAGCTCGACGAACTCGCCCTTGCGCTCGCGCGCCACCGGCGCGAGGATCATGAGCTTGGTGTCTTCGGGCAGGGCCAGCACATGGTCGACCATCTCGCTGACACTTTGCGCCTGCAGTGGCAGGTCGTGGTCGGGGCAAAAGGGTGTGCCGGCGCGTGCAAACAGCAGGCGCAGGTAATCGTGAATTTCAGTGACCGTGCCAACGGTGGAGCGCGGGTTGTGCGAGGTCGCCTTCTGCTCGATGGAAATCGCCGGCGACAGGCCCTCGATCATGTCCACGTCAGGCTTGTCCATGAGCTGCAAAAACTGCCGCGCGTAGGTGGACAGGCTTTCCACATAACGGCGCTGGCCTTCGGCGTACAGCGTGTCAAATGCCAGCGAGGACTTGCCCGAGCCGCTCAGCCCGGTGATCACCACCAGCTGGTTGCGCGGGATGTCGAGGTCGATATTCTTGAGGTTGTGCGTGCGCGCCCCACGAATGCTGATTCTTTGTGCCGCCAGGGCCTGGGCCAGATAGCGGCCCTGGTCGGGCTCGGCCACATGCCGACTGTCTGCAGCCGCAGGAGCAAGGTATTTACCGTCGTTGGGAGAGTTCACTGGGTAAGGGCGCCGCAAAACCCACCATCATAGACTGCAACGCATTTTTCAGCACCCTGCGCGCGCGGTGCGGTTTGTGCTTGCTGGCCCTGACCCAAAAAAACGCCTGTAATTCAAAGACAATAGCCAGCTTGCGTCGTGGCTTTTCCGCCACCTTCCACCAGCCCTGCTCCCCACCGTGTCTTCAGCCCCTTCCGCCCTGCCCTCCTTCCCAATGACCGCTACCGAGCGGCGCGCCAGCGCCTCGCTGGCGTCGATTTTTGCGTTGCGCATGCTGGGCTTGTTTCTGGTGTTGCCGGTGTTTGCGCTGGAGGCTGCGCGTTACCCCGGCGGGGACGACCCGGCGCGTGTCGGGCTGGCCATGGGCATTTACGGCCTCACGCAGGGGCTGCTGCAGATTCCCTTTGGCATGGCCTCGGACTGGCTGGGGCGCAAGAAAGTCATTATTTTCGGCTTGCTGGTGTTTGCGCTGGGCAGTTTTGTGGCCACCTGGGCGCCGGATTTGACCTGGCTCATCATCGGCCGCTCGCTGCAGGGTGCCGGCGCCATCTCCGCGGCGGTGACCGCGCTGCTGGCCGACACCACGCGCGACGAGGTGCGGACCAAGGCCATGGCGCTGGTGGGCGCCAGCATCGGCTTGATGTTTGCGCTGTCGCTGGTGCTGGCGCCCTTGCTGGCGGCGCAGATAGGCCTGGCCGGCCTGTTTGCCCTGACCGGCGCGCTGGCGCTGGCCGGTATTGCGGTGGTGATCTGGTGGGTGCCGGCCGAGCCGGTGCAACATGTCAACCGCCCCCGAGGCAGCCTGCTGGAAGTGCTCCAACACCCCGCCCTGCTGCGCCTGGATGCCGGCGTGTTTGTGCTGCATGCCGTGCAACTGGCCATGTGGGTGGCGATCCCCGCCTTGCTGGTGCAGGCCGGGCTGGCGAGTGCCAGCCATTGGCAGGTCTATTTGCCGTCGGTGCTGGCGTCTTTCCTGGTCATGGGCTTCACGCTGTTTCCGCTGGAAAAGCGCGGCTACTTGCGCGCCGTTTTCCTGGCGGCGGTGGGCCTGATCGCGCTGGTGCAGTTCGGGCTGATGGCAGCGGCCGCGCAGGGCGCGCCCTCGCTGGCCGGGCTGGGCGTGCTGCTTTTCCTGTTTTTTTGCGGCTTCAACATTCTGGAGGCCAGCCAGCCCAGCCTGGCTTCACGCGTGGCGCCTGCCCATTCGCGCGGCGCGGCGCTTGGGGTGTACAACACGCTGCAGTCGCTGGGCTTTTTTGCTGGTGGCGCTCTGGGCGGCTGGCTGGCCAAGGCCGCAGGGCCGCAGGCCCTGTTTGCGGCCTGTGGCGGCCTGATGCTGCTGTGGCTGCTGCTCGCCTGGCCGATGAAAAACTTGCCCCCACGTTCGCTCCCTTCGGGTAGCTCTCTGCCCCCCGGGGGGGCTAATTTTCCTTGGGGCGGCCCGGCGGAAAATTCCGCTCCGCCGCCAGCCGCCGAATCCGGGCCTTCCCGGCCAGTTAAACTGTGAAAAATTAGGAGAACACGCCATGGCATCCGTCAATAAAGTCATCCTCGTCGGCAACCTGGGCCGCGACCCGGAAGTGCGCTACATGCCCAGCGGCGACGCCGTGGCCAACATTGCGCTGGCCACCAGCAGCAAGTACAAGAACAAGGCCGGTGAAATGGTCGAAGAGACCGAATGGCACCGCATCAGCTTTTTTGGCCGCCAGGCCGAGATCGTCGGCGAATACCTGAAAAAAGGCCGTTCGGTCTACATCGAGGGCCGCCTGAAAACCCGCAAATACACCGACAAGGACGGCGTTGAAAAATACGCCACCGACATCATCGCCAGCGAAATGCAGATGCTGGGCAGCCGAGAAGGCATGGGCGCGCCCGGCGGCGAGGGTGACGGTGACGGCGGCGAACGCCAACACGCGCGGGCACCGGCCGCTGCGCCGCGAGCGCCCGCAGCCGCGCCGCGGGCCCCGGCGCCGAATAAAGCAGCCAGCGGATTTGACGACATGGACGACGACATTCCGTTCTGATTCCGGCTTTTCGGCTCTGCCCAAACCCCTGCCCGGCCGGCGTCTCGCAGGCCGGGCAGATGCATTTTTAAACAACGCTTTTTGTCAACCGGTGCCCTGGCGCGGTGTAGGCGTCGGCCTCGTTTGAGGGCGCGGGCGTCTGCAACATGGCTTTGTTGGCTACCATGCCTTTCTGCCAACCAGGAAGCGCCACCATGAGCCCAACCCACGATTCAAAAAGCCCGGTGACTCACCGCCGCCTGCGCTGGCTGGCCGCGGCCCTCCTCACGGCCGGCTGGCTTTCCCTGACGCCGGCACATGCCAACACCGACCCCCTGAGCGACCTGCTGAGCGCCCCCGGCAGCGCGGGCCTGGGTTTCGCCGTGCGCGCCGAGCAGTCGCCGTATGTGGGCGGCGGCACGCGCTACGACCTGCTGCCGCTGTATCTCTATGAAGGCAAGCGTGTGTTCCTGCACGGCAGTCGGGCCGGCCTGAAGCTGGTCGACGACGGCACGCAGCGCGTCGACCTTTTCCTGGACCAGCGTTTCGAAGGTTATGCCGATGACCGCACTCCGCCCGCCCTGGCCGGCATGTCCGAGCGTGGCGCCGGCCTGGACGCCGGTGTGTCCTACCGCTACCGCCAGCCCTGGGGCACGCTGCAGGCCGAGTTTTTGCAGGATGTCGCCGGATTTTCAAAAGGCAGCGAGCTGCGCCTGTCCTACAGCTATGACTGGCGCTCTGGCCGTCTCGCGTTGCGGCCCAGCCTGACGGTGGCGGCGCGCAGTGCCAAACTGAACAACTATTACTACGGCGTAGGGCCCGGCGAAGCCACCGCCACGCGGCCCGCCTACGAGCCCGGCAGCGGCATCAACACCACGCTGGCGCTTTACGGCACCTATGAGTTGAGCGGTGGCTGGCGGCTGCTGGGTGGCGTCACCCGCACCATGCTGGACGGCAAGGCCAAGGCCAGCCCGATTGTCGGGAGGTCGGCGCAGACCGGCGTGTTTATCGGCGCCGCCTATGACTTCGGCACTTACAAGGGCCATTGGGCCGAAGAAACCTCGCCGACCTACCTGAAGGTGCTGTACGGCAAATCGACGGAGGACGGTTGCCACCTGGCCAGGATCATCACCCTGCGCTGCGCCGCCACCGCCAAGATCAACTCGACGCGCATCGCCGGCGTGCAGGTCGGCAAACCCTTTATCGAGCAGCTCAACGGCTGGCCGCTGGACATCGTCGGGTATGTCGGTCTGCTACAGCACGATGACCGGGGGCTGGCACCGAACGGACTACAGCTCGACGCCTTCATGAAAGCCTATTACTACGGCTTCCCGTGGAGCGAGCGGGTCAAGACCCGGCTCGGCCTGGGCGTTGGCGTGTCGCTGGCGCAGCGGGTGCCTTACGCCGAATCGAGCAGCCAGGCCGCGCGCGGGCGGCAGACCTCACGGCTGCTCCAATACCTGGACCCGAGCATTGACTTCAGCGTGGGCGACCTGGTCGGCTCGCGGGCACTGAAAAACACCTACCTCGGCTTCGGCGTGTCGCACCGCTCCGGCATCTTCGGCGCTTCGCGCCTGCTGGGCAGGGTCAACGGCGGCTCCAACTACAT
>Ga0105046_10012966_pt1 | contig 12923 bp, 9 predicted proteins | sample MAT03_FD_78385 | JGI IMG/M metagenome (GOLD analysis project Ga0105046, IMG submission 78385) | Freshwater microbial communities from Lake Fryxell liftoff mats and glacier meltwater in Antarctica - MAT-03 (megahit assembly) | ecosystem: Environmental > Aquatic > Freshwater > Ice > Liftoff... | reverse complement strand
TCGGTCGAGCCGGTGTTGGTCTTTTTGCCGCCGAACTGTTCGATCAGTTCAGCTTTACGGTTTTTGGAGGGGGTCGGCATAGCGTTATTCCTTACATTCGAGGTGATGCCATCCAACCCAGGGGAGCGTTCACGCGCTCGCTCCTCCGCGTCAGGGGCCATTGGTGGGCGCGCAGATTAGAAGCGTGCGGGGGGGCTGCAATGGGTTTCATTTTCCTCACATCTTACTCGCTCAATCTTGGACTCATTCGATCTCGTACTCACTCAATATCATCTCACTTGAAACCGTCGTCCTATGTCCTGCGTCCTGCGTCCTGCGTCTTCGCACCCCATACGAGAATATCCTCATTCAGATCGTTTCGTATATTGCCGCGATAGTTATCTATAGGACTGCTCGCTGGCTTCGTCGTCAGTTGGAGTCCGATGGCAAGGTAGGGTCGAGGCTCTCGGAACCCAGGATTGCTGTTTGGGCAACGTCACTTACGACCCACACCCCAGAAGTCCGCTGAGAATGTCCTGCCACTCCTGCGAAGACGCAGGACGCAGGACGCAGGACGCAGGACGAAGATCACTAGCAAAACCAACTAAAAAATAAAAAGGAAATCTCATGCCAATTCCCCCCTTGAAAATCGGTGAATATACGTTTCAGAGTCGCCTGGTCGTGGGCACGGGAAAGTATCGGGATACCCCGACCATGTTGGCGGCGCTGGAGGCATCCGGAGCGGATGTGGTGACCGTGGCGGTGCGGCGGGCTCAGGTCGGGGCGCCAGCTGGGCAGACCCTGTTCGAAGTATTGGGCGGAAAATACCAGCTGTTGCCGAACACGGCGGGATGTTTCAGTGCGCAGGATGCGGTGCGCACCGCGCGCCTGGGCCGGGAATTGGGCTTGTCTGATCTGGTTAAGCTGGAGGTCCTCGCGGACACTCAGACGCTCCTGCCGCATCCGGTGCAGACCTTGGAAGCCTGTCGTCAGCTGGTCAGCGATGGATTCACGGTCCTGGTCTACACCAACGACGATCCGGTTTTGGCCCTGGAATTGGAATCAGCTGGGGCGGCGGCGGTGATGCCGGCGGGTGCACCGATTGGCTCGGGGCAGGGGATCCTCAACCGCAACAGTATGAGCATCATCATCGAACGCGCTAAGGTCCCGATCATCATTGATGCCGGGGTGGGGACCGCTTCGGATGTGACCATCGCCATGGAGCTGGGTGCGGCGGGCGTCTTGCTGAACACCGGTATCGCCGGGGCAATGGATCCGGTCGCCATGGCCACCGCCATGCGTCATGCCCTGGAAGCCGGTTGGTACGCCGCGCGGGCCGGGCGGATCCCACGCAAGCGGTATGCGCATGCGAGCTCACCGACCACGGGCCTGATCGCCAGTGCGGACAGCATCGCCGGCGAGTGACCCGCGGGGCGGGCTGCGTACGGATCATCACCCAGTGTCGCCGAGGTCCCTGGTTGCGTCGACCACCCTTTCAGTGGTAGAGTCCTCCATGCTTGTCACCGGGGTTTGCTGTGCTGACCAGGATTGGGCTTGGATGTGGTCGAACCCCGTGCGCCGCAGTCTCGGCGCCAATCCCCAAAATGACCAGACCGGGCCGCTATGAATATTCGTACCACAGTGGCGGCAAGCCTCGGTCTGGCGATGGTGATCTTGGTGGTCGTGGTGGCGGTGACGCTGCGCTGGGTGCTTTTGGATCAATACCAGCGCCTCGAAACACGTCAGGCCACGGTGGAGATGGATGCGCTCGGCGCGGCGGTTGCGGTGCAGGCAAAAGAATTGGATCAACGCGTAACCGACTGGTCGTTGTGGGGCAGTTGCCACGATTGGTTCCTGGATCCCCAGCCAGCCTTTATTGAAGATCTGGTCACCGAGACGTGGATGGACCAGTCAGGCATCGATCTGGTTGCGCTCTTCGATGTCCGCGGGCACCTGCAGGCCGGGCGCACCCTTGAACCCGATCATCAGCGTATCGTGACGCTCGATGCGACCTGGGTTCCCACCTTATCGACGGCGCCGCTGTTGTTCACCCATCAACTCGATGGCCAAGCCGCGGGCATCGTCACCCTCGGGAATCAGCCGTGGTTGCTCGCGTCGCGGCCCAGTCTCAATGACGCCGGAAAAGGTCCGGTCCGCGGTACCGTGCTCATGGGCCGCCGCCTTGGCCCCACTTTTCTCAGTGCGGTGGTGCAGGGTCCGGACCGCATCATCGCCGTGCGGCCGATGGATGGACAGTTTTCTGCGACTCCGTCCCTGACCCCGCTCGATGACGGCATTTTGATCGCCACCATTCCCTTGCCGGATCCAACCGGCCAGGCGCACTGGTATCTGCGCAGCGAATTGCCACGTGAAATATGGCAGCAGGGCGTGCACACCAATCGCCTGTTACTGGCGGTAGTCGTGGCGGTGGCATTCCTGGTGGCGGTGGTGGCGTGGTGGGTATTGGAAAAGCGCGTATGTATCCGCCTCAGTCGCCTTGAGCACCAAGTCAGTGGCATCAGCACTGGTCAAGAACGGGTCGCGCAGGCAGGTGACGATGAAGTCGCCCGTCTGGGTGCGGCTTTCAATCGGGCTCTCGATGATCTCGGCGAAGCCAACGTGCAATTGGCGGCATCGCGTGATGAGGCGATGGCGGTTACTAAGGCCAAGGCGGATCTGTTGGCCGCGGTTAGCCATGAATTGCGCACGCCGCTCAATGGTATTCTTGGCATGATCCGCCTGCTCGGGAATGCGATTCTAGACAAAGAGAGTCGTGAATTGCTCGAGGTCATGCGTACCAGCGGCGATAATCTTTTGGTGCTGGTCAATGATATTCTCGATGTCTCGCGTCTGGAGGCCGGACGCCTGGAACTGGAATCGATGGTGTTTGACTGTCGATCCGTCGTCGAAGATGCGCTGTTGCTGCACGCCGAACGGGCTCAGAGCAAAGGTATCAATCTGGCAGCAGTGGTTGATTCCGGGCTGCCCCGACATGTCAATGGCGATCCGGGACGATTCCGCCAGATCATCCATAATCTGGTTGGTAACGCGGTGAAATTCACCGAACGCGGTGAAGTCGTCGTGCGCCTGCTCCCCGATCCAAGTTTGTCCTCGCCGGGTTTCATTGGCCTGCGTCTCAGCGTCCGCGATACCGGGGTCGGGATCCCGCGCGCAGTGCAGGATCGCTTGTTTCAACGCTATACCCAGGCCGACAGTTCGACCGCCCGGCGTTTCGGCGGCAGTGGTCTCGGGCTGTCAATTTGCAAACAATTGGCCGAGCGCATGGGCGGCAGCATCCATCTGGAAAGCGATTCGATCTCGGGCAGCACCTTATCGGTGCACCTGCGTCTCGCGCGGGTCGAAGTCGCGCCCTCAACTGAACCGGGCGCCGGCCACGAGGACGCCAATCGAGTCCTGGTCATCGACCCGCATGCGGCGACCCGTGAAGGGCTGCGGCACACGTTGCGCAGTCTGTCCTACGTCGTCGAAGAGGCGGGCACGCTGGACCAAGCGCGGCTGCTTATCCAGGCCGGCGGGGGCTACGCCTGGGTGCTGGCAGGGACGACCGTGTGCGATCCGGCGGCCAAGCCGGATGAAATCGTCACTGCCGTGCACACCGCCTGCGGTGAATTGCCTATTTTACTACTGACCCATCTCGCGGACCGCGCCCGTTTCGTCGGCGTTAAAGGGTTAGCGGCGGTCCTGGCCAAGCCGATCCGCCGCGCCCATCTGCGGGAATCGCTGGCACGTTTGGCGAACCCGGATCCGAGCCGCCAAGGCCCCATCGACCCGGTCGACGATGATAGCGGCCTGCGTAGCGGCCTGCGCGTCCTGGTGATTGATGATAGCCAGATCAATCAACGCGTGGCCTCGGGGATGTTGAAGCGTCTGGGCTGTCACGTTGATGTTGCCGGTAATGGCCTCGAAGGCCTCGAAGCCCTGCGTCGGCGGCGCTACGACCTAATCGTGCTCGACTGTCAGATGCCCGTCATGGACGGTTTTGTGATGGCGGAACAATGGCGTCGTGAAGAAGATCGCGACCGCCGCGTCCTTATGGTCGCCCTCACCGCCGACGTCACCGTTGGCGCCCGCGATCGTTGTCTCTCTGCCGGAATGGATGATTACCTGGTGAAGCCCATCGACTTGGACCAACTCGCCAGCACGGTCCGCCGCGCCGTGTCGCGCCGTTCCGATGGCAGCGGTAAATTACCGGCCCTATATGACCTCGATCGCACCCGCGCCGCCAAAGGCGAACTGGATCGTGTGCTGTTGGATCAGGTGCGCATTCTCGGTGACGACGGTTTCCGCAACGTCATCGACCGCTACATCGACAGCATACCCCAGCGCCTGAATGATCTGGCGCAGGCCTTGGATCACAACGACGCCGCCAAGGTTGGCATGATCGCCCACCAGATGGTCGGCGAAAGCGGCCTGGTCGGCCTGCGCCGCGTCGAACACCTTGCCCGCGAAATTGAATTGGCCGCCCGCTCCGACGGCCGCATGCTCGAAGCCCATCTCATCCCGCTGCGCGAAGCCTTTTCGCGGGGCAGTGAATTGTTGCTAGTCGCTCGCGATGAACCGGCGACCGGGGATGCGTGATATTTTCAGGTCCATCGCCAGAGAACGTTAATCACGTGATTGGCTGAGAACTTCTGCTGCCAATTGCCGCTGGGAATGATTGGCCATGTGGAGGGCAGCGCGAAGAGTAACCTGAAGACCTGTCAGGCGAGATACGTGACTAAGGGTAACGAGATTCTTCCGTATTGCGAGCCTCCCCATGGCGACGACTGATTCCAACATACCACGCAAGTGCCCTAGCTGTGATACTGTCTTCCGCCGCCAGGCCAGAATGTTTCGTTGGCAAAAGGTAACCTGGATTTTCATGATAGCAGTACTTCCAGCGACGATTCTGTGGAATGTTATCTTCTTTTATTTCAGTCCGTTCATAATTTATCCAAAGGGGGGCGGCGGTGTAGCGACCTGTGCCGTCGTGTACGTGTGGCCCCTGGGCTTGTTTACCGTCATTGGCGCCAGGTTTCCGAAGGTCCTTTGCCTCTACTGCCAAAAATGTGCGTGGACGGGGCAATTTCTTTGCCGAAAAAGACTGCCACGTTGACACGTGGCAGTGCTTCATGCGTATGCGACGTGGTCGATTATCACTTTTCCTGCGTCCTGTGCCCTCGAGAGTTCGAAGTGCGCGCAATTTTTCGCGATGCCGCAATTTGAATTCGTCTGCGGTAACCGCCGAAGGCCCTTCCGAAGCGGCCGGGCGCTGGAACGGAATCCGTGCCTCACGCACAGCAAGGCACTCTGATTCATCCCTCCGCCAACCTCATGCGGTCCCGTGCTTCACCACGTACCCGAACAGGAATGGGGATGAGTGATGGTTGCTTACTCGCGCTTCGTGCTGCCTGGATCGGTCTTGTTGCGATCAAACAGCCCCAGCTGCTTGCCTTTTTCGGCGCCGTTTTCAGGTGCATCAAGGTCATCATCAGTGGCATCAGCCCGGGCCCACGAAGGAGCCTTGGGCGGGGGCGGGGCTGCTTGCGGAGTTGTCTGCGGAGTTGTCTGCGGCGCGGGCGGGGTCGTGGAGGTTGGAGCCGGAGCGGCTGGTGCGCTGGCAGCATCTTCACCCAGGACTTTGTCCAGGCGGGCGAGGATGTCATCGAGCTGCGGTGCCTCCATGGGCGCGACTTCCGTCGGGGCGTCGCTGCGGTTCGCAGGCATCGTCGGCGTTGCCGGCTGGCTACTGCTGGGAGTCGGTGCGCTGACGGCACCGGCGCCTTCTTTGGGAATGCTGTGATGGAACCCCAGCTCTTCTAGGCGCGTTGCGCGGGCGTGCACGTCCTTGGCTGGCGGCAGATCCTTCGGGGTCAGACGATCATCGAGCCCCGCGAATAAGGCGCCGACTTCATCATCGGCATCCGCGTCTTTTTTCGCGCGACCGCTGAGCAGATCTGCGGTGCCATGTTTCGGGGCCGAATCCGGGCGTAGATCCCCAGAACCAATGCGAATGGTCGGTTCCTGGGCCTTGGCCCGACGGCTTTCCTCACCGATCTGGCTCGCGCTGGTGCGCTGTTCGAGCAAGTTCTGTTGCACGCCGGCGGTTGAGGTCGCGCCCTTGGGCGACACTGGCCGCGCACCCGGACGGCGCACCGGCGCGGTCTTGGGCTGCACCGGCGTCGTCAGGATGGTCCAGATCCGCCAACCGTAGTAGAGCGTCAGTGGAATCGTGACCAAAAACACCAACGGCCAAATGTCGTGCAGGAACTGATGGATGGCTGTAAACATGGCGCCCCGCGTGAGTTCTGTTACTGCGACATCCTGCGGCCCCAGGATGTCTCCGCAATGGTCCGTGAAGGGAGTCAGGGCAGGCGGATGATGCGGCTAGACGCTGAGTGTGGCCCTCTCAGTGGTCCTCTCAGTGGTGCTTTCAGAAGCCGAAGCCGCTATTCCTGAGCTGAGCGACCCCGGCATTCCCTCAGCACGTCCGCCGCGGCTGCTGCTTATGCTCGGCCAGTTTCTTGGCCAAGTCCTCAAACCCAGGGCGGCCGAGCAGGGCGAACACGGCGTGCTTGTTGTGCTCGATGCCGGGCTGATCGAAGGGATCGATTCCGTACAGTTCAGCGCTCATCACGATCGATAATTGCAGCAAGTAGATCAGGCCGCCGATGTGGTGCGGGTCGATGGTGTCCAAGATGATGGTGCAGTTCGGGCGGCCGCTGGCGGTGATGCTTTGCTCGGCAGCGATAAAGCCATGATGGAGCAAGGCGCCGCATTCCGCACCACTAACAAAGGCGACCGAATCGACTTTGGCGTAGGAATCAGGCGCGGTCACGGTGGCGCCGTGATCCCTGGCGGTGATGAAGGTGATGACCTTATCGAAGGGCCCTTCGGCCGAGAGCTGCATTGAGCCATGCAACGCGGCCGAACCCAAGGCGATCATCGGCGCCGGGCCCACATGCACGGCCTTGCCCTTGCGGTTGAGCATCTTGCCCAGACTGACCGAACACAGGTGCGCATACCATTCGGTGACGCTGAATAGGCGATTGGAAAACGCGATGGTCTCGTGGATGGTTTTACGCCGCTTGCGGGTCAGCAAATAGTGCACCAACGAATGCATGTAGGCCGGATTCTTGAACGCATTGCCATGTCGGCAGCGCTGGTCCATGTCTGCCGCTCCGGCGAGCAGGGCGGTGATGTCGATGCCGCACATGCCGGCGACGAATAGTCCGGGATTGCCCAGAGCCGCATAGCGCCCGCCGAGATTGGCGGGGATGGGCAGAATGGCACATTTTTCCTGACGCGCGATTTCGGCCAAGCCGCCGTGCTCGCTATCAGTGGCGACGACGAGTTGATTGGTGAGCGCGGTCTTACCGGCTTTTTTCTTAAGGAGTTCCATCAACCACAAGGTAATGGCCAGGACCTCGGTGGTGCTGCCCGAACGGCTGACGCTGTAGACCAAGGTGGTCTTGGGATCGACCACGTCGGCGATATCGGTGATCAGGGCGGGGTCGGCATTATCGATGATGTGCACGCGCGGTGCACCCTTGCGCGCCTTGCCGGCCAAAACCGGAAACGCGTGGTGGGTCAACGCGCCGAGCACGCCACGAATCCCGGCGGCGGCACCACCCAGGGCGACGACAATAAGGTCCTCCCATTTGCCCTGATGCTTTTTCAGCAAGGCTTTGAGGGCGGTCTGATCCTGGTAGGGCAAATCGAAGAAAGCGCTCTGGCCAGTCGTGCGCAGTTCGTCGACGTTCTCGTGGTGCTTGGGGAACTTGGCCACCAACGTATCGATCTCGGGCTTCGTCAGCCCGTGGGTCGCGCCGATGCTTTCGGCAAGGCAATTGGTGAAGTCGAGCGTGATACCCATGGAGCTCCTCGTTCCTGCAACCTCCCTGGGGTCAGGGATTTCCGTACCTGCCGCCGGGAAGGTCCGGAGCGGATGGACCGAACAGGAGCGTAGTTTCGGTTGCAAGGCTTTTCAAGGGCAGAAACCGCTTGAGGGCCGCGCCGTCTAGCTAATGTAGAGGGTTACCATTGTGTTCGCAGGCCCTTCGAGCGGCATCCCGCCCAGACTCCGGCGAGGGCGCCGGGCTCGTGGCCAGCCCCACTGGCGGCGGTCGCCAAGACCAGCGCGAGGTGCAAAAGAGTGGCCGGGTTACGCCCGCCGTGACGGGCGGCCAACCAGCGGAAAAACCGGGCTTTTGCCTGACCGCGCATCCAGGCCGACGCGCGGTCGGCGCCGTCCCGGCGATGCACCGCGCGCAGTTCCCGGGCGAAGCGTTTGCGACCGGGCAGACGCAGGAAGAAATCGAAATCCTCGCCCAGAGCATACCCGGGTCGGCGGCCATCGAACCCGGTGGCGGCTGCTGGCTGCCGGCGCACCACAAAGCAGCAACCGAAGAGAGCCTTGCTCGCCCGGTCGACCGACCCGGGCGTTTGCCGACGGGGATCCGCGAACACGCCCAGCTGGGTCAGCCGGTGCAGCTGGCGCACGTGCCGCGGTCGACTTTCGACCACCGGCCCCCAGGCGACGCAGTCGGGTTCACGCCGCGCCAGGGCCAGGGCTTGGACGGCGAAATCCGCGGCGACATCGCTGTCGTCATCCAGAAAGCACACCAGCTCGGCAGCGGTCTGCGCGAGCAGAATATTCCGCGCCGCGGGCAGGCTGCGGATATCCGGTCGATGCAACACCTGCACATCGGATGCGCTGGGAAATGGCTGCGGTGATTGATCGCAGATTATGATTGCCGCGCCTACGGCCTCGGCAGCGCGGCGAATGCTCGGCAGCGAGCGCGCCAAAATGTCGTGACGGTTGCGGGTCGGGATAAGAAAGGCGAATGAACTCATACCGGCGCCAGCCAGCGTGGTGCGAGACGTTCCAAGTTGAACGGACGCATGCGTGCCTGGGCGGCGCGACCCAAGCGTGCAGCCATCTTTGGATCACCGAGACAATCCAAAATTGCTGCGGTCAGGGCCGGCACATCACCGACTGGCACCAGCATCCCGCACGCCCCGTCCGCCAATAATTGCCGCGGCCCGGTTTCGCAGTCGGTAGCGATGCAGGGTCGACCCAGGGCTAACGCTTCGGCCAGGGCGTTGGGCCAGCCTTCATGGCGTGAGGTCAGCAGAAAGATCGCGCACGCCTGCATCCACGGCCAAGGATCGGCAACCGCTCCCACCAGGTGGACGCGATCAGCGATACCAAGATCAATCCCGATATCGTGCAAACACGGACGTTCGGGCCCATCACCGAGAATGACCAAGTCCGCGTCCGTACTGCTGGTACACGCGGCAAAGGCCCGAATCAAGGTGGCAAAATCCTTTACCGCAACCAAGCGTCCTGCCGCGAGCAGAAATGGTTTCGTGGGCAGCTTCGCCGGTTCGGCTTGGTCGGCGGACCCAGCAGAGATTGCGACCGGATTGGCAATCACCCGCAGTCGCCGTGGCCGCAGACCAAGGTCGCGCACCAGACTCTGCGCAACGCCGATCGACGGGGCGACCACTGCCGCGGGCAGTCGATATAAAAGGCGCATCAACAGGCGTTCAGGTCTGGGAATAGTCGCGGCGGGTTCACGGACACTAACCTGTAACCGATTCTGGCGGCGCAGGAAAGTGCTGGCGAGCAGCACCGGAATATTGGCGGCCTCGGTGAAGGTGATGACGCGGTGATAGCGACCTTGCGCCAGCACGCCCACCAGACGCACGGTGCGCCGCACCAGCATGACCGCCTTGTTGAAAGTCCCAGGTCCACCGGGCAAGCCCACATTCACGATTTTCCCGTGGATGGGGTACGCGCGTTCGCCGGCGTCAAAATAGGCCACGGTGAGAACATGACGGGGGGCGAAATACTGACTGAGCTGCGACACCACACGCTCGGCACCACCACGGTTGAGCGTGGGCACGACGATTAATATTCGCATCAGAACTGCTCCCGACTTGTCCCGCCATCGGCGTGACCGCGGGTTTCGCCCGCGCCGGGATTCGTGGGGTGCTGGGGGTTGCACTCCCCATCCGTTTCGGCCCGTGTGCGCCACCTCCCGCCTCCTTCCTGCGGCAGCTCACACCGACGTTGTCCGCCAGCGATCGCAGCCAAGACCTGACCATGCCACGGACTCAGCGGAATCCCGGCCAGACTGGCGCGGGGTATCCACACCGCGATGTGCCCGGGCTCGGTCCGCAGCGGGCCGGGACGCCAAGGACAGGCAAAAAATTGGGCGATGTAGCGATCACCTGCGATGAGGTCGCATACCGGCTGCAGCTCGGTGGGAATCCAGCCGAGTTCTTCCTGCAATTCACGGCGCAGACAGGCCTGCGCGGTTTCAAATCTTTCCCGGCGGCCGCCGAAACAGGTCAGCTCATTGCGGGCGTGGGTCGCCGTGGCCGGACGCAATTCCAGCAACAGCCGATCACAGGCATCGCTGATCACCGCACAGGCATACTCCGGCGCATCCATACGGCCTGAGGGTAGCCGCAACGGGGCACGGGCAAAGCGGGTGCGCTCTACCCGTTGGGGGCTGGACGGCAGTTACGGCGAGTCGTCTAAGAAATACGGTAATCGAACATACGGAGTTTGCACCAGAAAGGCTGAACCCGACTGGGGCGGTTTTTCCATCTTGTTGGTTTGCACCGCGATGATGCAATCATTGCTATGCCAAGCTTGGTCCAATTCGGGGCGGGAAACATTGGCCGCGGATTTCTGGCAGAACGCTTCTGCCGGGCCGGCTGGGCAATCATCTTTGTGGACGTGGTCCCCAGCATACTTGCGGCTCTGCGCAGTCGCGACAGCTATCAGGTCATTGCCGTCGATGGGCTCAGCGAAGAGCCGTTCACGGTTGGGCCGGTTGGTGTCGTTGATGGCAACGATCGCGCGGCAGTCGCGAGCGCGGTGGCGCAAGCCGATCTGGTGGCGACCGCGGTCGGGCTGGGCGCGTTGCGCCATCTGGCTCCAGGTTTGGCGGCTGGCTTGGCTCAACGTAGCCGTCCCCTGGATATTCTGGTCTGCGAAAATGGGCTGACCGCAGCCCAGGATCTGCGCACGGCCATTTTGGCCGCCTGCCCAGCTGCGGACCGCGCCGCCATTTCCCAGCGTCTCGGCGTGGTACGCACCAGCATTGGCCGGATGATTCCTGCCGCGCGCGCAGGGTGCGGCTTGGACATTCGGGTGGAACCCTACGCCACCTTGCCGGTCGAGGCCGCGGTATTTCGTGGGACGATTCCGCAGGTGCCGGGATTGGTCGCCAGTGCTGACATCAATCTCACCATCGCGCGCAAACTCTATCTGCACAATTTGACCCATGCCTGTCTCGCCTATGCAGGGGCGCAACGCGGCCTCGCGACCATCCCCGCGTGCGTCGCGGATGCACAGGTCCGCGCGGGCGCCTGGGCCGCCGGCCTGGAAGCCAGCGCGGCATTGGCGCGGCAATTCGGTGGTGCCGACGATCAGCAAGTCCAGCGTCTTGGTGATGAACACCAGCATCTGCTGAGTGATTTATTTCGCCGGTATGCCAATTCCGCCCTGGATGATCCGGTGGCCCGCGTCGGCCGTGACCCGCTACGGAAATTGGCCAACGACGACCGTTTGCTCGGTGCTGCCGCCATCTGTGTGCAGACCGGGGTGCCGTGGCCGGCGATTGCTCGCCATATTCTTGCCGCCTGCGCCTGGACCTGCGACGCTGATGAACCCCAGGCTGCCGCCTGGCATCATGCGCAAAAAGCAGGCATTGCCGCACAATTATTTCTGACCGCCCAGCTCGACGCCAAGGATCTCCGTATGTCATCCATCCAAACCGCCCATCATCGTTCCACTGCTGCCGTCGCCATGCGCGCAGCCGGTCTGGTCCTGCACCCGTCTGAAGAAGACGCGGTAGAGATCGCCGATTTCGGCCTGGGGCGTTTCGCTGAATTCGGGCTCGCCATCCATGTCTACGTCAATACCGACCGCTGCTGCGCCAAGGAATTGATGATGCTGCCGGGCCAGATCTGTCCCGAACATCGCCATCCACCCCTGGATGGTGATCCGGGGAAGGAAGAAACCTTTCGCGTCCGTCAGGGCGTGGTGGATTTGTTCGTGCCGGGCCATCGTCAGGATACGGATGAGCGCAGTACTGCTTTGGCCCGCGTCCCCGCGGACAAGCAACAGGCCTTCACCATGTTCAAGTGCATCCATCTGGAACCGGGCGATCAATACACCCTGCGCCCAAATACTCCGCACTGGTTTGTCGCCGGTCCCGACGGCGCCATCGTCAGTGAATTTTCTACCCGCTCCCGCGACGAAGCCGATGTCTTCACCGATCCGGCCATCCGGCGGGTCGGCTGATGGGTAGCGATATCCGCCCGCACGGAGCGACCACCGCGCGCCAGATTGCCGCGCGGCTGCGGCAGTGGGACCCGCGGGCGGATCCGCGGACAGCGGTTGCGGGCTGTGATGGTTTTGTTGATGAGATGATCTCCGTTGTCGGTGAACGGCATGCGCCGGGAAAATGGACTGCCCTGCCCTCGATGGCGGATCTCGGCCGCGTTCTCATCGATGCTTCGGGCCGTAATGGTCTGCGGGAAATCGTCGTCCATTCTGCCGATGCGGGCGGTTGTTCAGTCAATCTCAGCGATGGCCTGGCAACGTTGGGTGTCGCGGTGCATCATTTTGGCACGACGGGGAATCCGCGGCATCCAGCGTTTGCCGAATTTGCTGAGCGCTGCGCCTCCTGCACGGCCTGGGGTTCTGTCTATGGCCGGTCGCTTTGCTTGGAATTCACCGACGGAAAATTCTTTCTTGCCGCAGTCGATCAACTTAGTGCCTTGACCGCGGACGTGGTCCGTGCGCATCTCGCGGATGGCATCTACGCCGAGCGGTGTGCGCAGGCGGATCTGATTGTGCTCAATAATTGGTCGTTGTATCCGCACATGACCGCGATTTGGCAGGTATTGAACGATCAGGT
>Ga0105046_10012965_pt1 | contig 12924 bp, 7 predicted proteins | sample MAT03_FD_78385 | JGI IMG/M metagenome (GOLD analysis project Ga0105046, IMG submission 78385) | Freshwater microbial communities from Lake Fryxell liftoff mats and glacier meltwater in Antarctica - MAT-03 (megahit assembly) | ecosystem: Environmental > Aquatic > Freshwater > Ice > Liftoff... | reverse complement strand
TTTTAAAAAACTAACATATGAGAAACATCCTTTGCCTTCTTATACTGACATTCCATTCCATTTCGTTTGCCCAATCTGGTGAGGCACTTCTGAAAATCATCAGGAAAGAAGCTGTCAGAAACCAGAACCGTATTTCTTCTGTGCAAAGCGCCGTTCCAGCCAATGGATTGAATATCGATGTCATCCAATACCGTTGCCATTGGTTTGTAAATCCGGCAAACGATTCCATCAGGGGCAAAGTAGCCATCGTTTTTAGGCCCGTTGATAATGCTGTTAACCAATTTACACTTGATTTGTCGGACAATCTGATTGTAGAAAAAGCAAAATTCAGAGGCATCGATGTGGCTGTCAGTTTTCTAAATTCAAACACTTTGAATGTAAATCTAGGCAACCAAACACTGCAAATTGACCAGACGGATAGCCTTGTGCTTGTGTATTACGGAAAACCAAGTTCTTCCTTTTTTGGATCATACACCCGCATTTTGCACAACGGTGTCCCACTTGTCAGCACGCTTTCAGAGCCATATGGTTCTAAAGACTGGTGGCCTTGTAAACATGCACTTAGCGACAAAGCCGATTCAGCAGAAATTACGATTTCTACACCTGCGCCCTATGTAGCGGTTTCCAATGGCTTGCTTTTTGGATTTTCAGAAACGGCAGGCATCCGAACCTATCACTGGAAACATAAATATCCCGTGGCTACCTATTTGCTCGCATTTGCAGTCACCAATTATAGTTTTTTTAGACTGAAAGCGGTTCTTTCTTCTGGCGATTCTTTGCCAATAGACAATTATTGTTACCCCGAAAATCTTGCAGAATGGCAGGCAGGAATGCCACTTATTGTTGATCTGATTCAGGATTTTGATACCCTCTTTGCTCCTTATCCATTTGCCAAAGAAAAATATGGACATGCGCAGTTTGCTTTTGAAGGAGGTATGGAACACCAAACCATTTCCTTTATGTACAATGCCGATTATAATCTTCAGGCACATGAACTTGCCCACCAATGGTTTGGGAATTTGGTAACCTGCGGCAGCTGGCAGGATATTTGGCTGAACGAGGGTTTTGCCACATATTTTGGAGCTTATGAGAATGTTAAATCTGGCCGAACCACATGGCGACAAGAAGGCCAACGATGGATTAACTTTATCAATGAAAGAGATGACGGATCTGTTTTTTGTTCCGATACAGTGGACCCAAGTCGGATTTTTAGTGGTAGGCTATCTTATGCCAAAGGCGCAATGCTTCTTGGAATGCTTCGAAATCAGATAGGTGATCGGGCCTTTTTCACCGCGATAAAAAAATATGTAAAGAGTCCTGCCCATGCCTATCGTTTTGCTAAAACAGCAGATCTGGTTGAATTTTTCGAACAAGCCTCCGGGCAAGATTTAACAGAGTTTTTTATGGATTGGTTTTTTGGCGAAGGATATCCAATTTTCGACCTGGAATACCGAATCAATGGAAGCGAGGTTTCTGTTTCATTAAATCAAACAAGTGCGCATCCTTCTGTTTCATTTTTTGAAGTCAAAATTCCATTTAAAATTTCAGGAAATGGAAGAGATACAATGGTTTATGTGTACCAAACCCAAAATGCCCAGAATGCAACTTTTCAAATGCCATTTCTGATCGATTCTATCACTTTCGATCCAAACCGGATTATTTTGGCAAAAGTGAATGCGAATCTGGTTACCTCCAAATCTCATTTGATTTCATTTCCAGAACTTTCCCTCTTTCCAAATCCTACTTCTTCCCAAATAGAAATTGGTGGCTTGCCAAAAAATGTCAGCATCAAAATTATCAACGCCAAAGGCCTGACTTGCAAGCGTTTTTATTCTACCGGAAGCAACCTTGTTGAAGATCTTTCGATGTTAAGTTCTGGCGTCTATTGCATCGTTTTTCAAAGTGCGCTTGGAATCGAAGTAAGGAGATTGGTTCGTTTGTAGCCTTTTGAATGTTCTTTTGGTTCAATAGCAGTCATGTAACTTTTAAATCAGACTTTATCTTTAAAAGTATGCTGCAATAGCCGACTTTTACAAAGCGTCATAGCCCGGTGCCATAGCGCATAGTTTCTTGTACATCTAATTTTTGTTTATGAAAAAGCATACCCTAATCGGCTTGGGTTTACTCTTTCTTTCGTTTTATGCCCAAGCGCATGTAGCAGATTCTACATTGCGCAACACTGCAATTTTAAAAATGAAAGTCTTCGCAGAGTTATTGAAGCACCTGGCAGGACCCGAGTTGGACCTAACCACGAAAGCTTTGATAGAAAAAAGCATAGAAGTCGATTTTCTGGACAATGAAGAAGTGCGGTTTTATCAGGATTTGAACAATCAATTTGGTCATGCACAAGAAATCGCTTTTAACCAATATTTTACGCAACTAAAGGTCTTGTACCCGAATGGTGCAATGCTAAAAACAGAAGACATTGAGGCCAGCGATTTTTTCTATAATCAGGCAAGAGACATGTATTATCTTCAATTTCGCTGTTTCAGAGAATTTAAAGGGTTCAATGTGTTGGCAAAAAAAGAAGTTAGAATTGTAAAAAGCATTGATTATCAAGTAAAGGTGATGGAAGCGGGCCAGCTTAAGATTGAAATTGTTGGTGGTCGCTTATCTGAAGGTGAACTTAGCGATCCAAAAGGCCTGGACATTTCGGCAAAGGAGATCAGCAAGCAAAAAACCGATTCTTCAAAGTTAAATCAGGAAGCGCTCAAAATTCAAAAGGCTGAGTTGCTCTTAACTGATATTGGCCAAAAAGTAAGCAGATATGAGACGCTTGCTGAAGTTCAAAAAAAAAAGACTGAACTAAAGGTTAAAGAATCGAAGCGTGAAAGAAAAGCGAGAAAGGTTAAAGAAAACATAGAAAAAGACCGCCTGGCCAGAGAGTTATCCAAGGCCAAGCAAGAGAGAAAAAGTTTATACTACCCCAAAATCAACATTAGAATTGGCGGTGGCTTGTTTCTTACCGACAGTTCTGTCAATTCAATGTTAGAGGTAAATTCTAGTTTCTTAACCGAAAATTGGATGGCGAAGGCCGATGTGCTCTACAAATTTGCAGGCATGGAAAGGCATTCAAACGGAACCTGGGGAAAGGGACACGCCTACGGTATTTTTATGAACTATGGAAAGCAGTCTTACCGAAATCTATCAAAGTTTCTGGATCAGAATGTGCCTGAAAACAGACTGGATACAGTTAGACCGGCAAGAGGTTTTTTCGAGTTAGAAACTGGTTTTATGTTTCGGGAAGAGTTTAGGATCAGTGCCGGAGCAGGCCTTATGCACTATAATATTTTGAGAGACGGACAAGAAGCCAATGCCACAAAACAATATTTTATTGTAACAACAGGGCTTTCTCCAAGATTAAATAGTTTTCTTGAAATGGACTTTAACTTATCCTGGTTGTTGATTGATAAAAAACTCTATCCGAGAGCAAATCTCAACCTGATCATTTTATTGAAATGCAAGAGGTAATTGCATAAAAAAAGCCACTTTGAAGTGGCTTTTAATTTCAATGACTAGGATACCTTCTCGGCAGTTCTGATTTCTTTCAACTGAGATTCCAACTCTTTTATTTCCAGTTTCGAAAGATTGATTCGTTTTTGAACATCTTCAATGAGTGCCATTGCGTTTTTGGACATCTTGAACATGCTGATGTTATCTTCCAGGTTGCCAACGTCTTTGCGCAATTGCTGAAGCCTTTTCTGGATATATCCCTCCTGATTTTTTAGGGTTTTTGCGCCTTCGGTACTGTAGGTAGATCTGTTGGAAAGAATATTGATTTTCATCCTTTCTTTTTCATTGGCAGCAATTTTACTTGAGTTTTCAATTAAATCAATCAACGATTTAGAAAATCTCGCATTGATCCTTTGTATCGATTTCATTGGAACAAAGCCAATGTTTCTAAATCGTTCTTTCAATTCGTCAACGATTTCTTTGGTTCCGGTGCCACTTTTTGCAAGAGTTTCTATTTCAGCACAAACTGCTTCTTTATCATCCAGGTTTTTTGAGTGAATTTTATCTTCACCAGTTCTTTGATCTCGTAATCTGCCAAAGAAATGATCTATTCCGTTTTTGAATTCTTCATAAATCTTCTGTCCATCTTTGCCATAGGATGGTGGAACTTCCTTCCAGGCTTGCTGGAGTTGTTTCATTCTGTTGGCTATTCCATCCCAATCTTCCCCATCTTTAAGGCTATTTACCTCATCAGCAAGGGCTTGTTTCTGCTGTAAAATTTCTTTTTTCCCTTTGTCTAGCTGTTTAAAAAACTCATTCTTGTTGTGCATAAACTTCTTATACACTGCCCAGAACTGCTTATTAAGATCAAGCGATTTTTCTTTGAATCTGGATGGAATCCCTTTCCATTCTTCCTGCAAGGCAATCAGTTCCTGCGTTTTGATCTGCCAATCTTTTGTAGAATGCCCAATGAAGGTTTCAAAATCGGGAAGCTTTTCAAGAATGGCCTCTTTCAAAGTTACCTCTTCCATGATTTGCTGTTTACGCTCATCATTGAAAACCCTTCGACGGTCATAGATTACATCTACAGCCTTTTTTAATCTTTCTTTTACTTCCTCAAACTTGTCTTTTGCAATTGGTCCAAGCGCACGGTATTCATCCTGATAGGCCATAAGCTCTTTCATGGCTTTGGATATTATCGGCTCTTCGACTAGCTTTTCGATTTTCGAAATCAGATCGAGCTTCAAGTCCAGATTTTTTTTCCTGTCAAAATCTTTTAGGTTGTGGTAGATTTCACTTAGGCTGTAAAATCGCTCAATCAAAGAATAAAACGAGGCATTCAGGTTCTGAGCGTGTTCAGGACCAACCGGTCCAATCTTTTTCCACTCCTCTCTAATTACTTTAAAAGCATCATATCCCGGTGTATGCTCATGGTCATCAACCAGTTTTCTGAGTTGCTCAAGCAGAGTCAGTTTTTGCTCCAGATTTTTAACCCGTTCTTTTGTTTGAAACTCATGATTGAGTTTTCGTTTCTCATAAATCCCTTTGGAAGCCTGGTTAAACCGTAGCTCTAAACCAGAAAATTTATATTCGAAAGTTTCTTTTTCATTGCCATCTGCTGCGAATTTTTCTAAAGCTTCATTTTTATCATGTTGATAAATGCCTTCAAACAAAGGCTTTAGCTTTTGGATTACCCGAATTGCAGTTACCGGATCATTGTCTCTGTTCAGTTGCTCGGCAAGCGTTACAATTTGCTCTTTGTCTAAATTCGAATAATCTTCTGACTGATCGGCCTCTGCTTTTTCAAGCTCCTCCAGCTCAGATTCCTGAACCGAAATCATTTCAGATTCCACAATGGAAGCTGTTGATTCTGCAGGTTCTACTTCTTTAGAATCTTCAACGACAATGGCTTCAGTTTCATTTTTTTGTGCCGGTAGATCAGTAAGGCTGATCTCAGCTTCCTCCTTTTCTGGTATTTCAGAAGAGATGGGTGTTTCTAGTTCAATTTCTTGATTCACAGTAGTTTCATCCTCAATTATATTTTCTGAAGCACTGATTTGTGCTTCCAAAACAGGGGCATCGTCTTCGTTTGTGGGTTCAGATGTTTCACTTTCTTTTTCTAATTCAGAAAAAGCAGGTGCTTCGACAGTCGTTTCTATCTCCTGAGATTCCACTTTATTTTCGAGGTTATTTTCTTTTGGATTAAGTGTATCCGAATTGGATAACTGATCTACGGGTTGGGTAGAATTTTCGCTCATAAGGTCTTGATTGACTGACAATTTTAAAAGGACTGCAAAAATAAGGGAATTATATAAGCTACCAAATTCGCTTTCCTATTCAGTTTAGATAATTAGACAATCTTTGATAGAACACGCTTGTTATCCATAATTGAGATGTTGTGTTTTTATTAATTGAGCCAAAATCAAAAAGTCTCGCCATTGACGAGACCTTTTGTTTATTCAAAATACACCTTTATTTATATGCTTATTGAGCCATGATCATGAACTCTGTTCTTCGGTTCAGCGATCTGCCTTCTTCCGTATTGTCTGTTCCTGTAGCTGGTTTCTTTTCACCGTAGCCTTGGGCTCTCAATCTGCTTTTGTCAATTCCTTTGGATGAAAGATAAGCAACTACCTTTTCGGCTCTGGCTCTTGAAAGTTTATTGTTGTAGTCATCTTCGCCGAGAAAATCAGCATGTCCGGAAATTTCAATGATCAATTTTTCGTTTTCGTGGAGCATCTTCTCTAACATTTCCAGTTCATGGTGCGATCTGTCAGAAAGTTCAGCCTGATCAAAGTCAAAATATACATTTCGCAATATCCTTGACTTGTTAAGCGTATGGCGCTTCAATTCAATATTTCGGGTCACGAAAATATTGCGTTGAGCCGATGCTTGTGGAATATTGATCATAATGTTTTTGAAATGAAAACCATCTTTTTCAACTGAAACCATCAGATCCTTGCTCACTCTGTTGTTTAGTTTGATTTCGAAAACACCGTTCCTTACCCTACTTGGGGTTATTTTTTCTTTTGTGTCCTGATCAATAAAGACCACATTTCCATCCAAAGGGATTTTTGAATCTGTATCCATAATCAGAATTCTAACATAAGTGTCCTTTGTTTCATTCTTAACGTGCTCCAGGTCTTTGTGGGGATCATACATAAAGTAGCCCATTCCGTTTTCCGTTGAAGCAATTGGCTCATTTTCAATTAATTTAACCTCAAAGTCTTTTTTTCCTGATGCAATCATTGGCTGAGCTGAAGTTTTCTGGGCACTATTTTCTTCGCCAAGGAATTCAGCGGCAAGTTGTTCCGTTTTTACAACTCTATCGGCCTCTCTTGCTTCAACTGCACTGCTGTCGTTTGCCATCGAATTTATTCTGTCTTCCATTAATGGAACATTTTCCTTGGCTAGTTCTTTAAATTCCTCCCTATCCTTTTTAACGGAATCTGGCAAAGGTGCGCCTTGCATCAGATGAAAAATATCTAAATCTCCCGCACCATTTTCTCTGAAAGAAGAATAGTAGGCAATTCCTGAATCTGGCGAAGTGATATATGTATTGTCGTCATCTGAAGAGTTGATAGGGAAACCAAGGTTCTCTGGATTTTTAAAAGATTGGTTGGCTTCATCCCATTTTGCAGTGAAAATATCATAACCGCCCATTGCTTTGTGTCCTTTAGAGCTAAAGAATATTCTGTCTCCTTCTTTGCCAATGCTTGGTGCATCTTCGTCAAAAATGGTATTTATTTTTGGTCCAAGATTTACTGCTGCACCCCATTTTCCATTGGTCCTTCGCTCAGACATGTATAAGTCCAGGCCGCCAAATCCGCCAGATCTATCTGACGCAAAGTATAGTTTTTTGCCATTTCCGGTTATAAATGCACCAGCTTCCATCGAAGAAGTGTTGATGTTTTTTCCAAGAGGCACTGGCTCGCTCCATTTGCCAAGTAGTTCTCTTTGAGCCATATAAAGGTCGCCGTTGCCTTCACCTTTCGAAATAATCATCATGCGGCCATCATCTGAAATAGATAAGATGGATTCATGCCCCGGTGTGCAAAGTTCTTTTACCATTTTTACATTGCCCCATTTGCCACTGCTATCTTTAGATGCTACATATATGTCTTCAAAGAAGTGAAGATCATCATCCAACTCTTTCGAGGCTCCTCCTAATCTTCTGGATGTGAAATACATTTTCTTTCCATCTGGAGCGAAAACAGGGCCATAATCTGGATATGGACTGTTGACTTCCTTCATATTTATAATTCTTGAATCAAGTGGTTTTGTTTTAAGTTCTTGAGCAACAAGACACTCAAATATTCTTCTTTCGGTAAAACGAAGCGCCAAACCTCTATTGTTGGTGGAGTATTTGCTGGCAGTTCCCTGGTTGACAGCTTCTTTAAAGTGGTTGAAATACTCTTCTGCTTTTTCATAGTTTTCGCCTACCTGAAATGACCTTGCAATCAAAAACTTAAGATCGGGAAGCAAATCTGCACCCAGTTTCACCACAGGCACGTAATCTGGTTCCACATCATGAGCCCGCAAAAAATAGCTCAGCGATCTGGATTTCTGATAGGTTTGTAAATAGCAAAGGCCCGCCATGTAGTTGGCCCGTACATTGTCTGGATCCAAATCCAAAGCGGCCCGATATTTATCGAGTGCCTCTCGTTTGCCTCCTTTGTTTTTGTAAAAGACATCGCCGTCGTTAACCAACGCTTCAATTTGCGGGTTTTCTGTTTGGCAGAAACATGTGATGGCTGGCAGGCAAAGGGCCATCAACAGGGAAATGGCTAAGATTCTCATAATTATAAGAAGTTTTTTTTGTGACAGGGTAGGTCTCTTAAATAGGATGATCTGCCCTAAATTTTATTTTCTTTCTCTACCGTAGGATTTTACTTTCTGCGGTGATACAAAAGTGATTCGCATTGGAGGAAATAAATGACCCCTTTAAAACAAATTCCTTACAAATGCAATGGATCGGTTTACAACAAGCATCTTTGCACACTGAATTAGCAATGAAATACAGTTTTATAAAGTCCAGCACGGACTGGAAAATGTGCCCGGAACCAGATAAGCCCGAGGTGGCTTTTATTGGAAGATCCAATGTTGGAAAATCATCTCTCATCAATGCCTTGTTGAAATCGAAAGATGCTGCCAAGATTTCCGGAACGCCAGGTAAGACGCAGGTAATCAATCATTTTCTGATTGAAAATTCGTGGTATATGGTCGATTTGCCTGGCTATGGGTATGCTCGGGTTTCCCAAACAGAAAGGGTGAAATGGGAGAAAATGGTTAAGAATTATCTGGCCAACAGGAGGAGTCTTGTGTATCTGATGGTGCTGATCGATAGCCGGATTCCACCCCAAAAATCTGACCTTGAATTTGTACACTATGCAGGTAAGAATGGCATACCGTTTGTGTTGGTTTTTACCAAAGCAGACAAGCAATCGGTAGCAAAAACAAAGAGTACCATACAAGAGTTTAGTGATAAGCTGCTTGAAACCTGGGAAGAACTACCTCCAATTATTACAACATCTGCCCGATCTGGCCTTGGCCGCGATGAAGTATTGGATGTTATTGCTTTGGGTTTGGAGTCGTTCGATGCACAAAAGGGGTAAAATAAATCATGAAAAAAAAGAATACGCTCATCAATGTATATGATCCACTATGTGGATGGTGTTATGGTTTCGGACCAGTGCTCATTCAGCTTCAGGAAAAGTACAAAGATCAATTGGAATTTGATGTCATATCTGGTGGAATGATCACGGGAACCAGCATCGGCCCACTTTCAAATATGTCCTCATTTATCAAAAAAGCTTATAAAGTTGTTGAGCAAAGCACTGGAGTTAAGTTCGGTGATCAGTTTGTGAATAAAACTTTAGAAGAGGGAAAAGTGGTTTTTAGTTCTTTAGAGCCAGCAAAGGCACTAACCATTATGCGGCATCTCAATAGAAATGTTGTAGTTGAATTCAGCCACGAAATTCAGAAGTTGATTTATAAAGATGGAATAGATCCGGTTCAATATTCTGCCTATCTGCCTTTATTTCAGCAGTATGGCTTTGATCAAAAGCAGGTACTTCCACTTTTTGCCTCCAAAGACATGGAGCAGGAAACCATCAATGAATTTAGCATGGCTCAGCGATGGAAGATCAATGGATTTCCGACTTGCGTCATTCAAACTGAAGATGGAAAGGCCTATCCAATCAGCAATGGTTACCTGCCGTTTGCTGAAATGGAAAAAAAGATAAAGGACTATTTATAGTATAGATTTAGAAAGATGCCTTTGAGGCTCTTTACAATAAATTTTGTCGCCACTGTTTAGCTGTATTTTAATGCTGCTGCAGTGTATGAAAATGGTGGACTGCAACATTTAGCACGGAAATGTACAATATATTCCAAGTAGAACACAAAAGGGCAAGCGTTGAAGCCAACTTCAGGTGCTTTGACGCAATTTTTTGATTCGTAGAACACAACTTATTCTTCGTAGGACACAACTTTGTGTGCTTAGAAGTAATCTTCGGATGCGTTGACGGCTTCTTTAGCTTCGTAGGACACAATTTGGTATTGGCAAAGTTCAATGGAATCAAATAGGTTTGGTGAATTGAGGTTGGTTGACGTGGATCCTAAATCCTACTTATTCATGGTGCAAGATGCGCTGTCCTAACATTTTGAACAAGGGTTTTCTCGATTTCAGGCAATTCTTGATTTTGGAAATAAAATGGTTTTCCTCAGATTTCGTTTTGATACAATACTTTTGGGCCATAATCATAAAACTACAAACTCTGGAAATGCTCATTTTTGTTTCTGTCCTTCTTCTTTTTGCTACTGCTGTTTATCAATATATACACCAACCAAAATTTGGCAGAATTCCCAGCGGTGATCGATTGGCACGCATTAAGAAATCTCCAAATTATAAAAATGGAGCTTTTAGGAATCTAAGCCATACCCCTGATCTTACAGAAGGCGTTACTTATTATAGTGTCATCAAAGAATTCTTCTTCGATAAAAAGCAAAGGCTCTCTCCTAAAAACCCATTGCCATCTATAAAAACCGATTTGCTTCATTTGGAATTGAATCAGGATGTTTTGGTTTGGTTCGGCCATTCTTCGTATTTCATTCAAATAGATGGCAAAAGAATTTTGGTTGATCCTGTATTTTCGGGTTCAGCGTCTCCACTTCCCTTTGGCACCAAAGCTTTTGAAGGCAGCGATATTTATGCAGCAAAAGACATTCCTGAAATAGATTTCTTGTTTATTACCCATGACCATTGGGACCATCTTGATTTTGAAACCATCACGAAATTAAAACCAAAAGTGAAATGTGTGATTTGTGGACTTGGTACAGGTGCACATTTGGAGTATTGGGGTTTTGATAAAAACAAGATCATCGAGCGGGATTGGAATGAGTATATTAAGCTTGATGATAATTTTTCAGTCAATACTGTGCCCGCAAGGCATTTTTCTGGTAGAGGAATTAAAAGAAACAAAGCCTTGTGGATGTCTTTCGTGTTGCAAACACCAAATATGAAAATCTTTATTGGAGGCGACAGCGGCTATGATTCTCATTTTTCTGAGATTGGAAAATCTTTTGGTCCTTTTGATCTTGCAATTCTTGAAAACGGCCAATACGATCGCAAATGGCGCTACATCCACCTTATGCCAGATGAAATCTTGCAGGCTGCAATGGAACTAAGAGCCAGCACAATTTTCCCTGTCCATTCTTCCAAATTTGTTTTAGGAACTCATGGCTGGGACGAACCTTTGTCTATGATTTCAGCAAATGCCATGACAGAAAACCTGCGAGTCATTACCCCGAAAATAGGTGAACCAGTTTCAATTAGAGATAAAAGTCAACATTTCGAAAAATGGTGGGAAGGAGTGGATTAACTTTATTTGTTTAAAGTAATCTAATTTATACATTTGATTTTTGAATTCAATCAATTCTAAATCCTTATAATTATGAAAAACTATCTACATTTCAGCACAATTGGTTTATGCCTTTCGGTGCTTTTTCAGTTGGCGTTTTTTCACCAATCTGAAGCACAATATCCAAGGCGAAAGCAGTTTATCGAGGTAAACGGCCAAGTTCAAACCATTAAAAGAGAAGGCAACATCCTTTATATGGGGGGCTCTTTTACAGGTGGGGGATATAAAACTGGAAAAGCTGCCTTGATAAGTCCAGGCAATGATTTTCCAAATCCAGGCTTTCCCAGAATAAATGGGACTATTAATGTGATCATTACCGACAACAACGGCGGATGGTATCTGGGAGGTTCTTTTTCTAAAATTGGCAACCAAACTGTTTCGAACCTTGCCCACATTCTAGCAGATAAAACTGTGGACCCCAACTTTTTACCAAACCCAAATAGTACGGTTCAGTGTTTGAATCTTGTTGGAAGTAAATTGTATTTGGGTGGCAGTTTTACCAATGTTGCATCAAATGGCATCAACAGATTGGCCGCTGTCAACATCGCCGATGGCTCGCTAGATTCCTGGAATCCAGATGTCAACAGTACGGTACTTTGGATTGATGTCCTGGGAAATGTGGTTACGATTGGAGGATATTTTACAAAAATTGGAAGCATTGATGTGAATTATTATGGAAAAATAAATGCAACAACTGCAGCGGTCATGCCAGCGATTAGTTTCAACTATTTCCCAACAACAGGCAAGAGAAGCAATGGTGTTCTATATGTTGGAGGTCAGTTTTCTCAGGGTGGTTTTCAAGTTGGAAAGGAAGCATTGTTTACAGGCAAGAATGATCAGCCTGAATTTACATTTCCCCGGGCAAATGGAGCCATCAATGTTGTGATTGATGATGGTGCAGCCGGTTGGTTTGTAGGTGGTTCGTTTACGACAATAGGAGGGGTGAACAGGAAAAATCTTGCAAGGATAAAATCAGATTTCACAGTTGATTTAGATTTTATTCCAGACCCCAACAGTGCTGTAAATTGTTTGCAAAAGGTTGGCGATGTATTATATGTAGGAGGAAGCTTTACCAACATAACCGGAAGTTCCATAAACAGGGCAGCGGCAATCAATATCAGTTCAGTAAGTCTTACAGATTTTAATCCAAACCCAAATTCTACCATCAATTCAATTTTAGTGAATGGTTCTAGTGTATATCTTGGTGGTTCGTTTACATTTATTGGCAATAGAGAGCAAGCTTATTTTGCAAAGGTAAACGCCAGCACTGGGGTGATTCAACCTTCTATTGCCACCAATGATTTTGTCAAGGACATGTTGGTGGACAACAACAAATTATACATCGCGGGAAATTTCAGTCAAAGTGGATATGAAAACAACAATCTGGCAAGATTTACCACCACAAATGATTTTCCCGATTTTGATTTCCCAAAGGCCAACAGTACAGTCAATTCCGTAATTCCTGATGGTGTAGGTGGGTGGTATGTTGCTGGAGGTTTTACACAGATAGGTGGAGTTAACAAAAAAGGAATTGCCCATATATTAGCTG
>Ga0105046_10012963_pt1 | contig 12924 bp, 3 predicted proteins | sample MAT03_FD_78385 | JGI IMG/M metagenome (GOLD analysis project Ga0105046, IMG submission 78385) | Freshwater microbial communities from Lake Fryxell liftoff mats and glacier meltwater in Antarctica - MAT-03 (megahit assembly) | ecosystem: Environmental > Aquatic > Freshwater > Ice > Liftoff... | reverse complement strand
TCTGACAATAAGCAACTTTCTGTAGGTGCAGGAAAGGGTTATCAAGGACAAGATTATATACACACCGATTTTGGTAGCCAACACCAATGGAGTGTAGTATTTAATGGTCGTAGTATTTATGGTGTTGATGCTCATAAGGGTAAGCAATGGCGATTTGGTCAAGATGGGTTTAACTTAATTTCTGATTTATTTGGGTTACATAATTATTTTACCGAGAACACTAAATACTATTGGGAGAAGCCATATACTACGGATGATTTTTATGAAAGGAATGTAAATGAGGGTAATTTTGACGATGCAAGGATTTGGGGTGGCATTCATTCTATTTACGACTTCAAGAATAATTCACTAATAACTACTTTTTCTAATTACAAGAATTATGTAAGAAATAATAATGGTGGCGTGGTAAGTAGTGATACTATTGAGTATAGCGAAGAGATGAATAAATATGTTACAAGACATTCATATGTACCTTTTATTTATGCAGGACTAAAAAGGAGTTATTATTCTGCTAATGACGAAAAATTGTACATGCACGATGAGGGTCATGTGATGGATATTTATGATTCTTTGGTAATATCTTTTTTAGAATTTAATGCTAGTCCTAATGGGGCGATAAGTAAAGTATTTGATAATGCTAGAATAAATATTAATCAATTTGGTAGCACCATTTTAGCAAGTGGGTCTTTAGTAACTAACGAAGCTGACGTACATACTTTAAACTTTGTTACTGATACAAGACCTAGATATAGGGAGGGGTTTTTAGTGTATCCCACAAGAGAAATAAATAAACAGTCGAGATTAAGGGGAAAATATTGTAGAATACGATATAATTTTTCTAAATTTACACGAGATAGTGATGCTGGATTTATTTCCATGCACGAAAGTCAATATAACCCAAGTTATAAAACTTAAAAAAGATGGCACTTTACGACACAAATCAGACTAATAATTACCAACCTGCACCAAGCTATATTGATGCTTATGATTATGCGGGTGGTAGTAGTGGTTATAATAGAGCAGCTAAGGGCAGTTCAGAGGGTGCTATATCAAATACGGTGGGTGGTGTTTTAGAGAATATCCCTGTTGTGAGTTCTTTTTACAAAATAGGCAATGCGGCTTATAAGGGATTGAAATCTACAAATAGTGGTACAGGAGATTTTTTCTCTCATTTTTTCTCTCCACATCACCAATGGCTTGCAACACTAGACGATAGTGTTAAATTAAACAAGAGGAAGAAAAACTTAGATTACACTACTAATAAATATGGTGCTACTGTTATTGGTGGGAATAAACAAGTTGTAAAACAATTTGCTCGTGACACGACTAGGAACAGTACCGAAGGAATGTTAAATATTTTTGGATTGGGTGCCGTTGCCTCTATTGGTCAGGGTAAAGACAATAGGGAAGAGGAGCAAAGGAAACTAGACTACAATGCCAATCTTCAAAGATTTTATTCCGAGCAAACAGGATTACAGGCTACTCCTTATCAAACTATGAACCCTGTTAGATATGATTCGAGTATCACACAAGGATTAATAGGTGGTGCTATGGGATTATTTAATCAATATGGTGGCAAAGGTGGCGGACAAGGTGGCGGACAACAAAACAATGGACAAGCGATGATGCTTGAGGGATATGGAACGCCAAATAATGGGTATTCTTACCCACAAGAGAATATGGGCGGTAATCCTGCACAGCCTATTTCTGTAAATGCACAAGGCAATAATTATAATTGGAATAGTGGTGAATATGGCTTTGAGGATGGTGGAGTAGCTATTGTAAAAGGGGGAAAAGGCAATGATGATGTAGCGTTGGTAGATACTGTAACGGGTAACGATACGGGAGTGAGGGTAACTAAAGGCGAAATGCTTGTTATCAAAAAAGAAAATGTAGAAGCTTTAGAAAATGCTTTAAAAAGCAAGAACAAGAATGCTGTATTTAAAATTATGAAAGAACAATTTGATGCGGTACCTAATGACAATATGGGAACAGATGGATATGCAGAGGGTGGTAAAATAAAAGAGATAAAGTATATTCCTAACACTACTTCGGCAGAAGATATGAAGAAGTTCTTAGCGGACCCTGACTTTAGCTACATGGTTGTGGATGAAAACGGAAATGAGTTGGGTGCTTTGACAGACCAATTTGGGACAGTAGATTGGATGAATTTACAGCCAAAAACTCTTAAAGAGGAGAGCAGAAGACCCGAAGATATTGTTTACGGTAAAGAATTACAAACAGCTCCATTAACTGATAATGAGGCAATTGCTAGAAGTGTTTATGAAAGCAATGTACCTGTTAAGCCTACTTTTATGGATAAGATGAAAGGAGTAAATTTAGACACTATTGCAGGGAATGCTTATGATGGGTTTAGGTTTGGGATGGGTCTACAAAGTTCTAGAGATGCTTTACCTGAATGGCAAATTCCTGATGATTATATTGCTTATGGACAGCAGTTAAAAACTAATTCTACAAGAGGATTAACTCCTGTAGAAATTGCTTCACTTAATCAACAATCAAATCAAAATTTGGTTTATGGGAAAGAGAATGTATATAATTTGTCTAATGGTAGTGCTGGTACTGCACTAGCAAATATCAATAATTTAGGGGCAAATAGAATGGATGATGCCATTAAAATAAGCACTTTAGACAAGGCACAACAAAGGGCAAATTTGGCTGACTATGGAGGATTTTTAAATGGTGCTACTACTTATGATAGAATGCAATTCACAGACAAGCTATTACAAGCAGAACGAACTAAGTCTGCTTCGGCACAGTTAGCTCAAGACGCTTATCATAATATTCAAGATAGGAATGATTACACTCAAACTTATGGTAGTGGGAGTAATTATCAAGAGTACCAAAATGCTATTTTGAAAGAAAAGCTAATGGATATTCAAGCAAAACAAAACTACATGAATAGTTTAAAAACAAAAGATTCATTTATTCAAGGTCAACCACGATAATATTATGCCAACAACTTACGGGACAGCAGGAACAGATTGGGGATTATTAACCGCCTTACAAGGTAGGGATAATTGGGCGCAGAAACGACAAGATAGGGCGTTAGACAATCAATATGCACAAGCTAATAGAAATTTAGCTGATAATCAGTTGCAAGAGCAACTCGCAGGTGGTGCAGCAGTAAATAATATTTATAATGAGGCACAGAAACTAAAAGTATTAGACCCTGATATTTCTAAGATAAGAGATAAGAATAACGAGTTGGTGGGCGATATAAAGAATGAATTAAAGAAATATAATGGCGATATAAATTTATTTCTTAAAAGTGGAGGGTATGATAAGTTATTGAAGTACAAGAATGATTTATTTAATTCTAAGGAATTAACGGGTGGTGTTCGCAGGATGAATGATTATGGTCAGATGCAAAAAGATATTGAAGAGGGCAAGATTTTACGTCCTATAACATTTGACGAGAACGGGTCTAAGCAAAAATATAATCCAAACGAAAAGGCTAGTGATTTTCTTAATGGAAAGGCTACTGACTTTAGCTATAATGGAGGATATACTCCTTTTGAGCATGATTATAGAAAGAGTTTTTCAGATGTGTATGGTAGTGGAGATAAGTATAAGACAAAGACAGCAACAAGAAACGATGTTTATACTATGGCTTTGTATGAGGCAAGTCAAAAAGGACTAAATAGAGAAGATGGGATAGATTATAGCACCAAGATAGCTGATGAATATGCTAATGGAGTAAAGGATGGTTCACTAACTCCGTATCTATATAAGAACGATGACATTATGGATAAGCGAGTTGCACAGGCGAATATTTCTAGGTCCAATAATACTGCATCAAGTAGTGGAGGTAGAGGAGCCAATAATGACAATATTTTTTGGATTCAGAATGTCAATAGTGGAGGGGTTAATAGACAACATGCATTAGGTTATTTAGTGGGGTCTAGTAATGGCAACGGTTCTGTAATAGATATTTTGCCAGTAGACGCTTCGGACATTAATGGATTAAAAGCTGCGGGATGGAAAGCGGCAAGTAACCCATTAAATCAGAATAAGCCAGATAGTTTTGTTAAGGTGGTTTACAAAAACGACAAGGATAAGCAAACTGAAAAGATTTACGACTTAAATGATGCAGGAGATGCTGCGGAACTACAATCTTTAAAAGAAACTCAAAAATTTAAAGGCGAGTATATTGATGAGTGGAATGCTTATGCGACTACTGCACAAGGTCAACCAACAGAAACAAACCAAGGCGATTTAAGAAGTAAATACGGATATTAATGGCAAATGACACACTACTAGAACAAGATAGAATTAAATTAGATGGCATTGTTTCTAAAATGATTGCCAATAAAGAAAGTGATTCAAATATTCAATTTGTTGTTAATGACTTTAAGTCTAAATATATCAAAAACACGACAGAAAAAGTAATTGAACCTACTGCTCCCAAAGAGGTAACGCCACCTACTACTAAAAGTATCAACGAAACTATTTTAGCAAATGCTACTGTTCCTAATATTCCAAAAACGGTAGAAACGGCATTAGACAGAGAGATAATTGAAGCAAAAAACTTCCAATCTGGCGTAGCTAATAAAATTACAGACGTAACTACAAAGATTGATGAGCAGTTTAGCAGACAGAAATTTGACGAGTATCAAAAAAATGTTCAAGAAAATGATATTGATTTGTTTCCTAAAGAAAAGTACGAGCAAATGTACCAGGAGTGGAAAAAGAAAAACGATTCTTATACCAATCAAGACCCTAACCGTGTAGACCCCACACCAAGCATTTTAAAAAACACTTTTGATTCTGCAATAAAAGGAGTAGGTCAATTCTTAAAAGATAGCGGTACAATAGAACCCACAGAAAAAGAGAATATTATTAATCCTCTTGAGAAAGAAAAAACTCAAATTGATAACCAAGTAAAGAAACTAGAAGCAATAAAAATAGGATTTGAGAAATCGCAAGAGATAGAAAAAAAAGTTGGTAAGCCTATTGAAGAATTGACTTATGACGAAATTTCCAAAGAAGTAAACCCTAATCAAGAAAAAAGAATAGGTAAATACAATCAATTAGCAGACTTTTACGATAATGCAGGTAAGGTTATTGGAGTAATGACAAATAGGTTTGATTATTTAGCAAAAGATAATAAAGAAAATATCAATCAATTATCTACGTTAAAAGATGCCATAGAAAAAGCACCAAATGACGATAATAAAAACTTATTAATCGACCAATATAATACTATTCTTAATTCTCCTAACTATCAAGCTTATGTCAATGCAGGGAGTAAACTAGCCGAGATAAAGAATGATAATGAGAGCAAACTCAAGGCAGACGTAAAACTTGCTTTGTTGGACCAAGAAACCAACGACTATAATGCTAACAAGGGTCTTGCTACTCAATTTTTAACACAAGCACCGAAAACATTAGATAAGCTTGTTGGTGGATTAGCTACATTACCCGAAACGATAGCTAAGGCTACGGGCATGAACATATTTAGTATAGTCACTAAGCCTTTATCGCAAATAGGCGAGAACTTAAACAATAAGGCTGATATGGTATTTAGTCCTACGGGCAAAACAAATACTGAATCATTCTATGAATACACTTATTATAAAGGGAGTAAATTACTTATAAAAGATGATGGGCAGGCTTATAGCATAAGGGATAATGACCTTAATGAGTTGCCTGACAATAATGGATTAATAGAAGAATGGAATAACTTACCCAAAAATAAAAAGACTCCAACTCGGACAAAATTCAATCCTATTTCGTCCCTTTATGGAACGACACAAGTAGTATCTGATATGATACCTTATTTGGCTGGTGGAGAGATAATAGGAGGGGCAAAACTTGCAGGAGGTTCTTTTAAAGCGGCACAGTACGGAATGGGATTAACTATTACGGTGGCACAAACGCACAATCAAATTTACGACCAACTAAAAGACAATGCTACTGTTAGCGAACAAGAAAGAAGCCAAGTAGCTTTAGCGGGGGCATTGGCTATTGGTATTGTCAATATGGGATTAGGTGGTTATGAGCAAAGGTTATTAGGAGCAACGGAGAATAAGCTTTTGAAAGAAACTATCACCGAGAGTATTCCACGCATCATTAATGGAGAGATAAAGGGACTAGATATTGCAAAACAATTTTTTAAGAAAGTGGGGCAAAATGCAGGGAAAGAGATACCCGAAGAATTAGTACAAGAACTTTTTACGGAGCCTATTGCTCAAAATGTGGTAAATGATATTGCTGATAAAGTCTATGGGTCGGATATTGAGAATCAGAAAATAGATTTTGAGAGCATGAAAGAACAAGTGATACCTATTATTTTAGGCACGGGTATAATGGGTTCTGTTGGTTCGGTCAAGGGGAAAAATAGTTTACAGCAAGATGCTTTATGGAGTGCAGTAAACAATATAGATAATTTCAAAGAGATTGTACGTAGTCAAGTATCTAACAATACGATGACACAAGCTATTGCTGAAAAGACAGTAAATATTGTAGATAAGATAAGCAACACATTGAATGACAGCAATAATTTATCTGATGTAGACAAGTTCAATATTAGTAATTTAATGTTCAATAATGAGCAGTTACAGTCTAAGGCAGAAAGTAATATTGCTGATGTTTTAAAAACCAAGTATAAGGAGCGTATCAAGAACAACAACGACCTTATAAGTAAACTTATTAATGGGGACAAATTAACTACCAACGAGGTTATTAATAACGATTTAGAAGACAACAATAATGAAACAACGACAACGCAGACAAGCATTACGGAGAATATACAACAAGATACAAGTCCAAGCAATGAATTACCGTTGGCTAATGATAATGTTTCAGTAGTACCTATTGAGCAACGGATAAAAACTTTAGAGAAGAGAATTAAGGTTGCTACGGTAAAGGGCGAAGATGTAACTGATTTACAAAGTGAATTATCTAAATTAAAAACTAATCAAGATGCCGTTCAAATCGAAATCACAGATGCAACTTTGTCAACGGATGGACAAGGCGAGCAAAAAAGCGGGGACAACACCAACGTGGAATTGCAAAAAGTGGAAATCGGAAACCAAGAATCTCAAGCGGTTGCCGACACACGTAAAGAAGAAGTAACTAACTTAGAAGTTGCGCCTATTTTAGTAAGCGAGCCAAGTAAAGAGCAACAATTAAAAGATATTAATAATGGTGATATAGTTTCATTCACTTACAATAGTGAGGCAGAAGTCCCCGATGTATTTAAAGATAAGATTTCGAGTAAGGGCGAAATTAATGGTAAAAAATATGTAAAAGTATCAGTTGCAAAATCTTTGGCTGATTATGAATTATCAAAGCAACAACCCCAAAAGGATGGTGTTGCACCTATCCCTGTAAGTGAGGTGGAGGCTACTCCTATATCTAAGGTAGAAACCAAAAAGGAAGTTAATGCACCTATTACTGTAAGTGAGGTGGAGAATAAGGCAGTTTTGGATAACAGAAAAAGAAAGGATTTATTCCCTGACGAAAGTGAGTTTTCCACGGTGGTAGGTGACAGTAAAGAAAATAGCAAAATAAGTAATTACAGGGAAGTAAACGGAGTAGGTATTGCGGAGTACTCTAATCCTGAAAATGGGTTGGTAGATGTGATAATGAGTGGTACTTCTAATAATGATTACGTGGGTTATGTTAGAGTTTATGAAAATGGCAAGCCTACTAATCGTTGGACATCTAAGATGGAGAATAAATCTCAAAACAAAGCTAACTTAAAGATAATGTTAGCCGAAGTTCAAAAATCTTTACCGCAAGGGCATGAATATACTGAAAAAACAAATATTTCATTAGATGGTTTAAAAACGTATGCTCAACAACTTAACTATGGATATGAAGTACTAACTGATAGTAACGGGAATCCTGTTATGAATCAAGTTCCATTAAATAAGGCAAGTGTAGATGCATTACAAAATACAAATAATTCAACAGATGCACAATCTTTGTTTGAAAATGTAGAGTTAGGTAATAGCCAAAGAGAGGCAGAAAAAAACTTTGAAACTGAAAAGCAAAAAATACTTTCTAAAATACTTCCTCTTTTAGAAAAATTAGGATTATCTGAAAAAGACATAATAATTATTTTAGACCAAAGTGGGCAAGTAGATAAAAGACTTATAGGTATAAACCTGCCTGTTTTAAAATCAACCAAAGCAGTAGAAACCCTATTAGCTAACCAACCCAAAAAGGAAGAAGTTGTACCTACCCAAGACTTAAACAAAACAAAAGTAATAGAACTTCAAGCACAATATAACTCTCTTACTGATGCACAGAAAATGGGTAAGGGTAATGAGATTATGCAAGAACTTCAACCTTTAATAAAAGAGTTGGGTTATTCTCAATCAAATAACAATGGCAGTTTAGAGATAAAGGATGCTAACGATAATGTTATAGGAGAAAATACAAAACTCCAATCTACCAACGCCAAGTTTAAAACAATAACACAAAAAGCGTTTGGTAAACTTATTGATAAATTAAAAAAGGCTTTCCCTAACACCAAAGTAGAATATTTTAATGGGGCAAATTTTGAGAACGCCAAGACCGAACTAGCCAAAAGCGGTAAAATAATTACCAATTTAAAAACCAAAGATGGAACCATATACGGGTTTAAAACTCCTGATGGTAAGGTATTCTTAAATACAGATAATATTAACGCAAACACACCCATACACGAGTTTGCTCACGTATGGCAATCTATGTTCCCTAAGTCATTTGAAGTAGGGTTAAACTTGCTTAAAAATAGTAAGATAGGACAACAATACATTAATCAAATAGCCAATAATCCAGCTTATGCAGGTAAGACACAACAAGAAATAGAGAACGAAGCACTTGTAACGGCAATAGGCGACAAAGGAGAAAGTTTAAACAATAGGAATTTAGCTAAAAAACTTATGGATTGGTTCAATGGATTAATCACTAAGGTAGGTCAAAGATTAGGTGTAAAAATAAATGCAGATAGTACCTTTGAGCGATTTACCAAAGGGGCTATAGGAGAGTTATTGGGAGGTAAAGAATTGGTTTCACAAGGCACAGAAGAAAACACGGTTCTTGAATTACAAGTAAAAACAGATACTCCACAAGAAAAATTGGACTACTATAATAAGCTTAAAGACCTTGCACAAGAATTTAAAGCTGATGGCGATACTAACGAGCAGATAAAAGAATTGTTGGGTTCAGATAAATTTATCGATAAGAACATAAATGACATTATAAACAATGTAGATAAGTCAGAAAAGGATTTTGCACCCAAAGAAGAAGACAGAAGTTTTGTAAGAGCAACAGAAGCATTAGACGAAGACGTCGCACCCTTGCTTGAAAACTCAACTTATATCCCTGCTACAAATAAGCAACAAGAGATTGATGCAGATAACTTCATTGATGAACACGGAGTTGAACTTGCTACCTCAAAATTACTTTCCAATGATTTGAGTGGAATGTCAGATGATGTAATAAATGTTATTGCACAGAAGCTTATTAGGATAAACAACAAGTCGGGTAACTTTAAGGAAAGTGCTAGAATACTAGACCAAACAATGGAGAAGCTAACCGAAGCAGGTAGACTAATTCAAACTGCTACTTTATGGAATCTTATGACACCAGAGGGAGCCGTAATTTTTGCTCAAAGATTAACTAAAAAAGGTAAAGAGAAATTTGCCATAGAGATTGGAGCAAAAGTTGAAGATATAGATAAAAAAATAGCTAGAATTATCGATGAGATAAACGCATCTAAAGAAGTAAAGATTGCCATAGCTAGATTATTTAAGACAGATAGGAAAATACGTAAAACAAAATCAGAGAAAGCCATAGAGTGGTTAGATAGCATTAAGATTAAAGGTAAAATGTTCAGCACAATACCAGGAGTTGAGTTGCTTCCTGCTACTTATAATACGGCTATTGAAATTATCAAAACAGGTATTAAGGCTGGAATAATAATCAACAAAGTATTGGATGGGGCTATTAAACACATAAAAGAAAATCTAACAGCTGATGATAAGTTTAATGAACGTGAATTTATAAAATTCTTTACAGATAAGTTACCTAAAATTCAGAATGATGGACTAAGGGATGCAGAAAAAGAGTTAGGGAAAACTATTGCAGAAATAACTAAGGAGCATTTTACTGTTTCGGATAAACTAAAAGACGATTTAACGCAAAAGTTAATTGACAAAGCTGGGTTAGATGCTGATGAAGCAATTAGGATGCGACAAATTATAGAAGCACAATTTGATAAAGCGGCAGCCAAAAATCTTTCATCGTTGGAAAAGGCAAATAAGAGGAAAGAGGATGCGAGAATAAAAAACCAACAAGGCAAAGAGGGCATAATTGATGCTAAGATAGTTGATGTTCAAAAAGATATTGATGCTTTAAATAATGGCACATATAAAAAGCCTGATGGTAAACTACCTACTATTAAAACAGATAAAGAAAAAGAGCTATCTCAATTAAGGAAAGAGAAAAAGAACTTACGTGGATGGACACAAGAATACACTAAAATTCTTAATAACATAAAAGCAGGTAAAGTAGTCAAAGAAGACATAAAAGATTTATTGTATGAGGACATAGGTCTTTCGGATATGAATGATGAGGACATGAAAGAAATAGAGCGTTTACACCAAAGAGTATTGGACTCACCGGATGGAAGTAGTGAACAAAAAAATAGACTACAAGATTTGATGGGATTTGTGGAATCCAAGGCGGGTGGCTTAGATAACTATTCTATAATGAAAAGTTTATTATATGCATCAATATTATCAGGGACAAAAACACAATTAAAGAATGTTATTTCTAATACCTTTCAGACGATGTCTGATTTAATGGTTAATGGAATTTACGAAGCTATCGCCAATAAAGATTATACTTCAATGGGCAACCTTATAAAGAATCTTTTAATTGGGTATAAAAGAGGGATATTAGAAGCTAAAAAAATTATTTCTACTGGATATGACCCTCAAAAGTCTTTGCTTTCATTAGACAGCAACCCTAAGATTGGAAGACTAGACTCATTAGAAAACAAGGCTATTAACGACAAAATGTTGTTTAAGGGGAAACTAAATCCTTTAAAAGCTGCTAATTTTGTGAAAAGACTAATGATTGCCGCCGATACTTTTTTTTATTATGGGCTTAACGAAATGGAATCTGGTATTGTTGCCCGAAGATTAGCATTAGAAAGTGGGCTTAAAGGCAAAGAACTTCAAAAAGAAATCAATAGAATATTGTTTAGGAACGATGATAGCATAAAAGCGTTTCGTGACCAAGCATATAAAGAGGGGTTTGTAACTGACGAATCGGTAAAACGCAGAGTATTTGAGTTAATACAACAAATGAGACCTGCTGATATGAGAAAACGTGCTGATAAAAATGCTTTAAAGTCTACCTATAATAATGACCCAACGGGTTCATTGGGTTATTTGTCTAAACAAATTGCTTCTTTTGTTCAAGGACTAGAAGCCAATAACAAACTACTTGGTGCTGTGGCAACAAGCATATTCCCTTTTACGAGAGTTATAGCCAACGTAGTTAATGAGCAACTAAACCTTACTCCTTTGGGTATTATTCGTGGTTTAACAAATAAGGGTAGTATTAATCCTGGTGCCGCACAAGATTATTTAACTAATGAAGAAAAGGCTAAGCTTACTATTAAGGGAATAATGGGAACAACCATAATGATAGGTTTTATTCTAAGAGGGTTAGCAGATGATAATGATGATGACCCTTATTTTTCTATTACAGCAAACGGATATGGCAATTCGCAGGACAACAGTAAGCTTTATGACTTAGGTTGGCAGCCATACACTTTGAAGTTTGGCAACTATAGATATAACTACCAAGCTACTCCTATGGGTCAAATGTTAGGAATTGTTGGGACTGTCTTAGATAATCACAAATATAATAATGACAAGGACAATACAGAAAAGTTAGGGATATTAGTTTCGGCAGGAATTAATCAAATAATGAATGCTTCTTCATTACAGGGTGCTTCCAATCTTTTTGATGCGGTAGGGTCAACAAACTCTAGTAATCAAAATAAGATAATTCAGTTGGTTTTTGATAAAGCCAAGATGCCTATACCAAATATTTCCAAAGAGGCGTATAAGTTGTTTGATAACAATCTTTATGATAAAAAAGATATGTTAGGAATGTTGGTTTATAATGTTCCCATTGCTCAAATGCTAGGCAAACCCAAAATAAATGTTTGGGGTGACGAGATAAAAGTTTCTAGATATAATATTGTTACAAAACCAGACAAAGTGGACTTATCTGTTAAGTTATTCAATAGTGGTATTACTCCAAGCTATCCAAGTAAACTTACTAAAGTTAATGGGCAACTAATGACAGAAGAGCAGTTTTACGAATATAGTAAGATAAGAGGTTCATATCTAAAACAATATGTTGAAGATGTTATTGAAGATATAATAAACGAACCAGATATAGAATTAGCTAAAGATATATTTGACCGAGAACAAAATTTAGCAACAGAACAAGCAAAAATAGATATTGCAAAAAAATATCAAATAGATTTTGAATAAAGGTTGCAAGTAGATATTTTTAAGTATATTTGCGATAAAGTAAGTTAAGTGGTATTTTTACAAACAGAACAATGGCTTATTTTAAGTATTCAACCACAATACAATGCCCATTAAATACAGTTCTACAAAGAATTAAAATTAGTGGGACATGGTTTCCATTAACGGCTTTCCCTATTAATCTATCATCTCCAACTATTGTAGTGGACTTGGACACTATTCTTAACACAGTAGTACCTCGTCCTCATTTTGGTGTGGAGCCTAATGTGGGATTAGCTACATTGGCTATAAATTGTCCTTGTACAGAAGATTATGTAGTTCAAGAAATAGATGTTTTAGCTGGCGGAGTTGGTCCAGTAGTAAACTATGCTTTTACGGGTGTAGCGTGTTT
>Ga0105046_10012962_pt1 | contig 12925 bp, 8 predicted proteins | sample MAT03_FD_78385 | JGI IMG/M metagenome (GOLD analysis project Ga0105046, IMG submission 78385) | Freshwater microbial communities from Lake Fryxell liftoff mats and glacier meltwater in Antarctica - MAT-03 (megahit assembly) | ecosystem: Environmental > Aquatic > Freshwater > Ice > Liftoff... | reverse complement strand
GGGGCAGTTGATGGCGGCGCACCACTGCTGTGTGCGGTGTGCAGTGAGCCGAGCCGCGATGAACGGCAGATTCTGGTGGTGGAGCAGCCAAGAGATCTGCTTGCGCTGGAGCAATTGGGGCTTTATCGCGGGGTATATCACGTTTTGCTGGGTCGGCTGGCCCCGCTGGACGGGATTGGCCCGGAGTCGCTGACTGCGGGGTATCTGCTGGACAGGGTGGGGGAGCACGCCGCGGCGGGTCGGCCGATCGCCGAGGTGATTTTGGGCCTGAGCCCGACGCTTGAGGGGGATGCGACGATGCTGTATCTGGCGGAGAGTTTGCAGCCGCTGGGGGTGGTGGTGAGTCGGCTGTCGCGGGGACTGGCGGCGGGGCAGGCACTTGAGTATGCAAACAAGACCGCATTAGCGGATGCGTTTGAGGGCCGACGCCCGGCGTGACGCATGGGGGGAACAGGTGGGGGTGGCGGCAAGCGGGTGGGCGATTGCCCCACAGTGGACATGTTCAGATTTCGTTTGGTGCTGGGATTGTGCTTGCGTGTGCCGCGGCGTCGAATACCGTATTGGCACGCGTGTTGCACGGATGAGCGTTTGCGGTGGTTCGTCCGAAACTCGGGCGGCTCGCAGCGGCTCTAGGGCAAGCGTGTTGCCACTGAACTGAATGGTTCGGCAGTGGAGTTTCATGGCAATGCGATTCGACACAAGTCAGGCAATGCGGCTCGGTCAGCACATGAAGCTGGCTCCGCACATGATTCAGTCGATGGAAATCCTGCAGATGTCCACGGCGGAGCTGGAGGAGCGGATTGAGCAGGAGTTGGAATCCAACGCGACGCTAGAGATTGCCGAGCCGGGCGGGGAAGCGCCTGAGCTTGACGGCCAGTTTACGAATGCCGCGGAGATGGACAACGGACGGGGGATTGATGATCGCGCGCCGATGACGGTGGGCGCGGAGGGGGGCAACGACGATTTTGAGCGGCTTGACAGCTTTGAGCGCGACAACCCCGAGGCGTTTGAGAATGAGTATGAGGCGGGGGATTCGCCAGTGCGGCAGCAGGAGGAGCGGTACGACGAGCGGCGCAGCGAGTCGTATGAGCAGACCGGCGGCAGCAGCGACGGCAAGGATGCGAAGTCGGAGGCAATGGCCAACACGGCCGCGCGAGAGGCAACGCCGACCGAGCAGCTCAGCGAGCAGTGGGCATTTGCCGATGTGCCCGATGAGTATCGCGCGCTGGGCGAGCTGATCATCAGCCATATTGAGCCGGATGGGTATGTACGCACGCCGCTGGAGGTGATTGCATCGCGGGCGGTTCCGGCGGCGGGATACGCGGGACCCGCGCCGACCGTTGCGCAGTTGGAGGAGGCACTGAAGGTGGTACAGGCCACGCTGGAGCCGACGGGCGTTGCTGCGCGGAGCACCAAGGAATGTCTGCTGCTGCAGATTGGAGCGCGGCGCGGAGAGCAGGCGGCGCTTGCGTATAGCGGCAAGCCGCTGCCGAAGCGCGCTGCTGGAGAGCCGGAGCCGGAGGCGATCAACTGGGATCTGGTGCTGACACTGGTGGAGGATCATTTGACGGATCTGGGGCAGAATCGCCTGCCGAAGGTGGCAGCGCGGTGCGGGGTGGATGTGGATGCGGTCAAGCGTGCGATGGCGGTGCTGCGGACGCTCTCGCTGGCGCCGGGGCGGCAGTTGATACGCACGAGCGAGCCGGGGATTGTGCCCGATGCGTTCGTGGAGTTTGATGCGGATGCCGATCGCTATGTGGCGTATCTCAACGATCGCTCGCTGCCGACCCTGCGGCTGAATCAGGAGTATGCCAAGCTGGCCAGCGACCGCGGTACGGATAAGCCGACAAAGGCCTTTTTGCGGACGAATATCACCAATGCGCAGTTTCTGATGGAGGCCATCGAGCAGCGAAAGAAGACGCTGCTGCGGGTGGTGCAGGCAGTGGTGGCAGCGCAGCGGGAGTATTTTGAGTCCGGCCCGCAGGCCCTGCGGCCGCTGCCGATGACCAAGGTTGCCGAGCAGCTTGGCGTGCATGTGGCGACGGTCTCGCGGGCGGTGGCCGAGAAGTATCTAGGCACGCCGCGGGGTGTGGTTGCGCTACGCAAGTTTTTCTCGGGCGGCACGACGGATGCGGAGGGGCAGGAGGTCTCGTGGGATGCGATCAAGGCCGCGCTGCTTGACATTGTGAGCAGTGAGGACAAGGCGAGCCCGCTTTCGGATGATGATTTGGCCGCAGAGCTGAAGAATCGCGGGCTGGAGATCGCGCGGCGCACGGTGGCGAAGTATCGCGGGCAGCTTGATATCCCAACCGGGCGGCTGAGGAAGACGCACACGTGAGTGCGCGGCGGTTTAAAGATGTGCTGATGGTCGCGGCGTTCGGCCATGCGAAAATGAGTCGCGGCCGACGGATTCGGCGGTTTGCGTTGTTCGGATTTGGGTTGCTGCTGGGCGTGCTGGTGATGGGGGAGCTGACACTGCGATTTGGCGTTGGCTTGGGCGACCCGCCGCTGTATGTAATGGAGCCGGAAATTGAGTACATGCTCAAGCCGGGCACGTATCGGCGATATGGGCATCTGGTGAAAGTGAACTCGGCGCATATGCGCGGCACCAGCGAAGGTGCGCTGACGGAGCGCGGCGGCAAGGGAAGTGGGCAGCGCGTGCTTGTGCTTGGCGACAGCATTACCGCAGGCAGTGGCTCGCACCGGGATGAGGAGTTGGCCGTAGGGTTGGCCAGCGATGCGACGTTAACGATGCTCAACGCCTCGGCTCCCTCGTGGGGCCCTGGTAATCGGCTGGCCTATGTGAAGCGGTTTGGCACCTTTGGGTGCGATACTGCGGTGATAGTGCTCAACGCGTATGACTACGGGGATGTGCGACTCCATCAGCGGTTGCCGCCGGAGTTGCCGACGACCTCTCCGTGGTGTGCGATAGCGGAAGTGCTGCGCACATCTGGCAGGCGGAACGCGCCGCTGATATTTGGCAAGGCGGATTGGGGTGTGTTGCCGTTTGATGAGGCAGCCCCGACGGAGCCGCATGCAGGGCAGTCGATCGCCGAACTGCGCGCGCTGATTACACTGCTGCGAGCACAAGGTGTGAAAGTGGCGGCGGTGTATCACCCTTTTGAGGATGAGATGAGGGGCAAGCGAAACTATGTGGGGGGAGCTGCGCTGCTAGGCGAGCTGACGCTCCAAGGCGTGCCGGTTGTGCCGATGGCGCACTGGCTCGGCGGTGCGGAGATGAAAGGGGGGCTGAACGGGCCAGCACTTTACAGCGACGGTCTGCACTTGACGGTGGCGGGGCAGCGGGTGCTGGCTGATGCGCTGCGAGATGCGGCGCGCATGGCCCAAGATGGCGCGGGCGGCGGAAGCGGGCAATGAAAACAGCGGCAGGTGGTGAGTCTGCCGCTGTGCGGGATGTTCAAGAAATATCAAACGCAAGGCCCGTGGCCGTGCTGGGCTGAATCTGGGCGGGGGACGGGTTTAGTTTCCCGCCGCGAAGGCGTTAAGGAAGGCCTGGAAGTCGTTGCCATCGACGTTGGCATCGCCTGGTGGGTTGCCGTTGCCGCCGACGAGATCGGCCAGCTCCTCGCCAGCGCCGAAGGCATTCAAGAATGCTTGGAAGTCTTCACCATCGACGTTGCCATCGGGCCCTGGCAGGCCGCCGCCTTGAACGAGGTCGGCGATGGAGAGGTTTAGACTGATGGTTGAAGGCACGATCTTGCGCAGTCGGCTACCGGAGAAGTGGAGGGTGTAGAGCTCACCATCGTTATCCTGAGCGAAGCTGGTGAGGGCGGTCGCGGCACCGAGGTGGGGGGTGTGATCCTGAAAATCGAAGAATGAATTCTCGGTGCGGCGCAGTGACCAGATGCGGCCGGAGACAAAGTCGCCGAAGAAATAGCGGCCGCGCCATCCGGGGATTGCACTGCCGCGGTAGACGTAACCACCGGTGATGGAGAAGCCGGTCTGCGTGGAGAGGTATCCGGGCAGTACGTTGTGCGGGTAGACGTAGACGGGCTCGATGCGATTGGCGACCGAGAAGGTACCGATGCCGATGGTGGTGCGCTCGGCGAAGCCCTCAAAGCGGCGCCAGCCGTAGTTACGGCCGCCAGCGTAATCGGCGGGAGTCCAGTTGACTTCCTCCCAGATGTTCTGGCCGACATCGGCGATCCAGAGATCCTGGTTCACGCGGTCGAAGCTCCAGCGCCAGGGGTTGCGTAGGCCGATGGCCCACAGTTCGGGCAGGCCGGTTTGTGTGCCTCCAGCGCCGGTGGGCCAAGTGGTGGGATTGGTAGCGGGAATGGCGTAGTTGCGATTGACATCGGCAGGGAAGCCGTCGCTATCGACATCGATACGAAGCATCTTGCCGAGCATGGAGTTTGGATTGAGTGCAACGTTGTTGGGGTCGTCGCCGGCGCCACCATCGCCGGTGCCGATGTAGAGCAGGCCGTCGGCGCCGAAGTTGATGCACCCGCCGTTATGGTTGGTGAAGGATTGATCGAAACGCATGACGATCTGGGCGCTGGCTGCACTGGCGGTGATGTCACCGGTGCCGATGACGTTCATCGTGTAACGTGCGACGACGGAGCGGCCGCGGTCAAAAGTAGAGCCCTGGCTGGTAAACGTCGCGCCGCGCGGCTCGGTGTAGTAGACGTAGAAGAAGCGGTTGACGGTGAAGTTGGGGTGGAAGGCGAGGCCAAGCAGGCCCTGCTCGCTGTCGCCTTGCAGGCCAAACTCGCTGTTAACGCCCGAGCCAAGGACGGTCGTGCGAATATCGATCACGGCATTGGTTTGCACAGTGGTGCCAGTGACTACACGAATGCGGCCGGCCTGCTCCACAATGAAGAGGCGATTGGTGGGCTGGCCGGGTGCGCCGGTGGCAAATAGAGCGCTGGTCAAGCCGGTGGTTCCGACGACGGTCTGGAAGTCACCAAGGTCGAGCGATTGTGCCGATGCGCTGGTGATGCTGCTGGCCAACATGGCGGCGGCGGCAACAGGCACTAAAGGCAGCGAAGTCAGCAAAGGGCGGCGGCGGGGGTTTCTCATTCTGCGGACTCCAAATATTTGGACAAAGGCCATTGCGGGGGTGTGAAGAAAGATCTGCGGTCGCTGCACGTGCAACAAGCGTGCAGTTGCACTGATTCGATGCGGGTCTGCGTGCGGTTGCACCGCCTGTTCGACTGGCTTGAAACGGATTCAACATTCAGATGGACTGCGCGGCAGGCGGGTCTGCGGCGGCCGGCATGCCATCCCTGTGAGGTAGGCATCCGGTGGTAGGAGTGTATCTCCGACTGACAAAGTGGCCACTAGTTTGCGATTTATGGCCGCGAGAAGGAGCAGGAGTGAGAGGTCGATGTGACGGCATGCTGGGTGGGAGGCGGGGAAAGCGGACCTGGTTTACTTATTGGGACCACGCTGAAAATCCGGAGCCGCTAGCATGACTGACTATGAGCACCAGTGGCTGTCCATTCGGGTATTCTGCGAGCGGGGCGGCCCATCTTTCGGCAGCGGACATGCCGCAGGAGCGGCACACGAATTTGACGTATGGGTCGTATCTGAAAGTGCCGGAGTTACTGGAGCTGCAGGGGCCGCTCTCGGTTCCAGCAGCGCACGATGAGCTGCTCTTTATCATCAGCCATCAGGTGTACGAGCTGTGGTTTAAGCAGATGCTGCACGAGCTGACGGGAGTGTGCCGCCATTTGGATAGTGATGAGCCGCTGCGGGCAGCGCAGTTATTGGACCGTGTACACAAGATTCAGAACATGCTCATTGAGCAAATACCACTGCTCGAGACGATGTTCTCGATGGATTTTGCGCGATTTCGCGACAACCTGCGACCGGCGAGCGGGTTTCAGAGCGTGCAATTTCGCAAGGTGGAGTTTCTGCTTGGGGCAAAGAACGCCAAGATTTTAGAACTGGTAGGCGATGATCAGGCCGCGCGGGATGAGATGGCCAAATCGCTGGCGCTGCCGACACCTTACGACGCGTTTGTGCGACACCTTTCGCGCGAAGACCACGGGCTGTTCAGCATCCCGCAGGATGTGCTTAATCGCGATACGCGCCTGCCGCACGTGCTGAGCATGGAAATGGTGGCGGTGCTGAAGGTGCTTTACAGCGCGCCGGGCAGCAAGCCCAATGAGCGGTACTGGCCGCAGTTTTTGGTGGCAGAACATCTATTGCAGATGGAGGAGAAACTCTCGATCTGGAGATTCCACCACGTCAAGATGGTAGAGCGAATGATCGGCATCGGGCTTGGCACTGGTGGCAGCACTGGGGCCAAGTACCTTCGGCAAACCCTCGATGCGCAGCTTTACCCTGACTTGTGGGCCGTTCGCAGTTAACTTGTCACGCTAGTGAGGTGGTGCTGGAATCGGCGCAGCAACCGGCCCCATGCCGGTCTCGTTGAAGTACCGGACAAACTCTTCGATTTCGCGCTGTTTGAATGAGGGGATGGACTTGACGGCTGCATCAAGCCGCTGCAGCGCTGCGAGTTTTAGTGTGCGCTCGGCTGCACCGAGCACTTCGGAGCCGGCGACGGGCTGCGCGCGGAACATCTCATATTCCATGAGCGCGAACATGGGGTTGTAGGGGTCGGCCTGCTGGGCCTGAATCAGCAGCGCGGCGTACACGTGCTCGAGCTGACGATCAGGCCGGAAGGCGATCGCCGCGCGGGTTGCGGTGACCTGCCAGCCCGACACGCTGGCCGGGCGGCGTGAAGCGAGGAGTCGGCCGGAGGTCAGCGCATCATCAATCAGCACGCGCACGGGCGATTTTGCTAGCGCGGGGTCGAAAGGTGCGGCGGTATCTTCGGTGGGAAGGGCGATCACACCCCGGCCGGGCAGAGAACTGTTGCGTGCCTCACCTGAGGGCCCATCGCCAGTCCGTGCGAAGCGGAATTCTGCGCTGATCAAGCTCAGACGCGAGTATTCGCGCCAAGTGGCAAAATCGGGTCGGGTGTGGCTCATCGCCGCGGCGAGCAGGGAGCGACTTTCAAGGATGAGCGGGTTGCGAAGTGCCAGTGAGGCGGCTGTAAGCGACTCGGGGGTGGCACCAAGCGTGATGCCGTGTCGTTGTGCAGGCAGAGTCAGTATCTCGCTGGCCTCGGCGAGGGCGGCAGCGCGGGCTATAGCGCCATCGGAGCGAGCTGATGCCTGCATGAGCGCAGAGACCTCGGCCAAGGGGCGGACCGTCTCGGCGGCGGCCTTGAGGGCAAGTTCCCAGCGAATGAAGCTGGGCAGGGTGAAGTAGCCGCAAGTGAGAGTGAGCGCCAGGGTGGCAAGGGAGGTGGCCCAGCGGGCGCGAGAGGCGGGCCGGGGGAGCGCGGATGGGTTGGTGGGGCCGGGAGTCGTAGAAGCAAGAGTTGGTAGCGAAGCAGCGCCGGCGCCAATGCAGGCGAGGGCGAAGGGGCCGGAGTGGACTGAGGAAAGGGCCAGATCGATGAGGCCTTGCAAGAAGAGCAGTATGCCAAAGCAGGCCAGAGCCGCGGGCACGCCAGTAGTAAGACTTGAACCGGGCGCTGCCGCGGCGGCATCATCCTCGGCCTGCGGCCAGAGGATGATGCAGGTGAAGTGCGCGGCCAGCAGCATGAGTGCCAGCCCGCCGAGGCGCAGCAGCAACTGCTCGGGCGGCAGCCCGGCGGTTTCAAGCCAGAGGGCCATGAGTGTCGCGGTGACAGGCAAAATGCAGACGATGCGCAGCAGGGCGTGGCGAGCCGAAGCGGAATTGTCTGGTTCGGTTGACGCGCTGTGCTGTGGGTGTGGCCGGCTGGCGGCGGCTTGCCACCAGGTGATGGCGGCGAGCATGACGAGGACGATCAGGCCGATGGACAGGGCGATGCCAGCGAGACCGAGCGTGGCGGCGTAATCGAGGATGATGTTGTGCGGAGACTGAACCTCCTCCGGGCTGATCGGGTTTTTGTGGATGAGATAGCGCTCTTTGAAGCCATCTGGCCCGCAGCCGGTGAGCGGAGCTGCGGCGAAGATGCGCCAGGCGGCCTCCATGTAAAACCAGCGAAAGAGCAGCGAGAGTTCGGCGATGCGCTCGCCGAGTACCCCGCGGGCGACAATGGCCAGATTGACGGCCAGGATGAGCAGGAGCGCGGCGGCAGCGGCGAGGTATTGGCGGGCAGAAGCGTGCTTGTGCGCGCGGGTTTGTGCGCGGCGTGAGAGCAGGAGCCAGCAGCCCGCAGAGACAAGACCCGCGGCTGACATGACTAGGCCAGTCTTGCTGCCAGCGGCCACGGCAGCAGCGAGGCAGAGGGCAAGCATCGCCGCGGCGGCCAGGCGCAGGTGTGTGCGCGATTTTGAGGGGCCTTGCGTGAAGGCAGCGGCGAACAGGGTGGCAAAAAGGCCGACGCCGGCGGCGAAGAAGGTGGAGAAGATGTTGGCGAGGCCGAACCAGCCGGTCGGCTCGTTTTGCATGAGGCGGCGTTCGTAGCCGCGGGCTGAGGGGGAGTCGGGTGTCCAGCCCTGCGAGGCGAGGATTGTCTCCTTATTTTCGATGAAATTGCTAACCGTCCGCGGATGGTCGAGCAGCAGCTGCACGGCGCCTTTGGCGGCGAGGATGACGAGCAAGCTGGTGATGGCGGCGAGGGTGATGGTGCGCACCGCGCGATCGGCGCCGATGCGGGACATCGCTAGCGCGGCACAGAGGCCGCTGACCCAGGCGAGTGTGATGCGCTGATCGTGGAGCAGTGCGATGGGCGCGATGATCCAGAAAAGTGCGGCGGCCGCGCAGCCGAGGGGGATGAGCCAGCAGGAGAGCGCGATGAGTGCGCGCTGGAGGGCGGAGGCGGGGCGTGAGGCGGGGGCGACGGAGAGCGCCAGTGCTGCGCCCAGCAGGGTGAGCACATCGAGGATTGCCGGGCCAGCGATGCCAAAGCCAAGCAACTCGGCGGGGACGCTCAGTGGGTCAAGTTCCCAGCGGGGTATGGCGGAGATGGTGGTTGAGATCTTGACGAACTGGGGGCCGAGCATGAGCACTGCGCTGATGCTGGGCAACCATTGCTGGGCGAGTGTGGCAGCGGCTTGGCTGGCGGCCGGATTGGATGGGAAGGTGCGGAGCATGAGAGGGCGGCCGCGTTATTCGTCAAGCCATTTGTTCAGCCGAGCGGCCCAGGAGGAGAAGACGATGCGCACATCGCGGAAGACATCGGGGTTGGCTACGGATTCGTCGGATTCGGCCACGGACTCGGAGATGACGATTGTACCGAGGCGTGCGCCAGTTTCGGAATCGATCACTTCGGCCTCGACGGTTGCGCCGCCGAGCTGGCCATCGCGGCGGAGGCCGGGCGTGACGGTGCGGGCAAGTTCGGTGACGGCAGCGCGGATGGTGGCCACGCCAGGACCGCTTTGGTGGACGGGGGCGAGTTTGCCGGCCTGGCGGAGTGTCTCTTGCACCTCGTCGCGCAAGTCGAGCGCGAGCTGGCGGCGGGTGAGCTCTGAGACCTCGCTGCCGCCGATGGTGCGCGTGGTGAGCACGGCTACTGGCTCGATGATGAAGGAGCGGTAGCGGGCAAGCGCGGGGTCGCGAAAGGAGAGTGTGCCCGGTCGACCGGGGATTGGCGCGAGATCTCCATAGTCGCTGAGATAGCCGCTGTAGTCGGCCGTCCCTGGTTTGCTGAGGGGGGTTGCGGTGGAGCGGCGGGCGGTGGTGTTGGTGTCGGCCGAGGGTTGCAGCGGCGCGGTATCTCCCGTTATGGTGCCGGGTGCCTGGCAGGCGACCATGGAGGCCAGCGGCACAAGTGCGATGGCGAAGGTGAGAGCGCGGGCATTGCTTGCAGGGGCCATAGAGCGCATGCTATGGAAGCTGCGTTTGGCAAACCGGATGATCGGCGGGGTGAGCGGACGGCTGCGCGGGTTTGGCTGGTGGCCGCGATGGTGGTGCGGTCTACACTCGCCGAGACCATGCGCGAAGGGAGGGATTGGTAAATCTATGAATCTGCTGGACATTCTTCAACCTGAATCCATCAAAGCTCCGTTGGCGGGCTCGACCAAGCAGGCAGTCATTGGCGAGCTTGTGGATCTGCTGGCCCAGAGCGGCAAAGTGCGTGATGCGGCGGCCCTGAAGGATGCGGTGTGGGCCCGAGAGCAGACGCGCACGACGGGCATTGGCTACAACCTGGCGATTCCGCACGGAAAGTGCCCAGGGGTGGATGGTCTGGCCATGGCGATTGGCAAGCCCGCCACACCGATCGATTTTGCCGCCATTGACGGGCAGCCCGTCAAGCTGATCATCCTGCTGGCCTCAGCACCTGATCGCAGCAGCGAGCACATTCAGGCGCTGGCGCGGGTCTCACGGCTGATGAACTCGGCGGAGTTTCGCCAGCAGGTGTTTGCGGCAACGAGCGCGGGCGAGATTTACGAGTTGCTCAAGGCGCAGGAAGTTCGCTAACAATTGGGTTTGGCATGGCAGCGAGCTGGCCGCTTGGTCGGCCAAACTGCGGTGAGGGGGATTGGAGGATGAACAATGACCGCCACGCATGCTACCAAAAAGTCGCCGCTCGTTGTCACAGACTTGGTGGGTGCTCCGGCTGCATCTCAGACGGAGTCGTTAGCAGCCATGAGTGATGCACGCTCGGTACAGCATGTTCTCGCTCGGCCGTTGGCTGAGGTTGATGCGTATCTCGACGGCTTTGTCTGCTCGCTGGCGGTGCCGGAGAATCTGCGCGATGCCATTCGCTACGCGCTGCTTGGTGGGGGCAAGCGCCTGCGCCCGGTCATCGCGTGGTACGCCGCGGAGGCCGTGGGTGGCCGGGGCGAGGAATCACTGCCTGCGGGCGCCGCGGTGGAGTTGGTACACGCGTTCTCGCTGGTGCATGATGATCTGCCGGCGATGGACGATGATGATCTGCGGCGGGGCAGGCCGACGCTGCATCGGGCGTTCAACGAGGCAATGGCGATTCTGGCCGGAGATGCCAAACTGACGTTCGCATTTGCGGTTTTGGTGGAGCGGGTGCGCCGGGCCGAACTGGCCACGCAACTGGTGGCGGAGTTGGCGACTGGCACGGCAGGCATGATTGCCGGTCAGGTTTATGACACGCTGGGGGGCATGGACGATGCGCTGCCGGGCGAGGCGAAGCTGAAACTGATTCACAAGAACAAGACGGGAGCGCTGATTCGATCATCAGCCCGAATGGGGGCGATGCTGGCGCTGGCCGCGGAGCCAGAGGTCGAGGTGCGAGAGGCCCGGCTGGCGCACATCTCGACGTATGCCGATGCGATTGGGCTGATGTTCCAGATCGTCGATGATATTTTGGATGTCACGCAGACCACCGAGCAGTTGGGCAAGAAGACCAACAAGGACCACTCGGCGGGCAAGCTGACCTACCCCGGTGTGCTGGGGTTGGAGGCGGCCAATGCGCGCGTCGATGAACTACTAGCCGAAGCGTTAGAGGCCATCAGCGAGTTTGGTGCGGCAGCCGAGCCGCTGCGGCTGCTGGCGCGGTACATGGCTGTGCGAACGAAGTAACGTGGTGCTTAAGGCGTGGCCACGGGTGGCAGTGCGGGCTCCTTGGCTGCGGGCTGTCGGGCGGGCACAGCTGCGATTGGCGGCAGAGTACCTGCGGCGATCCAAGTAGATATGTCGTCAAACTGGCCCGGGAGAGTGAGAAAGAGCAGCTCGTGGCCGGTGCTGGCGAGTGTGAGCGGGGGCCGGCCTGCCTGCTGCCAGAGTTCCATGCCGCGGGCGATTGGTACAGCGCGATCGTTGCGGGCGAGAATCATGCGGGTGCGAAGTTGTGAGAGCACCGAGCCGGTGCTGCGCGAGTCAAGGGCTGCGTGCTTGTGATAAAGCGAGCTGAAGCGAGCGGAGACCTGCGGCGGGAGGTGATCGCTGGCGGCCATCAGCTCGGCATCGGGGGCGACACGGCCATCACCACGCGGCGGCTTGCTCGGGCCAGAAGTGCCATCGAACCAGACGAAGTGGACGGCATCAATGAGTTGGCGGTAGTTGCTCTCGATAGAGAGGCGCAAAAAGTCGGCTCCGCCAGCGACGAGCAGCGCTTGCTGATACAAGTTTGGTTGGCGAGCTGCCACGGTTGGCAGCACCATGGCCCCGCCGGAGAGGCCGAGCAGGGTGACGGGAAGCGCGCGCAGGTCGGCGCGCGTGTCCTTGGCGTAGATGACGGCGGCCTGCACGGCGTAAGCACACTCGGCAGCGCGATCTCCCAGCGTGCGGGCGACGAGCTCGGCCTGCGCATCAAGATCTTCAGATGAGACGATGCCAAAGGTGACCTGCTCGGTAAAACGCGAAGGGTGTGCGAGCATGCGCAGCACCGCAAACCCGCGCGAGCGAAGGTGGCCCACCAGCTCCTGCACCGTCTGCTGCGGCGTGCCGAACATGCCTGGCAGCAGGACAACGAGACCCTTGGCAGACTGTGGCTTGCCGGTTTGCTCTGCCTCCGGCAGCGGCTCATAGAGCGCAAACCACGTGCGCTCCAGCACCAGACGGCGCGAATCCTCGGGTCGCGTCAGTGGCTCAGCATCGGCGGCGGTCTCGCTGGTAAAGACAACCTCGCGCCCGGTACCAGTAGCGGCCTCGGCAGCGCGGGCGGAGAGAAACTTGTAGTACGCGACGGGTTTGCCGGCCGGGCCTTGCCATACATCACTGGCGAAGGGGTCGCTGCTGGTGGTAAAGAGCAGAGAGCCGGGGCCCTCGCCCACGACGGTGTAATTGCGATAGACACTCACGCCGCGGCGGCGTTTCATGAGTGTGGCGACATCGGTGTAAAGCTCGCGCTCTACTGCGGCCTGCGCTGGGCGGGCGGTGCCTGCGGGGGCGAGCGGCCCGATCGCAGGGATGATCATGCCCTGCAGGGGGCGGTCTGGTGCGATCTGTGCGCGCCCCCAACTGGAAAGGCCGCTGTACACCGGCAGTCGCCGCGGCCATGCTGAACTGGAGCGCCAGGAGAGATCAATCGCGGCGGCCG
>Ga0105046_10012961_pt1 | contig 12925 bp, 10 predicted proteins | sample MAT03_FD_78385 | JGI IMG/M metagenome (GOLD analysis project Ga0105046, IMG submission 78385) | Freshwater microbial communities from Lake Fryxell liftoff mats and glacier meltwater in Antarctica - MAT-03 (megahit assembly) | ecosystem: Environmental > Aquatic > Freshwater > Ice > Liftoff... | reverse complement strand
CTCATCGCTGCGGCGTGCTTTGCGTTTCAAGCTCAAGGCCTGCAACTCGGCGTTCCATTCAGCGCTGATGAACAGGTTGGCGAAGGCAGGGTGCATCTCGTCGGCTCGCGCTTCAGACAGGCACACCTCGAAGGCCGAAAACAGGTCCAGCGCAATAGGCCGGGCCGAGGTGTTCCACAACTCCACGCGGCGCAGCTCGACATCGTCTTCAGGGCACACCCACACGGTGATGCGGCTGCGCAGGTCAGGCCAGGTGGCTTCCAGCACCACGCGGTCGGCGTGAAACCGTGCGCTGTAGTGGGCGCTGGCGTCGGGCGCCGGGTGCTGGGTCAGTGAAACAGGGTGAGCCTGCTCCTCTCGGCGCAGGTAGATGAAGCTGCCGTAAGCGTCGCGCAGTGCGTCGTCGCGGTTGCGGTTGATGTCCACGGCACCCACGCGGCTGCCGCCCGCGCCGTTGGCGCGCAGCGTGACGCTGTAGTGGCCGTTGGACAGCATTTGCGTGCGTTGAAGTGCCTGTTCTCCAGGTTGCATTTCCCGCGCGCGGCGGCGTTCGCGCTGGCCTTGGAAGCTTCCGTACGCGCTGACGCTGTCGGCGCTGTCGCGGCCCTGCATGCGGCTGTCGGGTTCTTGCAGGCGTGCCACTTCGCGCGGTACCCGTTCTTGCAGCAGCGCCGACACGGCGGCCAGGCGCGGGTCGGCCATGCCCCAGCGTCGCGGCAGGCCTTGCAGCAGCACATTGCTCAGCGCCACCACCGTCATGCCCTGGTGGTGGGCCATGTAGGTGGACACCGGCATGCAGTGCTGGTTCTTCGCCAGCGCGTCTTCGGCACGATTCGGCGCTTCAGAGGGTGCTTCGGTTGGCGGGTCCTGGCGCGCCAGCCCGAGCGTGGCGTCGCCGACTTCCGCTTGTCGGCCCGGTGTGTAATCCAGTGCTTCGATGAAGCCCCAGGCCCCCCGCGCATGCAGGCGCTGCAGGCGGCGCAGGTTCGACACCGCCGCTTGCGGTTGCACCATCGCGGCCAGCGCGGTGGCGTAAGGGGCCACCACCCGCTCGTCGGGCGGGGTGCGGCGCAGCGCCAGGCGTGGCACGCCCTGCGGCGCGTACTGATACGCCAGGCTGCGGTCGGTCGCGGCATAGGCCGATTCGCTGACGCCCCAGGGCAGCTTCTGCTTCTGGGCGAAGGTGCGCTGCTCGTGCACCGCCATGCGGGCGGCGCATGCCAGCACCGTGCCTTCGGGTTCGTCCAGCACCAGCGTGGGCATCAGGTATTCGAACATCGAGCCCGACCACGAACGCAGGCCGACCTGCGTGGTGGTGGCCTGGAACGGGCGGCCCAGTGCGGCCCAGTGGGTGGCAGGCACGTCGCCCTTGGCGATGGCCCACAGGCTGGCCAGCCGCGACTCGGAAGCCAGCAGGTCGTAGTGCCCGACGTCGAGCTGCTGCTCGGCCACGCGCCAGCCGATGTGCAGCAGCCGACGCCGCCGGTCGTACAAGAAGCTGAAGTCCGCCGCTTCGGCGAAGTGGCGGCAACGGCGGGCGAGGGCGCGCAGGCGTTCAGGCAGCTCGCCCGGGCTGTCGGCCGCATCAGCCATTTTTGCTGCATCGGCTGTGTTATCTGCATCTGCGGCCGCGAGGAGGAGGGCATCAACGCTGATCTCGGCTTCGTTGGCCGCTTCTTCGCAGGCGCTGGCCACGGCCAGCAGGTGGCCGCACAGGTTGCCGCTGTCGACGGTTGACACGTAGGCCGGCCGCAGCGTTTGCAGGCTCTGCGTGTCGATCCAGTTCATCAGATGGCCGCGCTCGCGAGGCAGGCGGTCCAGTGTGTCGAGGGTGGCTTGCAGCCGCCGGGCCATCTCCAGGCCGTCAATCCAGCCGAAGCTTCGCGCACAGGCCATGGCCAATAGGTACAGCCCGATGTTGGTGGGCGATGTGCGGTTCGCGACCATCGTGCGTGGCACGGTTTGCACGTTGTCGGGTGGCAGGTGGTTGCTGGACTCGCCCACGTGCTGCGCGAACCAGGCCCAGGTGTCGCGCGCCACTGCCGTGAGGTAGCGCTGGTCTTGGCAAGACAGAGGCCGCGCGGCGCGCTGGGCCCGGCTTCCCAGGGCGATCCACAGCGGCGTCAGCGCCCAGCTCGCGCAAAGCAGCAGCACTAGGCCGGGCGTGGGCGTGCCGACCGCCAGCAGGCCCACCGCAAGCAACACGGCCAGCAGCGACACGCGGGCGTGCTGGCCCATCAGCCGCCACAGACTGTGGGATGTGGCGGCCTCGGCAGCCGCCGCGGTGGTCCACTGCAAAAGGCCGCGCCGACTGACGGAACTGCGCCACAGTGCGCGGCAGATGGCGTCTACCAACAGCAGCGACTGTCGCAGCCACAGCGCGCCGTGCCAGGCCAGCCCCAGCCCCGCACGCAGCAACTCGCGCAGCGCCACGCGAGCGAAGTGCCGCAGTGCCAGGTCGTCGCGGCTGGGTGCCAGGCCGGCCAACGCGCCCACCAGCGGTCCGGCACCAAACGCCGCCGCGGCCAACACCAGCGCGGCCCAGGGCGAGACCATGCCGCCCCACAAACCCAGCAGCATCAGCGCCAGTGCCGCAGGGGTGACCAAGGAACGGCGCAAGTTGTCCAGCAGCTTCCAGCGTGCAATCGGTCGCAAGGGCATGCCCAGCAGCAGCGGAAGCAGTTGCCAGTCGCCGCGCGTCCAGCGGTGCACGCGCGAGGCGGCCAAGTCGGCGTGGCCCGGTGCGGGTTCGATCACCGCCACATCGCTGACGCTGCCGCACCGCGCGATGCAGCCTTCCAGCAGGTCATGGCTGAGGACCTGGCCTTCAGGCAGCCGACCGGCCAGCACGGCGTGCAGCGCCGCCACGTTCAACAAGCCTTTGCCGGTGAAGCTGCCTTCTTCGAACAGGTCTTGATAGACCTCGGAGGCGACCGCGTTGTACGGGTCGCTGCCGGGTGCACCGGCAAACAAGCGGTGGAAGCCGCTGGCTTGCGTGCGGCCTTGGCTGTCCACCGGCCAGGCCGCCACGATGCGCGGCTGCAAGATGCCGTATCCGGCGACAACGCAGCCTTTTTCCAGGTCCACCCGCGGCTGGTTCAGCGGGTGCGCAGCCAGGGCCACCAATTCGTGCAGGGCACCCGGCGGCAGCGCGGTGTCGCTGTCCAGGGTCAGGATGTAGGGCGTGCCGCGCTGCGGGCGCGAAGCCGCTCCCAGGTCCATGAAGGCGCTGGTGGTTTGGGGCGCTTGGTCGTCGGAATTGCCAGTGGCCAGCAACTCGACCAATTGCTCCAGCTTGCCGCGTTTGCGTTCCCAGCCGATGAAACATTGTTCGCTGACGCTGAAGCGGCGCGGGCGGTGCAACAGCAGGAACCGCCGCGCCACGCACGAGCCCGGCGGGTGCGCGGCATCGGGCGTGTGGGCGTGGCGCCGTTCCAACGCTTCGATGGCAGCCAGCGCTTGCGCCAGCAAGCCAGCATCGGCCGGGGTGGTGGCGGTGTCGGCGTCGGTGAAATCGGTCAACAGCGCGAACTGGGCATGGTGTTCGCGGTTGGCCAAGTGGTGCATTTCCAGGCGATTCACCAGACCCTGCAGCGTCGCGGTGTCGCCCAGCAGTGCCGGTATCACCACCAGCACCGCATGTTCAGCCGGTATGCCTTGGGCCAGCGCCAGCCGCGACAGCCGGTGCGGAGCCACTGATTCACTGATCAGCCGGTTCACCGCCGCCACCACGGTTTCACTGGCCGGCCACAAGGCCAGCAGCCCCAGCCCCAGCAGGCCCAGTGCACCCATGCCGGGTGCGGCCGCAGCGCCCACGAACCACACCGTCAACAATGCCGTGCCCAGCGCCAGCGCGGCCAACAGCATGGGCAAGGCGGCCCGATGCCACTGGTGCGCCGACCAGCCGCCCCGCAGGCCCAGCGCCGCACGCAGGGTGGGTGCCCCATCACCCCGCAGCCAGTACCCCAGCGACTGGTACGGCGGTGGCTGGCCGGTGGCGTCGGCCGGCATGGGCTGGCGTGCCAGGCCCAGCAGCACCTCGGCCACGGCCCATTCGCTGCACTTGCAGCGGCGTGCCAGGGCCTCGATGGCGTGCAGCGTCAGGTCTTGCGTGTCGTCACGCTCGGCCGCGAACGGTGCCCAGGCGTTCAGACCGCGCACCAAGACGCTGGCGTGTGCGATCAGCCCGCGCCAGTCGGCGCTGCCCAGCAACTGCAGCGAACGGATGGCGTTGCCCACGCTGAGGTTGTCTGCCATCTGCTCGGCCTGCTGGCCAGCCTGTGCCGCGGCGGGCTCGGGCAGTGCGTCGGCCAGCGCCAGGCGAATCTGCTCGCGGCTGCGCGCGCCCTGCACGGTGCCGCTTTCCGAATCGGCATGCAGGCGTTGCATCACCTGCAGCGCGAAGGCGCGCATCACGCCGCGGGCCTGCAATCGGTCAAACAGCGCGCGGGGCTCGGCCAGACTCTTGGCGTCGGCTTGGGCGTCGGTCTCATCGACCTGCGGATTCAGTCCGTCGCACAGGCGGTGCGCGGCTTCGCGGGCGGCTTCTTCAGCGGCCACCCGCTCGGCCAGGCGGCGCAGGTTTTCCACCAGCACCACCCGCAAGGTGGTCGGCAGCGCCCACAACTCGCCCTGCGAAAGGGTGCTGACGGTTTGGTAGCCGAGCAGGAATTCCGTCAACCACGCCGGCGCGAAGGCGCTGTCGGCTTGTGCCACGTAAGACCAGGCAATGGCGTACACCCGCGGCAGCCCGGCCCACGGTCCGGTGGCCAGTACCGGCAGACCGCGGAAGTAGCGGCGCGGCAGTCCGTCGTGCACCTCGCGTGTTTGCGCCACCACCAGATGGATGTTGTCCAGCAGCCATTCTCCGGCCGGGCTGACATGGCGACCGTTTCGTTCTTGCTGCGCGATGGTGCGATGGGCTTCATGCAGCACCGCAATGTTTTCCCGCAAGCGGGGGAAGAAGGGCGTGGCGTTCGCGCCGCTGAACACTGCGGCCGACGAACCGTGCGACAGGGCGAGGGCGTGACCGCGCTGCGCCGCTGTGGCCGTTCCCGGGCCCTCTTCGCGCAGTGGCGGAGGTAGGGCACCACGCGCGCTGGACAGCAGCGGAAGCGCACCCGAATGCCCCAACAGGCGTCCGCGCTGCGATCTTGTGCTGCTGGGGCTGCCGGTGCTTGCCGCAGAAGCTGGCGGTGCGCCTTTCAAAGCAGGCACCCGGCGCTGGCGGGTCTTGGCCTGCATGGCCCTGCCGCCAGCCGGTGCATCAAGACAGCGAGACCAGAAGCGCGGCCAGCACGAGGCACATCACAGCCAATGTGCTGACAAAACGCGGTGACACGAAGGCATGCACGGCCTCGGCCGCGCCGCGCAGCGTGTGGGTGCGTGAGCGCGCTGCCAGGCAGTGCGCGCGGTGCTGTTGGAGTTGTTGCAGCATGCGTGGATCGGCATGCGGTGGCGTACCGATGGCGTTGGTCACGTCGGGCATGTCGGTGACGTAGCCGCGAGTGCCTGCGTGCAGGCCTTGGATGGCAGGCATGGCGTGCAACTCAACGTGAACCGCTGCGGCCCATCAGGCTGCCCAGCCACAAGATGGCTGCGCCGGCTGCGGCCGCCATCAGCACCGACTGCAGCGGCGCGCTCTGGATATAGCCACGCGTGGAGTCACGCATGTGTTCGGCTGAGTCGCGAATTTGCGCCCCGCTCTTGTGCAACGCGTCGTTACCGCGGTGCATCAACTTCGATGCATCTTTGGCTATGCCACCAAGGGCCGGACCGATGGTGCTGCGCGCGCTTTCAAGCTGGTTGGACATGCCGTCCAGGGCGCTGTTGGCCAGACGTTGCGAGCTGCGGATAGCGTCGTCGGCTGACTTGGCGGCAGAGTCAACGGCGGAATCGATGGAGTCGGCAGAGCCGTAGCGGATATTGCTCATGATGATTTGCTTTCGAAGTTGAAGCGGTGGAAAAGGGCAGGAGGAAGAGATCAGGGTGTCGTGGTTCAGCCGCGCCGCATCAAGCCTGCAACCAAACTGACCAAGGCGAGCACGATGAAGACCATGAACAGCAGCTTGGCGATGCCGGCGGCCCCGGCTGCCATGCCGCCGAAACCAAGGAGACCGGCGACCAGCGCAATGACGAGAAAGACGAGTGCGTAGTAAAGCAAAACTATCTCCGGTTGAAAGTGCCTAACTGGCAACAGTTGGGAACAGCTTGGGGTCAGGCCGCTGTCGTCTGAACGAACCAACCAAGCAGGGCCTGATGCTCGGTGCAGCGCGCGCCAGGGTCTGTGCGGCAACGAACTCTTTGTGGTCAGTGCGGCGAAAGCATCTGCAACAGCAGGGCTTGGTGCGTTGTCATACAGACGGCTGGCATGCGGACTTGCACACTGCAATGCCGGGCCGATCGGGTCCTGACTAACCCACGAAAGACACGCCATATGAACAGCCAGAACCTCAACACACCTCACACCCGCCGCCTGGCCTTGCTGGGCATGGCCGCTGCTGTAATGGGCCTCAGCGCCTGCGCCGCCACCCGCACCAGCGAGGGCACGGGCGAGTACGTCGACGACACCATCATCACCGGCAAACTGAAGGCCATGATCCTGAACGAGCCGACGCTGAAGTCTGCGGAGATCAATGTCGAGACCTTCAAAGGCCGCGTGCAGCTCAGCGGCTTCGTCAACTCGAAGGGCGATATGGACCGCGCGGTCACATTGGCCCGTGGCATTGCAGGCGTCACGTCGGTGGCCAACGACATGCGCATGAAGTGAACGCGCACCGGGCGACTGCGAAGTCGGCCGGTGTTGGTGTCCGCCGTTGCGCTTGCAATCCTGCCCGCCTTCGTGCGTTCCCGCCCAGCGCGCGCCTTCAACGCGCGCTTTTCTTCGTCTGCTGCAGCGCGGGTTCAGCACGCTGTGTGCCAAAGACCTTGTCCCACGCGCCGGTGCTGACCCCGTAGTTCCCAGGGCCGCGTCCGGCAGGATGATCGGCGCGCTTGGCGTGGTGCACAGCGTGCCAACGCCGCCGTCGTGCCAGCCATGCGCTGCGCTGCAGGCTTTGCAGGGGCACCGCGTGGTGCGTGGCGTGGTGGGTTAAGCCGTACGCCAGGTAGCCGGTGATCTGGCCGAAAGTCAGTGCGATGGCCGGCCACTTGCCCAGCAGCCACCAGGCGGGTACGGCCACAAAAACGGCGAACAGCGCGGCGCTGATGGCGGTGGGCGAACCCATCAACGCGGTGGGGCGGCGGTGGTGTTCGGCGTGCCAGCGTTTGAACGGTTGCACGCCGTGCAGCACATAGCGGTGCAGCCCATATTCGGCCAGCCACCAGCTGCCCAGCCCGGCCAGCGACCATAGTGCCAAGGGGCCACCTTGGCTGCTGGGGCTGGCCAATATCAGCAGTGCCGCCAGCGAAACAGAGGCCATGCCGTACAGCGCGAAATCCAGCCGGTAGGCTACCGGGCTGTGTTCAAGCGTGATCCAAGACATGCCAGTCCTCAAATAAAAAACCGCTGCGGGTTGCGCAGCGGCGTGGTGTTGAACACACCGCAGCCAAGGGCTCGGTGCGTGGGTTTTGCGGGCTGCTTACTTGGTGCCGGTGACGTCGATGTCGACGCGGCGATCGGGCTGCAGGCAGGCGCGCAACTCCGCAGTCGGCAGCCGGGCGTTGCAGTCTTCCAGCTTGGTGGTGGGCGAACCTTCGCCCACTCCCTTGGCCACAACCTTGTTCGCATCGAAGCCGCCGCTGGCCACCAGATACGCCTTCACCGCTTCAGCGCGTTGCGTCGACAGCGTCTGGTTGTAGGCCGTGCTGCCAGTGCGGTCGGCATGACCCTCCACCACGATGACCTCGAACTGGGTGCCCGCTACTTCGCGGGCGAAGTTATCCAGAGCGGTCTTGCCTTCAGGCTGAATGGTCGACTTGTCGAATCCGAACAGCGCATCGGCCGTGAACGACACGCGGCGCGCCGGTGTGGATATCACCGCTGGGGCGATCGGTTCCATCGGTGCTGCGGCCATCATCGGTGGCGGCGTAGGAGCCATCACGATCGGAGCCGGTGCGGGTGTCGGGGCAGGCGGTGCGACATAAGCCACGGGTTGATACCGCGCGGGTGCCATTGATGTGCGAGTGTTGCGCGCACCGTCGCCGAACGGCATGACGAGACTCAGCGAAACCACCTGCACGCGGATGTTGCCGCCCAGGGCGTCGCGGGTTCGGTATTGCTCGGCTTCGCCACGCACCATGAGGTTCGGGCCGAAGGCGTATTGCAAGCCCGCACCGGCCTTGTAGTTGAAGCTGCGGTCGCTGGGTGAAGGATTGGAGATTCTCACCGCGCCGGTGCCGTTGAAAGTGTCACGTGTCTTCGCGTACTGGCCACCGACACGACCCAGAACCGACCAGTTCTCGGACAGCGGCAGCGCGCCCACCAAGTCCAGACCGGCACCCTGAATCTTTACTTCGCCGCTGACGTAGCCGCTGGGGTTGGTGGTGCCAGCGAACTGGTATCGACCCAGGTTGAAGAAACTGGCTTCCAGGCCGATGTTGCGGTTGAACTGGTGGCCCAGGAAGATACGGTAGGCGGTGTCTTCGTCCTTGCGGCCGTAACTGGTGATGGACAAGGGCGGCACGTTGCCGACAAGGCTCTTCGTCAGCAGGCCTTCTTCATTGAGCTTGCCGTAGGAATGGCCCACCGAAATGCCGCCGTAAGTGTAGCTGGTACCTTGCGCTGAAGCACCGCTGGCCAACAGTGCGCCCACGCTGCCAAGGCTGCTGAAGGCCAGCAGACGCAGGGCCTGTTGGCGGCGGATTTTCGGGCTTGCGTTCGGCTTGCGTGCGGACATGAATGACTTTCGAAGTGATGGGATGCTGATGGCGTGGAAACGTTCGTTGCCGACAGATGGTGGGTTGTAAAGAGCCGTTGGATATGTGTCTGTGCGTTGCCAGACGGGGCACGGCAATTTGGTTGCCGACACCCCTTCGAGTGGCCATGTCCGGCCTCTATTGGCGCGGTTCGCCTTTCCTGTTCACGCTGATGGTGGAACCCGGTTCGCTGGCCATCTGCACGTGGTGCTGCTGGCCACGGAATTCGTAGTCGACGTCCCAGTAAGCCGGAATGGTGCTGGCCACGCTGCTGCACCGGCGCACGTCTTGCTGGACCGTTTCGGTGCCGCCCTGCGCGCTGCGGTTGCCCAATGCGCCCCCGACCACGGCACCGCCCACGGTGGCGATGTCGCGGCCCGTGCCCCCGCCGATCTGGTGGCCAATGACGCCGCCAAGCACCGCGCCCAGCAAGGTGCGGCCCGTTGCGTTGTTGTCGTTGCTGTTGCGCTCGACCTGCTGGCGCTCGATCCAGCAGCGTTCGCTGGGCGCGCCCACCACGGCCCTAACGCCGGTAACGCGTGCGTTGAATATCTCTTCGTTGGGACGACGGCGCCACGTGTATTCGGGCGTGCTGATCTCTGGAGCCGGGCTGTTCAGTGCGCTGATCTGCCTGGCACTCGCACGGCGCGTGGACGAGACCTGATCGTTCAGCCCCATGGCCCTCAGGCTGGGGTAGTCGCCGACGCGCAGCACCGTACATTCGCCGCCGAAATTGCTGTTGTCGCAGACTTCCCAGCGGCCACTGCTGACCGTGACCGATGAGGCGCGATCATTGAAACCGTAACTGCCCAAATTGTCCACGGCTTGGTTGGTGGTGAAGGATCGTCCGCGGAAGCCGTCGCTTTCGTAGAAGGTGATCTGGGCGCTGGCTGCAGTGCTGAATGCGGTCAACAGCAACAGCCAGACCAACTTGGTGGCGCTGTGTCTTTGGGGTGTGTTGAACTTGAGCTTCGTGTGCATGGTGGGCCTTCATTGGTTAGAAACAGAAGCCTGCTCCGTGTCCTTGCAACTGTCTGTGCGGCTGCGAACGGCTCGTACGCGTCGGTGGCCTTTACGGAGTTCAAGCAAGGTCTGCGCGCCGATACCGCTCGGTTCGCCACCGTACGGACCCACAGCGGCCTGCGCGCCACTATGGCAATTCTTTCTGCACTGAAGCCGCAGCGCAGCCCGCAGTGCGCAGCGCAGTGTCCTCAAACTCCACCGGACAGACACCCATGAGTTCAGCCGTTACGAATTCCGCATCCGCATCCGCATCCGCTTCATCGCGTGAACTGGCCAACCGCCGCAGCGCGCCGCTGGCCACGCCCACCGACCTCAGTGCCGTCGCCACCAAAGACGTATCCGCCTCACTGAACGCCACGTTGGCGGATGTGTTCGCCCTGTACATGAAGACCAAGAACTTCCATTGGCACATGAGCGGCCCGCACTTCCGCGATTACCACCTGATGCTTGATGAGCAGGCGCAGCAGCTTTACGCGATGACCGACCCGCTCGCCGAACGTTGCCGCAAGCTGGGCGGGCCCACGCTGCGCAGCATTGGGCACATCAGCCGTACGCAGCGTGTGCTGGACAACGACGCCGAGTTCGTCGAACCCGCCGACATGCTGGCCGAGTTGCGCGACGACAACCGCACGCTGGCCGTGAATCTGCGCAGCGCCCACGACATCTGCAATGAACACCGCGACATCGCCAGCGCGGCGATTCTGGAAGTCTGGATCGACGAGACCGAGCGCCGCACCTGGTTCCTGTTCGAAGCCAGCCGCAGCGGTGCGACCCCGGGCCGCACGACGCTCGCAGGTTGAGTGCCTTCGGCGGCGCCATCACCTTTGCCCTTTCTTCACCTCAATGGAGTTTCCACATGCTCAACAGCATCAGCCATCTCAACGGATCTAATGTCAGCGCCAGCGATGGCGACATCGGCAGTGTGAAAGACGCCTTCTTCGACGACCGCAGCTGGGCGGTGCGCTACCTGGTGGTGGACGCGGGCACTTGGCTGACGGGGCGTGAAGTGCTGATCTCGCCTTACTCGGTGAAACAACCGCTGGGCAACGAAAAGAGCGTGCATCTTTCGCTGACGCAAGCGCAGGTGCGCAACAGCCCCGACGTGGACACGCACGAGCCAGTGTCTCGTCAGCACGAACGCGACTACCTGGCCTATTACAGCTACCCCGAATATTGGGAGGGCGGCAGTCTTTGGGGCAGCGGGGCCATGCCTTACCCGCCACTGCTGGTGTCGCCGACCAGCGAAGAGCGGGCCGCCGAGATGACGGCCAACCGCGCCATGCACGACCGTGATTTTCGCGCCGCCGATTCGCACCTGCGCAGCGCCAGCCACGTCACGGGTTACGACATCCAGGCCACCGACGACAGCATTGGGCAAGTGCAGGACTTCATTTTCGACGACGAGAACTGGGCCATCCGATACCTGGTGGTGGACACCCGGAAATGGTGGCCTGGCGGCCGCAAGGTGCTGGTGGGGATGCACTGGGCCGATCGCATCGACTGGGCCACGAAAAAGATGCATGTGCGCATGACACGCGAACAGGTGCGCGCCAGCCCGAGCTTCGAAGACGTGGGCTCCATCCACCGTGAATACGAGATGAAGTTGCACAACAACTATCAGCGCAGTGGATATTGGGTTTAAGGGTCCAGGCGGTCCAGGCGGTCCAGGCGGATCCATGCGCTTCAAGGCAGATACGCTGCGGTGAGTGCGGTACCGACGACAGCCCTGCGCATCGTGCTGGCCTTGGGTGGCAATGCGCTGCTGCGCCGCGACCAGGCCATGACCCCCGCCAACCAGCTGGCCAATGTGCGCCGTGCTGCAACCCAGGTGGCGCTGGTAGCGCGCGGCAATGAGCTGCTGTTGACGCACGGCAACGGCCCGCAGGTGGGCCTGCTGGCCCTGCAAGCCAGCGCATATACGGCGGTACCCGCCTACCCGCTTGACGTTCTTGGCGCGGAAACCGACGGCATGCTGGGTTATCTGCTGGAGCAAGAACTCAGCAACCGCCTGCCCAGCCGGGCCGTGGCCACGCTGATCACCCGTGTCGAGGTGCGGCTGACAGACCCCGCCTTCGATGCGCCGAGCAAACCCATCGGTCCGGTCTATGCGGCGGCCGACGCCGAGCGCGTGGCCATACGCCACGGCTGGACGATGGCGGCCGACGGCACCGGCATGCGGCGCGTGGTGCCTTCGCCAGCCCCCATGCGGGTGATGAATCTGCAGTCCATACGTTGGCTGCTTTCACACGGCGTGCTGGTGATTGCTGGCGGCGGTGGTGGTGTGCCCGTGGCGATGCAGCCCGCAGCGGCCGATGAACCCTCGGGCACGCCACCCAGCTTGCAGGGTGTGGAAGCCGTTGTCGACAAGGACGCCACCAGCGCCTTGTTGGCGCGTGACTTGCAGGCTGATGTGCTGCTGATAGCCACCGACGTGCCCGCGCTGTACGCCGACTGGAGCCTGCCCACGCAGCGTCCTGTGCTGACCGCAACGCCTGCCGAGTTGTCGTCGATGAACTTCGCTACAGGTTCGATGGGTCCGAAGGTGCAGGCCGCCTGCGATTTCGTTCGCGCCACCGGCAAGCGGGCTGTCATCGGATCGCTGGACGACATTCAGGCCATGCTGCAGGGCACCGCCGGCACGCAGATCAGCTTGTAGGCGAGACGGCTGGCGCTGCCGCGGGCACTGGTACTGGCACTGGCACCAGCCACTCCTGAAAAACTCCCGATCAAGGTGTGCCCACGTACAGCGCAATCTTTCCCGTGGCGTGGCCGGTCTCGCTCAGTGCATGCGCTTGCGCGACGTCTTCCAGCGCGAATTCGGCACCCACCACCGGGCGCAGTTGGCCCTGTTCCACCATGTGCGCCAAGCGTTCCAGAACCGGGCGGTTGGGCTGGATGAACAGAACCGCCCCACGCAGCCTTGGCCAGTGTTGCAAGGCGTCGGCCGGGTCGCTGACGGTGGACACCAAGAAGCCTTCAGGAGCCATCACATGCCACGACTCGTCTTGCGTGCCGCCGCCCATGGTGTCGATGACGAGGTCGATGT
>Ga0105046_10012960_pt1 | contig 12928 bp, 10 predicted proteins | sample MAT03_FD_78385 | JGI IMG/M metagenome (GOLD analysis project Ga0105046, IMG submission 78385) | Freshwater microbial communities from Lake Fryxell liftoff mats and glacier meltwater in Antarctica - MAT-03 (megahit assembly) | ecosystem: Environmental > Aquatic > Freshwater > Ice > Liftoff... | reverse complement strand
GCCGGAAGCACCGGAAGCACGTCTGCGTCGGACCTGCCCGACGACGGCGCAACGCCGGTGGATCCCACCGGCGGCTTCATCGCCACGCCTTTCCAGCCGAAGCCGCCCCCGCTCCACGTCGAGTACCTACAGTACGGGGTCGCCCTCGCCGCCAATGCCCGCTTGGCCAGCGGCGCGACCTGCCCGGACGAGGCTGACACGCCCTGCATCCTGGGCAGTGGCGGTGGTCTGGTCGTCCGAGTCGGGTGGCGACCTCCAGGCACCTGGTACTGGGGCGCGGCGTACGAGTTCGCCAAGATGGACTCGGGCAACCTCTACCGGCTCGGCATCCTCCAGCAGCTCCGCGCTGAGATTCGCTACATGCCGGAGACGGGCCTTCGCGTCGCCCCCTACGTCTCGGGCGGCCTGGGGGGCTTCGCCTACGGCAACGAGTGGGGCGTCGAGACAGGCGGGGCCTCCGCGTCGCTCGGCGGCGGCTTCGAATTCGAAGTGACCCGCTTCGCCCTGGTCGGCGTCGGCCTCTCCTACGTGCCGATCGTAATCGCCGGCTGGACGGACACCGCCAACCAGGACCGCAACACGAGCCTGGCGCAATTTCTGAGGCTGGAGCTCGTGTTCGAGCTTCGCTCCGAGCTCTCGCGCGAGGACCAAATCGTGCGCCAAGTGGCCCGCGCCCGATGACGCCCCCCAGCCACCACGACACCCCAAAAGGACCGAGCCCCTTGACGAATCGGGACGGGACGCAGAATCTCCGCCGGTGATCTGCGACGTCTGCGGACGGGACAACCCGGAGCGCCTGACGTTCTGCCAGGAGTGCGGTAAGAGGCTGCGCGTCCCGACGGGCTCGAACGCCACGCCCACGCCGCCCCAGGGGTTCCCCGCCCAGCCAGTGACTGCTGCGGCGGCGGCGCCCCCGCCCACCCAGGTTGAAGTCGTCTCGGCCGCTCCATCGCCAGAAACCGCAGCGCAAGCGCACGCATGGCCTCCGGCGGGTTCCGTTGCGCCTCCTCCTACGACGCCCCACGCCCCCGACGACTTCGGGGTCCCTCGCTTCGACGAGCCCATCATGGCGGGCGTCGCGACCCGGTCCGATGCGCCGCCGGCATCGATTTCGCGGCGTGCGTCGCGGCCTGAAGCACCCGCGTTCGCCTTCGCCTTCGGCGAAGAAGGGAGGTCCGACCCCACACCGCCGCCACGAGCTGCGGTCAGCGCCCCGCCTCCCTCGCCGGTCGTGCCGGTCGGCGCCATCTGCATTCACTGCGGCGCGAGCAACCCGCGCACCCATCGCTTCTGTACCACCTGCGGCGGCACCCTCGGCGGGAGTAAGTCGGCGCTCGCGGCGGGTGGGGCACCTTCCATCCCCGGAGGACACGACACGGCGGCATCGGCGCTGCTGCGCATCGCCCCCTTCCCCGCTCAGCCGACGACGCCCCACATCGATCTGTCTCCGGTCGGAAGCGCCGATGATCACGCGGGAGGTCCAGTCTACGCTGGCGCCGCGTGGAGCCCGCCCGTCCCCGGCCCTCCGACGGATCCCAGTCCAGATCCCAATCCTCAGCCGCTCGTGCCCGCTCCCGTCGTGTCGATCGCCTCGCAAGCGCCTCAGGTCGTCGCGACCGTTACCTGCGTCCGCTGCCAAGGTCAGTGCTCTGCAGCCGCGCGCTACTGCAAGTACTGCGGCTCGCTGCTCGAAGCTCAGGCGGCGAACCCCTCCGAGGCGGCTCCCTTGGCGCTGGGTCCGACGCCTGATCCCGGGCAATCCCAGGCGCTCCCCGACCCCGTCTCTCCCTCGGCGCAAGCCGCACCGGGCGGCCATGCACCCATCGCGCTCATCCCACCGACCGCGGCACCTGTCGTCGCCTGGGGCCCCGTCCGGTCCCCGATGGAAGCGCCTGAACGCGGCAGCGGGCTCGGGCACGCACCGACGCTTCCGCAACCACCGCAGCTCGACGGGGCTGCGCCCGCTCGCCCGGGTGCTCCAGCACTCCACTCGTCCGCCGTTGCAAGTCTTGCGGCCCAGGCGGCTCCTGCCGCCTATCCGCAGCATGGGCCAGCCGCGCAAGGCTTTGGCGGGACCCACGCGTTGGGCGGCGCGCTCGCCGGATCACCTTCTCACGGCGAGGTGAGCTGGCCTCGTGACACCTCCTCCCAGCCGCAGCCTGCGCCTCAAGCCCACGTGCCGCAGATCTCGCCGGCCTTGTCCCCTCAGCTGCCCATCGCCACCCATGCCCAGGCTCCACAAGCGCAAGCCGGTTCTCAGGCCCACGTCGCGCCCAGGGCTGGGGTGCATTCGCAGCCCGCCATCACTGGCGCGTCCCTTTCTCGACTCGTGGTCCTTCGCGACGACGGCTCCGAGGGCACGGCCTTTCCGCTGGGCTCGGACATCGTGGACCTGGGCAGACGGGACGGCGACGTCCTCCTTCACGACGATCTCTACGTCTCGCCCCGCCACGCCCGCTTCCGTCGCGAGGGAGAGCGGGTGCGCATCATCGACCTCGCCTCGACCAACGGGATCTACCTTCGTCTGCGGGGTCAGCACCGCTTGGCCTCCGGCAACTTGATTCTCCTGGGGCTTGAGGTGTTACAGTTTCAGCTCGTGAAGGACGCTGCGCCGCCGGCTTCGCCGCATGCGCCGAGCGCCGCAGGGCCCCAAGGTCGGGGGGCTGCTGGGGCGCCCGCGGCGGGCGGACCCGCGCTCGCTGCGCCCGCGCTGGCGGTCCAGCCCTTTGGCAGCGACTTCGACGCGATCGAGGCCACCTGGGCTGGGCGGGGAAATCCTTGGACTGGCGGCGCGCGAAACACGGGTTCGGCGCCTGCCGCCCCCCCGGCCGTTGCCCCGCCCGTCCAGGGCTTCGGCCAGGCGTCCCAGCATGGCACCCTCGTCTTCGGGTCTCCCGCCAGCTCACGCAAAGCGAGTCTGCATCAGCGAACAATCGAGGGAATCGTCCGAGACGTCTACCATCTGGTCCGCGACGAGGTGGTCCTCGGTCGCGAAGGGGCGGACATCGTGTTCTCGGCCGATCCATTCATGTCGCGTAGGCACGCCGTCATTCGTCGGGATCCAGCGACCGACGTGTACACGCTGGTAGATCTCGAATCGTCGAACGGGACCTTCGTTCGCATCGAAAATGACGCTTTTCTCAAGCACGGCGACGAGATCCGTATTGGTCGTCACCTCTTCCGATTCGATCGTGAAGGCGCCGGCGACGGCAGCAGCGGCGCCTCTGCGCCAGATCAGGCGAGCCACGCGTGATGGGTGACACGCGCGCGAACGACGAGGCCGATGGGCAGCCTGCACGAACGAGCGGAGACGCGTTGGTAGAGCCCAAGAACGACGCGAGCCCGGCGGCGGGCGAGGTCACGTCGACGTCTGCTGCTGAGGTGGTCGTGGTGGTGACGACGTCCGAAGACGGCTCCCCTGTTGTGGCCGCGGTGGCGGTGAGCAAGGTCGAGGTCGAGGTCGAGCCCGAGGTCGCCGCGGCGCCCGCAAAGGCTGCGATCGTGGAGCGTGCGCCGATCCGGGTTCGCGTCTTCGGGCGCACGGACGTCGGTCAGATACGCGACCACAATGAAGACAACTTCGTGGTCGCCGACCTGTCCCTCGGGTCTCGCGACGTCCTCGACCCGAATCACGCCCAGCTCATCGGCGAGCGCGGGATGATGCTCGGCGTCTGTGATGGCATGGGCGGCGCGGCCGCTGGCGAGGTCGCCAGCCAGCTCGCCGTCGACATGATCTTCCAGCGCATGATGGCGGGCGAGCTGCCCGAGAGCCGCAACGACCTGGCCGCCCGCCTCGTCGCCGCGATCGAGGCGGCCGGCGCGCGCATCTTCGCCGAGGCCAAGGCGGATCGGACCCGCCGGGGCATGGGGACCACGTCCACCGCGGCGGCCCTCCTGGATGACCACCTCTTCCTCGGGCAGGTTGGCGACAGCCGCGGCTACCTCCTACGCGGCGAGAAGCTCGTTCAGGTCACCCGCGACCAATCTCTCGCGAATCAGCTCATCGAGGCAGGCCAGCTCACGGAGGAGGAGGCGGAGACCTTCGAGCACAGCAACATCATCCTGCAGGCCCTGGGAACGACGGACTCGGTGCAGGTCGACCTCACCTACGTCGACCTGAAGCGTGGCGACGTGCTGATGCTCTGTTCGGACGGCCTCTCCGGCATGCTCCGGAACGAGGAGATCCGCGAGGTCCTGCGCTCCTACCCCGATCCGGCCGAGGCCTGTCGCGAGCTCACCGACCGTGCCAACCAGGCGGGCGGTCACGACAACATCACCGTGATCGTCGCGCGCTTCGAAGGTGACGGCCTCCCCGCCCCCACCAGCGAAGAAGTCGAGGCGCTCAAGTACCGCAAGTATGAGCTGCCCGAGTCGGCGATCCAGAGCCTCCGCCCGCAGGAAACGGGACGCCGAGGCGGCACTGACGAGCGACGCATCGCCTCCCGCGTCAGCCGCACCCCCGACATCGAAGTCGGCGAGGAGGAGGAGTTCGAAGACGAGTTGTTCGACGACTCACCCCTCGTCGATCCGGTCGATCTGCCGCGGGATCAGGCGCCGTCATGGGTCGTGACGATGATGATCGTGAGCGCAGTGACGTGCGTTCTGGTCGCGGGCTACTACCTTTTGCGGTGACGCTTTCCCATCACTGACGGGCGCGCGTCCCGCCCATCCCACGGCCGCGCCGACTGATGCTACCTCGCCTTTTGCGGCGGCTCCTGTGGGTGCCGGTCACGCTCCTGACCGTCTCCCTCCTGACGTTCCTCGTCCTGTCGACCATCCCGGATCCGATCCTCGCGCGCGCCGCGAGTGACGCCGAACGGACGGAGGTCATGCGCGAGCGTGACCTCGACGTTCCCCTCTTCTGGAACCTTGCCCCACGCGACGCTCGGGTCCGCGCGCTCGAGGCGTGGAAGGAGGCCGGCAAAGAGGGCCCAGCTGGCGACGCAGCACGCGCCGAGATCGTCCGCATCGGGGGCGCCGCGCTTCCGCACGTGCTTCCGGCGCTGGACGCACTGGCGCCCGCGGAGCGCGCGCGGGCAGCATGTGGGCTCGCGCCCCTCGTCGAGCGGATGGGGCTCCCCGAAGTCGAGGTGGCGCGGGATCCCGAGCACGCTGCGCGCTACTGGCTCCGCTTCTGGGACGATCGCGGGATCGAGTTCCGAAGCGCTGCCGTGGCGAGCGCCGTCGAGCGGATCTCCCGCTACCGCTCCGACTCGCGTGCCGAGGAGCTCGCCGAGCTGGATACGTACGCGCTCGAAGCCGTCATGGAGGCCATGCCCACGCCGTCCGAGCGCACGACGATCGACGAAGCCCGAGCGCTCGTCGGGCTCGCAGCGCGCGCGACCCGCCGCGACGACCGCATCGCCGAAGACGCCTCGGCGAGCGAGGCCACCGCAGTCGTCGTTCGCTGGCGCCGCTGGTGGGAGGCGCACCGGCTCGACTACGTCACCCTCGACGGCCCGGGTCGCGCGACCGCGGCGGTCCTCGAGACCCAGTACGGGCGTTGGGCCCTGCGCGCTGTCACCCAGAAGCTGGGCCGTGCCGGCGACGCCACCGTCGCGCGCGAGCTCCGACGGCGCGCTCCCCTCACCGCGACCATCGTCTTCGGCGCCGTCGTGATCGCCTACGCCGCTGCGATGGCGCTGGGGATGATCGCTGCCGCTTCGCGAGGTCGCCGCCTCGACATCGCCATCGCGATGGGCGTCCTTGCGCTGGTCGCCCTCCCGACCGCCGTCCTGGCGGTCGGGGCGCGTGCCGCCGGCGCTGAGGGGATCGTCGTGCCGACGCTGGTGGTCGCGGCAGGCCTCCTGGCGATGCCGACTCGACTGATGCGCTCGTCGCTCATCTCGACGCTCAACCGATCCTACGTACGCGCTGCGGTCGCACGAGGCGCTAGCCGCAGTCGCATCATCGGTCTCCATGGCCTCAAGAACGGCTTCTTGCCGATCCTCACCCAGGTGACGCTCGAGCCGCCCGCCGCCCTCGGCGGTGCGTTCGTCGTCGAGCACGTCTTCGGCCTGCGTGGCGTGGGCGCCGGAACGATCGAGGCCCTCGCCAACCGCGATGTCGACTGGCTGATGGCGATCGCGCTCGTCGCCGCCGCGACGGCGACGTTCGGAGTGCTCGCGGCCGACCTCATCCTCGCGGCTGCGGATCCGCGGGTGCGTCGCTTCTTCAGCGGCGCATCATGATGCCTTTTCGCCGAAAGAGCCGACTCGCAGCCGGGCCGATCACCCACGGCGCAATCGCCCGGGCCCGGCTCGCCCGCTCGTCTCGCTTCGCCCTCGGCGTCGCGCTGCTCGGAACGCTCGCGCTGGTCGGCCTCTTCGCCGACCTGCTCGCGTCGACCGACCCGCTGCTGGCCCGCCGGCCCGATGGCGGCGTGATGGTCTTGCCAGCGCTCTTCGAGCGCGATCCCGCGCGACGTGCGTCACTGCTGCCCATCGTGGGTGCGCCGGTTCCCCACGGAGCCCACGAGCTTGGCGCGGCGCTTCTAAGTCCTTCCGTCGATCATCCGCTCGGCACCGACACCCAGGGCCGCGACGTCTTCGCTCGGGTGGCCTTCGGAGCTCGCACCGCGCTCGGTCCGGCCCTCGCTGCAGTGACGATCAGCATGGTCCTCGGCATCGTCCTGGGTGGCGCCGCCGGTTATCTGGGAGGTTTCTGGAACCGATCGCTCGAGCGGCTGGTCCAGACCGTCGGTACTTTCCCCGCCATCCTCGTCGTCGCCATCGCGCGCGCCATCGAGCAGGATCCCAGCGCGCTCTCCATCGTGGTCGGCGTCGCTTTCGTCCGCTGGGCCGAGGTCGCCCGGCTCATCCGCGCCGAGGTGCTTCGCGAGCGCGGCGAGGAGTACGTCCTCGCCGCGAAGGCCCTTGGGGCGAGCCCAGCGCGGGTCTTCGTCGGCCACATCCTTCGCAACTCCACCGGTCCCATCCTGGTCAGCGCGGTGTTCGGCATCCCGTCGGTCGCCTTGCTCGAGGCGACCCTGTCGTTTCTCTCGCTGGGTGCGCCGGTGGCCGCCGCTTCCTGGGGCGAGACGCTCGCCGAAGCAGCGCGCCGCCCCGAGGCCCTTCATCTCCTGGCGCCACCCACCCTCGCTCTCGCGACGACCCTGACCGGCAGCTACCTGATCGCCGACGCGCTCCGCGACGCCATGGATCCGAAGAAGTCGCGACGACGCAGCGACGCCCGCCGGCCGCCCGCCCACGCGGACGCTTGAGGGCGGGCGAGCGCCGCACTAAGGAACCACTTCCCTATGCCGATCCCGTTCGTGACCGAGAAGGACTTCGAGCGTGACGTGATCCGCTCGACGATCCCCGTGCTCGTCGAGTTCTACGCGAAGTCGTCGGCCTCATGCCAAAGGCTGGACCCGGAAATCGAGGCCTTCGCGATCGAGATCGAGGGCAAGGCGAAGGTGGTGAAGGTCAACTCGGACGCCGCGCCGAGACTCGCCGACATGCTGCGGGTCCAGAACCTGCCAACCCTCTTCGTCTTCGTCGATGGCCGACCCACCAAGGCGCAGGCCGGCGCGACCACCCGCCAGGAGCTACGGGCGATGCTCGAGCCGTTCCTGCCGCGAGCCGAGGGCGCGGTGAAGGCTGCGGAGCTGGCGGCCCTCTTGAAAGAGGGCCAGATGGCGGCGATCGACATCCGCGAGGCCCGTGCATTCGGCCGCGCGCACATCCCGGGCGCCAAGCACATCCCCGAGGAGGAGATCGAGACCCGCCTGGCCGAGCTGCACATGCTGGGCGGCGAGCCCGTCCTGTACTGCCGCACTGGCCTGCAATCGAAGGAGCTCGCGGACAAGCTCGCGACGCAGGGCGTGATGGTGAACTTCCTCGACGGGGGCTTCCTCGCGTGGGAGTCCGATCAGCTCCCCGTCGAGCGCCCCGACTGATGGCAAGGGGGCTGCGCGGCCCCCGCCATTTTCCAGCGTCAGATCTCGCGGCGCGCGGCGGTCGTTGCTGCTGCAACGATTTCGCGCACCGGGACGCCCGACTCGCGGGCCAGCGCCACGCAGTCGTCGAACTCAGGCTTCGCCTGGGCCGGCCCGTAGGGGCCTTCGCTCACTTTCACGCGAACGCTGCCGAAGGGCGTCGTCACCGTGATCACGCGGCGAGGTCGCTCCGTCCGTGTGACCGGGATCATTCGCACGCCGATCGATGTGGTCTCCCGCAGGACGGCCGACGCGATCGCGTCGGCGTTCGCCACCTCGGCGAGAGCCGAAACGACCAGGCCAGGGCGGCCCTTCTTCATCGTCGCAGCGACCGCCCACGCGTCAAGGGCGCCAGCCGCCAGGATCGCATCGAGCGCGTGCCCCGCAAGCTCGCCCGTCATGTCGTCGACGTTGGCTTCGATGACGACGTGGGTCGCCGTGCTCGCCCCCATCTCGCGCGAGGAAGCACCATCGCGATCGCCGAGGACCACGCGCAGCAAGTTGGGTCGATCGCCAAGCTCGCGGTGCCCGGCGCCCCAGCCCACGCGCTGCGGTGCCATGGCCGGCCAGCGTTCGAAGCCTGATGCGACCGTCGCCGCGATGGCGGCGCCGGTGGGCGTGACCAGCTCGAAGTCGATGTCGACGGGATAGGTCGGGCACCCTTCCAGACAGGAGACGACGGCGGGGGCCGGCAGCGGGAGCGGACCATGGGCCGCGCGTACGAAGCCGCGACCCCTGGGGAGAGGCGAGCAGATGACCTCGGCACCGAGCCAGACGAAGGCCGCCGCAGCGCCGACGATGTCGACGATGGCATCGACCGCGCCAACTTCGTGAAAGTGCACATCTTCGAGCGTGGTGCGATGGACGGTGGCCTCGGCGATGCCCAGCCTGCGGAAGATGCGGCGCGCGAGATCCGCCACCGCCGCGTCAAGGGGGGCGGCTGCGAGCATCGCGTCGATCGTCGACCACGTGCGCAGGGGCTGCGTCCCCTCGAGGTGGACCTCGAAGCTCGTCGCGACGATGGCGCTGCGGTGCGCGTGCCCACGATGGAGGTGAAAGTCCTCCAGCGGCAGCGCCGACAGCGCACGCTCAATAACGAGCAGCGGCACGCCGAGATCCAAGAGCGCCGCGATCGCCATGTCGCCGGAGATGCCGCTGAACGTGTCGAGGAAGAGCACCTTGCCGCGCCCTGAGCCCTCGGTCAGGAGCGGTCGGGCCGGCGCCCCGCCGTGCTCGTGCGACGCTTCGTGACCACGCTCCGGGATCGGCCCATGACCGGGATGGTGGGGAGGAGGCGCGACGCCAGCTTCCCCCGGACCGTCGTCGTGCCGATGTGGGGCGCGCCCTGCGCTCGGCGCTGCGTCCTCGTCGCCGAGCACCGGGGCCTCCCCATGCGAATGGTCGTGCGAATGGTCGTGCGAATGGTCGTGATCGTGCGAATGGTCGTGATCGTGATCCATTGGCCCCTGGGTTTGGTCTTCGGCAGCCGTCCGCGTCAAGGAATTCCCGGTGCCGGCACGCCCCGCCGACTAGGAGGGCGCTGGGAAACGCAGACCAGGTCCTCCGAAGTAGGAGGGCGCCTGGGTTTCGTCGAGACCGAGCGAGGCCGGTGGCGCGTCGCGCGGAGCGTCCTCCTGGACGTGAGCACGCGCGCTGCCGGCCTCGCGACGGTATCGGCGAAAACCAGCGCCCTCCTAGGCTGAAGGTCGATGCCGGCCCCCCTCGCGCTTCCGCTCGGCCTCGCCGCGGGCAGCTTCCTTGCGTGGCTTGCCGCGTCGGCACCTCCGGGCGCGGCAGCGGGTAGCGAGCTGCGCGCCCGCACCGCAGCGTTGTATTTCGGGATCTTCGTCCTCGGTCCCGCGGTGGGTCTCCTGGAAGCCGCAGGGATGCCGTGGGCCAACCTTTACGTGGCGGACGTGCCGTCCGCCGCCGCGCTGGTCCTCGCCATCGCGGCGGGCGCGGCGCCGGTCGTCGGCGAACGCCTGGCCCGCGGCCGGCTCGATCGCGGCGACTCGAGGACGCCGCTGGGCATCGCCCTCGGCGGCATCGTCGCGACACTCGTGACGATCGCTATCGCGTGGAGTCGCATCGAGGTGGTCACCAGCCAGACCGCGTTCGCGCGCGGGCTCGGCGGCGCTCCCTTGTTCGAGCACCGCGCGGGCGCCGCCTTCGTCCTGGCCGGGCTTGCGTTGTTCGCCGGCTACGCCTTTGCGGTGCGGGCCCTCGCTGGCCCGTCGCACTACGCGCGCGTTTCCGGCCGCACGACGAGGGTGACGCGCGAGCGCCGCGGGTCGCGCAGAGGGTCGGCGTGACGCCGCCCAGTTGACGTACCCGCTGCCGTCGCCCACGCTGGCAGTCGTGAAGTGCCGCCCCGCGAAGAGTGAGAAGATGGATTCGTGAAGAGCGCGGAGATGAACGCGGAGGTCGAGCGACTCGTCGCGCTGGCGAGCGAGCTTGCCGATCGTGCTCTCGCGCGCGGCGTCGACGTGGCAGAAGCGCGCGCCCGCTCAGGTTCGGAGCTGTCGGTGAAGGTTCGCCTCGGCGAGGCGGAGCTGGTCGAGGAGGCGGGGCATCGCAGCGTCGGCATGCGCGTCATGAAAGGCGGCCGCGTCGCCCTCACGTCGACGAGCGACCTGACTCCCACCGGGCTCGATAGGTTCGTGCGTGATGCCCTGGAGCTGCTTGAGGTGGCGCAGCCCGATCCCTTCGCCGGGCCCGCCGAACCGTCGCTCATCGCGAAAGGTCCCTTCCCCGATCTGCAGCTGTTCGACGAGCGCTGCGGCGAGATCGACGCGGCACAGGCGCTGGAGATGGCGACCCGCGCCGAGGCCGCGGCGCGGAGCGCCGATGTGCGCATCACCAACACCGACGGCGCAGGCTTCTCGCGCAGCGCCGGCTGCTTCGGCATGGCGCTGTCCGGCGGGTTCCGCGGCGGCTATGCCTCGTCCTACGCGTCGCTCTCCGTCGTCGCAGTGGCCGATGACGCGGATCACAAGAAGCGACGCGACAGCCACTGGACGGCGCGCCGCTTCGCCGCCGACCTCGACACGCCGGAGTCGGTCGGGCTCGAGGCCGCCCGTCGCACGCTCAAGCGCCTCGGCGCGCGGAAGGTGCCCACCCAGGAGGCGGCGATCATCTTCGATCCGGAGGCGGCGCGCTCGATCCTGGCACTCTTTTCGGGCGTCATCCTCGGCGGGTCGATCTGGAGCAAGTCGAGCTACCTGGTCGGCCGGGAGGGCTCTCGCGTCGCGAGCGATCTTGTCACCATCGTCGATGATCCGCTCATCGCGAAGGCTCCGGGCTCGCGACCGTTCGACGGCGAAGGGCTCGCTTCCCGCCAGAACCTCGTCGTCGAGGACGGCATCCTTCGCACCTACCTGTGCGACTCCTACGGGGCCCGCAAGCTCGAGCGGGCGTCGACCGCCAGCGCCGGCCGAGGCGCGGGCGGCGGCGTCGGCACGACCACCACGAACTTCGTGTTGCGATCCGGCAAGTCCTCGGCGAGCGACATCATCAAGAGCACCAAGCAGGGCCTCTACGTCACCGACATGATGGGCCACGGTTTCAACCCGGTGACGGGCGACTTCTCCCGTGGGGCATCCGGCTTCTGGGTCGAGAACGGCGAGCTCACCTTTCCGGTGAGCGAGGTGACGATCTCCCTCCCTCTCGACGACATCCTCCAGAGGATCGACGCGGTCGGCGACGACCCCGACACCCGCTCCTCCGTCATTTCGCCGACGCTCCGCATCTCGCGGATGACGATCGCCGGCGGCTGAATCCCCGGCCGGTTCGGCACCCCACGTCCGATCGCCGGCTTTCCCACCGCGCCATGGATGGGCCGCCGGGAAGGGTGCAGGGTGCGGCTCCGTAGACATCGCAAGAGAGGCGCCCCGTAACCCGAAGGTGAGGTAACGTGGCGGCGCTAACATGCGCGACAAGGGAGCGGGCTCCCGGACGCGCCAGTAGGAGGCAGGAATGACGAGGGTCTTGAGCTTGCTGATCATCGGCGCAGTCAGCGCGTTGGTCACCGGCTGTGGCGGCAGCCACTGCGACGACGCCGTGACGTGCGAGGGTGGCAACGACACCGACAAGGAGGCGTGTGAGCTCCAGGTCGAGTCGCTCTTCGATCAAGCCGAAGTCGACGGCTGCGGCGACCTCGTGGACGTCTGGCAGGATTGCATGACCGACAGCGCGTCGTGCAACGACGGCTTCTGGGGTAAGGGCACCTGCGATGAGCAGTTCAGGTCGCTGAGCGACTGCGTTTCCGGCTCTGGTGCCGAAGAGCTCTGAGGCGGGGAGGACGACCATGAACAAGCTTGCCATCCGCGCTTCCCTATTTCTGTTCGCTGCAGCGGCCGCGCCGCTCGCTGCGGGCTGCACCGATCAGAAGACCCAGCTCTGCGAGGCCATCTGTGCGTGCGAAAACTGCGGTGAGAAGGGCCAGGAGCGCTGCGACATCGGCGTTCAATCCGAGCTCGACGTCGCCGAGGTCTACGGCTGCTTGACCCAGGCGGAGGAGTACATCGACTGCGTCATCGCCGAGGGCAAGTGCTCCAATGACCAGTTCGTTCCCGAGGCGCTCAACTGCGCCGACGAGAAGAAGAAGCTGGACGACTGCAAGGTCGACTCGTCGCGCCGGCAACCCGGTCCGTACTGAGCGGCGGCTCGATCGCCACGCCTCAAGGCGCTCCATTGGGCGCCCCGGGCGTGGGGATCGCGGAGACGAACGAAGACGGCGCGTCAGCGAGCCACGGCTCGCGGCGCGCCGTGCTCATTCCAGGGTCCGGTGATTCGATCGGCGGGATGGTGCTGACGATCTCCCCCTGCGCATTGCGCAGGCGAAGCGGCTCGCCACCGTTGGCGATTCCGCTCCGCCCGATCCGCGGAACGCGGACGATCAACGTGCCGGGTGGTGGCGCGACGTCGTCCAGCCCGTCACCGGTCCAGCCATCGCCGACGACCAACGCAATCTCCGACGGGCCGAGAACG
>Ga0105046_10012959_pt1 | contig 12929 bp, 11 predicted proteins | sample MAT03_FD_78385 | JGI IMG/M metagenome (GOLD analysis project Ga0105046, IMG submission 78385) | Freshwater microbial communities from Lake Fryxell liftoff mats and glacier meltwater in Antarctica - MAT-03 (megahit assembly) | ecosystem: Environmental > Aquatic > Freshwater > Ice > Liftoff... | reverse complement strand
TCGGTAGGGGCATGATATATCATGCCCTTACACGCCCATCCTGACCTGTTATCATCCGTCTGACGGGTTTCATGCGTAAGCCCTAGGAGCGGGGGACGATCAGCGCGCCAGCGACTCGCGCCGGAACGATTCGATCTGGTCGCGCCCTTGTGCCGTCAACAGCACCCTGTCGCCCGCCACCGTCACCCACTGGCGCAGCCGTAAACTGCTCAACACGCGGGCGGTGCGGGTCGGTTGCCAACGCAGATGTTCGTAGAGCGTCGTCGTCGCCAGTTCGACAGCGGCTTCGGGCGTGTCCTGATGGTTGTAAACGTGTCCAAGGAAGATCATATGGGCGAAGTGGCGGCGCTGATTGATCCGGCGGATAGTCACCGCGACCAAGCCGTAACGCGGCGAAAACACCCATGCCAGCACGAACAACAAGAAGATCATCAGCACCATCGACGCCGAGATCGACGAGTCCCACCGTTCGGGCAGCGCTGTGCCCAAGCTGGCGTTAAGTTGGGCAAACACCGCCCCGATCTCGATCACGCCGAACAAGAGTCCGCGCGCCAAGTCATAGCCGAATGCCGCCCCCACCGCCCCGATCACCGGGCTGATGATCAGCATCAACCACAAGCGATCCGTCAGCAAATACGCTGCCGCCGCCGGAATGATGAAGAAGGCGACCACCAAGATCGAGCCGACCGCATCAAACGCCCCCACCGCCACCAAACTGACCATGATCATTAAGCCGTAGTGCAACACGCCCGGACGAAAACCGAGCGCCCGTGCCAATGCCGCGTCAAAGGTGGACAGCTTAAGTTCTTTGTAGAAGACCACCACAAAGGCGATGCTGAGCGCCAGCAACACGCCCATGACCGTGAGCGCCTTGGGGAAAAAGACCAACGACGGCTCGCTCTCCACCAAGCCCGCTTGCCACGCTTGACCGGGGGAATAGGTGCCGCAGTTGGCGCATGTTTGCGCAAACTCCGCCGCCGGGTCACGCGGGTTGATATTGAGCGCCGCGCAGTTGCTACACGCCCGCGCGACTTCAGCACGCGGGTCGTCGGGGGTGATCACGACCGTCTCGCAGTTTTCGAGGCAATGGCTGTTGGTGTTCGCCCATGCTACGCCGATCTCGCCCACCATCACGGCATCGGTATCGATATGGACATCGGCTGTGAACGCCGACACCAAGATCACGGCGATGGCGAATAAAAACGGGAACGCCAAGCCCAATGCCGCATCTTGCTTGACCAGCCCCGACCGATAGATCAGTTCTGTCAGCACCACCGTCGCCACCCCTGCCAGCGCCGCCCCCAAAATCAATATTGGGGAGGATAAATCAGGTTCCAAGCCCAACAAGCCGGTCATGACCAAAAAGGCGACCACAATGCCGAGCAGCACCGTGTGGCTGATCGCGTCGCTGGTCATGGACATGCCGCGCAACAGCAGGAACGTCCCCAACAGCGCGCCACTGATCGCGATCATGCCGCCCAACAGGGTGGCTACGGTTTGCGGGTCGCGCAAGAAGGCATTGAGCGCCTCTTGGGGGACGAAATAGAGCAATACCTGAACGATCAGTTCTTCCAACGCAAACATGAGCTTATGCCCCCCCTATCGTGGGCACGGCAAAGCGACGGCGATCCGCGCGCTTGCGCAACAGCGTCCACACGAAACCACGCCCCGGCGCAAAGGCAATCGACAACGCGACTAAAATCGACGCCACCACGATGATCATCGGTCCGGTGGGCACATTGGTACTGACCGCGCTGATGATCGCGCCGATACCGCCGGCGAAGGCTCCACACGCGGCGGACAGCACCAGCATCACATCCAACCGATCTGTCCACTGACGGGCGGCGGTGGCAGGGGCGATCAACATGCCGACCATCAAGATCACCCCGGCGACTTGCAAGCCCAAGATAATTGCCAGCACGATCAGCGTCGAAAGCAGCGCCGTGATGAAGCGCACCCGAAAGCCGTTGGCTTGGGCGAATTCGGGGTCAAACGTGACCAGCTTGAATTCCTTCCAAAACAGCACGATCATCACCAGCGCCACCCCCCCGGCGGCGGCGATCAAGCGCACATCGCTTTCCAGCATGGCGGCAGCTTGCCCAAAGATGAATTTATCGAGTCCGGCTTGGCTGGCGTTGGGGGTCGATTGAATGTACGCCAACAACGCGATGCCCGCCGCGAACCATGCCGCCAACACGATGCCGAGCGCGGTATCCTGCTTGAGGCGCGTCGTCCGCGTGATGGCGTTGACGCACTGCACACCCAACCAACTGGCGACCCCCGCGCCGATCAACAGCGCGCCCAGATCGCGCCCTGCCACCAAGAAAGCGACGCCCACCCCCGGCAATGCCGCGTGCGAGATCGCATCCCCGATCAGGCTTTCGCGCCGCAGCACCGCAAAACACCCCAAGACGCCGGTCAGTACCCCCAAGAGCGCGCCGCCCAATGCCACCGTCCGCAAGGTGTAATCATATTGAATGCCCCACGCCGTTTGACTGACGCCGATGAACAGGATCGCCACCAGCGCCAAGACTGCGATCACCCCAATCACCCGCTGATCGCGCCCCAGTGTCGTCATGATCCCGCCCTCGCTGGGGCATACCCCGTATAGGCGGCGGGGGACTCCGCGCTATCATCGCTAGGGGCGGGGGCTTGCAAGCCCGCCACCCGCCCCCCATAGGTTTTGTTGAGCAAATCTTGGGTGAAGACCTCACGAGTGGGTCCGCTGGCGATCACTTCGATATTGAGCAGCGTCACCCAGTCGAAATACTCCGGCACCGTCTGCAAATCGTGATGCACGACGATGACCGTTTTCCCGCGCGAGCGCAACTCGCTCAAAATGGCGACGATGGCGCGTTCGGTGACGGCATCGACCGCCGCGAAAGGTTCATCCATGAAGTAGATGCGCGCATCTTGCACCAGCGCCCGCGCCAAAAAGGTGCGCTGCTGCTGCCCGCCGGACAATTGGCTGATCTGGCGATCCGCGAAGTCGCCCAAGCCGACTTGTTCCAAGGCTTGGAGCGCCAACGCCCGTTCGCGCTTGCCGGGACGCCGAAACCAACCGAGCTTGCCGTATAAGCCCATCGTGACGACATCGATCACGCTGGTGGGGAAGTCCCAATCGACGCTGCCGCGTTGGGGCACATAGCCGACCAGATCGCGCGCTTGCTCATACGTTTTGCCGTAAAAGCGCACGGTGCCCGCCGCCCGCGGGATCAGGTTGAGCGCCGCCTTGATGAGCGTGCTTTTGCCCGCGCCGTTGGGTCCCACAATCGCCATCAGGACGCCTTCCGGCACCGCCAGATCGGCATCCCACACGGCGGGCTTGCCGTCATAGGCGACGGTCAAATCGCTGACGGTAAAGGCAATCGGAGTCGCGTTGTTTTTCGTCATGATGCACAGTCCACGGCTAAAAGTTCAGCGGTCGGTTCGGGTTGAACCAGCGTATCCCAGTCCGGCAAGGTGACTACCCCGCCAGCGCAGCGGTACGATTGCAGGATGATATAGACATTTTCGGCGATCATGCCGGTGTAGGTGCCGCCAAAGGTACCGGGGTTGCCCATCGCATCCGAATACAAGGGCAGTATCCCCAAGCGCACGGTCGCGCCCGCCGCCGCCACCCCTGCTTGCACAGCGTTGATCGTCGCGGGCGAAACGCTGCTCTCGATGAACATCACCGGAATATCATTGTCGATCACAAAATCGACCACCCCTTGCACATCCCCGACACCGGCTTCGGCGGCGGTGCTAATGCCCTGAATGGCGGTCATTTGCCAGCCAAACGCCGCCCCAAAGTATTGGAAGGCATCATGCGAGGTGACGAGATAACGCTGCCCTTCGGGGACACTGATCATGCCCGCCTGTGCCCACGCATAGAGCGCTTGCAGTTGGGCGCTATACGCCTCCGCGTTCGCCTGATAGCTATCGGCATGGTCGGGGTCAATCGCGCTGAAAGCGTCGGCGAGGTCTTGGGTCGTCAGTTCCCAATTGCGCGGATCAAACCAGAAATGCGGGTCATCGACATTGGTCAGTTCTGCCGACAGCGTGAAGCCGCCGATGGCATAGCCGGCGTCTTTGACAGGTTTCGACAAGGCGTAGATCTGAATATTTTGCTCGCCCAATGCCTGAAACACCTCATCGAACTGCCCTTCAAGGTGCAGCCCGCTGTAGATGATCATGTCGGCATCGTTCATCGCGGCGATGTCGGACTCGGTCGGTTTGTACAGGTGGGGATCGACGCCCGCGCCCATGAGTCCGGTGATGGTGATGCCGTCCACCCCATCGGTGAGGATGTGGGCAATGTCAGCGGCTTGGGTGGTGGTGGCGACGATGTTAAACGAATCTGATGGGGTAACGGTCTCTTGTGCCTGCACAATGGCAGCCCCGATAGACAAAAGCGCAACGAAGCATAGCCCCCGATGTACAAGGGTATAAACACGATTCATGTCGGTACTCCATTAAATTCTAGGGTGAACGGGGTTAAATATCACCCAGTCTCGAAAAGTAAATTTAGTCTAGTCTAAATTTTTAATTTTGGCAAGAGGGCAAAATCTAGGGGTTGGGGGTTAGCTGTTAAAAGCAGGGGTTGGGGGTTGGGCACCCCCATTAATCGACATCCCTATGCCACAGGCGTCACACGGCGATAATTGATGTCGAGCGCGTCGGTCAATGCCAACAGTGCCGCGATCCGGCGGGCGATGTGCATGAATTCCCGCGCTTCTTCGGCAGAGAGCGCCCGCCCCAACACGCTCGCCTCGCGATAGCTGAGCCACTTCTTCAACACCTGATAGCCGCCCAGCGTATAGTCCCACACCGACAACGGCACCCCGCGCCAATAGGTGGTATCGTTCAGGTAGATATCCAGCCCGTCATCATTGGAAACGGTGCGCCCGCGACCGGGCATGACGGCGCTGCCCTTGCCAAAATGCCCCCATCGGGCAGTGACAGCAAAATCGGGGGCGCGCCCGTCCATCGTCGTCGGCACGGCGATGGTTTTGAGGTCGGGGCGGGGGTCGCCCTGTGTGACGCCGATCACCGGCGTTTCGGAGTCGAGCAGCGCCGCCACTTGACGACCGAGCGCGGCGGAGTCTTCCAGCGCATCACGAGAGGTGGGCAAAGGCACGCGGGGCCAGTCTTGCTGCAAGGCACCGGCGTTTTCGAGGCGATAGGTAGGGGCGTGCAGGATAGCGAGGGCGTGGTAGAAGAGGGATTCTGCTTGCTGTTCGAGGGTAATATCCCCACCCCCCGACCCCCTCCCCATTGCATGGCTGAGGGGAGGACACCTTTTGAGAAACGATCCAATTTTCTCTCGTAGAGGCATGGCGCTGTCATGCCCTCCCGCTTAAATTTTTAAGAAACTTTTCCCTCAAATTCAAACATGTCCTCCCGTCAGCACGAAGTGGGGAGGGGGCGTTGACCGAAGGTCACACGGGGTGGGGATGCTTTCATTAAGGCTTAACTTGACACGCCAGACCCAATGGGGTTGCCCGCCGATTCAAACCTTTTTGCAACAGACTCCAACGGGGCGTCCGTTTGTAGGCATAAATGCGCGGACGCGCCGTTGCGCGTCCCACCATTTGCCCGTTGTTTACGGGAATTTTCGACATTTTTAGAACGCCCATCTAATGTGACATTGGCGTACTACTTGACGGTTAGAACATCCGTGCTATGCTATATTGATATTGTGCATCCGTGCGTCCCCATCACTTTTCGTTCGCCCTGCTTGCCCTTGTCATCGAGTCCGAGGACCCCGCCTATGCCGGATTTCACCGCTTTCAAGCGCTTGCTTTGGCGCGCCTATCAACACGCGCCGCACCTCGCCGTGATCGACAGCGCGCTTACCGACATCGCCACCCACATCGAGACCAACGGCGCGGACGGCATCGGACACCTCGCCATTTTCATCCCGCCTCGGCACGGCAAATCACAAACTGTCGCCCGTCTGTTTCCAGCATGGTTTTTGGGGCGCAACCCCGATAAGCGCGTCATCCTCACTGGGTATGGCGCGAGTCTCGTCGATAAGCATTCGCGCGCCGTCCGCAATCTGCTGCTCACCGACGCCTACGGGGGCATCTTTCCCAAGACGCGCGTGGCGACCGACAGCGCCGCCCGTGCCGCTTGGGATGTCGCCGATCACACGGGCGGCATGGACGCGGCGGGCATCGGCGGAGCCATCACGGGCAAGGGTGCTGATCTGCTGCTCATCGATGATCCGGTGAAAAATCGCCAAGAAGCCGAGTCCGCCGTGATGCGTGAGCGCGTTTGGGAAAGCTATGCCAGCGACCTCTACACCCGTTTGGAACCGGGCGGGGCGGTCGTGCTGATCATGACGCGCTGGCACCCCGACGACTTGGGCGGGCGGTTGTTGGCGCGAGAACCTGAAAATTGGACGGTGATTCGCTTGCCCGCCCTCGCCGAGCCGGACGATCCGCTGGGGCGTGCGGTCGGCGAGGCGTTGTGGACGGCGCGCTACTCGGTCGCCAAGCTAGAAAAGACGCGCGCCAGCATCGGCAGTCACGCCTTCGCCGCGCTCTATCAGCAACGCCCGCTGTTCCACGAAGGGGCGCTGTTCCGCGCGGGGTGGATCAAACGGGCGGTGAGCGCGCCCGAACTGCACCGCGTGGTCGTCGCGGTCGATCCCCCCGCCAGCGCCACCGGAGCCGAAGCGGGGATCATCGGCGCGGGCGTCAGCATGACCGATCAGCGCATCGGGATGTTGTATGTGTTGGCGGATGTCAGTCTGCGCGGCACGCCCGATGCGTGGGCGCGTGCTGCCGTCGCGCTGTATCATCAGTTGCAAGCCGATGCCCTCGTGGTCGAGACAAATCAGGGCGGGGATATGGTCGAACACACCTTGCGCACTATCGACCCTGCCGTCCGCATTCGCCGCGTCAGCGCCACCCGCGGCAAAATGTTGCGGGCGGAGCCAGTCGCGGCGCTCTACGAACAGGGGCGCGCCTATCATGTCGGCGTATTCCCGCATTTGGAGGAGCAGATGGCGCAGTGGTCACCCGCCGATAGCACCTCCCCTGACCGTCTCGACGCGCTGGTGTGGGCAGCCACCGAGTTGGTGCTGCGCGGCAAGGGCAGCGTGATCGGGTAGCGACTCATGCCGTCCAGAATTTATCACTCAGATACTTCGAGGCGTTGTCGGGGAACAGCGTCACGATGACACCCGCTTGCCCCGTGTCCGCCAATTCTTCGGCGATGCGCAAGGCAGCGACCAGTGCCGACGCCGCGCTGATGCCGACCAAGTAACCTTCTTCGCGCGCTAAGCGCCGCGCCATCGCATACGTTTCTTCGGTGCCCGCCGTCACTTGGCGATCTGGGAAGGCGGCGTCATAAATGCCGGGCTTGATCGCCGTCGCCATGTGTTTTAAGCCTTCCAAGCCATGAAACGCGGCATCGGGTTGCAACGCGACGATCTGCACGTCGGGATTGTAGTCTTTCAAGCGGCGTCCCGTCCCCATCAGCGTGCCGCTGGTACCCAACCCCGCGAGGAAGTGGGTGATGGTGCCGTGGGTCTGCCGCCAAATCTCGACCCCCGTCCCCATATAGTGGGCATGGGCGTTGGCGGGGTTGTTGTATTGGTCGGCATAGAAATAGCGTTCCGGCTCCCGCGCTGCCAGTTCGCGCACCGCCAAAATCGCGCCATCCGAGCCTTCCAGCGGATCGGTTAGTTCCAGTTCGGCACCATACGCCGCCAAGATTTTTTTGCGTTCGGGGCTGGCGTTGGCGGGCAAGAACAGCTTAACGCCATAGCCCTTCGCCGCGCCCAACATGGCATAAGCGATGCCGGTATTGCCGCTGGTGCTATCCATCAGAATTTTGCCGGGGCGCAACTGACCAGCGCGTTCGGCGGCGCGGATGATGGCGGCGGCGGCGCGGTCTTTGACACTGCCCCCCGGATTCGTCCATTCGGCTTTTGCCAACACCTGCACATTGGCGGGCAAATGCGCGGTGATCCGGTTGAAGCGCAACAGCGGCGTATTGCCGATCATCTGTTCCAGCACGGTCGTATGCAAGTCAGCGGCGATGTCCTGACGTTCGGGGGTCATGGTCAGCATGGGAATGATCCTCATTATGTGTATAGTCGTCTTGAAAAATGGCATGTAAAACAAAAAAGCGTGGAGCGCGTCCCGGTCAATCTACCGGTGAAGCGCTCCACGCCTTGTTCTGTCTCGTCGGCGGTGGTCGTCTAGCAATACCCAAGCGTCGTCGTCAGAAGATGCGCGTTGCGCTCATTCTTGGACAACAACAATATGCGGAAGCTACGATGACCATCTTCATACGTTTGAGTTTTCAATATTGGGAAAAATTCGATCTGCGGTCAGTGTACCCGATGATATCCGCCATTGTCAACATTTTATGCGGATCACTTAACCAGCGTTCATGGTTACGAAAACTTTTGACGCAGTGTCGGGGGCAACCCTTTCGTGCTACACTCATTTTATACAAAAGCAGGGTGAACCTCAGTCAAATCTGAGGTTTCTGACCCAGTGATAAGGGGAAGATACCATGTCTCAATCGATCCGCGCAATTTATCGCGAAGGACAGATTCGCTTACTTGAGCCAGTCACCTTGTTTGAAGGACAAGAAATCCAACTCACAATTCTTTCGGATAAGGAACGAGTGCTTGCCGCTTTGAGTGATTTACTGGTGACAAGGGCAGAACCAACCGAAGACGATTTTGATGAAGAAGCATTGGCACAAGAAATAGAAGAGGGCTTTCGTGGTCAACCGCCGCTTTCTTTGACGCTTATCGAAGAACGGGAAGAGGGTCCATGACCAACTATTTTTTGGACAGCAGCGCCTTGATAAAACGTTATCTGATCGAAGTGGGGACTCCATGGATGCGTTCGGTCGTTGATCCCAAAGCCCAAAATATCATTCTCATTGCGCAAATCACACAATCCGAAGTTGTTTCAGCAGTGACACTCCGCAACCGTAATGGCACCATCAGCGCACGCACTGCACACGCAATGCGGCTGTTGATTGATCGCCATGTGAAGCGACAATATCGGGTTGTTTCGCTCACTGAAGAAGTCATCAGACGTTCCAAGGATTTGTTGGAGCTTCACCCGTCACGGGCTTATGATGCCGTACAACTTGCCTCAGCACTTGAGATCAACTCACGCTAACCACCGGCTTTCCAACCATAATCTTCGTTTCGGCAGATCGCCGATTGCTAGAAGTAGCAGCATGAGAAGGATTGACCATTGAGGATCCCAATATGCACCCCTAAAGACGAATACTCAATAAATCGACCCGCGCTGTTTTCATTTGCCTAAACCCTACCCCCTAATCCCTGCCCGGAGCGGATCATGCACAAACTGCCAGCACCAGAACTGCAACGACGGTTTCAAAAAGATGGAGCCGATTTCATTTTTGGCTTGCGTGCCGAGTTTGGCGATGCCGTCTATGCCGATGTCCCCCTTATCGGGCGTGTGACCCTGCTGTTTCACCCCGATCACGCTTATGAGTTGCTGGTCAAGCACGCCGACCAGACGCAAAAACCACCCCTGATGCGCAAACTCTTGGGGCCATCCTTTGGCAATGGCTTGTTCACCAGCGAGGGCGACCTGTGGAAACACCAGCGCCGCTTGATCCAACCAACCTTTCATCATGCCAAAATCGGACGCTTCGCCGGACAGATGATCCAGCATAGCGCCGCCTTGAGCAGCACATGGCGCGCGGGCGAGATCGTGACCATTGATGCCGCTATGCACGCGCTCACCTTCACCATCGCCATCGATACCCTGTTCACCAGCGATGGATCGTCCGATGCCGCTCTCATCGGCGAGTCGATGGGGATACTGGGCAAAGGCTTGGCGGCACAATCACGCAACATCTTCTTGGCGCTGTTGCCCGAATGGTTGCCCGTTGCCGAAATGACCAAAAAGCGGCAGGCGGTCGAGACCATCAACACGGTCATTCACCAGATGGTCGCGGCGCGCCGCGCGTTGGGCGAAGACGCCAGCCCGCCTGATTTGTTATCGGCGCTCGTGTTCAGCCGTGATGCCGATACCCACGAAACTATGTCCGACGCCCAACTGCGCGACGAATTGATGACGCTGTTCATCGCCGGACACGAGACGACCGCTGTTTTGATGGCGTGGGCGTGGATTTTGCTGGCGGATCATCCGGCGGTGGCGGCGACCTTGCACGCCGAATTGGATGCCGTCCTTGACGGGCGCGACCCGACGCTGGCGGATGTGCCCCGCTTGCCCTACACCGCCCAAGTGATCCATGAAGCGCTGCGGCTCTATCCGCCCTCATGGATGCTGTTTCGGACGCCCTTGGCACCGATCACCGTCGGGGAAGTACCCTTGAATACTGGCGGGATCGCGTTCATCTTCCCCTATGCCAATCAGCGCGATGCCCGCTGGTTTGACCAACCCGACGCCTTCCTGCCCGAACGCTGGACGCCAGACTATGAGAAGGCATTGCCCAAAGGCGCATACTTCCCGTTTGGCATGGGTCCGCGCGTCTGCATCGGCAACGGTTTCGCCCAACTAGAGGCGACGCTGCTTTTGGCGACACTGGCAAACCGTTGGACGTTCACGCGGTTGGACACCCCTGAATTGTTGCCCGGCGGCGCGACGCTCGGTTTCGCCCATCCGGTACGGATGCGGGTTGACCCGCGCGGATCAACGTCCCGCACGACACCTAACATTGGCGCGCATCCGTAGGACGTTTATAATCACCCTGAAACTTTGATAAATTGTTTGAAGGATGACCCTGCATGATGGTGCGACTCAACTATGGCATGATCGCCGTGATCTTGCTCAGTCTTTTAGGGATGGGCTTGATCCTCCCGACCTCAACGACCCACGCCCAAGCGATCACCAACGCGCCTGATGCCCCCGGCACCATCACGGGAGCGGTCATGGCGGCGGATGGCGTGACGCCCGTGCCCGATGCCCTCGTCTATGTCAACGACGCGGCGACTGGGGCATTTGTCGCTTTCGGCTATGGCGACGCCAATGGCGTATTTACAGTGGCATTGCTGCCCCCCGGCAGCTATGTTTTACAAGCGACGGGGGATGGCGTTGCGCCGGAATTTTTCGGTGGGGCAGCAGCGGCGGACAGCGCCCAACCGGTGATCGTCACGGCGGGCGCAACCGTGGTCGCCGTCGATTTCGCACTGGACACGCCGGGGCACCTAACGGGGACGGTGATCGCCCAAAACAGCGCCCGTACCCCCCTCGCGGACGTCGAAGTGCGCCTCTATGATGCGCAGGGCGCGTTTGTCGAGGCAACGACCACCCGCGCCGACGGCGGCTACCAGTTTGCCGACCTTGCCCCCGGCACCTATCGAGTCGTAGCGACCCAACTGGACTATATCGATAGCGTCGCGCCGCTCATCACGGTCGTAAGCGCTGCCGTCGCGCGTGTTGATATGGCGTTGGCGTCCCCGGGGGCGATCAGCGGCGTGATTACCGGCGCGGATGGCGTCACCCCGCTTGACTCGGCGGCGGTGTATGTCTATGACTACACCAGCCGTCAACAAGTGGGCATGGCGCTGACCGCGCCCGATGGTTGGTACTCAGTCGGATCGCTCAGCCCCGGCGAATATCTAGTGCAAGCGGTCAAAGCCGGTCGGGTGGGCACCTACACGTCAGGCAGCACCACGCCCGAAAATGCTCCGCCCATCCTCGTCGAAAGCGGTGACAGCACCGACGCGGTAAACTTCGCGCTGGCACCCGCTGGTTTCGTCACGGGCAGCGTGCTGGAGCAAGACGGCATCACCCCCATCGCGAATGCCACCGTGTATGCCTATACCTATGGCACCCAAGCAGCGGTCGCTTGGACCGAAGCGGACGCCAACGGGTTGTTCAATCTGGCAGTGCCCGCAGGCACCTATCGCTTAACGGCGTATCAGTTCGATTACGCGACTCAACATTATGGCGGCGCCGACGAAAACGACGCCCAACCGATCACGGTCACGGCGGGCAACAGTGCCAGCGGCGTGAGCTTCACCCTCGCCGGGATCAGCATCATTCGCGGTACCGTCTATCAACCGGATGGTATTACGCCGGTCGGCGCGGGCGTCTCGGTCGCGGTTTATGACAGCATCACCGACGCGACGGGCACCTTCTTCACCACCACCATCGCCAACGGCACGTATTCGCGCACCGTCCCCGATGGCACCTATTACATGCAGGCAACCTCGGTGACCTTCGGCAGCATTTACTACGATGGCAAGCTGAGCTTAGCGCTCGCCGATCCAGTCGTGGGCGCGAGCACGACCGTCACGGGCATCAACATGACCTTCTTTGCCCCCGCCAACGCCGCCACGCTCACCGCCGCGCTGACCCTGCAAGGACGGGCACCTGCGCCCACCGCCGCATGGTCGATCCCAGTCGCCGTCACCTTTACCCCCACTGGCAGTACCAGCGCCATCTATGGGGCGACGGTGACGACCGATCAAAACGGGGTGTTTACGGTCACGGGCATTCCAGCGGGCACTTATCAAGTGCGCGTCAAAAACGCCCATACGCTGGCGAGCAGTTTCCCCGTCACCTTAGTCGCGGGGGCAAACACGGTCGCGCTTGGCACCTTGCGCGAAGGCGATGCCGATGGCAACAACCTCGTCAATATCACCGATTTCTCGCTGCTGGCGACTTCGTTCGGCAAAACACAGGGCACGACCGGCTTTAACGCCAATGCCGATTTTAACGAAGATGATATCGTGAATGTCAGCGACTTCTCGCTGCTGGCGCAGAACTTCAACCAGATCGGCGCACCGTGAAGAACGCGGGTTAGGGGTTAAAAGCAGGGGTTAGGGGTTGGGGACGTGCAACGGGAATCTGTTGAAAAAGGGTTTGAATCGGCGGGCGACCCCATTGGGTCGCCCCTACAACAGCGGGTCTCGTAGGGGCAACCCAATGTGGTTGCCCGTGTTTTTCAACAAGTTGCCCGTGTTT
>Ga0105046_10012957_pt1 | contig 12930 bp, 16 predicted proteins | sample MAT03_FD_78385 | JGI IMG/M metagenome (GOLD analysis project Ga0105046, IMG submission 78385) | Freshwater microbial communities from Lake Fryxell liftoff mats and glacier meltwater in Antarctica - MAT-03 (megahit assembly) | ecosystem: Environmental > Aquatic > Freshwater > Ice > Liftoff... | reverse complement strand
TGACGGCCGCTTTGGTAGCGCCGGCTCGCCTCGCGTAGCGACCGATGGCGGGCCGCCGGCGCGCATTCGCCGGCGCAATAAATCTGTCCGCGGTCGCAGTGGCGGCAAATGATCACCTGTGTCGGGCGGCAAACTTCCGCCGCCCAAGTGGGCGCAGGCACACACAATGGGCAAGCCGGGGCGGGGTTTCAGCGGCTTGCCAGGCGTCTTCGGCGCCGTATCAACGATTGACGCTGACGGATATGGCCGGATTACTCCAACAATGGCGTTGAAATTCCTGTCCTTTCAACGAAAGCTGCGAGTACTGGTCCTTCGAGTCGGCGGATCTGGATCTTTTCCGTCAGCAGTTGAATCGCGATGCCTTTGAGGTCCAACTTGTTGTCACGGTCCAAGACGCGAATCACGTCATCACCGAACACACTTCGGATCACACCGTCGAGATTGTTCTTGCCGTGCACTGCCAGACCCATCGTTGTGCACCCTCGCGACTGCAGCAAGGTACCGCATCGCAAGAATGCAGCACGCAGGGCTTCCTCGTCAGGCCCGATGGATGTCGTGTGATATTGATCCGGCAAGAGCTCGCCCCTTTACATCACCGCGATGTATTGATGGATCCGCTCGACCAGCGTGTCGAAGTCCGGCTGCCCCTGGTAGTACAGGGCGCTGGTCTTGCGGTACTCCCGCGCAAACAGCTGCCTTTGTCCCGCATCCGCCAAGACGAACGCCGCGTTCCGGGCGATCACCTGCTCGTCGCCCGTACGGAAGCGTTGCGCCTTACGTTCCTGGTAGGCTGGCTCCCGCATGAAGGCCTTCACCTCGTCGAGACCGAACAGGCAGTACACATCGTAGTAGTGGCGCAGGAAGTCGGCTGGAAACGACTGCGCCTCGCCAAGCCGGCGCTACTTGGTGGAAACGGTCTGGAGCTTCTCGACAAAGGTGTACGTCGGCGCATAGCAGGGCACCGCCACCGCCCGGTTGTCGAACACGTCGGCGGCCCTGTCGTGTGCCAGGCCCCAGGCCCACGAGGAAATGGTCAGGGGCCGGTTCGGCGCCGTGTCATCAAAGCCGAGCTCGAGCAAGATGCCGTCCTTGACGCCAACCAAAGAGGAGACGTGCGTCGAGTACTGCAGGCGGATACCGGCGCTGCGCAACTTCTCATCATCGAATTGCGTATCGCGTTCCACCTTTTCGATGCCGGGAATCTGGATGCGCGCTGTCAATGCATCGTATTAGTTGCGCCTCGACGCGACATGCGCCGGCTTGTACTGGTTTCGACCAACCTTCACGTCCATCTCATCGGGCGGCTCGATACGAATGTCGATGTCCTCCGAAAACCTGTGGATGACGCCGAAGCCCTTGGACAGCGACGTACCGCCTTTCAACTCGAAGTGGAAGCCCTGCGCCTGCAGCCCCCACAGGCAGTGCATGATCCAGTAGTCCTTTTCGACCAGCATGGGGTCGAGGCTGCGTTCATCCGCAACCAACGCGAGCAACTGGTCAAAGTCCCGGCGGTCGTGCAGGAACTCAGCCACCGGCCCACTCCCGCACACGCTTGCGCGTCGCCACGGTGCCGAAGCTGTCTAAAGCGCGCTGCAAGCGTGCGCGGTCGAATGACGGCAGCTTGCCCTGCGCCTGGCGCAGCACCGCGTCGCGGTCTTCGGCCAGATCATCAAGGTTGTTCAGGAGGTCGACGTACAGGAACTCCGGCGTCAGCTTCTTCGGAAAGCGCGGCTTCATCCGAAAGTCGAACTGGCGGTTGCCGAGCTTGAAAACGCCATGGCGCTTGTGGTTGTAGACCAGAGTGCGGTTGTACAGCTGGGTAGTCCCAAGGCCGACTGCGTTGTAGGCCGAGGGAGAAAACACCAGGAAATCCTTGTCGCGCAGGAAACCGCCGACCACGTCCGCATCTTCTGGCGGCAACGGGCCGAAGCTGGACTGCCGCGGCGCGTGGTAGAGCCCCTGCGCCAGCTTCTTCAGCCTCCCGGACGCGACCAGTTCACGCAGGTGACGGTCCACCGCATTCGACATGCGAGCCAGATCCTCACGCCGGTACACCTGCCCGGGGCGCAGTCCTTCCGCGAGATGTGCGACCGCACCCCGTAATGACTCGACTGAATCGGAAGCTGAGGCAAGCATGGCTGCTTTTTCATTGAAAATTCATGCAATTTTAGTCGAAATTGGAACATCGGTGCAGCGCATGCATCGCGATCAACGGAGAAAACGCCTTCGCAGTGCGGCGTCCTACTTTCCCGACCTGCTGCACGGCGATGGCGTACCCGAGAGCCTGCGCGAGGGCGCGCGTCGGCGCGGGCGCAACGCCTCGATGCTGAGCGCGGCCATGGTCGCCGGCGACAGGGTTTACGGCACGATCTCGGCCTTCCATTTCGACCTGCGGCCCTTCAGCGAAGACGAGGGGCGGCTGCTGAAGTCCTTCGCCGACCAGGCGGCGGTGGCGTTGCAGAACGCGCGCCTGTTCAGTGAGGCGCAGTCGGCCCGCGCCGCCGCCGAAACCGCCAACGAAGCCAAGAGTTCGTTCCTGGCCACCATGAGCCACGAGATCCGCACGCCGATGAATGCCGTCATCGGCATCAGCAGCCTGTTGCTCGACACGCCGCTTTCCGACGAGCAGCGCGACTTCGCTTCCACCATCCGCGACTCCGGCGATGCGCTGCTCACCATCATCAACGACATCCTCGACTTTTCCAAGATCGAGGCCGGGCGCATGGACATCGAGGCGCATCCGTTCGACGTGCGCGATTGCGTGGAGTCGGCGCTCGATCTCATCAGCACCCGCGGCGCAGGCAATGGTTTGCCGCACGGCGCTGCGCATACCGGGCAAATCGATCAGCGGGCCCAATGTGATGATCGCCGGTCACGCGCTCGCGCTTGGCGCTACGATGGTCACGGCAAATACGCGCGAGTTCGGCCGCGTGCCCGGCCTCGTTACGGTCAATTGGCGCGCATGACTCGGCCAACGGGGACCGACACCGGTCTCAAGCAACGCCTGGCGGCCATTCTCGCGGCGGACGCGGCGGGTTATTCTCGCCTGATGGCCCTGCATGACCGCGCGACGGTAGCGGCACTGGATGCGGCGCTTGGCGAGCGCGTTCCGGTGGCGGCCCTGGGCGAGGTACAGTACAAGGGCAAGGCGCAACCGGTGCAGGTGTTCGCGGTCAGGGCGCGGGCGCCAAGGTGAAGCAAACCTTGCAATCCGCTAAACCGTAAACTTGCAATCGGACGCGCATGAACCTTGCAGTTGGATTGCGCTTCGGCGCGTTGACCAGGAGGGCTAAATGAACGGCAGGAAAGGCGACAAGGCTGGCAAGCTCGGCAAGGAAGAATACTTCGATCGGCTGGGCCATCTGCAGCTTGAACTCAACGACGTGGGGCGCTGGCTGCAGCACACGGGAAAGCGCCTGGCGGTGGTGATCGAAGGGCGCGACACGGCAGGCAAGGGTGGCGTCATCGCGGCGATCGCCGAGACCCTTAATTCGCGCCAATGCCGCACAGTGGCCTTGGCCAAGCCGTCCGAGCGTGAAGCCACGCAGTGGTATTTCCAGCGCTATGTGGCGCACCTGCCCGCCGCTGGCGAGATCGTGCTGTTCGACCGCAGCTGGTACAACCGTGCCGGGGTCGAACGCGTGATGGGGTTTTGCAGCGCGGACCAGACCCGGGCGTTTCTCAAGCAGGCGCCACTGTTCGAGAAGATGCTGGTCGACGACGGCATCGTGTTGCTGAAGTACTGGTTGACAGTCGACCAGGCGCAACAGGAAGAGCGTTTCGCCGAGCGTCAGGCCGATCCGCTCAAGCGCTGGAAACTGAGTTCGATCGACGTTACCGCACGCCAGAAGTATGCCGCATACGGCCGTGCACGCGACGCCATGCTGAAGGCCACGCACAAGCCGGGCGCGCCCTGGACGCTGGTCGATTTCAACGATCAAAGGCGTGGCCGCTTGACCATGATCCGCCATTTGCTCGACCAGATTCCGGAACACCGTGTACCCGACACCATGGTCGAGTTTGCGCCGCTTGCGCATGCGCCCCTGCGCGAGCACTTTGGCACTGCGCAAAAGCCGATCAAGCCTGTGAAGTGACCGCAGTCGCCAGGCCTTGGCCGGCGCGCGGGCGCGCGCCGTGCTGGCAAGCGGGTGGCAGCGCGCGCGCAGCCGGCAGAGTGGTGGGCGGAAGCGAGCCTCAGCCGAACACCACAGTCTGGCTGCTCTCGACCTTGCAAAAGCGCCCCAGGCTGCCGATCGAGTTGGCGTGTTCGGTATCGGAATGCGCCGCGCAGCAGTCCTCCAGCACGATCATTTCGTAATCGCGGTCATGGCCGTCGCGCACCGCGGCCTGCACCACCGCCTGGGTCGAGACGCCGGAGCAATAGATGCGTTCGATCCCTTTGGCGCGCAGCTGCGCTTCGAGGCTGGTGGAATAGAACGGGCTGACGCGATGCTTGACTACCTGCATGTCCTCCGGGCCCACCGGCAGGTCGGGGTGGATCTCGGTGCCCCAGGTGCCCAGCTTGAACAGGCCGTTCTGGCGCGCCGGCGAGAACACCGGCGAATGCGGCGGGCATTCCTTGTAGTCGGCCGAAAAGCCGACGCGCACAAAGCCGATCATCAGGCCGGCGGCGCGTGCTTTCGCAATCGCTTGGGCGGTCAGCGACAGGATCCTGCGCGAGACCACCAGCGCGCCCATCGGCGACTTGCCGCTGGGGCCGTCGGCGTGCACCAGATCGTTTTCCATGTCGAGCACGAGGTAGAGGGATTTCATCAAAAGGGCTCCGGCAGGTTGAGGGTGAAAAGGAACGCGTTCGGGCGAGCGATGCCGACCACGCGGCGACGGATTTTACGCATAGCGATTCATCTGCGCACGGTCAAGACCGATGGCTCATGGGGTGTTTTCTGCGAGCCGTGGCATGGCGCGCCTGTGGCGGCGCCGGCAGGCGCCGTGGCTATAATGAAACGGATTCGCGCATGCACACCGCAGCCATCGGGCGTCGCGCAGCAGCGGCCTGCCGACCCGCCCTGCGGTCAGACGGGCTCGAAAAACGAGAATCAACGGAGGACGACAGCAAGCGTTTGCGACTGCGCGTCACCTTGCGTGCCGGCGCCTGGCCGTTCGTGCTGGCGATGACATTTACCCTGGCGCTGGTCACGCATTTCCGTGGCTGGCCCTGGCCTTTGTGAAATAGGAGACAGGCAATGCAAAGCTGGCAATACACCAAGGGGTTGCACGATCTGGGGCAGGGGCTGTGGGCCTACCTGCAGCCCGACGGTTCATGGGGCTGGTCCAACGCGGGGCTGGTGGTCGATGGCGACCAGACGCTGTTGGTCGATACCCTGTTCGACCTGCACCTGACGGCCGACATGCTGGGCGCGATGCGCGCGGCGGTGCCGGCGGCGAAGCACATTCCGCGCGTGGTCAACACCCACAACAATGGCGATCACGTGTTCGGCAACCAGCTGGTGGCCGACGCGGAAATCATCGCCTCGCGCGCCTGCGCCGAGGAAATGGAGCAGCGCCGGCCCGAAGGCCTGGTGGAGATGATCCGCAACTGGCGCACGCTCGGCCCCGGCGCGCAATTCTTCTACGAGACCATGGGGCGCAATTTCAAGTTCGACGACATTCGCCACACGCCGCCGACGCGGCTGTTCGATGGCCGCCTCGACCTGAAAGTGGGCGACAAGGATGTGCACCTGATCGAGGTGGGCCCGGCGCACACGCGCGGCGATGTCATCGTGTGGGTGCCCAAGGACCGTACGGTCTTCACCGGCGACATCGTGTTCATGAATGGCCACCCGATCCTGTGGGCCGGCCCGGTCGACAACTGGATCGCCGCGCTCGACCTGATGATGTCGTGGGATGTGCAAACCGTGGTGCCCGGCCACGGGCCGGTCACCGACCGCAGCGGATTGCAAGGTCTGCGTGACTACTTCGTCTACATCCGCGATGAAACCCGCAAGCGTTTCGACGCCGGCATGGGGCCTGAGGAGGCGGCCTGGGATATTCAAATGGACGGCTGGTCGCACTGGCTCGATGCCGAGCGCATCGTGGTCAATGTGCATGTGCTGTACCGCGAATTTTCCGGCGGTGAGCTGGCGCCGCGCGACGAGGGCGAGGTGCTGCGCCTGTTCGCGCTGATGCGCAAGTATCGCTGCGACAAATGCGGCGGGGTGCACAACCCGGCGACCTGAGGTTGATGGCGGCCTCGCGTGGCCAACCGCGGCGGTCGCGCCGCGCCGTGATTGGCGCCAATGCGAAGCGGCCGTCGCGCTGCCAACGGCCGGGCAGCGCGCCATGCCCACGCGTGGCGCTGCGGCTGCGGCGCTGCGCCGGCCGCGGGCCCTGGAAGCGTCCAGTCACGCCAAGCCATTCGGGCTTTTTCTTTGCAAGGTAATTCGATGAAGACCCTTTCGCAAGCCCTTTGCCTGCTGCTGCCCCTGCAGTCTCAATCCGTCACGGCCCAGGAACTCGGCAGCGTCAGCACCGCCTTCAAGCTGCTGGGGCCGGACCACCGCATCGCAGTGGAGGCCTATGACGATCCGCCGGTGGGCGGCATCACCTGCTATGTATCGCGCGCCAAGACCGGCGGCGTGATGGGCGGGCTGGGCTTGGCGGAGGACAAGGCCGAGGCCTCGATCGCCTGCCGCCAGTCGATCGCCGGGAAGGCGCGGCGTTCGGGTGATTGCGACGGCTTTAACGCTTGGGCGCGGCAGCCTGGAGAAACTCCACCGTCATGCCGTGCGCATCGCGCACATAGCCCACGCGCGAGCCTCGGTTGGGGCCGGCGTCGATGGTGATCACTTCGCCGGCGAGACCGTAGCCGTGCCGCGCGGCGGCATCGACGGCCGCGTCGATGTCGTCGACGTCAAGGCCGACATGGGCGGCGCCGACGTCGCACAGGCGCGGCAACACGGCGGTGCGGTCGGCAGGCGCGTGATAGGCGATGAGCTCGACGCGCTGGCCGGCGGCGGCGACAAAGGCGATCTCCGGCGCGGCACCTTCGATGCCGATCATGCGCTCGATGAGGCGCGGGTCGCGCGGCGCGCGCGAGAGGAGTTCGAAACCGAGGCCGTCGACGAAGAACGCGATGCTCGCGTCAAGATTCGCAACGGTGAAACTCATGTGGTTGAAGCTCAAGACTTTCATGCCCTGCCTCCGTGGGTCGATCGCGCGCAGCGTGGCCGAGCGCGGGTGCCCCAGTATGCGCCGCGCGCTTGTGTACGGCGAAATACAATGCGGCGGCGTTGTCCGCGATTGCGCCATATTCGGATGTCATGTTGAACCCTCACCCAACAAGGCTTGAAAACCATGCGTCCCCTGCAAGGCCTGCGCGTCATTGATCTTTCCAAAGTGCTTGCCGGCCCGCTGTGCGGCCAGTCCCTCGGTGAACTTGGCGCCGATGTCATCAAGGTCGAGCCAGCCGCCGGCGGCGACGATACGCGCGGATGGCTGCCGCAAAAAGACGGCAGGTCGGCCACCTTTCTCGCAGTCAACCACAACAAGAAAAGCCTCGTCGGCGATCTCAAGACGAAGGAGGGCCGGAAGATCGTCCATGGGAGGATAGGAATTCCAATGGCGCATTTCAAGTATTTCGCCCGTTCCCGTCCGTGTAAATCGTGAACTTCGTGCCGAATTTCCTGGACTGCCGCTGAAAAGCCCGCCCCGGCACCCCCGTTGTCTGTGCCTGTGGCCACCTGGGCATCGACCGAGAAGCCGCCGCCGTGTTCCCACTCGGCCGCCACCTGCGCGTCGTCCGCCGCTAGCTGGCCGCGCCGCAGGGCCGAGCGCAGCAGTCGCCGGCGCACGTTGGCCTGAACCTCGCCGATTGCCCACGCATCCAGACCGTCGGCCGGGTGAAAGGTGACGCCGCTTCTCGCATCGGCTTCAATCAGGCCATCCACCACGACGCAGTGAAAACGAAGTGGCATTCGTCCAGGCTCCACAAGTCGATGTCAGCGCGACGGCCGCGACGGCCGAGGCGGCGCAGTTTTTTTTTACCGCCGCAACCCGAACCGGAGCCGACTGAGCAACATAAACGATTACAGGGCGAAGAGTTCGCGCAAGCGCTGCTGAACCTGCGTCTGGAAACCCGCCGGCAACACTCCCAATTGCCGCGGAATGATCGCGGCGGAAACCGTCACCACGCGATGGAGGCGCAACGCGGCGCGAACGCGCAATCCCGTGCGCGCAAAGTCTGAGCTACCCGGGTCGAACAGCACATCCGATTCTCCAGCGCGAGCGGCACTGCGCTGGTGATGAGCGCGAGCACAACATGGCGATGCGTCCCGACGGGGCTGGTGAGGATAACGGCGGGTCTGACCTTGCTGCCGGTTGGATCGTCAAACGGAAACGGAACGAGGACGACTCCAAACCGCATCGCGGAATGGCTCGCTGTTCGTTGCGGTGTAGATGTCCTCGGCCGGTTCGGCAAGAAACACGAACGCGTCGCTTGACGCAAGCGCTCGCAGCCATGCTTTCTCGGAGCCGGCACCGGGCAAGGACGGTGGCAGCAGCGTCACCATCAGGCTGGCGTTGGCCGGCAGGTTGTACGGCTCGTCGAGCACGATGTGCTTGCCGTCGCAGTGGGCTTTCAGGGCCAATGTAGGCGTCGATTTCACGAAAGCGGCATTGCCGAGGTCAAGGTGATCGGCGCCACCTTGACCTCGGCCCTGGGCAGCACCAGCGCCGCGCATGGCTTCGAACTGCAGGACGAAAAACGAAAAAAACTGAACGACTTCATCCGCCGCGGCGGTCTGTTCGACGGCGTTGCCGATTTCGACCGCGCCACCACCGACCCGCAAAGCGGCGCCATACAGGCCGCGTTCGTGCCTGACAGCACCGTCGGCGGCCCAGGGGACAAGCTGCATCCGAATCGCACAGCTACCAGGCGACGGGCATGTCGATCGATCCGGGATTGTTCGGCAAAGGCGACCGCAAATGAGGCCGAACGCGCTTGGCATCTACGCCACAGGCGCCGCCACATGCAATGCGAACGAAGCACGGATCTCTTCAACCGGGGCACGGTGGAATATGAGCACCAGCTTCGATTCGCGTTTTCCCTCCGGCCAGGCCGCCAGCCGCACCGCCGGGTGGAACACGTGATGGACGCCGTGAACGGCCACTGGTTGCGTTTCGCCTTCCAGATCAAGCACGCCCTTGGCGCGCAGCAATTGCGCGCCATGCACCGCTCGTAGTTGCTCAAGCCAGTCCTGCAGGCGCAGCCAGTCGATCGGTGTGCGTACCGACAGGCACAGGGCCTCGATGCCGTCTCCGTGCCGATTCGGGTTCGGCCCGATGTCCTGGTGCGATTCGAAGGCCAGCCAGCGCCGGATGCGCCCCGCCTCATCGGCGTCGCGCGCCGGCAGCACAGCGCAGGCCTCGGCTACGCCGCCGGTGACCGGCAGCATGGCAGCCGAAGGGTTGAGTGCCCGCAAGATAGTGGCCAGAGCTTCGATGCCGTCCTGGGCGAGGTCTGTCTTGGTGATCAACAGGCGGTCGGCCAGGGCGACCTGTTTGCGCGCCTCTTCATGTTGTTCAAGGGTCTGCGCGCCGTGAATCGCGTCGACCGTGGTGACCACACCGGCCAGCGCGCAGAAATGCGACACCAACGGATTGTTCAGCATCAGTTGCATGATCGGCGCCGGATCGGCCAGGCCGGTGGTTTCGACGACGATGCGCTGAAAACGCGGAATTTCGCCTCGATCGCGCCGCGCCAGGAGGGCGCGCAGAGCCGATTCGAGATCACTCCTCAAAGTGCAGCAGACGCAGCCGCTTTTTAGCACAATCATTTCGCCGTCGACCGCATCCACCAGGAGGTGGTCGAGCCCGATTTCGCCGAACTCGTTGATGATCACCGCCGTGTCGGCGAGGGCGGGGCTCTTGAGCAAATGATTGAGCAATGTGGTCTTGCCGCTGCCAAGAAAGCCGGTAAGGATTGTCACCGGCATGCGTTCTGCGCTGGGGTCGGGGTCGAACAGGCTCATCGGGATGCGATCGGCGAACGTGGGGCGCCATTATGCATTTGACATCGGTGCCCGGCGGGTTTACCTTTTGCGTTAGGCCACGACCATGCCTGGCGCTGCCCAACCTGGTGGAGGAGAAAACCAATGGAAGACGATCGGCAAGGTGCGCCGGCTGACGTACCGCAGGATGAGACCTCATCGGACCGGCGGGATTTTTTCCGTACTGCGGCAGTGGCTGCCGGTGTGGTCGGCGTTGCCGGGGCGCTGCATGGCAAGTTTGCCTCCGCGCCGCTGATTTCGAGCGCCCAGGCACAGAGCACCGAGCGTTGGTGGCCATCGCGTTTCGGCGCGGCCGACGAGGCAGGTGCGTCCAACCTGATCACGCCGGCCAAGGTGCTCGATGCGGCGAAGTGGATCAAGGACGGCAAGATCTACCGCATCGGCCGGGTCTACGAGGCCGCCATGCCCAAGTTCGGCGACCGCGCGTTCACGCTGCGGATTCCCGGCGCGCCCACTGGCGGGCCTTTTGGCAAGAACAAGCTGGTCTACAACGACGAATTCCTCGCCACCGAGATCGGCCAGACCGGCACCCAGTTCGACGGTCTTGGGCATATTGGCATCCAGCAGGGCAAGGATGGCGACAAGAACGAGATGCGTTATTACAACGGTTTCACCGGGCAGGAGATCGGCGGTTCGAGTGGCTTGATCAAGCTGGGTGTCGAGAAGGTCAAGCCTTTCTTCACCCGCGGCCATCTGTTCGACGTCGAGGCTGTCCGTGGCCGGATGTGGGAGGCCGGCGAGGAAATCAAGGTGGCCGACCTGCGTGCGGCGATGCAACGGCAAGGCATGAACGAGGCCGACATCAAGGAAGGCGATGCGGTGTTCTTCAACACCGGCTGGGGCAAGCTGTGGATGAAGAACAACGACAAGTTCAACGGCGGCGAGCCTGGCATCGGCCTGGAGGTTGCGCGCTGGTGCATCGAGAAGAAGGTGTGCCTGACCGGGGGCGACACCTGGGCCACCGAAGTGGTGCCCAATCCGGACAAGGACCTGGCTTTCATTGTGCATGCCGAACTCATCACCAAGAACGGCATCTTCAATCACGAGAACTTGAGATTCGATGATCTGATCGAGGATCGCAAGTATCAGTTTGTCTACATCTTCTCGCCGGCGCCGATCAAGGGCGCCACCGGCTCGAATGGCGGGCCGATGGCGGTGACCTGAGGCGACTTTGATGGATGGAAAAAAGCCGCTCGCAGGCGGCTTTTTTTTCAAGTGCAGGGAGCGACAGGTGATTCAGCGCATTGAGGGTCGCGCGACCGGCCGCAGGCGCGCGATCACCGGCAGGTGGTCCGACCCGAGATCGGGACCGCGTGCACTTCCGATCAAGGCCCGGTGGCGCGAGACCAGCACATGGTGGATCGGAATGCCGCCGATGCCTTGCATGAGCGCCGGCCAGGTGGGGCAAGGCCGGTGGCGCGCCGCAGGCCGAGGGCGTCGAGATCGTTGAAGGCGGTGGACCAGGGGGGCGCGTTGAGATCGCCGGCGATCACCGTGGCCCAGCGCGCCAGCTTGGCGTTACGTGCCGCATGGAAGTGGGCCGACAAGGGCGGCATCGGATGCACGCCCAGCAGGTGGATCTGCCGGCCCTGCCAGGCGATCTGCGCCTCTAAGTGTGGCGGGGCCTGGGCGTCGCGCACGGTCGCGACCATTTGCAGCGGGTGGCGCGAGAACAGGGCAATGCCGATTGGCGCTGCCGAGGCCGCATCCGGCGGGATCGGCTCGACCGGCGTCGGTGTGGCGGCAACCTTGGTGGGCTGCGCCAGCGCGGTGACCGCCTCGCGCTGCGGCGAGTTCGGCGCCAGCAGCCCGTAGGTACGATGCCGATGTTTGCGTGGTGGCGGAATCAGCGCCGCCAGACGATCGAGGCGTTGCATCGGGGTCAGCATCAGGCAGACACTTCCGCCCGGGCCGGGCTTGACGCTCTCGTAGACCAGATGCTCGGTGTCGATTTCACGCAAGCGTTCCAGTGCAAAGGCCGGGTGGGCGCAATACCGCAGCAGGCGCTCCAGGCTGTCGCGCTGGTGCGCCTTGATGCGTACCTGGGCATCGACCGAGAAGCCGCCGCCGTATTCCCACTCGGCCATCACCTGCGCGTGGTCCGCCGACAGCAGGCCCAGCCGCAGGGCCGCGCGCAGCAGTCGCCGGCGCACAGTGGCTTGAACCTCGCCGATTGCCGACGCATCCAGACCGGCGGCCGGCTGAAAGGTGACGCCGCTTCTCGCATCGGCTTCAATCAGGCCATCCACCACGACGCTGTGAAAACGAAGTGGCATTCGTCCAGGCCCCACAAGTCGATGTCAGCGCGACGGCCGCGGCGGCCGAGGCGGCGCCGTTTTTTTTACCGCCGCAACCCGGAGCGGAGCCGACTGAGCCACTTAACGCCCTTCGAGTCGGTCGTCAACTTGAAGACCGCCAGGGCGCTCGGTATCAAGGTGCCGCAGTCCATTTTCATGCAAATCGGCAGCCAATTCGCGCAATGTGCCTTATCAATCGTTGATGAAGGTTTGGCTGCAAGAGAAGGTCCAGGGGCGATAGATTCGTCGGCAGGCGCCGGCGCTGCGCGCAGCTACATGATGCGGCCCACGCATGCGCGTGTGCCATGTCCCGAACCGGAAGCGTTCACCGCTGACACGCGGGAGGCCAGTGGACCGGATCGACCAGTAACAGCGCCGCGCTGTGCTCGCGGAATATGCGGGCGCGCTCCTGCTGCCGCACGCTGGAGAAATTGGCGCGAGCGTCCCCAGGCTTTGTGGAGATGAGAGGTGGTAAAGGTCGTGTCTAGCGCCGCACCGCCATACGCAAAACATTGCGCAGCGGCTTGCCGCGTGCATCACGATAGATATCGAAGTCGCGGTCGATCGTCAACACATCGACAATGCCGTGCCGCGCTGCCAATTCC
>Ga0105046_10012954_pt1 | contig 12930 bp, 11 predicted proteins | sample MAT03_FD_78385 | JGI IMG/M metagenome (GOLD analysis project Ga0105046, IMG submission 78385) | Freshwater microbial communities from Lake Fryxell liftoff mats and glacier meltwater in Antarctica - MAT-03 (megahit assembly) | ecosystem: Environmental > Aquatic > Freshwater > Ice > Liftoff... | reverse complement strand
CGTCGAGGCGTAAGCCCGACGTGGATTCGCATACTCCCAAGTTCGGGCGCTACCACGTCGGGCTTACGCCTCGACGCTCGCCCGGCCGCTGCCTGGGTAAATTTGTTCCTGCCGCTCGCCTAAGAGCACAAAGGAAACAGAAGAATGGATGGGATCAAAGAGCTTGAAATTCATCACATTGATTCGGCTCATCCGATCCGACTCGCGTTTTTTTGCCTTCTTTGTGCTCTTGGTGACTTTGTGGTGAATTCTTCTGTGCCGACAATGTCACCCCACGTCGGGCTGAGGTGTGGAAGACGGAAACAAGTCGTTTAGTTTTTGCACGATCTGTTTCATGTTGACCGGCAAGATGAGGGAAGTGGCTCGCGGGAAGTGTGCCAGATTCTCCGCCCAGTGGGCTTGGTCCTTGGAGAGGATCAAAATACCCGCACAATCGAGCCTTTTGAGGTCGGCTTCGTTCATGACTTTCTCGAAAGCCTCAAGGCCAGCCCGCTCGGCGGTTCCGCAATTCACAATCAACGCTTGATAGGGCTGTTGCTGAAATCGCAAGATGGCTTGTGCCGTATTGATCGAGATCAGGACGCGAAAACCGCGTGCTTTTAGCTTTTCTCGAAAGGCATCCTGAAACTTGGCATTGTGCTCGATGACGAATACAGTCTTCGGGCCGGTATCCACCGATCCGGGTCGTCCACCCCCGGATAGTTCATGGCGGACCTGTTGAATCGCTTCGGATAGTTGTTCGTAATTCTGGAACCGTTCGTTCGGATTGAACGCGACCATTCTGGAAAGCAGTGCAAAAACCGGAGGCGGCAAGTCCGGGTCGTCGCGATTGAGTTGGCTGGCCAATTCAAATCGTTGTCGCTGCATTCGGACCCGAGCTTCGCGGGTTACAGATAGGAGAGGCTTTCCCGTCACCATCTCGTGGAAGGTACATCCCAGAAAGTAAATATCGCTTCGTAAGTCGCCGGCTTTAACGCCAGTCGCTTTTTCGAGTCCGGCATAATCGACGGTACGGTCGATCTCACTACCTTCTTCCCGTGCACCGCCAGCTAGCTCCGCCAACCCAAAGTCAACGAGTTTAGCGGTATTGCTAGAAGCAATCAGGATATTCGTGGCCTTCAGATCGCGATGGGTCAGGCCCTGGGTCAAGGCATAAGCCAAGCCATTGGTAGTTTCTTCGAGAAGACGTATCGATTCCAGAGGTTCGAGCTTCTTGCGGATAACCATGAAGTCGCGGAGGTTTCCACCCTCCACGAACTCCATTACAAGGTAATATTGGCCCGTGGATGGATCTCGGTTGACGGCAAGAATTCGAACGATGTTCGGATGCTGCATCGCGAGGCCGACTTTGCCCTCTCGTTCAAAGAGTTCAATCTTGCGGTTATCTTCCGCCCATCGCTTGCGAAGAACCTTGATCGCGACGATCTCGCCGGTGCGTGGATTATCGGCCCGATAAACTCGGCCAAAGCTTCCCGCGGCAATTCGGTAGAGCAGTCGATACCCACCCAGGAAATAGCCGTCCGAGTCGCCCTTTCGGAGCTTGCTCACCTGCCAGGGTGTCAGATGGCCTTTGCGCTCCAGGATGCGTAAGAGCGGGTCGGCCGGACCGGTCCGGCCACCCAGCTCGGACCAGGCGTCCATCAGCTGTTCGTCGTTGACCAGATCGCAGCGCTGTGCGAGCTGAGCAATACTAGGTGCGTCCAAGGTGGACATGCGGTTACCGAGAACGGAAAGAGAGAACCCAAGAACACCACTTACAGAATACCTTGTGGGCAATTGGCATTCAACAGGGGACTTGCCATCAAATCCGGTGTTCAACAAGAAAGAGTGCATTCCGTGCTTGGATCATCTTGCAAGGATGCTCTCATTAGCTTAGGATTCTCATAAATACTCCGGATCGGCATTATGTGCCGACTCGCCGTCCTCGCCCCTTGTCTCTCCTGGGGACGCGTCGATGAAATTCTTTCTGATCGTTGCCAAAGGCAAAAAGCAGGGGATGCCCATCCCCATCGAAATCGACCTATTCCTCATCGGCAGCGGGCCGGTTTGTCAATTACGTGCCGAACACGAGTCTATTGGCGAGCAGCATTGTGCGCTAGTGACCCGGGGCCGCAAGGTTTTCGTAACCGATTTGGATAGCGGCCAACCTTCATTCGTGAATGGCGAAGTGCTGGCACCGGGAATCGAATGGCCCTTGCATCCACGCGATATTCTGGAGGTCGGCCCACTCAAATTCATGGTGCAGCATCGGGAAAAGGCCCTCTCTCAACGCGATTTGGAGGAATGGGCTCTCAGCTGTCTGGACCAGAACAGCGAACGCAAGAGAGACTCTTCCAAGGAAGACGATGATTTCCATTCCAAGCAATACGAAGCTGCGTCTTCGGCAGCTGCGGCGATTTTGGATGGATTGAACGCTCAACGTGGCGAAGTGAAAGGCCATCTGCGAGTGTCGCGAGAAGGGCAAATCACCCTGGTCCGCGTGAATCACGTTTACCTGGTCGAGGACTCCGAGTTGGCGTTAGTGAAGCACGAACTCTACGAGCAACTCGATCACACCAATCTTCGCGTGCTGATCGACATGAAAAATGTGAAACGAATGTCCAGCCAGGCTGCGGAAATGTTCGCGGGATTTCGCATCTGGTTGCGGCCCAAGGGGAGCCGACTGGCCTTCTGCCGCTTGCGACCGGAGTTTGAGTCGATGTTCAAAGGGTATCCGGTCACCCAGGACATGGCGATGTTCAGCGACAAACCGAAGGCCCTGACGTCCAAGTGGTAGGCGAGTTTCCTCTGGGTTGCCGTCCATTTCTTCGCGGATCGTGCCGTGAATGTCCGGGTAGACGGGCTGTTCATCTGCCCCAGAATCACCTATATCATTCCTGACCGCCTTCACGGATGCGCGGCGGGTAGTTACTCGGCTGACGGAGGTACGTTGTGGAAGTTGATTTTTTCTCCCACGTGTTGAATTTTCTGATCATCGCGGTGGGTTTATTGTTAATTCTGACCATCCTCATCCAGCGGGGTAAGGGTGGCGGGCTTGTTGGTGCCTTCGGCGGTGCGGGGGGTTCGAGTCCGTTCGGCTCCAAGGCTGGTGACATGTTCACTCGAATCACCCTCTTGATGGCACTGGCTTGGGTGCTACTGATTATGGGCCAAATTTGGCTGGTGAAGAAAGACACCAGGAAAAACATGGGTGGCTCGGCCGCCCGGACCGAAGACATTCGCACCCTATAACTTGGAGAGGGTAGAATTGCTTCTCAGCATGACCGGCTTCGGCGAGGCTCGCTACCAAGGTGAGGAACTAACTCTCTCGGTTGAAGTGCGAACCGTCAACAACCGCTACTTGAAGGTTTCTGTCCGCGGCTCCGAGCCGTATCCGATGATGGAGCCCGAGCTTGAAAAATTGGTCCGCAAGTATGTTCGCCGCGGAACCGTGACCATTCACATCCGTTGCGAACGACAGGGCCGCGAAACCGATTTCGTTCTGAACACGGTTGCCCTACGGAGTTACCTGGAGCAAGTTCGAGCCGCCTGTCAGGCGATCGGTTGGCAAGTCCCGGAAGCATCGATCATCGGCCCAGTTTTATCTCTGCCTGGGGTCGCTCCTGAACCCGGCGGCAGGTCTGGGCGTCCTCCCGATGAAGAGTTCACGCAGGCGGAACGGACACTAGAGGCCGCACTCAAGAAACTCCAGGCCATGCGGATTCTGGAAGGCCAAGCCATGGCCGACGAATTGCTAACCCATCGCCGATCAGTCTGCGAGAACTTGCAATCGATCGCAAAGATGATGCCGACAGTCGTACTGAATTTTCGGCAACGATTGCACGACCGTGTGGGGCAGGCACTGGCGGAGCACAACGTGAGTTGTCGAACGGAAGATCTGATTCGCGAGGTCGCTGTATTTGCCGAGCGAACGGATGTGGCCGAAGAGGTCATGCGGCTCGGAAGCCACCTGGAGCAATTCGAGACCGTCGTGCGAAACGAAACGGACGCCCCAGGGCGCAAGCTGGAGTTTTTGGTTCAGGAGATGGGTCGGGAGACCAATACGATCGGCTCCAAGGCCGGCGATGTGAGCGTTTCCCGGCACGTAGTCGAGATCAAGGCAGCTCTTGAGAAAGTTCGGGAACTCGTGCAAAACGTTGAGTAGTGCGACTTACAGCGAACCAATTCCCGTTTCGGAACGAAATGATACCAGGCCCCCTGATCATCGTCTCCGGTCCCAGCGGGAGCGGTAAATCGACGTTGATCCGGCGTGCGTTGGCGGTGTTTGGTCCGGAACTGCGGCACGCCATCTCGGCCACGACTCGACGACGGCGAGAGGGCGAAGTGGATGGAGTTGACTATCATTTCTGGACGCGTGAGCGATTCGAGGCGGGGATTGAGGCAGGGGAATTTCTCGAACACGCGACCGTGTTTGGGAAATACGACTACGGTACTCCGAGTTCCGAGGTCGTGCCATATCGCCTGCAAGGGTTGGGAGTCGTTCTGGATATCGACGTTCAAGGTGCCGGACAGCTTCGGCGGACGTGTCCGGACGGTTTCTCGGTCTTCTTGGAGACGCCGGCCGGAGAGTACGAACGTCGGCTTCGAGATCGAGGAACGGATTCGGAGGAGGCGATTCAACGGCGATTGGAAAGTGCCCGATCCGAACTCGCACGAGTCCAGGAATTCCACGCACGCCTGGTCAACGACGATGTCGAACGAGCCGTGGACGAGTTTTGCTCGCTGATCCGCAGCCGATTTGAAGCCGCTAGAAAAGGGAGGTAGAACGTGTTCGAGGATTTGAAAGAAGAAGAAATCGTTAACAAGGTGGGCGGGCGTTTCAAGCTCTCCACATTGATTCAAAAACGCATGGTCGCACTCAACACCGGTGCGAAACCTCTGGTCGATTTGCGGTCGAACGATCACATGCAGATCGTCCTTCAGGAAATCCTGCAAGACAAGATCTACCTGGATACCTCCGGTGAACTCCGCGATCGCGAGCAACAGCTCCCCCCAACCGAGGCGTCCGCGGACGAATAAGTGGCAATAGGAACAGTTACTGTGGCGATTCCACACACTTTGCTGTTTGGACCCAAAGGATGTCGGCAACTGGGCTGGCATCGCTCGTTTCATCCAGCCGCGCTGAGCGGCATCACTTAACCCGGAGCGTGATCCGTGGCTGATCTCACTCCCATACCGTCGACGCAATCTCCCTCCGGCTCGGCCTATCAACCGATCTCGGGGTACGTTGTGGCTTCATGCTTGGCCACCCTCCTCTTCGTCGGGTTGCTCATACCGATTGCCTACACGGCCATCGACACCCGGCGATCGGCACTGACGGAAGAACTACTCATCCTGCCGCTGCTGGGCGCGATCCTGGCCACGATCGGTCGCTCACACGTGCGGAACTCCGAGGGCACCAAGACTGGTCTTCGCCAGGCATCCATTTGCTGGTGGATTTGCGTTCTGGGTGGGGCTGGCTTCGTCTCGTACCTGCTCGCCAACGAGTTCGCGATCAAGCGGCAGTCGGCTCGTTTTGCCGATCAGCAATTCTTCAAAGAGTTGAAGGAAGACCGACCGCAGCACGCTTTTTTGGCTCTCGTACCTGCGGAAGAACGACGCCGAGCTACACCGGTGGAACCGTCCGCGAAGGATATCGAAAGCGGCAAGGCACGCGATGCTTTTGAAACCGTTTACGGGTCTTTTGGCTACCAAAACTACAAACATCTCGATCTGGTTCGGATGTTCGCCCGCAATGGCAAGGCCATGGAGGTCGAACACCTGGGTGCCAAGGACGTGGGCCAGGAAGAAGCCGGCTTCAAGGCCACTCAACTCTACAAAATCCGCTGTCCGGAAGGCGTTTTCGATGTCTACGTGAAGATGCAGGCCCTGGAAGGGCGCAAGGGAGGAGCGCCTCAGTGGCGCATTCCGGGTCAACCCGCTCCAAGCATTCAGATACCCTTCCGCGATTACTCGCTTTACGGGGTGCTGGTGGTTGAACTCGAGCAGGAGGCAGACGGATTTGCTCGTTTGTGGATGTCGCACGTCCAGGGTAATCGCCCGGCGATTGCTCAGCTTCTCACGATCCCTGAAGACCAACGGCGGCCTCTGGAGTTATCTTTCACTCGCTTAATGATGCTCGGTGGCGGAACTGTGACCCCGCTACCGGCCGGGCCCGATTGGTTACCGGAGGTCCGTGCGCGTAAATGGCGTGACCGGGTCGCAGCCAAGCAAAACGCCACATCATTCGACGATTTGAACGACATCGGTTTTTTCCGCGCCGACGAAGCTGGCTCGTCGCTCGCCGAAGACAAGCTCGCCAAACTACGCGGACTTTGGCAGTCGCCGTTCTTACTTCACACGTCGCAGCGGCAGGCGGTTGGACCCACCGGTGCTCCACCGGACGCCACGGTGATGGAATTCTACCCCGATCGAATTATCGCCAAGGTTCCCGCGGACTTGTACTCCGAGGGGAGGATCATCTTCCACCGTTGCCATGTTCTAGTTGAATGCACGAGCCCCGAGGTGCTAGCCGCAGTCAACTCGGCACGCGAGCGTGGCATCGCCGCGAAGCCCGACGCGGCGATGACTTTGCGAGCACTTCCTGCACGCAATTGGCAAGTGATCGGTCTGCTAACGGATATGATCCCTCAAACCCCATCCCAGCCGCCTCAATTGGGCAGGCCGGGGAGCGGGCCCGGCGGTAGCTAACGATTGACCTGTGCTCTCTGGTTTCAAACTCATGCGCTACGCACTTTGGGCGGTCCTCATGGCGGCAACTCCCACCCTGGCCGCCGACGAACTTGTTCGAGATGGCTCTCGAGTACTCTTCCTCGGCGACAGCAATACGTTCGCCGGGCGATTCATTGCCTACCTGGAGACGCATGCGAAGGCGCACTATCCGGAGCGCAAGATCGAGTGGATGAATCTCGGCTTGCCCAGCGAGACGATTTCGGGCCTTTCCGAACCTGACCACCCCTACCCGCGTCCGGACATTCATACCCGTCTCGCGGAGGCATTGAAGAAAACCAAGCCCACCATCGTGGTGGCCTGCTACGGGATGAACGACGGCATCTACTATCCCTTCAGCGACGAGCGATTTCAAAAATACCAGGACGGCTACCGCAAGTTGATCGCCGATTGCGAAAAAGTCGGGGCCAAGGTTGTCTTGATGTCCCCTGCCCCGTTCGATGCCAGTCCACTCAAGGGTAAGACACTCGCTAAAGGAGCCGGGAAATACAGTTGGTTGAAACCCTACGCCGACTACGATTCGGAGGTGCTCAAACGGTATTCGGACTGGCAGATTACGCTACGTACGAAAGGCTATCGCGTGGCAGATGCACATGCCGCTATGCATCTTCACTTTGCAAAGATGCGAAAAATCGTGCCCGAATATTTTGTTTCAGGCGACGGCATTCACCCCGATGCGAGCGGCCACTTCATCGTCTTCCGTGAACTCGCCTCCACACTCGGCTTACCAATCATCGGAAGAGAGGCCCGAATCGACGCGGCCGCCGGAACCTCGGGAAATAGCGAAATCGGAGGTATCAAAGTCGGCGTGGGCAAACTCGATTTTTCCTGGAAGATGCCGGTGTCGTTTCCTCGCGATGCAGCCTGGCACCATCGACTGGCAGAAATCGAAAACATTGCGGTCGGGATCGGTGCGCTTCGCTTGGCCATCACGGGGCTTCCGGAAGGCAAGCACTCTCTTTTTGAAGGCGACAAACTCATCGGCACCGCAACCGCACAGGAGTGGAAGATCGGAATGGACCTCACCAAATGGAAGGATCTCGGCACCAACAAGCGAACGGCGGAGATGTGGGATCTAATTCAGAAAAAGCAGCGCATTCTTGGGCTCGCCTGGCTGACAGACGTTGGCCACAAGCGGCCCGACACGCGAAAAGGAATTCCCCTGGCGGAGGCTCTGAAGTACGGCGAGGAGATCGACGAACAGGTCCGGAAGTTGACATCTGCGCCGGCGATGCAATTCAAAGTCGTGACCGAGAAATAACGCAACGAACTGCTAGGACCGTAACTTGACTCTCCGAGTCGAGACTGGCCCCGCGGAAGGCAGCTTCGACTCGGAGAGTCAAGCTACACAATTTTTTTTCGTGGCGACGAGATTCCGATCTTGTCGGTTCAGAATGGACAAGATCGGAATCTTATCCCACGACGCGGGAACGGGCCCTAAGCCAAAATCTCTTTGACCACATTCCCATGCACATCGGTCAAGCGGTAATCCCGCCCGCCGTGGCGGTACGTGAGCTTCGTGTGGTCGAGTCCGAGCAAGTGCAGAATCGTTGCGTGAAAGTCATGAACATGGACGGGTTTCTCGACCGCACGAATACCGTGCTCGTCAGTAGCTCCATGGACGATGCCACGCTTGACACCCGCCCCGGCGAGCCAGGCGCTGAACGCCCAGTTGTGGTGTTCGCGGCCCTTGTTGTCAGCCGTGTTGTTGAACGGCGTTCGGCCAAATTCCGATGTGAACACAACGAGAGTTGAGTCGAACAACCCCTGACGTTTCAAATCCGCAATCAGCCCGGCGACTGGTTGATCCACTTGAGGAGCTAGCCGCCCGTGCTCGGCCATGTCGCCGTGCGAATCCCAGTTGCCGCTTGAACCCGTGTGAATGAGTTCGACGAAGCGCACGCCTCGTTCGACGAGCCTTCGAGCGACCAGGCATTGCCAGCCGAAGCCATCGGTTTGCCCTTTTTTCAGCCCATACAGGCCGAGCGTACTATCGGCCTCCTTCGAAAGATCGAACGCGGCCGGCATTTCCGACTGCATGCCAAATGCAGTTTCGAAGGACTTGATCCGGGCCGATAGACGTGAATCATCCTCACGGCCGACCAGGTGGCTTTCGTTGAATTCCTTTAGAGCGTCGAGTTCCAGTTGTTGGCGCGTTTGCGTCGGCACACGCCGAACCAGATTCGCGACCGGCTCGGCCCCCGGAACGACTCGGGTCCCTTGATGCGCTCCAGGCAAAAAGTCCGAGGCCCAAACTTGCGTGCCGGCATACGGCATCTGCGGGGCAAGGACCAGGAACGACGGCAGATTGCGGTTCACGGTGCCCAGGCCATAACTCGTCCAAGCCCCGATGCTCGGCCGAGCAAACGCAAACGAGCCTGTGTGCATCCCCAATGTCGCATTGAAATGGTTCGAGTGGCTCGTGTGCATCGAGCGGATGAGGGCGATGTCGTCAATGCACTCGGCAATTTTCGGGAACAGATCGCTCACCTCGATGCCGCTCTTGCCACGTGGGGCGAACTTCCAGCCCGGCCGTTTCAGGAATAGCTTTTCGTACCCGGCTCGGCCCTTGGTTTCCGGATGATCGAACACCACTTGCTTGCCATGATCGGCCGAGAGCTTTGGCTTCGGATCGAACGAATCAACATGCGAAAGCCCGCCGCTCAGGAAGACGAAGATCACGGATTTCGCTTTGGCCGGGAAGTGCGGGGCCTTCGGTGCAAGCGGATCGCTCTCGTCGGCTGCCAGGAGCTCGCCGAAAATCCCAGACATGAGCAGCGAACCGGCCACGCTCGAACGAACGAACTCACGACGACTCGGCACAAACATCGATTACTCCACGTGTAAAAATTCGTTGCTCGACATCAACACACGCACCAGAGCAGTCCATGCCGCTTTTTCGACGATAGCCGGGCTCTCCGTCACTGCCGCGGCGTAACGCTTTCGGAAAGCATCGGCTTTCGTGCGATCTATTTCGACTGGCAATCGCTGAAAGAGGAGACGAAACAAGTCGTCCAGGCGAGTCGCGTTGTCCGGATTCAGCAGAATTTGATCGGTCAGCATCTCCGCCTGACGATGAACGAAGGGATCGTTCATGAAGTACAAAGCCTGCGTCGGGACAGTGGTCGTTTGTCGTGTGGCCGTGCTCGCGTTGGGGTCCGCACCATCGAACAAGCCCAGAAACGGATGTCGCCGATTGCGAAGCGTGACGAGGTAGACACTGCGTTTGTCGGAATCGTAGAAACTGCTGAACGGCACGTGCTGAGTAAAGTTCCAAGTGCTCTCTGCGGGAAACGGGTGCGAACCGCCTGGCACGCGATCGGGCCGGCCACCGACGACGAGCAGGCTATCGCGAAGCTCCTCGGCACTCAGCCGACGACGATCGAATCGCCAGTAGAGAGTATTGTTCGCGTCTCGCTCGATCGCATCCGCTCGTGCATCCGCTGCCTGCTGGTACGTTGCCGAGAGCACGATGCGCCGATGGATTTTTTTGATCGACCAGCCGTCTTCCACGAACTGAGCGGCCAGTCGGTCGAGCAATTCGGGATGGGTCGGAGGTTGGCCGCGAGTGCCAAAATCGTTCGGCGTGGGCACAAGCCCCTTGCCAAAATGATGCTGCCAGATGCGATTGACCATCACACGGGCGGTCAGGCCGTTCGCGGGATCGGTGAGCCATTCCGCGAGTTGCAGTCGTCCGCTTCCTGCTCCGGCCGGAACCGGCTTGCTGCCAAGAAGCGATAACCAACGGCGAGGCACTTCGGGGCCAAGTTTCTCCGGATCGCCTCGCAGGTGAATGCGGGCGTTCTCGGTTTTGCCTTCGGTAACGGCGTAGGCCAGGTCCTGTCGCGGAGCATTCGCCACTAGCGCAGTCCGCAGTGCAACTAGTCTGGCGTTTTCAGCTCCAAGGGCAACCAGTTCCTTGGTCTCGACAGTTAAGTCCATCGCCAGATGATCGAGAACCCAGCCGACGCCGTCCGGCCCACCCGTGTGTGCATCCGCGACACGGCCAGTGATTCGCACCTTGCCTTCGATCGGGCTGACCCACGCAATTGCGACGGGCCCATTGGGTGCGGGATGAACGAACATGGACCGGGCGGGCAACGTAGTCCAAACGCCGATTGGCTTCTCGGAGGAGTTGACGAGAATCGAAGGCGTGTCGCCATTGCGCCAGATATTCAAGCCTGGTTTCCCCGAGAAATCCCGGAGTTTCTCGGGCAGCGGGTTGAAGGTATCTCGGCCGTCCAAGAACCACCATACACCCGTGTTGCCGTGCTTGTCCGCGTGCGGGTTGCCCGCGAGAAAATCGTCGATCACATCCTTCGTCAAATCCCAACGGCGCTTCTTGCCGTCGATCTCCTCGATCTGCCATTCGACAAGCGTAGTGTCTGCCCCATGATTTTTTAGCGGCAGAATCGATAGCTGAATTGCCTGCCTGGGCTTGACGTCAATCGGTTCGATTGGCTTGCCTGACGGCGTCTCGATATTTTGCAGTCCCCCATCCTTGAACTCGCCGTTGGCAATTCTCTTGCGGGCTTTCGAGATGGAGGTGCGGAGCGTTAATGATTTCGAGACCATCACGTCAGTCAGCCGTTTCAACTCGGCATCATTCGCCGCGAGCTTTTTCTGGTGCGGTTCCACACTCCGCGCCCATTCTGCTGCTGGCATCAACGGAACCAGATCGCGTGACGGCTGCTTGAACTCGCAGCCGGGAAACGGGAAGCGGGTACTCTGCAAGATGCCGTACAAAGCGTAATAATCTCGCGACGTAAACGGATCGTACTTGTGGTCGTGGCAACGGGCACAGGCAATCGACTGGCCGAGAAACGCCCGGCCAATCGTGTCAATCGTGTCCTCGAAGGTTAGATGCATGTCCTTGTCGGTGTCGTGGCCGAACCGGCGGGCGATCGCGAGGAAACCGGTTGCCACCACTCGCGACGAATAAAGTTCCGAAGGTCCCTTCGTTGCCAGCAGATCTCCGGCAAGTTGCTCGCGAACAAACTCGTCGTAGGGTTGATCGCGATTGAAGGCGTCAATCACCCAGTTACGGTAACGCCAGGCATGTGGGGCCGGATCATCGCTGTTCTCGCCGGCCGTGTCGGCATAGCGCACCAAGTCGAGCCAATGTCGGCCCCAGCGTTCGCCGTAGGCCGGTGAAGCGAGCAACCATTCGACTGTATTCTCGAAGGCGTTTGGCGAGTGATCGTTGATGAACGCATCCACTTCCTGCGGTGTCGGCGGCAAGCCGATCAGGTCGTAGGTGATGCGTCGCAGAAGAGTGCGCTTGTCAGCCGGGCGAGAGGGGCTCAGTCGTTGAGCCTCCAGCTTTGCCAGGATGAAACGATCGATCTCGTTATTGGCCCCGGAAGCCTCGCGAACAGCCGGTGCCGCCGTGGCTCGGACAGGTTGATACGCCCACCATCGGCGATGCTCGTCGGTCATGTTGTCAGAACTGGCAAGGCCGCTCGGCCCGACTGCTGCGGCTGGCCAGGGGAGCCCGCGTGCCACCCACTCCTTCAAATGGGCGATCTGTGCGACTGGCAGTTTTTCCTTCGGCATCCGCAGTTCACCGCGATGCTCGATGGCCGCGATCATCAGGCTCTCGGCGGGCTTCCCACTGATCGCCGCCGGCCCGCTATCGCCCCCTTTGAGAATTGACTCGCGAGAATCCAAGCGCAGACCGCCAGATATTTTTGCCGAGCTATGGCACTTGAAGCAGCGATCGATGAGCAGGGGACGAACGTGTTTCTCAAAGCCCTCGTCGCCCAACGCGGGAATGGCAGCGAGGATCATGCTTCCCAAAACGAATTGAACTCTCACGCAGCCTCCACAGTCTTTTCGTCTTGCCTCATCTATTGTCATCGAAATCGGCCAAGAAACCATGCGAAAAACGGAGAGAATTGCCCAAGATGAATTTGGCACGTCACTTCGGCTACAATCATCCCAGGAGGTATGTCATGCCGATTCACGACTGGACCAAGGTTCCGTCCGGATTATTTCATCATTTCCATCAAGACTGGTCGATCGAGATCGCCCGGACGCTCAATCGCGGGCGCTTGCCGAAGGGCCTAACTGCGCTCGTGGAGCAGAAAACGGGCACCAAGGAAGGCGATATCCTCGCCATCGAATCGAAAGAAACCAGTCGCCGCGATGATGAGACTCGGGGTGGCACTTTGACCCTTGAACGCCCCGTTACACAGATCG
>Ga0105046_10012951_pt1 | contig 12932 bp, 11 predicted proteins | sample MAT03_FD_78385 | JGI IMG/M metagenome (GOLD analysis project Ga0105046, IMG submission 78385) | Freshwater microbial communities from Lake Fryxell liftoff mats and glacier meltwater in Antarctica - MAT-03 (megahit assembly) | ecosystem: Environmental > Aquatic > Freshwater > Ice > Liftoff... | reverse complement strand
TGGGCATCCCAGGCGATCTGACTGATGGAGTTGCACGCCGCGTTGGTCGTTTCGAGCGTGCGCCGGAGCGCGTCGGCCTGCTCCGGCGTGGGAAGGAGCTTCAGTTGTGCGACAAGTTTCACTCTGTGAATATACCATACCTCGAACGCCTGTGCAAGCGAACCCTACCGGACTCGCGGCGCGCTGATGCAAGGTGCGATTCCTCCGTGCCAGGCACCCGCACGTCCTCCACTGGGGCGAAAGCCCCGTGGCTTCCGTGCGGGATCAATCTGTGACCGGGGGCTCCGGCGCGGCGCTGGTTTCGCTGCCCTATGTGACCAGCCCACACTGCGCCGAGTTCGTCATGGTCGCCAACGAGGGGCAGTGGGGAATTGTGGGCGTCCAGCTGGCAGCGGCAGCGCAGTGTGAGCACCCGTAAGCGTATGCGCCACAACCTTGACATCCTGCTTGTTGGTCTCGCGCTCGGCCTAGCGCCCCTTGGCGTCTGGCTCCTGGCACCGCTGCTCCCCGCCGCGCTGACCGGGCTCTGGTGGCTGGTCAGCTGGTTTGTAGGTGCGCGCTGGGTGCTGCTCGCCACGGCGACAAGCCTTGCCGGGAGTGGCACGCTCCTCGCCCTTGCACGGCGTCGGCGCCGGCGCATGGCCTACACCGGGCAGTCAGCGGCGATGTTTGCGGCCACGTCGGATCAGGCGACCCAGGCCGCTAACGCGCGCGTGCTGGCTGACCTGGCCGCACAGGGGCATATGGTTCCCGGATTTACGGCAACCAGCGATCCGGTCACGTTGGCCCGACGTGCGCTTGCCGGCCAGGGGTCTGTGGGCGCGACGGAAGACGAACTGTGTCAGTCCCAGGGGTTGCGCCCCCGCGTGGTGCGCGGCGCGCTTCGCACCCTGATACGTCGCGGTGAGGTGATGGTGATGCAACAGCGGCAGGTGACACGCTATGTGTTGCGCTGTACACAGGGAGGGTGTGGTGAATAACTTTGCGATCTGGCGCGTCGAAGTGGGCGATGGAGCTGCGGCTCCGCGCGTGGATCAGCTCGCCCTTGGTCTCCGCCGCCATCTCGGCGTCTCCGGGCTGCTGAGCATCACGGTGCGCATTGCCGACCGGCAGCAAAGCTATGTGGGCCTGGTGGGCTGCGGGGGCTGCGCGCGTGCGCGTTGTCTTCCCGGCTGCCTCACTGAGGCCCTCCGGCGCACCCTCTGCGCCGCGTATGGGCCGAGCGCGGCACTGTTGCGCGTGCAGACTGGACTGAGCCAACGCCCGTATCGGCGTATGAGCCGGCTTAGGCCGGTCGCGGGCGCGTCCCCGGTGCCGCTCGATGCGGCGATCCTCGCGCCCTGGAACGAGGCGCGGCTGGAGCTGGTATGGACGCCGCACCCGCTTCAAAGAACCACGCTGTTGACCAGCACGCTCTATCTCGGCGCGGAGGGGCCTGATCCTGTAGAGGCGCTGGCGGGCCAGGGGTGGCAGATTGTGGGTGCGCCGCTCCGCCGTGCGCCCGCACCCCGACCGTCCCTGCCGCTGCTGGCGCTTGGCCGTACCGCCTTCGCGGGCGCGCCGTTCCTCCCACTGGCCGCGTCACTCCCCTCTCCTCGCGCTGAGGCCCGCTGATGGCCCCCTCCAACGACCCGCTGAGCGCGTTCACAGGTGCGACCGACCGCACCGCCCTGCCGATGCACCCCGAGCTTGGGGTGTGGGGCTTCCGTCTTACGACCGTGGCCCTCTGCCTGCTCTGGGCGGTCTGCGTGGTGGGTCGGGAGCCGCTGCGCGCGATGGCCGTAACCACCCTTTCCGCTGAGGGAAGCGCCGGGATTGATAGCCAGCTCTGGCGCATAGCGGCCGAGGCAACCATGGTGCTCACCGAACCGCTGGGCTGGCTGCGCTGGGTGCCGCTGGCCGCCCTTACCATCCTGCTTGCGGAGGCGGGCGTAGCGTATCTTGCGGTGTCCGCGACCTGGAACGTCACGCGGCGCCGCGCGCAGGGGGCGCAGCGCTACTACCGGGTGCGAACCCTCAGCCCGGTGAATCGCACGGCCCTGCCTGATCTGCGCAGCGGCGAGCTTTGGCGCGCGCTGGCGAGTGCGGTGCGCGGCAAGGATGAGCGGGTTGCCCTCATCCTCTCGCGCTCGCCGAATCGCCCCGCCACGCTCGGGATACAACTTCACAGCCAAAGTCCGCTGCCGACGGCCGCAGCGGAGGTCGCCCTGCCCGAGTCCCTGGCGCGCCGGCGCGGGGGCCTGCAGCGGCGCACGACGCGCGGCCCCGTGCTCCCGGCCCCACTGCCTGCGGATGCACGGGCAGCGGTCCCGGTCGGTGCGATTAGCGAAGCCCGGCGCATCATCGAGGGGGTGCTCAAACGTGCCGACGATACCGTGATGGTCGAGCCCGCAGACGACCCACTGCGCAGCGCGGCGAAGCCGGGTATGGCGCTGCTGAGCGAGGATCTGACCTTGCGGATGGGACCAAACTGGCCGCTCCGCGCCGACACGGACGATCCTGGGGGCCTGCTCCGCACGATGGCCAGCTCGCTCGCGGTGCCGGCTGGGGTGGTCGCGCAGGAGTATCAGATTATCGTTGCGCCCGTGGTTGCACCCACGTCGCGCCGCTGGTACACCCGCGCTCGCTGGTGGTCGGCTCGCCTGCGGCGCAATGACCCCATGGGGCTCCGTCCCACGACGGAACTCACGACGCTGACCGAGAAACTCGGGGACACGCCGCTGGCGCTGACGATCCGGCTCGTCGTGCTGGTGCGCTCGACGCGCCCGGATGATCTTGCGGCCGGGCGCGAGTCGCTCGCCGTGATGCGCGCCGCCCTCCACGGGATAGAGTCGACCTGGAAGCTGCCGATGGGCAGCACGGTGCGGCAGGCGCTCGTCGCCGCTCCCCAGCTCCGGGCGCCGATGCGCGTGCCGGTTGCCGAGGATGGCCCCACGCAGCCGCCCGGCCTCCGCCGTCTGCGGGCCCTGGGCCTGGGGAGTGCCGCCCTCGTCCTGCTTGCGTGCCTGGCACTCGGGGCAAGCTATGTGGTAGGCAGCTGGCGCACTGCCCATGATCTCCCACTGTGGGCCGGCCTCGCGCTGATCACGGTCGCCCTGGCCCATGGAGGCATTGCTGCGGTGACCGGGCTCTGGCGCACCGCGCTGATCCAGCCCTGGCAGGCGTTCTTGCGCGTGGGGCGTCGGCAAGACACCCTGGACCCGCTGCTGGCCTGGTCGCCACTCTGGCGCCAGCCAGCCATCCTGGGGAGCATGGAGGCGTCCCGCCTCTGGCACCTCGCGGGCAAGCAGGTGGAGCGCGAGGTCGCCTGGGTGCCGAATCGCATGCTCCCGGTGCCGGAGAGCGCCTTTGTGCCGCCGGGGGCGACCGACTGGCTCACGATTGGGCATAACTTCGACAGCGGTGGGCAGCTGCGCCCGGTGGGGCTACCGTTGAAGGCGCTCCACCAGATGATGCACGTCACCGCCGGCATGGGCGCCGGGAAGTCGCAGGCGGCGGCCGCCATGTGCGCGCAGCTCATTCCCCACGGCTTTATCGTGCTTGACGGCAAGGGCGACGACGAAGGCGGCTCGCTGGCCGCCGTGGTTCGCAAGCTGATCCCGCCGTCGGAGGAGCACCGGCTGACCTTCCTCAACGTGCTGGAGACGGCCTATCCCATCGGCCTGAATCCCATTTATCACTTCATGGTGGCGATGGAGCAGGCGACGAGCAAGGCAGATCGTGACCTGTCTTTTAACGCCGCCCTGGGCCTCATTCTCGGCCTGTTCGAGCGCCTGGACCCTGAGCGCTGGCAGAGCTCGCCCGGCATGCAGCAGTACGCGCTTATGGGCTCACACCTCGTCCTTCGCACCGGCTCGTCGCGGCCGGGCGCGATCCCGACCATGGCAAAGGTGGCCCGCGCCCTCGAAGACGCGACGTACCGCCAGAGCCTGATCGCGCGCTACCCATTCAAGACGGACCTGATCTCCCGCTTCTGGACCGAGCGCGAGGAGCAGCTGTCTGAGGCGCAGAAGACCAGTCTCCAGGCCCTGCTGCGGCGCCTCGACCTGTTCATGGCGAACCCGATCACCCGGCCCATGCTCACCGTGGAACGACCCAGCATCGATCTCCAAGCGGCGATGGACACCGGGAAGATTGTCTTTATTCCGATGCCCCACCGCGCCCTCGGCGGGCTTGGCCCGCTGGTGGGCATGCTGGTGCTGCAATCCCTGGTGGCAGCTGCCTACGCCCGCAAGGGCGACGCGCTGACGCGCGTCACCGCACCCATCTTTATCGACGAGGTACAGGTGTTCATCGTCAACGAGCAGAGCCCCGATCTTGAGCAGGCGTTCACGCAGCTGCGCGGGTTCGCCGTCCCGCTCATCGTACTGCATCAGACCCTTGACCAACTCGGCAAGCTGGAGAGCATCTTTTGCATCAACGCGGCGAACCGGCTCATCCTCCGCACCGGCGAGCCCGATGCCTCGGTCTACGCCAAGATGTACTCACAGGCGGGGCTCAAAGGCGAGGACATCAAGGCGATGGAGGCTCTGCACCATCAATACGCCGTGACCCTCGGCCCGAACCGCGAGCAGCTGGTGTTTAGCCTCTACCCGAACGCATGGCCGACCCCGCCGTCGATCCAGCTGCCCCCGGTTGATCCGGCCCTGGAATGGCAGACCCTTAGCCCACCCCCTGATCCGCGCTGGTCGCCCGATGAGGCCGCAGTGTACGGCGAGGTGGGCCGCATGATCGCGGAGATTATCTACCGTGACCCGCCGCCCGCCGCGTTCGAGCGGATCACGGGCCAGTTCTCCAAGCTCCCCGCCGACCTGTGGGATGCGCTGCTAGAGCAGTGGGATCGCATGCGGGCCTACCACTACTCGGCCCTGCTGGAGCATCCCGCGTTGGAGCCTGAGCAGATCCGCCGGCAGACATGGCTTACCAACTTGCTTGCCAGTCGGGGCGCGGTGATCGAGGAGGCACTGATTTTGCGCCAGGAGCTCGGGCTGCTGGCACCCGCGCAGTCGGGCACATTGAGCGCGAGTATATCCGTCGATCCCGCCCATCAGAACCCCCCGCCCCAGGATTGGCAGCCTCGCGACGAGGCAGCCCGTCAGGCCACGCCAGCCTTGCTGGCAGCCCGCCCGTCTGCTGAGGAACTGGTTCGAAAGCGTGGCGTTCACCCCGACGAGAAGCCGACCATCGCCGTTGATCTTGAAAAACCGGATACGCCCCATGCACGCAGATGACGTCAAGCAGCCCTTGAAGTCCAAGCCGAACAGCGAGCTCTCGGCATGGAAGGCCCGCCAGTGTAAGACGCATCCTGATGCAGCGTTGGCAATTCAGATGTTGCCTCCTCGCAGCTACCGGGATGATGCCCATCATGATCTTCCGCATCAGGATGGGCTGGGCTTGCAGGTCACAACGGCGGTCCCATTTCGCGACGAGCGCATGATCGATGTGTTGCGCTTCCTGGGGCGGGTCTATATTGCAGATGTCAATACCATCTTTCGGATGCTCTACTACCGACGCTATGATCTCAGCACCACGTACCGCGACCAAGCGTTGCTCCGCGAGCAACGCTTGGTGTGGAGCGCGAAGGTGCAGGGGATACACACAAAGATTGTGAATAACTGGCGGCCTGGCCCGCCGCACGATGTCTTTGGCCTGAGCCGTGCGGGGAAACAGCTCCTCTTGAATATGGCGGTGGAGAGCGACGCACGCGCGCTGGAATTGCTGGTCGCCCGTGACGTACGCGGGAAAGTGCCCAAGCCAAACTCTATCGCCCACGATCTGCAAGTGACCTGGTGGTGCGCCTCCATGGTCGAGGGATTGCGGCTGCTGCCCTGGTGTACAGGCGTGTATGTGCAGACCGAGTACAACGCGATCAAGAACCAACGGGCCGACGCGATGCTGGGCGCACGCTTTGACTTTACCCGGCACCGGCCCGACCCGGTTGCTATTCCCTGGATCTCCGGCACGCCGCTCCGGCCCAATGAGGTGGAACTGCGCTGGGCGCTGGAGCTCGACAACTCCACCGAGTCCGTGAACGTGCTGGTCAATAAGTTCATCGCCTACCGCGATCTCCATGCGTCGGGGACATATCACCAGCTGCTCAATGGCGATGTGTTGTTGGTACTCGTGGTGCAGGAGGCCAGGCGAGCAGCCTATCTCGCCGCAGAGTTTAGCCGCGCATGGCCGGGCGGCTGGGGGCTGGTCTCCACACCGTCTCGGCAGGGGGCGAACAGCACGCCCTTTGGTGCCCTGTGGGGCACGTACTTTGATATGAGCACCGAACAGCGTATTGGCCTGCTCTCCTATCTCACCCGCGACGCCCAGCAGCATATGGTGGGCTACACTCCACTGATGACCTATGAACTCTGGTTGCGCTACCTGGAGCTCCAGCGGGCCGGGAATGCGCCGGTGTCGCTGTACGACATGATCGACGAAGCCTAACGCGAGGAAGGGTATGCCATGACGAAGGAGACCACGCCTGCCAACGAGCTGGCGACCTCAGGGCTACCGCCCCATGTGCGTGGTGTAGCGCCAATCCTTGCAATGGTGCCGCCGCCACCGCCTGCGCTCCTGGCACCGCCTGTGCTCCCGGCACCGCGTATGTCGTCTGCACTGCCGGTGCCTGCCTCAGTCCACGAGAAGCCTGCTCCCGCAGCGGAAGGGCCACCGCCGGCGCGTGAAGGTGAGGTGCTTGCGCGCGATTGCGGTAACGCACTCCCACTGCCAGAGTGCGTGGTAGCCCAGCTGCCGTCCAGCCCGCCCCGCGACCTGGCCCGAATGCGCTCGCTTGCTGCCGTGTTGACAGGCATCCGTGCTGGGGGCGAGCCGCTCGGCCCGCTTGTCCTGCCCGCCCGTCAGGTGTCGGCCGATAAGGCAGGATCGGAGAAGCGGAAAGCGAAGCGCGAGTCGCCGCAGAATCCGGCCGCGTTCGCCGCGCCATCTCCTGGCCTCCTTGCGCCAGAGCCGTCACTGGACGCGGTACCAACACCTGCCGAGCGGCAGTGGCCGAATGGCCCCCTGGTCGGTCGCGACTTAATGACCGCCGACGAGGTGCGTCGGCTGGTCGAGCATATCCTGCAAGACGAGGAGATCATGGATCACCCATCGATGCCGGGCCTGACCCGTGCCCGGCTGCGCGAGGCAGCGCGGGCGGCCGACTTTGAGCCCAACCGTTTTGGACGCCTTTCGGCGGCCGTCATGGTCTGGTTCGCCCGCGCAGGGGTGACGGTGCTTGAGGACGATAAGGCGCCGAACGAGTGGATACGTCCGCGGCCGCTCATCAGCACGGAGCGCGCCGAGCTGCGTCGGCGGCTGCAGGCCGTCGATCCGCCAGATGGGGATGCCATCACTATTGCGCGCAACGCGGGCCTTGATAGCTCCGCGACGTAGAAAGGCTTGGCTTGTGGCACTGGAACAACCTGCGAGCCGCAGTGCGGGGCGCATCGTCCAGCTGCGAGACTACCTCAGCGAGATCCTGCGGGGTGGTGAGCCGTTTGGCCCATCGTCGCCAGACCTACTGCGCCGGGCGCACACCACGGCCCTGCCCGAACTGGCTGGCGGCGCGCTGGCCGGACCACGTCTGCGTGGTGGGCAGATCGGCTGGCCCGAGCTGCCGCTGGCGGCCGGGCGCATCCTCACGGGCGCCCAGGTCCAGGAGCTTGTTACTGTGCTGCTGGCCAACGGGGAGATCGCCGGCGACGACGCGGGGACAGGACTCACCGCGTCGCGCTGCAAGGCGGCGCTAGGGGCGGCCGGCACCGACCCATCCACCATTGGGCGCGTCACCCCGGCCCTGCTCCTCTGGCTCTCCATCGCCGACGTGCTTGCCGCACCCGCTGATGCGGTCGCCCCTTGGGCCACGGCGCGGCCGCTGCGCCTGACAGAACCCGACGTCATCCAGCGGCGGCTGCGGGAAACCGCGCCGCCGACGCCCGACGCGGTGGCCGCCGAGCGCGCACGGGGGTTGCGGTAGGACTAGGCGGGCCTAGTACCGTGCGCACGCCGGGATAGGCAGAATCGGCTACCGAACGAACCTGTACGCTATAGTATTTCTCGCTATACTGCACAGAGACCGCTCCACAACTTTGTGCCTGCACTCGGCATCGACGTGCGGCCGCTCTCGGGGAATTGGCCCGCCAGGGGACCAACCCGACGGCGGCTTTTTTGTTCCCTCCGCGCAGCCGCCCTATGCACCCGATGGTCGAGACCCGCCGCCACGTTCGCCCACCTCTGGCACCGCACGGCGCCAGGGTACTGCTATGCCCGGAAAGGGGGTGATCGCCCCGTCGCCGTTCCGTACGTGTCTCGCCGCGCCCCTCCGCCCATCCTCACCCTCGTGATCTGAAAGGGACTCGCTCCTATGACCACCCAGCCGTTCCCCAAGAACAAGGTTATCTTGTTCGCAGAGATCGACCAGCAGCGCCAAAATCGCGCTGACCAGAAGAAGAACGCCGCCCCACTGGCAGCCATCCGGCGCGTGCGCAACATCGCCAACGGCGCCGACTACACCGTCAGCCTTCAGGTGTCCGCCCCCTACGGTGGCAGCTACCAGATCGACGTGGAGGTTGGAGGCGCACGTGGGGCCGAGATCCTGGCCCACGCCCATGCCGGGCAGGGCCTGGTCCTAGAGGGCTACCTGAATCGCACCATCGACGTAGATCGTCGCTTCCGCGACTACTCCGACGAGCTATTCGAGGGCATCACCTACCAGGATATGTTCATGACCGTGGAGGCCGTGCGCGCCCGCGAGGGCACCGACCCCCAGGCCACTGGCTCGAATATTTTCCTGGAGGGCGTCGTCGCCGAGCCCCCGGTCTTCTTCCGCCACCCCGAGTTTCCAGAAATCGAGCTGGCTCGCGTCGGCGTGAAAACCCGCTCCAAGGCGGTGCTGAGCGAGGACGGCATCTCGCAGGCGGGGCAGCCCTGCGTCGTGACTGTCACCGTGCCCGTGGATGACGAGGACGCTGCCTATCTCTACCGGCGCGGCAACACGGTGCGGGTGCGCGGGGTGCTGGATCGGCTGGCGATTCGTCAGAACCGCGAGCAGGTGCGCGAGCGCCTTGAGGACATGGAGACGGCCTGGCAGGAGCAGCGCGAGACGATTAAGACCCAGGGCGAGAACGTGGAGCGCACCCTGATGGTGGAGGGCGACCGCTACCTGCGGATGAAGGATCGCATGGAGCGCGGGACGCGCACCATGCTCCTTGCCATCGAGGTGACACCTGTGGCGGGGGCGCAGCCGGCCACGCGTCAGGAGGCGCTGGATGACCGGGAGCGCTTTAATGCGGAGTGGCGGGCCGCACGCGCCCAGCGCCGCGATGAGCAGAAGCAGCGTCGGCGCGACAATATCGCCCGTGAGCAGGCGGCAAAGATCCAGGTGGATGCGCCCCCCACTGCGCTCCCTAGTGATAACCCCAGCCTTGTCGCGCCCCGCACGCCGCGCCGCAAGCAGGCAGACACGCTGGTGGCGGAGGGGATGCCCACTGCGGAGAGCGCCCTGCCCGCGCTGGAGCCGGTTACGGAGCTCGCGGAGCCGCACACCAATGGGGTGAGGGAGTAGTGACTCGTGCGCGCTGCAGGCGCACCGTGTCCACCTCGTTTGTGGATGCGGTGCGCCTGGCCTTGTTTTTGCGAGTCTCAAGCTCTCTCGCACTTTGCATCAAATGGACATCTGCGATTAGGGAATCGGTTCAGCTTAATCATTCCACTTCTGTCTCCAGCCAAGGTGAATCTACCGCATCAAGAAGCCGTGCAGCGCGTGTAAAACTAACAACCGGGATGGGCAAGTATTTCCGATCTCCTTACATTTGGTTTGACGTTTAGACTATCTTGGGCCAGAACGGGTCAGAAGTGTTCAGCGCGATGGTGTCCTTACCTGAAGCCAGCGGAATTGGCTCGCATTAGTGCACTGTTGGCACGGCGAGGGCCGTGTGCCTACCTCGCAATAATTCGTTCACCGCATTCTGATGCCGTATTCTAGCCGCAGCTCGTTCAAGGGCAGACCCAGAAATCAGTACATCTGGGCTGAAAAATTAGTCTAAACGTCAAATTTGGTACGCCACCCGGATAATGGACCAGGCTCTGTGAGCGTTAGCTCACGAAAGGCGCGAGAGGGCCCCGAAGGTGTGCCAAACCCAGTAATGGGGCGTAGTTATACTGCCGGGGTTCTCACATGTTCGCCTTGTGTATGAGGAGCGCACGACGATGGCTGACATTGGCATCCACTTTGACAAGGCGTTTGAGTCGCGGGAGTTCGCTGATCTGGCGGATGCCCCGGTAGACGCGCTCGCAGGGATCAGCGCCGCCGATGCGGTGGCCCTGAAGCAGGCGCTGAACATCACGACCATCCGCGATCTCGCCGAGAACAAATTTGTGCGGGTGGCCCAGGCGGTGACCGCCCTCGCGGCCGTCGGCAACAAATAAGCTCGCTCACCCACCGGGACAACCTGCGGGGCCAGGCATCCACGCAACGGGCGAGGTCAGTGATGACCTCGCCCGTTGGCGTTGGCGTTGGCGTTGGCGCGCTGCGCACTGCGCACTGAATCAGCTGCACACCAAGCCCTTATCCAACCGAGGGCCTGGCGCTGCGACGCAGCGACGCAGCGAGGCGGCGTTGTGGCGGCTGGCGCAGGGCGCGTAGCAGCGACGAGTGGGCTGTCGAGGCGTACCTATGCCGCGAGCAATCAGCGCCCTTGACCACCCGTGCTACAATCGGTGGACGTACGCTGTCCTGAACGAAAGCGGGCTCACCGATGCGCGCGAGCGACCACGAGTCTTTTTCCGCAGAACCCCAGATTGACCCGGCGGACGCTGGGACAGGCGCACCGCGACCACGGCGGCGCCGCGCGCCCGCACCCCCCGCCGAGGCCGCTCGCGCCGCGCTCGTCGAGGACAAGGCCACGCCGCCCACGCCACGCCGCCAGCGCGAGGCGGGAGCTGCCGCCACCAACGCCCCACCCTTGGCCGCAGTGCTGCCAACAAGCGCTGCTGGAGACGGGCGGGACCGTGCGGTCACGACGCCTGCTCCTGAGGACGATGGTGCGACGCACACGGCGCCAGCCGCGCTGCCCGCCGACGTGCGCGGCATGGACCCCACGGACGTGCGCGATCAGCCTGCCTCCCGCGACGAGGCGCGGCTTGTGGTAGCTGAGCCTGTCGACGCGGTGCCGACCCCACCCAAGCGCCGTGGTCGCCCCCCGCGCCGCGAAGCGGATACGACACCGACCCCCGCGCCTACAGCGGCCGTGCCTCCACCCGATCAGCTTGCCTCCCGCGACGAGGCAAGGCAAGCGGTAGCTGAGCCTGCCGAAGCGACGCCGACCCCACCCAAGCGCCGTGGTCGCCCCCCGCGCCGTGTGGAGGCGGTGACCACGACTCCCGCGCCTCCAGCAGCCGTGCCCCCGCCCGATCAGCCCATCTCCCGCGACGCGGCAAGGCCTGCGGTGGCTGCGCCTGCCGACGAGGTGCCGGCCCCGCCCAAGCGCCGTGGTCGCCCCCCGCGCCGCCTAGAGGATGCGCCACCCGCTCCGGAGCCCGCAGCGCCCGTGCCTGCGCCCGTGGCGCCGCCCCCGGCCAAGTGGTCGGCACCTGCGGCGATGGTGTCCGCCCACGAGGGCGCCCTTCCCGCCGATTTAGCCTTCCACCAACTCGCCCGGATCTGGCACGCGCTGCACCCGCAGGCGCGACGGGCGCTCGTGATCCACGCGGCGATGCTGCGCGCCGAGGGAGAAGCTGACACATAGCGTGTAACTAGCGCTGGCTTGCCAGTGGACACGCGTGCGTGCTCCTCGCGGCAGAGTAGCGCACTCCCCGTCCCGCATCCGCGCGCCGCAGCGTGTTGACCTTTGGGAACCCGCCGCAAGCCGCCGCCCTGTAAGGCGAGCGGTGAGCTATGGTATTGCTTGTCAAGCCCCAAACGCGCGTTTGGTCATGCCACTTGCGGCCTGGCGGGTGCGGGCCTGGCCAGCCTCCCCCGCCGATCAAGGCCAAGACGCGCGCGCGCTGGGCCATCCGGTGGTGGCGCTTCGCGCACCGATTCGTTCGTGGCCCCCGCGCGGCCTTGACCTGGCGGGGTGGCCGGGGCCGTCCGCACCGCTGGTGCGCCCAGTTCCTCCCTTGGCTCGGTTCGCGGTGCCGCATGTATGGCAGGCGTGAACGCGTGCTGCTTCGTCACGACGGCCCAGGCGCTCCCAAGCAGCTCGCGCGCGGCCGCACCACGGGCGACCTTCATCGGCTTCCCCGCTGTAGAATTGGCCTAGAGGGGTGAGGACGTGCGCACATGGGAGGTCGTGGCTCGGATGTCAGTGCGATCCAGTGGGTTGCCCCTGGTCACGCCCCGTCTCAGGCATAGTGCTGGCTTACGAAGTGTTGGCGTGTCAGCGATCCCGGTTGCTCTGACATGCAAGCCCTGCGAGGGGTGTCATGGAGACATCGCATCAGGACAGTCTAAAATTGCCAAAAGCAGCTGGTCAGCCCGTCCACCGCGTGAGGCGCTGCGCCTTAGAGTCCGGCGCGGGCCGCGACCTGCCTTTGCGCGAAGGATGCGGCGCGGGCGACGTGGTCGCAGGCCTCCTTACCGCGTCGGTGCCATCCTACGCACACGACGCCAGCGGCAGTGGGGTCGGCTCCGGCTCCGGCACGTCCTCGCCCAGCAGCCCCTCTAAGAGCACCGCAAGGTCCGCTGGGCCGAGGCGTGCTTCAAGCTCTTCTATCAGATGCGTCATGGTGGCGGGGTCGCCATCACGCAGGGCAAACGCCAGGTTCAGGGTGAGCATCAGGTTGTCCATCGCGTATCTCCATCGTCATCAGCGCGGTGTGATGAGCGACAATAAGAACTGTGGCTGACGACAACGAGACCTGTGGGTCACGGAGGCATCGCCCCGCTGGTTCTTCCGCTAGGATGGGGCCCTCAAGGAGGGCCCCGATGAAGACGGATA
>Ga0105046_10012950_pt1 | contig 12932 bp, 4 predicted proteins | sample MAT03_FD_78385 | JGI IMG/M metagenome (GOLD analysis project Ga0105046, IMG submission 78385) | Freshwater microbial communities from Lake Fryxell liftoff mats and glacier meltwater in Antarctica - MAT-03 (megahit assembly) | ecosystem: Environmental > Aquatic > Freshwater > Ice > Liftoff... | reverse complement strand
TACGAGTAATCTTCAACAACCCACCGCCGATCGGCTCGATCACGAATTTTTCGTCTGTGTCGTTCGTGTTCAACTTCAATAGCCCTTCGGAAAGCGAAGCAGGGCTATTGGCATCGTCGGCTGGGACTTCGCTTGTGCATACGCTTGCAAAGTTTTTCTCAAAGCTTGTGAAGATCTTTTCTTCGTCAACCAGGACGACTTCTTCGTTGAAAAACCCAAAGTTGACTTTCGCGTAGATCTTAGCGAAGGCAGAAAGTCTCGCTGAAAAAGAGCCGCGTACGTCATACGCGCAGCCGAATCCGTCGTCGGCATTGCTGCTCATTTCGTCGACATGGACTTTGCCGTCGTTGTCTTTGTCCTTGATGTCGACGAAGACATTTGAATGGATGCCGCCACCGACTCCGACATCAAAACGGTAGGTGAAAGGACGACCGGGGAAGAACGGTACAGGCGGACTGATAAGCCCGACGCCTGCCAACCAATCGGTATCGAGGGCAAACTCGGGACGATCCTTGCCGTTGCGAATATTGTCATTGATGTAGAAACCGTTCAGTAGGTCTTCGGCATCGCCGGTTTCAATGAATTGACGGAAGCCACGGGTATCGAAACCAAAACCGATGCGAATTTGGATGCGTGTTTCGCCGCGAAGAATCGGCTGAAGTTGAAGGATTGGAATCTTCGGGAGAAGATCTTCGGAGTAGAAAGGAATCGAGACATCGATCTCCGGTAGTTCCCAAGTGACGAGGTTGACATCGCGTCCCATCAGCAACCCAATCGCGGTTGCTGGATTTTCGATGATCGGGAACTTCGGTGGTGGAAACGTATCACCGCCCAAGAAGAAAGTGATCGTGCGGACGGCGCTGAGCAAATCTTGGACTTGGTCGCTCTGAAGAAAATCTTGGAAGCCGGGGATTTCGTCGAAGACGTTTCCAGTTCGCTTCTTGGGGGTCGCTTCGGATAGGCTGCTTTTGCTGCGGAGGTCGTTGACCCAAAAATCGTCGATGCGAATCTGGATGTTACCGTCGGCGTTGACATGCTTGGCAATGTCGAGCACCTTATCAATGGCCCGTAGAACGGCTTCGGTTGATTCGAGTGTGCGATAGCCGACGAAGACTTCCGCCGTTAGCCGAAGTACACGGAGCAATGAGAACGCATCGCCCATGACTTCGGAAACGAGCGGGATGGGCGAGGTAAGGATATCGCTAGCCAAAGCCAACGGCTGAATCACATCATAGAAATATTTCAACACCGGCGATAAGAGACCGTTGATCGCTTGGCCAGCATCGAGGTACGTGTTCGTAAAGCCGATGATCGGTTCGCTGCCGAATACGTCGGCGTTCGGGTCAGCGTTGCTGAAGCCCCAATCGACGAGGAACTCAGTAAAAATCGATGGGAGTTCGAGATTGCCGTTCACCGATGTCCGAATATCAAGATGGAGTCTGGCGCCACCGTTAAAGGTAGCATTGATGAGGTCGCCGAATCCTTGGCTTGACGCTTCGGCTAGTGTCAATTTGTTGTCGGGACCGCCGAGCAAATCGATGATGTAAGTACCACCGACTTGGCTGCGTTGGTTGATGTCGTTCGGAGCATGATCTTCGGCGGTGATCTCAAGGAAACCGAGCTTGCCGGTCGCACGGAACTCGGGGATCGTTGCCAAGATTTCGATCTTGAGATCGTCGGGGCGACTGGTATCAAGGTAAAATCCGCTCGATCGACTGATGCCCATCCCGACGAACATCGAGCCACCGACTTGAAGTCGAATGCCACCGTCGAGTTCCAATCCCAGCATCGGCAAACCGATATCGAAGTCGAGTGGAATGTTCTTGTCGACCAACGTTTCAACGAGATTGAAATTGAACCGGATATCTTCCGGGATGGCTGTGATAACTTGCGTGTCGGGGTTGAACGGCTGACCGTCGACTAAAATTTGAATCGTACCGGGAGACGGGTTGCTGCCGAGCAAATTCAAACCGACGGGGCCGAGGGCTTTGTAGAGTTGATCGCGTACAAACTTCAGCGTTTGCGGTCCCGCTTGCTGGAGTGTCTCTTTTGTTTCGTTGCGAACCTTGGTAAGAAAATCCGATGCGCCACGAAGTTGGTCGCCGATCACCGGAAGTTTGGCGGCAAAAGCGATCGTGTCGACGGCCGTATCGATGATCGTAAAGAGTCCGTCGATTCCTTCGATCAAGCCGCTGAATTCGGTCGAAAGATTGATGCCGTTGATCAGCGTGGTGAAATCGGGCGCGACAATCACCAACGAGTTCGGAAGATCAGTAAAGTCTGACACGTTGATGGTAAGGCTTGGCTCGTTTGGATCGAGGACGCTTCCATTCGATGTTCGAAACATCGGCAGCGTGAGTCCAAAGCCCGCTTCGGCTTGCGTAATTTCGAGATCGCTGAAGAGTCCTTCTTCGAGATAATGCTTACCATTACCGTCGTTGTCTCGGATACCGAAAGTGATGATAGCGGGCGACGTCAGATTGCCGTTTCCATCGCGATCGAGCGTAAGCAAACCATTGAGGACGGAAACTCCCAACGGTCCGACAGCCGTTCGCATATCGATTCGATCGGCTTTCGCTAGGAGTTCAACCGTGATATTCGTCGAATCGTAGATGATTGGTCGCGGATTGTTGGCGTCGGTCAAGTCGAAGCCGAGGTCAAGCTGTACCGTCATCGTCGTATCGATGTCGATGTTGCTAGCGGCATTGAAATCGACCAAACTTCCTAAGCCTGGAATACCGAGACTTGAGAGATCGAGATTGAGTCTGGCGGCTTCGTTCAGGAACGACAGCGGGAAGCAAAGCGAGATTTTCAGTTCGTACGGCGTCGGTCGAGTCACACTCACTGATGGAGCATTGTTGTTGGACCGCATCGAACGCATCGCCGGAGATTCGCCTTCAGATGCTTGAGGAGCCTGTTCGGCGGGTGGCGTTCCGAAGACTTTTGCAAAAGCATTGTTCAACCACGTTGAGATACTCTGCAGGCCGCCTTTCTTGGTGGCGCGAAGTTCTTTCAGTAGTTCCTTGGTCGGCAGGCGACGTTCGCCTGCGAGGGGAATACCAAACGGTTCGCGAATCTGGGGCTCGATATTGGCATCGTTGAATTTTTCGAGCGCGTCGATAATGTAGTCGCAGATTCGATTGAGGCTCATCGCGGCGTAATTGATGAGTCCCGAGAAGTCGCCTTGAAGGCTAACATCGAGCGTACTAACGGCTAGCGCATCGGGCCAATCGACGACAACGGTCGGAGGCTGCCCACCACCGTTGGCGAACAATGAGCTGCCGTCCATCTGCGCATCAATCGGCAACGTTAGATTAGCCGAGACGGGGTATTCGATCGTATTGATGATGCTGCCAGCTTCACTGGGAACTTTGATTCCTGCCATGAACTCGGTCATCGTAATACGATCGTCGTCGTGGACGCCGGTTCCCGGATCCCGCAATCGAGCATCGGCTTTCGCACTCACGTCGAGTGTTCCGCCGATGATCCCGACGTTGACGAAGCCAAAGTCAGCCGATGCTTGGAGATTGCGACCAGTCACGGTGGCTTCCAAGGTGATCCGCGGAACATTCAGAGGGTCGGTCGGAATGAAGACATGGTCTCGAATAGTTTCGCCGTGAAGCGGTGATCCGATCAGCCGTAAAACGCCGTTTTCGTCTGGGTTCTTGGCTTCGCCGTAAAGTCCCAAACCGTTCGGGCCGCCGATCAACGCGCCGTTGATCCCTTCAATCTTGAATGAACTGGCTTGGCCGGTCGATTTGTCGATAAGCTCGAGCCGACCGAGTCGTTGGTTAATCTCGATTTCCAACAGCGACTGAGGAACCGTCACGGCGATCAGATCGATCACGCTTTGAATGGAAGCCGTTGTCGGATTCAGGCTATCGAAGTTGATTTCAAAGGTCTGTCCGTTCGAGAGGGTGATCCGCAGGTCGTTTTGTCCGACGACGTTGTAGCTTTGTGTCTTCCCTTGAACGTCGTATGCCAACGGATTCTTGCCGTCGTGAAGTTCGCTCATTTTCGTTAGCGGACCGAGATTGAGTCGGGCACCGAGCGGGCGCAGATCGAGCCCGACTTTCATTTGAATCGTGCCATTGCCGCGAATCGCGATGCTGCTTCCTGATTTGATATTGGCCAGCGAGCCCAAAGGGATGTCGATATCGAGCTTTTCATCAACCAGATCAATCTGCTTGTGCAGATCGAATCCGATATACAGCGCACAATCATCTTTGTCGTAAGTAACAATCGGATTCTCTAGAGCGCTGATGAGACCTTGAATGGAATCGATCGCGAAAGCGCCAGCCGAATCGTAGGCTCGGCGGGAAAGGTCACGCCAAATTTGAACCGGTGAAATGATATCGCTGAGCTTCTTGGATGCTCCTTGTCCGTTGGTAGAGAAGGTCACCGGCGTGGCGAAGAGAGGGCTCTTTCCGAGATTGACCATGGCGTCGTCGATGAAGCGAAGCTGTCCTTCTAAAAGCTCACGACCATAGTTGAGCCATGCGGAAAGGCATTGATCGTCGGCACCAAAATCCAAAGCCGGATCACCAGCAAAAACGTCAGCTTGAAAGAGCCCAACGTTACTTGTCGGGACACCGAGAAAATCCGAGGCAATCGGGAGAACGAGATTCGCATGTCCTGAGCGTTCAACGTTGAGCAATTCGTTTAGCGGTTTGGAATTGAGTTGCTCCAACGTCAACGTAGAAAATGCTGGCGATGGACTGATGTCGGCTTTGGCTTTGAAATCCGCCGTAACTTTTTTGGCGACTGAATCGAGCAACCCAAGCTTCACAGGGAACTCGACGTTGGATGCTTCAAGGATTTTGCCGGTTGATTCCACTAACAGTTCCGTCACACCGAACTGAAAGGCTTTTTGGGGATCGTTCAGTTGTGTTCGATCGAGTCCGAACGTGAAAGTCGAATCGAACTTGGATTGCAAAGTGATCTTATCGTTCGCATCAGGATGAATCTCCAATCCTTCGCGGGCCGCCTTGTAGCCGATGAATAAATCACGCGTCGTCGAAGCACTCGATTCGAATCCGACCGTGAAGAGAACTTGCCCTTCATCTTCGACCCAAGAGACTTTATCGACTCCAGCGTAGTTGTTGATGAATGCGCTGAGGTCGGATAACTTGGCTCCGATATTGGCGACTAGGTAGTTCGAAAGTGCCTTGAAGAGTTGACCGTAGCGTTGGTCGATACTGGTCAAGCTGCCAAGGGTTACTTGAAGTGACGGTGGGTCCTTTGCTTGGAGAATCCCCGTCGCTCCGATGACCGGGAGTGGGCGTTTTAGTTCGGCTAATTTTTCACCGGGTTTGAATTTCTCGCCGAGTGTCTTAAAGCCTTCGATAAGGGCCTGAGAATCAGCTTGACCAAGCGTAGTTAACTTGGGTGGCGCAAAGTCGATGTGTAGCAACGTCGAAAGAAAAGATGGCTCGATGATAACCGGAACCGGCGGATCGTTGTTTGGGAAGAGTGCTCTATATTGGTTGGCAAGGACATGGTTGCTGGTGCGAAACGCGCCGACGCGAGCGGTATTCTGGAAGCTCTCGTTTTCCACCAAGTTCTTCATCACCTGAGCGGCGTTCGGCAACGCGCCGAGGTTGAGATCGAGATCCATACCGCTTCGATGATGACCCCACTCGGTCGCCGGCCGAAGCGGTGTCGCGTTGGCTCCAGCGGCACTTGCGTCAATGACGAGATATCGATTGGCGGACGCACTTAAGTCGATTCCGGCGAGCAAGAACGATTGATGAATCCAGCTTGTGTAATACGGGCGAGTCTGCTCGAACGGCAGCTTCTTCATTTGCGGAGCCAGCGGCGACATGAGCCATTGTAACGTGCGAGAATCGAGTAGCGGATTCGACTCGCTCGGCAGTTCATCAGACGGATCATGTTCGCCAGACGGATCGACAGTAGCTTTAAATTGACGAAGGGCCGATTCGGTTTGAGAATCAAGAACGCCGGAGAGTAGAGTTGGCGAGCCGCGATCGCCATAGAACCCGAGGTAGTTTAGCCGATGTTGTATACGAAGGGCTAGCGACTCGTTCGGTTCGCCTTCCAGCGACTGCGCAGAATATCCAGGTTGGACCGTGAGCTGCCCCGCTACGAGTTGTGATCCGACTTGAAATTCGAAACGTAGTTTGCCTTGCCAACCGGTCTCGTAACCATCGTCGATTGGGAGATCCGAACGAATAGACGACGCTACTCGAAGAATCCCGGTGTTCGCAAAATCCGCATCTAAAATTGCAGTCGCATAGATCGGATTGGGTGTATTCGGATTGAGATCATCGACCGCTAAATCGATCCGCTGGCTTCCTACCGATTGCGTCGGTGCAAGATTCGTCAGCACCGAACCTTGAAGGAGTGAGGCAGAGCGGAATTGAAACGTTGCCGACTCAGCAACGCCGGGTACCAAGCTACGCAGCGCTAGATCGGCGACGTCTCCTGACTTCGTCTGAGCCTGCCAAACAGGATCATTAGCCGAGAGCACGCGTCGGTCTTCGAGCGACTCGATCAGCAAACGGCGAAATTTTTTGCGGCTGGCACGAGCTTTGGGCTTGCGACCGCCTTTTTTATGTGATGGAATTGCCACAATGACACCTAATGACTGACTTTTTGAACAGGTAAAGAACGAAGAGAGATTCCTCCTCACGCTTGCTATCCGGGAGGAACGGGATGGTGAGGACAGGCAAATCGCAAAGATTTTCGAAAAAAGTGCGATATTGATTCAAGATTCAGAAAACGAGCAATTTTCGAGTGTTCGACGCCGTGAACGCGTGAGCCGCTCGCGGAATGAGAAGTTACTCGCGGCTAATGCTAATGCTAATGCTACGGCTTGGTATGTTTACGCTCAACTGTACTCCTGGCTTAGCGACAATACCGTTCAATTTTTCGTTTAACAGTCAGCCGAAGGCGTACTCGAAATCATTGGCGTACGCCTTCGGCTAACGGCTAAACGAGATTACTACGAAATTGGCCTTCATTGAACGGTATTGTCGTAAAGCGAATGGGTCGTTGACCATGTACATCGTCGTCTACATCCGAGAGTTCGAAATTGTCGTCGCAAAATCCGTCGCTGGAACAAGTCTTTTCGGAGCATCGAGAACGTCTCAAACGCATGGTCGCGTTTCGCATTGATCCATTGCTTAAACGTCGGGTCGATGAATCGGATGTGATTCAAGATGCGTTTGTAGAAGCTTGTCGCAAATTCGACCAATACACACTTGATCCGAAGATACCGATGTTTCTTTGGCTTCGAATGATCGTTTGGGAGACGTTGATCGACGTTCATCGTCATCATATGGGTGTCCAAGCTCGTGACCCGAGACGTGAGCAGTACGAAAAGGTCTCTTTTTTTAATCAAACCAGTGTTCTGTCGTTAGCCAATCAATTGGTTGGTGACTTTACGCCTCCGTTTGTCTCTATCGCTCGTGAGGAAACTCTTCAGCGTTTGCAGCGCATCTTGGAAGAGTTAGAACCGATCGATCGCGAGATAATTGCGTTGCGACACGGGGAACAGCTCAGTCGAATCGAAGTCGCAACGGTTTTGAATATTCCAATTGCAACCGCCGCGAAACGCTACGTTCGGGCCTTGTCACGCTTGCGTCAGCGAATGGAGTCGTCCGATGAGTGACAAGGTCGATCCATCGCTAGCTGCCGATAGCCTTATTCAATACGAAGTGATCGATGAACTCGCCGAAGTCTACCTGAAGCGACTTCGTGGCGGCGAACAGCTATCGATCTCTGATTTTGCTGCCCAACATCCGGAGCATGCGGCGGACATTAAAAAAGTGTTTCCGGCGATGCTGCAAATTGAACAGCTTGGGCAAGGTGATCACTCCCAATTGCTCGGCACGCACGGTTCATTCAAGTTCGATCCCTTGATATTGCCTGATGATGAAACGGAGAGTCCCGGCTCCCTTATCGGTCACTATCGAATCGTAAAAGAGATCGGCCAAGGCGGATTCGGACGCGTGTTCCTTGTCGAGCAAATCGAACCCATTCGACGTCAATTGGCGATGAAAATTATCAAGCGCGGCATGAACAGCCGAGAAGTGCTTGCGCGATTCGAAGCCGAACGACAAGCCTTGGCCATCATGGATCATCCGAACATCGCGAAGATCTTCGATGGTGGAACTTCGGAATCGGGACGTCCTTACTTTGTCATGGAATGGGTTCAAGGCGTTCCGATTACCGAACATGCCGATCGGATGCGGCTTTCTAACCGCGAGCGTGTTTCGCTGTTGATCGATGTTTGCAATGGTCTCCAACATGCCCATCAAAAAGGGATCATTCATCGGGATCTTAAGCCATCCAACGTGATGGTTGGAATCGTCGATGGGAAACCTGTTCCGAAGATTATCGATTTTGGCATTGCAAAGGCCCTCTCGCAACCACTTTCCGACGAGAGTCGATTAACCCAAGTCTCGCAATTGGTGGGAACACCGCTATACATGAGTCCAGAACAGGCGCGCTTCGGCGCGTCGAACGTCGATACGCGGACCGACATCTATTCACTTGGAGTCATCCTTTATGAAATTTTAACGGGAGTAACGCCGTTGTCCCGTGATCGACTTACGAAGCTGAGCGCTTCTGAGCTTCAGCGAGTCATCCTGGAAGAACAGCCTCGAAGCCCGCGTTCGCTTAACACGCTTGTTTCATTGGACCTCAATACGATCGTGCTCAAGGCGATCGCCAAGGATGCTGAAGATCGATATCAATCGTCCGGAGAGTTTGCCGAAGATCTTCGACTTTTTTTAGATGATCGGCCGATACATGCTCGGCGAATCAGCTCGTTCGAACGTTCGTGGCGATGGTGTCGACGCAAACCACTGAACGCTGCTTTGCTCGGAAGTATCGCGGTATTGCTATCATCCATGATTGCGATTTTGATACTGAGCAATATGCGAATTTCAGCCGAGACGAAAAGCAAATCGATAGCGATCAGGGAAAAGAATCAAGCGATTACGCAACTCAACGAAAGTCTGAAAACGGAGCAGCGACTCAGTCGGCTTGCGTTTCAGCGTTTCTACACAACACAGATGAATTTGGCTGGCCAAGCTTTTTATGCGAATGAACCAAGTCGCGTTCAGGATCTGCTGCGTTCGGTCTTGCCAACCGAAGCCAATCCGGATGAGCGAGGCTTCGAATGGTACTATCTGAACGCTCAAATCAATCGTGGCTTGATTCATAGGATTGAGCACCCCAACGAAGAGATCGTGGACATGAGCTTTTCGCCCAAGGGTGATCGGTTGTTAGTGGCCGGTGGAACACAAGCGACCGGATTCGCCGCCGTCTATGATGTGGGGCGTGGTGAAAGGATTGAGACACTTGCGAAAGGTTTTGACATATTCAATGCTTGTGCATTTGCACCGCAAGGTGATCGGCTCGCGATCGCTTCTGGAGCTGGCTTGGTCAAGATATTGGACGCGCAAAGTTATGATTGCCAGTACGAAGAGAAAACCGACGTTTTTGTGAAGTCGATGGCTTGGTCACCAGACGGAAAGATGCTCGTCGTTGGCGGAGACGCGGGCGAATTGCGGTCGTGGTCAATCCCTGAATTTCAAGGGAGGACGAAAGAGCACGCGCATTCCGGGCCGATTCTTCGATTACGCTTTTCGAACAGTGGCCAGAATCTTTACTCGAGCGTCAATTGGGGAGGCGAAGGGATGATTTCTCGACGATGGCGAGTTTCGAATGGCGATTTTGAAGAGGACCATGTTTTTAAAGAGAAACGAATCTGCGATGAGTCGCCCAATGCGAAAAACGTTGTCTGTTGCAGTTGGGGAACGGTCGCTATTCTAGATGCCGTCGATGGGTCCACTGTCAAAGAAGCCTACTTCAACTACGGCTCGTTTTCGGATGTAAAATTTTCACCCGATGCGAATTCGCTTTATTTGTCAAATCATTCCGACCGCTCGGTTATACAACTGAATGCGAAAACGCTCAAAGCAACTCAGCGATTTCCTCATCATCGACCCGTGGCTTGTCTTGCCATGAACTCTCCAAGTAAGCGATGGGCGGCGGGCGATACCGCCGGAGAGGTAGCGATTTGGAGTGAGCGACCTACGATCGATTCGAGTATTTTAAGAGACACCGACTTCCGAGCCGTTTTTGCGGTTCCCGATGGCAATCTGTTTGTCTTGGGTGGAGGCGAAACAACCAAAGCAAGATCTCCGGGTACATCGGGCACAATCGCGCTTTCTCCGCTGAATAGCTTTTCGGTTTATAATATGCTTCCTGAACTAAGGCATGTTCGATGTGTTTCGGGTGACGGTAAGACGTTTGTGTGCGAAGTCGCGAAAGGGAACCAACCAGCGGCGACAGCGATCGAGATCATTCGGACGGATGATGAGATTAAAAAGTATACCATTCAACTCGACGGCCCTATTTTTGAGAATTGTTTAGCTGTTTCGAATTCTGGACGATGGCTAGCCGTCCGTTCGGAATCGAAAGCCACGCAGGTGTTTGATTTGCGAGAAAATCCTCCCAGCGTAGCAGCAACGCTTGACGGCCAATCGTTTCATTTCGATTTTTCGCCCGATGAGCGGTGCTTGGTTACCGCCGAGCAGTATGGTCGAGTGAGCTGTCTTGATCTGGAAAGTTTGCTGCCTCGCAATCGATTCATGGATGTAGAGTCATTCCAAGTTTGGGGAAGGGTCGTGTCGTTCAGTCGCGATAGTCGCTATGTTGCGGTCGGTAACGACGCCGGTTCAGTTCGAATCTGGGACGTAGATTCACAACGTCTATGTGCGACGCTTGTCGGCCATTCAGGAGAGGTTCATAGTATGGCCTTCTTTCCCGATAACCAACGCATAGTGATCGGTGGAAGACGAGATTTGCGGATCTTTAATTTTCAACTTGAACAAGAACTTTTGCTTTTGCTATCGAATTCGGAGAATGATGGCCTAACGCCAATATCGCTCGCAATCGACCAGTCTGGCAACCGTTTATTTGCCGTGCTTAGAAGCGGAACTCTCCAAACATGGTCCGCAAAAATCTTATCGAAACGCTGATGCGGGCTCTGAAAGTTCGAAATCGGCTACTCACCAAGTTCGAATTTATACCCCTTGCGGTTGAGGATGACACAAACAAAGTCGCGGTTCGCTCTTTGAACGCAGCGGGAAGCTCCGGAAACGCACGCTTCTTTCGCGGAGCGAAAGGCGACCCCGAGTGCTATCACAAAGAATCGTTCGGCGACTTCGTCGGTATCAAACTTGGGATTCGGGATTCATTGTAAGTTTTATTCGACACTTCTCGCTGAACGCCACCACGCTTTCGATCCCAGCCGGCTCGCCCGGCTGGTGAAGGAACTTCGTGGCTAGGAAAATCTCGAGCGAGAATACCTCTCGATCCGATTGCTCCCACCGCCGACGGCGGTGGGAGCAATCGGATCGAGTATTGGGCACAAAATTACCAGCCGCGAAGCGCTTTCACCTAGCGGCACAAGGCCGCTGGGGTCATCCTGTTTCAGGTAATGGCTCAATTTAAAGTTAAACGCCTATGATGAAATTTCTCGGTTTCTTACTATTGTTTCTTCTTTGCGGCGGCTGCCGAATTTTGGAACCAAACGCAATTCCATCCAAGCCAAGCAATCTCCCGTGCGATCTCATTCGGGGTCATGAACAGCAAATTGCACGGGGTAAGCCATTGCCATTTATCGATGGCTTTGGCTGGGGGTGGGGGATTCCGTCGAAGCTAACGCTTTGGAATCGTCGGATTGAAAATCATGCAATCTCCGATGATACGGAACGCTTGCTAGCTGAATATATGGTCGGAAATAATCTCGACGAAATCAAGGTTCGTATGAATCAATACTATCCTTTCGATGATTGGAGGAGACTCGTACGCAATAAATCAGTGGCTTGGCCGATACGGTATACCTTTGGCACGCTGGCTTCGCTCAACGAGACATTCGTTCCAGGGCGACTGTTCGGCGGCGATCATTTTAATCCGTATACCGGGACAACTCATCTTTATAGGGATGTCCCGGCGATCGCTTTTCACGTAGCTGCGCATGCCAAAGATTTTTCCCGTCGTCGTTTTCCAGGGCTCTATTCGGTTGCCTACACATTTCCCTTCGTCTCGTTGTGGCATGAGTGCATCGCGACGAACGATGTCTTAGCTTATGTTCAAGCACGCGCGCAGATTGACCCGAGCTTTGTTCCCATCGAGCGAGAAGCCTACTACGTTCTTTACCCGGCCTATGGAACGTATCTCGGAGGTGCGGCCGGCAATTTGGTTGTGTCCAGGTACGGCTTCCCTCTCTACGCCGCCGACGTCGTCCAAGGCCACGCCAACGCGCGATTCAGGGCACCGTAAATAAAAATGAAAGCGTCAGAAAAGTAGATCGTGGCCCGGTTAGCGCAAAGCGTGGATGGAGAACGAGCCTGAGCATCTGGCTAAGCTCTTCTCGAACGACCTTTTATGGTGTGCGATTATGATCAATCACTATCACCTGTTGCTGCGACCAATGATCTCGTTGATCGCCACCATCATCTTGTTGAAGGAAGGCGCAAAGACGATCAATAAGTCCGACATACGGTTGCTTCTTCGACGTACTGTATTTCAGATGCGAAGGGTAGATGAGGATGGAATCTTCCGGAGCGGATTGTTGCCGAATCACAGCCTTGTCTGATTCGCGATAGGTCCAGCCCAACGAACCATACATTTTCCAGAGCTTCACAAGGTGCGGGTAAGCCTCGACATCTTCAACGGCCTCAAGACAGAAAAACGGTTCAAAGCTACCTGAGAAGCCATCGAAATAAGGTATGCCTGAGCCTTCGATCGCAATTTCAAACAGATAGTCATAATTAGTTGTGAAAATTTCGGCGGGAAATCGCCGTCTTGCCTTCTGAACCCAATTCGCCAGTTGGGCGTGCGATAGTTTTTTCGGTCGTCGGTCAATAAGTTTTCGTAACCTGAAACGAGTT